>Ga0315287_10006998_pt1 | contig 11276 bp, 7 predicted proteins | sample YL17G11_0_MG_FD_205037 | JGI IMG/M metagenome (GOLD analysis project Ga0315287, IMG submission 205037) | Sediment microbial communities from Yellowstone Lake, YNP, Wyoming, USA - YL17G11_0 | ecosystem: Environmental > Aquatic > Freshwater > Lake > Sediment | place: USA: Wyoming | collected...
GCCCCCAGACCCCAGCCCGTTTCGGTTTCGGAATACTGCCCCAGGTCGATCAAGCCGGGGATGGCCCCGCCGTACATGGCCAGGTCGAACATTCCATAGTTGATGTTCAACGAAGCTCCCAGGGATAAGGTTTCATTGACCTTGTAGGCCAGGGAAGGAGCGATGGTGACCAGTCCGACCTTGCTCGACCAATCCAGGTCCGTGGCGCCGCCGGAGATAAAACCCATGTCCGCTCCGTTCCAGTTGGATCCCAGACCGGACGGCGTGTAAACGCCGATCGCGGCCACCAGACGGTCGGAGATCGGATGGACATAGGCCGCCAATCCGCCAAGGTAATTCTTGGTTTGGGTCTTGGCATCGACCAGGGTCAGGGCCGGCGCCGACATGTTCAACAAATAGGACCCCGACGGGATGATGTCGGTGCCGTAGAAGCCGAATGTCTTTCCGGTCATGCGGGCCAGGCCGGCCGGGTTCCAGAACACGGCGCTGAAATCGTTGGCCAGTCCGACATAGGCCCCGCCCATGGACAGGGCGCGGGTGCCGAGACTGTTGAGGTTCAAACCGTTGCCGAACGTCAGTACGCTCACCGCGGCCAAGGTCGCGGCAAGAGTCAAGAATTTTCTGCCTTTCATGGATCATCCTCCTGCCTGAAAATTAAACCCACTCGACTCCCTGGGGTATATCCTACAAAAACCGCAGGACTTGCCCTATAAAAACCATAGGACTCGCCCGCCAAGCCCGGGGCATGTTCAGGGTCAATACTGAGCGGCGCTTTATACCCCGATTTAAAAATCGGGGTTTGGCGCCGCAAACGCATCAATAGGTAAGCATGCAAGCTGTCCCCCAATTAATCGATTGTGATAAACTGAATACTGGTCAATCAGGGAGGCTCAAGACGCCATGAAAAATATCAACCCCATTCGACTCCCCGGGCTGAAGCCCGGGGTATATCCCGGGTTAATACTGAGCGGCGCTTTATACCCCGATTTAAAAATCGGGGTTTGGCGCCGCGAACGTATCAAATCGCTGTTCGTCCTTATCATGATTATCGCCGTCTGGATTCCGGCCGGGTGTTCCGACGTCCGTTTTGATGGACAACGGGCGCTTCGGGACGTCGAAGCGCAATTGAAGCTCGGTCCGAGAACCATTGGCAGTGAAGCGCATGCCAAGGCCGTGGACTGGATGGTCGCCGGCCTCAAAAGCTCCGGCTGGGCCGTCGAAGTTCAGGAAACACCCCGGGGCGGGGCCAAGATCCGGAACGTCGTCGCCCGTCGCGGCGAGGGCCGGCCCTGGATCATTCTGGGAGCGCATTTCGATTCACGCTTCCGGGCGGACCAGGATCCCGATCCGCGGAAAAGAACTCTTCCGGTCCAGGGCGCGAACGATGGGGCCTCGGGTGTGGCCGTCCTCATGGAGTTGGCCAGGACCATCCCCAAAGACCTCAAAAAACAGGTTTGCCTCGTTTTTCTGGACGCCGAGGACAACGGTGAAATCGAGGGCTGGGACTGGATCCTGGGATCGGAGGCTTACGCGGCCCGCTTGACCGGGAAGCCTGACGCGGTTGTCATCATCGACATGATCGGCGATGCCGACCTGAATATCTACCGCGAGCTCTATTCCGATTCCGGTCTTACGGACGAGATATGGGGGACGGCCGCCCGTCTCAAGATCCCCCAGTTCATCAACGAGCCCAAGTACCGAATCACGGACGACCACCTCCCGTTCCTGGCCCGCGGCATCCGCGCCGCCGACATTATCGACTTCGACTATCCGTACTGGCATACGGCCGCGGATACCCTCGACAAAGTCTCCGCAGCCAGCCTGCAGGCCGTAGGGGACGTCTTATTGGCCTGGTTGACCGCCGCTACTGCTAAATAGGGGGACAGCTTACCTGTTTTCCCAATTACATGTCCGCAAATAACCGCCGTATCCGCGTCTTCATCTCCTCTACGTTCCGCGACATGATTGAGGAGCGCAATGACCTGATGACCCACACCTGGCCGGCGCTTCGCCGATTCTGCCAGGAACGCCACGTCGAACTGGTTGAAGTGGACCTGCGTTGGGGCATCGCCGAATCCCAAAGCACCCGCAAAGAAACTCTCAAACTCTGCCTCGACGAGATCCGCTCCTGCCGCCCGTTCTTCATCGGCCTACTGGGCGAACGCTACGGCTGGGTGCCCGGCGACGACGCCTTCACCGCCGACTTGAAGGAAGAACAGCCCTGGCTCAGGGACCTCCACGGCAAGAGCGTCACCGAACTGGAAATACTTCACGGCGTACTCAACAACCCCGACATGGCCGACCGGGCGTTCTTCTATTTTCGTGATCCAGCCTATACCCGAGGCCGCAGCTCCGACTTCTGCTCTGAAACCACGGCCGACGCCGATAAACAATCCGCGCTCAAAACACTCATCCGCACAGTCTGCGCTGCGAAACAGATCCCCCTTCGCGAAAACTACGCTGATCCCATACAACTTGCCGCCCTGGTCCTGGCCGATCTCTCGGCCGCCATCGAGGCCCAGTTTCCCAAGGAAAACATCCCCGACCCGCTCACCCGCGAAGCCCAGGACCATGAGGCTTTCGCCGAGATCCGTCGCCGCACCTACATCGGGCGGACCGATTATTTCGAGGCGCTGGATCGCCACGCTGCCGGCGAAGGGGGCCCGCTTCTCCTTCTCGGCGACTCCGGCAGCGGAAAGTCCGCCCTGCTGGCCAACTGGCTGGCGCACTGGCATCATGACCACCCCCAGGACTTTATCATTCAGCACTACATCGGCGGCACCGCCGACAGCGCCGACCATTGGCAGCTCATGATCCGCCTGATGGCCGAGATTAAGCACTGGTCCGGCGACACCGAGGAACCGCCCGCTAAGCACGATGGCATTCTCAAGAGCTTTCCCTTCTGGCTGGCCAAAGCACGGGCCAGAGCCGCGCACGAAGGCGTGCGGTTCGTTCTAGTGCTCGATGCCCTCAACCAGCTTAATGACCGCGATCACGCCCGCTTGCTCGGTTGGCTGCCGGAGCATCCATTCAGCGGCCCGCTACGGCTGATCGTTTCCACCCTGCCGGGCCTATCGGGGGCCGATGATCCACTGGAGGCGATGCAAAAGCGCCGTTGGACGGAACTGCGCGTCCAGCCGCTTACAGTGGAAGAACGTCGGCGGATGATCGTTGACTATCTCGCCCGCTTCGGCAAAAAGCTAGATGAGCACCGGCTGGTGCGCCTCGCTTCCGCCGCACCCGCGGCTAACCCGCTCTACCTCAAGATTCTGCTCGATGACCTCCGTGTCACCGGCGCCTATGAGCGCCTGGATCAGCGCCTCACGGAGTATCTCGCGGCCGCCGACATCGTTACGTTGCTGCACCTCGTACTGGCCCGCTACCAGCGTGATTATGATCGCGACCGCCCGGGCCTCGTAGCGGAGGCCCTGGGTCTGATCTACGCGGCGCGGCGGGGGCTATCGGAAACCGAGCTGCTGCAATTGCTGGGGGCGGTCGATCAGATACAACTGCCACCCGCCCTGTGGGCTCCGTTGCGGGCGGCCCTGGAAGACGCGCTGGTGGATCGCGGCGGCATCCTCAACTTCGCCCACGATTTTCTCCGTACCGCGGTGGGCAACGCCTTCGCTGCCGACAAAAACCGCCGCGCTGCCCTGCGCCTGCAACTCGCCGATTGCTTCGAAGCGCAACCCATCTCATCGCGCACCTGCGACGAACTGCCCTGGCTCTGGAAAGAAACCGACTCTCTCACCAGCCTCCGCGCCTGCCTCCTCGATATTGACCGTTTCCTGCTGATTTATAAGCGCAACGAGGAGGAACTGCGCCGCTACTGGGTCGAGCAATTGCACGAGCAGCAGACTGTGGGGAAAGCCTACCTCGGAAGTTTCGAACGTTGGTCGCGGGAGCCGGGTCGTCAGGAACCGCGCATCGCCGACGCGGCCAATGAGCTTGGGTTGTTCCTCCTTCACGCAGTTCTCCACGCCGAGGCCGAACCGCTCCTGCGCCGTTCCCTCGAAAGTGATGAACTCACCTTCGGGAAGGACCATCCAAAGGTCGCTATTCACCTCAACAACTTGGCGCAGTTGCTTAAGGCCACAAATCGGCTCACCGAGGCCGAACCGATCATGCGCCGCGCCCTCGACATTGATGAACGCCTTCTCCCAGGAGATGACCCCGACCTCGGCATTCACCTCAACAACCTGGCGCAGTTGCTTGAGGCCACCAATCGGCTCGCCGAGGCCGACCCGCTCATGCGCCGCGCCCTCGACCTCGCAGAGAACAGCTTCGGGAAGGACCACCCCACTGTCGCCATTCACGTCAGTAACCTGGCGCAGTTGCTTCTGGCCACCAACCGGTTCGCTGCGGCGGAACCACTAATGCGCCGCGCCCTCGACATCGATGAGCACAGCCTCGGAAGAGACCACGCCAGTGTCGCCAGAGACCTCAACAACCTAGCTGTTCTTTTCCAGGCCACCAATCGGCTCGCCGAAGCCGAGCCGCTGTATCGCCGGGCCCTCGACATTAATGAGAGTAGCTTCGGGAGAGACCACCCTGCAGTGGCCAACGACCTCCACAATCTGGCGAGTCTACTTGAGGCTACCAACCGGCTCGCCGAAGCCGAACCGCTCCTGCGCCGGGCCCTCGAAATCTTCACGTCAAGGCTCGGCTCTGAACATCCCAAGGTCGCCGCCGCACTCAGCGCCCTTGCGCAGTTGCTTCAGAACACCAATCGACTCGCCGAGGCCGAACCGCTCATGCGCCACGCCCTCGACATCGATGCGCGCAGTTTTGGGAACGACCATCCCACCGTCGCAATGAAGCTCAACAATCTGGCTATGTTGCTGGAGGGCACTGGCCGGATTGCTGAGGCCGAACCGCTTATGCGCCGCGCCCTGGATATTTTCTCGGCGAGCCTAGGCTCAGAGCATCCCCATGTCGCCACTCAGCTTATTAACCTGGCGCATCTGCTTCAGGCCACTAACCGGCTAACTGAGGCCGAACCGCTCATGCGACGCGCCCTCGACATTGATGAGCAGAGCTTCGGAAACGACCACGTCACCGTCGCTATAGACCTCAACAACCTGGCGCACTTGCTTAGGGCCACCAACCGGCTGGCCGAGGCCGAGCCGCTCATGCGCCGCGCGCTGGCGATATTGATCTCCTTCACCCGCGCCACGGGACATCCGCACCCGCACCTGCAGACTTTTCACAACAACTATTCCAAGCAACTTCTGGCCATGGGCCGCAGTCAGGAGGAAGTTTTGGCGACTTTGCACAAAATGGCTCCGGAATTATTTAAGGGATAGGCGGCGATAGCTCGAAATGAGAAAGCCGTCCCCAAAATATCCAAGAATAATTGGGTAAACAAGTAAGCTGTCCCCCTATTAAATAGCGCGCCAAACGCCCGACCGCTCGATCCGCAAGGTTTTCATTTCAAAGGGGGAAAATTGGAGGGCGATGATGACGGGTTCGCCCGCCTCGCCGGTCGCGTCAACCCCGGCAACCTCATTAACCTCATTCCCCGCATTAACCCCATTAGCCTCGTCAACCACACTAACCGCGTTTGCCGCGCCATTCAAACCGGTCGCGTCTTGCGACAGGCCAATCGTCACCCGAGCGCGCGTCTTCCGTCCCGCGGATTCCTGAAGGCGAACTATCAAGGCTTTGCCGTCGTCCGATCGCCGGCAGGCAAGAAGACGAACGCTGGGGGCAGATATCGAAAGAAGCCCCGCGCCCGTAACTCTACCCGCTACTTCAATAGCATCCTTCCCCCGCCCATAAACGCCTCTTCCAAACGGCAGATGCGCGTAGACGGCGGGCGGCGCGCAGAGCCAATCCGCCAAACCGGACAGAATGGAACGGACCTCGTCCGAAGTCCCCGCGGTCAGGGCCAGCCGCACCTCATGAACGCCTTGATCGGCGAACGTGATAGCCCGCCCTGCACCGAGCTTGAATCCCTGCTCGTGGCAATAAGCCGTCGAACGCAAGACGGATAGCCGAATTTCGCCGTCTTTGAAATCTACCCCGTGCAAACCGGTATGGGCGATCCCGAAGGCGGCCTCTTTGCCGCCCGCCTTTCCTTCCGCGACGCACCAGCGGCCGTGAACATGCTCTTCGCCGTCGGCCGGCCGCACCATGGCGCCGCCGGGAACCTCGCAGTACAAATCGGAATGGCGAAACACCGTCGGAAACGCCAGTTTCAGCCGTTTGCGCGTTTCGCTCCACTCGATCCTCAACCGTAATTCGACGACCGGCCAGGACGGATGAAAGATCGTCCGCAGGACAATCCGGCTCCGGCCATAAGCCGACACGGATTCGATAATCGTGCGTACCGGACCGCGTTCAACGCCATAAGGCCTCCCCACGGGTTTGAATTCCCCTACAACCCGGCGATAACTCCAACGATCCGTACCCCACGAATCGCCATCGTCGTCCACGACGAGCATCCGCGGCGCCGCTCCCTTCAGACATTCCACACCCCGCGTCCGGAATGACTCGCAGCCGCCTTTTTCTTTATCCGGCCGCATGGCCAAGCCGTCATCGGCCGTCCAAGGCGCGACTCCTCCGGTCCGATTCGCCGCCTTCCACCCGGGCGCACGGAAAATCCGTTCGCTCTTCAATCGCCCCAAATCCCACCCGCTTACCCCGACCGCTTCGTTCGTTTCAACCGCGCCAACCTCGCCCTCTTCCACTGCCCGCGCTTCCGTTTTCGCCGCCAAGCGCGCATCCTGCTCTCCCACCTCAACGGCCTTAATCTCATAAAACGCCGCACCCACCCCGGGCAACTCGCCCATGAATACGACTTTCCGCCTCCAACCGTTGAACGGCAGAAGCGCTTCGGGCTGTTCCTCCTGGCCGACGATTTCCCGGCCACCCTCGTCCATCACCCGCACGGACCACGTCCCCGTCCATTTCGGCCGGTGTTCGATCATGAATTCGGCCTCGACCGGGACTCGCCTTAAGGCCGGATTGGCGTTGAGCACCGTCAACGGGATTTCGGCCCGCCCCTCGTGCTCTTGGGCAAACGCCGCCGCCGCTTCGAGCCTCAACATCCGGGCTTCGGCTTCGGCTTTTCCGTAAAGCCCGAGAGCATCCCGCTCGGCGGGCTCGACACAGCTCCCCGGCAGGATGTCGTGAAAATCATTGAACAAATGGGACCGCCACGCCGCTCCGAGCTTTTTCCCCGGGTATTCCTGTCCAACCATCCACCACGTTGCCGCCCGCAGGGCTTCGGTTTGGGTCAACAGCCCCAGGCTCTCCTGGGCCCGCCTCTTGAGCCGCGACAGTGAAGTGTAACACCCCGTAAAACAACGCTGGAGATCGCCCTTGACGACGGGCGCTTTCCGCCCCGCCGCCCGGACCGCATCTAAAAATCGTTCCGGCGTGCTGTGGACGATTCGGACTCGGCGCTCACCCGCGACGAATGCGTCGATCCGTTCCAAATCGAGGCGCGTCGGTCCTCCGCCATGGTCGCCGATGCCCCAAAAGACGGCTATGTCACGTCCTCGCTCCACAGCCAGCTCGACTCCCGCCCGCAAACGCTCATCGATATTATGGTATTCCGTGTGATAGAGGCCGACCGCGATTCGATAAGCCAGAATCTCCGTCCCGTCCGCCCCTCGCCAGCGATAAAGATCGGCCGGCAGATCGAGCTCCCCCGCCTGCGGCCGCATATGAATGTACATTTCATACCCGGCCTTCCGCAAAACCTGGGGCATGCCGGCCCCGTGGCCGAACGAATCGAAGTTATAGGCGACGCGCGGGACGACGCCGAATTTTTTCCCGAAATACTCCCGCCCTTCCTCGATCTGCCGGATGAGCGATTCGATCCCGGGCAGATTGGCGTCGGGCTGAAGAAACCATCCCCCGCCGACCGCCCAACGACCGGCCTTGACCAACCGTTTGATTTCGCGGAAGAGCGCCGGGTCGAGCCGTTCCACCCAGCGGTATAGGACGGCCTCGTTATGGCAAAAGATAAGCGAGGGGTGTTCATTCAGTATTTCGGCGGCGACGCGAAACGTGGCCATCGCCTCGGACGCGCCCTCCTCCCATCGCCACTGCCAAACGGGGTCGAGGTGGGCGTTGCAAATGAGATGGACGGTCGGCCGCGGTTTCGGTTTTGCGGCACGGGAGCGGAGATCGTTGCGCATGGCTGCACCCGGACGGCGGATTTAGGACGCCGACGCGTCCCCCGACGATTGTACCCCAAATGGGGGCGCCTCTTCACGCTTTCGCTCATGGCCGGGCCGGAAACTTCAAATTCTCAAAAAACGTTGCTTATCCTTAGGATGTCGGAATGCATCGAGAGGGCGGATTCAATCCGAATGCCGATGGCTACTTTCATAAAAACCATGAGGACGGCAAGGCCGCACTCACGAAAATCATGAGGACGGCAAGGCCGCCTAACGCTTGAACCCGGGAATTTCTTTCAGGGACCGAATCGGCGAGAAAAACCCTTTTTCGATCATCCGCGTGAGAATCCTATCGGCTTCTTCACGGGGAATGGTTCGAACGCGGACGGCCCTGGCCAGGATGCCGATCGTTCCCGTCAAGCGGACGCCAAGGAGGCCGGACTGCCGCCGGGCCTCTCTGTCATCGCAGGCAAAGACCATCCCGCGGGCTTTCGCGGCGGCGATACTGGAAGCTTCTCCCGCGCCTAACGAAACCGACAGGTCTTCGAAGAGGCCGATTTCGAGGACGGGAGATAAAGCGATTCTACCCAGGCGTCCTTCCCGGACTGCCTTCCTTACGATGAGAAGTTCCTGGCGTCCTTTCCTAATCCCCGCTAGAATTTCGGCATAAACAAAATCCGTGACGAAGGCGGAGTTTCGATAGAGTCCCTCGACGATCATCCACGAATCCGCCAGGGCGAAGTTCGACAGGACGCAAGCGTCAAAAACGACATCAGGCATTCGCCGCGTCTTTCGAAAGATTCTGAATATCCTGGCTGAAGAGCGCGATTCCGCGTCCTTTTATGTAATCCCGGGCGGCAAGTGGATCGACGCCAAGAACCTCGGACAGCTTGCCCAAGCTGATGAGCCCTTCTTGGTAGGCCTGGAGAGCGATGTTTTTTCTAATTTCCAACGGATCTTTTTTCCCGTAGGCTCCATCGACCGCCTCGCGGACGAGCTTGCCGATCGTCCGGCCGTCCCGATGGGCATAGGCTTTGAGTTTTTTGTGCTGATCTTCCCCGAGCATGATGTTTGTTCGTTTCATGGCCTCATCCTATATGTGTATGAATATGCGTATTGTAGAATTGAGCAAACAACTTGTCAACGAGAAAAACAAGAACCGCGCCGCGTCAGATTTCGTCTTTGGCCGGCAGGTTTTTGTACCAGGTGAAATACAGGACGACCGCCAGGCCGGCCGCCGCGGCCCCCCACAACCCGAATTGCCCCCAGTTCCGCAGGAAGGCGTAAAACGGCAGGACGGCCAAACTGAACTGGAAGACCGCTGTGATCAGCCCGTTAAGGACGTCGATCGTGGGCATTTTGTCATGCGCCGGAACGAGTCCGCGCCGCACGGCCTCGCGCCGGACCGGCCCCCACACTCCGAACGGCCGGACGCGCGAATAGAATTTTACCAGAATTTCCATGTCGGCCGGCTTGGTCAGGAAGCAGACGACGATCGTCGCCAGCAGGCACATCCCCATGTCGAGCGCCAGGGTGGCCGAGGCATGAAGCCCGCGCACGAATACAAGCCGCAGGGAAATCAGAACGGCCGAAACTCCCATGCTCCAGACGAAGGCCCCGGCTCCGAACCGCCAGTAGTGCCAGCGCAAGGTGGCCGGGACGAGGATGACCGTGACGACGACGAAGACCATGGTCTCCCAGGCCGTGATGATGTTGGAAAACGACAGCGAAAAGACGAACCCGATGAGAACGGCCAGGACCGAGGCGGCCTGTCCCCAACGGACGAGCGACTTCTGGGTCATCCCCTTGGCGAAGTAGCGCTTGAGAAAGTCGTTGATCAGGACGGAGCTGGTCACGTTGATCATGGCGCTGATCGTGGACATCAGCGCCGCCAGCAGGATGGCCATGAAGAACCCGCGCATTCCGACGGGGAATTTCATCAGAACAAGCGGCATGATCTTCTCGGCGTCGAACCCCGCCTGGTTCCCCAGATAGATAATCCCCAGGACCATGAAGGCGCCCCCCAGGATCCAGCGCAGGTTGTAGCCGACCGTCCACATCCCCGCCGCGAGCTGAGCGTCGCGGGGCGTGCGCGTGGACAGGAAAAACTGGAAATCCCAGACGTTCGGCCCGCTTAAAACGCGGAACAGCATCCAGAAAAATCCCGCCGCCAGAATCGGCCCGAACATATTGAAATGCTGGTAGGCGGGCGGCGTTTGGGCCAGAAAAGACGGCCACAGCTTCCACACCGGAGTCAGGGAAAACCAGCCGGGATCCTTGGCTATGAACGCCGCGGGCGCGGGCTGGAGAAAGACCATGACGGCCATGATGACGGCACCGATGGCGATCAGGACCGTCTGGAAGACGTCGGTCAGGATAACCCCGAAGAACCCGCCCATGGTCACGTAAAGACCGACGACCGCCAGGACAATCAGCGTCGATTCCCAGCGCGGGAAGGGCAGAAACTCCTCGGCAAACTTGCCCGTACCGACCGAGATGAACATTAAATTGCAGATCATCAGGATCAACAGGAAAATGGCCGCCGTCAGCCGGGCCGCCTCGGCATCCCTTCCGGTTCCGAAGCGCGTCTCGTTCCACTCCGCGAAAGTCATGACCCCCGAACGCCGGATGTACTTGGCCTGAAAAGCCATGTAGAAACAGATGATGAACCAGCCCCAGAAGATGTGCGTCGCCCAGAGCGACTTGAGGCCGAGATAAAACATGATCCCGACCATCGACATGGTGCCGCCGATGTCGATGTAGCTCGAACAGCCGGACAGCCCCAGCATCCACCAGGGAACGCTCCGTTCGGCCAGGTAATAAGAGTCGAGCTTTTTCGTGGCCCGTTTCTTGACGGCGAAACCGATCGAGGCCACGGCCAGCAGATAAACGGCGATGATGGCGAGGTCGACAGGGTGGAGCTTCATGGGGATTGTTTATCCAAACCCGCCGAAATAGTCAAATACATCTTCGAATTCTCCTTTGTCTTGACGAATCGGATGCCGATAGGGTATGAGGAAGGGAGGGGAAAGAACATCGCCATGGCCGAAATCGGAAAATTCAACAACCTGCGCCTCGTCAAGCTCGTCGATTTCGGAGCCTACCTTGACGGCGGCGAACACGGCGAGATCCTCCTGCCGAAGA
>Ga0315287_10006999_pt1 | contig 11275 bp, 7 predicted proteins | sample YL17G11_0_MG_FD_205037 | JGI IMG/M metagenome (GOLD analysis project Ga0315287, IMG submission 205037) | Sediment microbial communities from Yellowstone Lake, YNP, Wyoming, USA - YL17G11_0 | ecosystem: Environmental > Aquatic > Freshwater > Lake > Sediment | place: USA: Wyoming | collected...
ACCTCCCGGTCCGAGAAACAGGCGGCGTCAAAGGAGCCGGCGCGCCGGTCAGCGGGCGGGCCGGGCGAGGGCGAGGGCGAGGTGTTCTGGGACGCCCGCGGCAGGGGCGGGGGCGGCGACCCGCCGCCCGGGTGTGGTGGGTGTGGTGCCCCGTTTCGGGCCATGGAAACGGTTGTCTCCACTCTCGCTCACTCCCAGTGAGTGTCACAGGCGGCCTGGGTGTCGGCCGGGGGCTGGGCGGGAGCGCACGGGGCGTGGCCCGGCCGGGGCGTGGGGACGGGCGAGAGGAGAGGAGAAGGCAAAGGAAAAGGCGGTGCTGGCCGATTTGTGGGTGCGGCCCCCAAGGACGCGCGCGGGCCGTCTCCTCTACGCGATCACAGCGCGGGTACCACGGTCAGAATTTCTTCAGACAGAGGCGTGCGGGGCCGGCCTGGCGCTGGGAGACTGGGTCGCCCTGGGGGGCCCTCGTCCGAGGCGTGGCACGGCGAAAGAAACAGAGTGAGGAGCGCGCTGCGGGGCCCGCGGCCGCGCTTGCTCCTTCCTCTCTCACACTTCTTTTCAACTGCTGCTGGGGCTCTCCCTCACTCACACCCTCACACACACCACACACTCCAAACCCAAACCATGCCCTGGGAGTCCGCCCCGCCCTTTGTGCTCATCATGGTCATGCTGGGCGGCATGGGCGGCATCCAGGCGGGCGTGCACAAGCTGTTCCACGGAAAGCCCAAAGCGGTCGGTTTTGACGCGTGGGACCGGGCGACCGTGGCGCGGGATGCGCGGGTTGTGGCTGGAGGGGGGGCGGGAAGCAGCGCGCAGGGCGCGCCTGCGTCCGCCAGCAAGGTGAGCGGGCGATAGGAGCGTGGGGGCGGCGCGCGGTGAGAGAGGGGAAAAGGGTGCCGCCCCATCGAGCAGCGGCCATTTTTTTCATGCCATCAAGCACTCACTCATCAAACACACACACAACTCTTGATTCCCGTAGTGACACACCCCCGCGGCCGGTGCTCCCGCCCCTCGCCCCTCCATTCTCAAGCGTGTGCCCCACCCTCAGTGTAAAACATTCAAACAAAACAAGACCACCATATTGGTTCTATGCTTGCAACAAGGCACCCAAAGGAGTTCTCTCTCTCTCCTCTCTAGACGGCCATCCCCAGCCCCAGGCTCCTCCGCACACGCGGCCGCGGGGCCGCCGTGTCCGCCGTGGGGCCGCCGTGTGCCCCCGCCGCCCCGCCCCTGGCTGCCGGCACGCAGTTCGCCAGGGCCGCCCGCCGGACGCCCCAGAAGCGCCGGCCGGCGGCAGGGGCGGCGGGCGCGCCGCCCCCACCACCGCCGCCCGCCACCGGCACCTCGTCAAACCGCCAGCCCGCATGCGAGGCGCAGCCCCCACAGTACGCGATCGTCCAGGCGTAGCCCGGGAACCAGGAGCCCTCCGGCGTGGGGGGCGCGTCCTCGCACACGAGGGCGGCGCCCAGGCAGGCCGCGTCCCGCAGGGTGGTGATCGGGTGGACGTGGCCAAACACGTTGGCGTGCGTGGAGGAGACGCCGCCACGCACGCCGCCGCCGCCGCCGCCACCGCCGCCCTCCTCGCCACCGCCGGGAGGCGGCGACGGCGGCGGGGCGGCGTCGGCGGTCGTCGCCCAGACCGCCCCGCAGGTGCGGCAGGCCAGGGGGGGGGCGCCCGCTCCAGGCGTGGCGGCGGCGGCCGCGGCCGCGGCCAGGCGGCGCAGGCGGGGGGCGGCCGCGGGGAGGGCGGTCAGGGCGGCCGCGTCGCCGGAGGCCAGGGGCAGGGCCGCCTGGAGCGCGTCCGCCGCGGCCGCGGGGCCGGACCCGGCCGCGGACGCGAGGGCCGCCGCCGCCCGGGCGAGGAGGGCGGCGCGGGCGGCGGCGGCGGCGGCGTCCTCCCCTCCGCCACCGCCACCACCGCCGCCGCCCGCGACGACCGCCCCGGCCGCCCGGGCCAGGGCCGCCCGTGCCTCGCCCAGCGCTGCCCGGCCGTCCAGGCTCCGCCACACCCACCCGGGCGCGGCCGCGCCGCCTGCCAGGGCGGTGGCATCGACGCGCGCGTCCCCTGGGGCCAGGACCACGCACAGGGCGGCGGCCGGTGGGGGGCGGGGGCTGCCGCCGCCCGGCGTGGTCGGGCGGGCGCCGGCGGCACCGCCGGGCGGCAGGGGCGCGGGCGACACCAGGGCCAGGCGCTGGCGCGGGATGAGAAGGGCGGCGGCGGGGAAGGTGGAGGAGGGTGGGGCGGCGTCGGCGCCCGGGCTGCCGCTCCCGCCCGGTCGCCGGCCGGGAGGGGACGGGGCGAGGGCGACGACGGACGCGGTGACGCCCACAAAGGGCCAGGCCAGCGCCGGGCGCCCGCCCGCCCCGAGGCGCCCGGGCGTCGGGAGGAAGCGGCTCGGGGTGGTGGCAGCGGCCTCCCCACCCTCCTCACCTTCCTCTCCTTCGCCGCCGCTGCTGCTGTCGCCGCCGTCCAGCCCACGCCCAGAGGCGGACCCCGCGGCCGCGTACACGGCCACCAGGCCGGTGGCCGGGGGCGGGGCGGCCAGGGCGGCCGCCAGGGCGGCCGCGTCGGCGGGCGTGGCCGGGCGGACGGGGAATGCGGCGCCCGGGCCGGGGGCGGGGCACAGGCCCGGGACTGCGAGGAGGGGCAGGACGAGCGTGGTCCCCTCTGGCAGCAGGGGGTCGCCGTCAGGGGAGGCGGCGGTGGCGGTGGCGGTCAGCGGGCCCAGGTAGCCGTAGCGGGTCGGGGAGAGGCGGTGGAGGAGCAGCGGGGGGAGCAGGGCGGACGGGGGGAGCAGAGAGGGGGCGGGGTTGGGGGGCGGGACAGAAGGGAGGGGGTCGAGGCCAGCGGCGTTGGCAGCGCTCGCACGAGGTGGAAGCATTGCTGGTGGTACCCTGTGCACCCCAGGAGGGCGAGCGCGCCAGGGCGCGCCACACACAAGGCGCGCGTTTGAGAAAGAGAGAGAGAGAAAAGGACGTGAATTTCTCGTCCCTCAATGAGATGTGCACTGAAAAAAGAAACGCCGACACATTTCTAGCCACGCACGCCGCACGCGCCTCACCCCACCATGCTGCGCCCGGTCCTACCCACCACAGGCCGCCTTAGCCGTCAGCCCATCCCTCGAAGTCCTGCCGCCGGCGGCCGCCTCTCCGGCCCAGCGCACCCCGCTGTCCGCGCCCGCACCGCCACAACCGCCACCGCCGCCGCCGCTGGCGACGGCCCGTCCTCGTCGTCACCTGCCGTTTCGGACTTGAAATCCCTGCTGGATGCCGCGATCGCTGAGCAAGACTTCCAGGTATGTCTGTGGAAGGAAAGGGGGCGCTTGTATGGCAGGGGAAGTGAGCGCAGAAAGACAATCACACACGCCGGCGCCTCTCAACCTCCACTGTTCTCAACAAAAACAGGAGGCCGCCCGCCTGCGCGACGCGCTGGCCGCCGCCGCCGCCGCCGACCCAGGCACCGCCCTCCAGGCCGCCCTGGCCGTCGCAATTGCACAGGAGGACTATGGCGCGGCCGCAGCCGCACGGGATGCGTTGGCCGCCCTGGCCCCGCCCCCGCCCCCGCCCCCGCCCCCGCCCCCGCCCACGCTCGCCGAGCGCGTCACGGCCGGCGTGCGCGTGCGCGTCAAGTCCTTCTTCGTGGCCGCCCAGTCCTCGGCCACCCGGGGCGTCTTCACCTTTGCCTACCGCATCCGCGTGGTGAATGAGGGGCCGGTGCCCGTCCAGCTGCGGTCCCGGCACTGGCTGATCACGGACGGGGGCGGGCGGGTGGAGGAAGTGCGGGGGCCGGGCGTGGTCGGCGAGCAACCTATCCTGGAGCCCGGCGCGGCGTACTCCTACTCCTCCTTTTGCCAGCTGCCCACGGCCACGGGGCGCATGGAGGGCGAGTACCAGTTTGTGGAGCTCAACACGCCGGCGGGCGGGCCGGGGGGTGGGAGCGGGGGCGGGGGCGCGCCTGGTGGTGGGGCGGCAGCGGGCGGCCCGGCAGCCGGCTCCCCGCCCGCCCCGCTGGAGTGGGGGGCGACCTTTGATGTGGCCATCCCGGCGTTTGGGCTGGACGAGAAGGACGGGGTGCCACCGAGCGGGTGGGATGCAGAGCCATCGGCATGACGGCACCCAGATGACGGCACCCTGCTCGTGTTGCAGGTGGCACCTGCTCGCGTTGCGGAGGAGGGGGGAGAGTGAGGGATGGATGGATGGAAGAAAAAAATGTGACAATCTCATTTTTGAGCAGCTCTCCGCGGCTAGCTGTGCTCTCCTCACAGCCATGGGCCCGCCCTCCACCAAACGCCACGCCCCACGGGGCGGTGGCGGCAGCGCCCCATCTGGTCCCCCCAAACGCGGCCGCCCGGGCGGCCGTGGTGGCGGCCCCGGCGGCGGCGGCGCCAAAAAACAACGCGGCCCCCAAGGAGCGCGGCCGCCGCGCCCGCCGCCGGTGCCGCATGCCGAAGAAGACGGCGACGGCTCGGACGGCGCCATCTCGGATGAGGACGTCCGCTTCGTCGCCGCACACGGCGCCAAGCTAGCCTTCCTGCTGGGTGACGGGCTGGCGGAGGAGGGCGGCCTGGAGCGGAAGGGTGGCGGCCGGACACGGGCGCCCGCCGCGGCCGGCCCAACGCTGGCGGCCGGCGCGCCTGCTGCTGGCCCAGGGCCAGAGGCGGACGAGGATGGCGGCGGCGGCGCCGCCCAACCGGGCGCCACGCCCTATGAAGCCGCCCCCCGCGCCCGCCTACCCGTGGCCGACCCGGGCAAAGAGGCGGACGCCGCAGCCAGGAAGCGGCCCCGCGCGCCGCGCCTGCCGCTCGTGGGCCTGGATGGCAGGGTCGTCCAGCTGGGCGAGGGGGGCGCTGCCTCCCTGGGCAAGGCCTCCGCCCGGGCGGTCGCCGCGGCGGCGGCCGTCCAGGGCATCGACGTATTTGAGGAGGAGGACACCAAGGGCGACGGCGGCGGCGGCGGCGAGGAGGAGGAGGAGGAGGAGGAGGAGGAGGGCGGGCCTGAAGACTCTGCCCCCGCCTCGAGCGAGAGCGAGTGGGAGGCGGACGAGGCGGGCGCCGGCGACGACGACGACGCCCTCCCGCCGCCCCTCCCGCCACCGACGCCCATCCTGCCGGTGCCCGCGGCCTCGCCTGCCGCGCCCCTCCGCCGGGGCATGGACGAGCCGGCCGCCGCGCGGGACCGCCTGGCCCGGCTGGCCACCAAGGTGCTGGCCTCGCCCGAGGCGCGCTTGCCCCACCTGCGCGCCCTGGTGGCCGAGTGCGGGGCGCCTGACCCGGCGACCGGGCGCCTGGCCATGCTGTCCGCGGCCGCCGTCTTCCGGGACATTGCGCCGGGGTACAGGATCCGGGTGCCGGAGGCCGGCGGCGGGGCGGCGGGCGCGCGGGCGGGCGCGGCTGCGGGCGCGGCGGCCGCGGGCGCCCGGGTGGGGGAGGACTCTGGCGCGGCCGCCGCCGCCGCCGCGGCGGCCGTCGCGGATGACGCCGCCCTGTCCCTGGCCACCGATGCCGCCCTGTCCAAGGAGGTGCGGGCGCTGCGGGCGTACGAGGCCGGCCTGCTGGGCGCCTACCAGACCTTCCTCCGGACGGTGCTGGCTGCATCAGGAGGAAAAGGCGCAGACGTGCTTGCCAGCACAACTGTGGGCGGAGGGGAGTCCCCGGCCGCCCGGGCCCGCTCCCGGGCGGCCGTCCGGTGCCTGGCCGAACTGCTGGTCGCCCTGCCCCACTTCAACTTTGCGGGCGACCTGTTGAGGGTGAGAGAGGAGTGCAGGACGAGGGGGAGAAAGAGGCAAAGGGAAGGGTTGGGGAGAAGACAAAAAAAAAGAGGGCGGGGGGTTAGGGCCCGGCTCGCTCTCTCTCTCACACAACACATGGCCCCCCATCCCCCCCCCCCATACAGGCCCTCGTCGCCCGGGCCGCCGACTCGGCCGCCCCGCCCTGCATCACCGACCCGGCCCGGGCCGCCCTGCATGCGCTCATGGCGTCCGGCAACCCAAAGGGAGGCGGCGCGCAGCAGGCACAGCATGCCGTGCGGGGCGGGAGCGGGGCCGCCCGCCTGCGCAAGGATGCGGCCCAACTGATTGCGGGCGCGGTCGCCGCCTCCCGCTGCCGGTGCGCGCCCGGCCTCCTGGCCCCGCTCCTCGCCGTCGACCTGGCCTCCCTGACCATGAGCGTGCCGGGGAGCACCAAGGCGGCGGCCGGGGCGGCCGGCGGCGGCGCCGGCGGCCCCAACTTGAGGCGCGGCAAGAAGGCCGCCTTGCGCGCGGCGGCCGCCTTGCGCGCGGCCCGGGCGGCCGACCCCGTCGCCGCCGCCAAGGCCGCGGCCGCGCCCTGCCCGGACGCGTCGGACCTGGCCGTCCTGGCCTCCGAGACGGCGGAAGCCGTGTTCGAGGCCTACTTCCGGGTGCTCAAGCACGCGCTGGGGCTGGACGTGCTGGGGGCGGCCGCGCCCGGCGCGCCCCTGACCTCGGCCGCCCTGGCCGCCCGCGCGCCGCTCCTGCGGCCGGCCCTGGCGGGCCTGGCGTCGTGCGCGCCCGCCCTGTCCGTCGACTACTTCCCCGACCTGCACGCCGCCCTGTCCCGCCTGCTTGCCTCGCCCCGCCTGCCCCCCGCCGAGCGGGCGGCCGCCCTGGACGCGGCCAGCGCGACGGCGGTGGGCGGGCTGGCCGACGCGCTGACGGTGGACCGGGGCCACCTCTTTGCCGCGCTCTATGCCCTCCTGGGCGCCTGCCCGCTCGCCGTGGCCCTGGAGGCCCCCGCCGGCGAGCGCGGCGGGGCGGCCCGGGCGGCCCCGGCGACCCCGGGCCTGCCCCCCCCCGAACCGACGGCCGCCGTCATCACCCGGTGCGCGGCCCGGCTGGTGGTTGGGGAGGCCCGCCGCCTGGACGCGCGCAGGGCGGCCGCGCTGGCCCACCGGTGCGCGGGGGCGGCCCTCCTGTGCGCCCGGTCCGACCCGCCCCTGGCCCTGGGGCTGCTGGCCGTGTTGGATGCGGCGGGGCGGCGGTCCCGGGCCCTGCGCGACCTGGTGCGGCGCGGGGCGGGGTGGGGCAGGAAGGAGGGCGGGGGCGGCGGCGGCGGCGGGGGCGGGGGCGGGGGCGGGCCGGCGCGGGCGGGGACCGCGACCGACGGCGGCGAGTCGGACGACGGCGGCGGCGAGGAGGCCGCGCCCGCCGCCGCCCCTGCCCGCACCCCCGCCCTCTCCTCCGGAGGCTCCCCGCACGACCTGGACGCGGCAGCCGCCGCCCTGGCGTCCACCCCCGGCGGCGGCGGGGCGGCGGGAGGCGCGGTCTGGGAGGTGGGCGTCCTCGCGCACCGGGCGGGCGCGTGGGGCGCGGACGGCCGGGTCCGGGCGGCGGCGGCCTCGCTCGGGGCTGGCGGGGGTGGCGGCGAGGGCGCTGCGCCTCGTTCGGCCCTCCTGTCCCACGCGGACGGCCCGGAAGGCGTGGCGGCCGCCGCCGCGGCAGCCTGGGTGCCGCCCCCGCTGCCCACCACCCGCCCCCACCCGCGCGACCTGCTGGCCGCCCGGGCGGCCCTGGACGCCTGGTTCATGGCGGCCCGGGAGGCGGGGAGCGTGGGCGGGCCGGGCGCGCGGGCCGCGGCGGCGACGTCCGCGGGCGAGGTCGCCAAGGTCGTGGGCACGCTGGCCGGGGTCGTGAAATGAAGAATGAAGAATGAAAAAAAAAGAAACTGCAGTCGCTGTTCTACCCTCCACGCTTCCCCGCGTCCGGCGGGGTGATCACTTTGCCGCCACCCTCATCACCCTCATCACCCCCTGACACGCCCTCTGGCACCAGGCTGAGCAGGGCGAGCGGGGCCAGGGAGCCGGCAGCGCAGAGGCTGACCAGCAGGGGCAGGTTGTTCCACTCGGGCCCAAACGGGGTGGTCGCCAGCACGCCCGCCGCCGCCGCCGCCGCCCCGCCGCCCTTGACCCCGACCCCCAGCACCGCCGTCAGGGCGCCCCCCCCCGCCGACCCGACCGCCGACCCCGCGTTCAGGACGGACATCAGCGCCGCGAACAGCGTGGCCTCCACGCCGGGCGGGCAGACCCGGGCCGCCAGGACGAGGACGGGCAGGAAGGCGGCCTGCCCCAGGGCCGCCAGGACGGCCGTGTCGGCCAGCAGGAAGGCGGCGTCGGGGATGCCGGCGGCCCGGGAGGCGCCCGTCACCAGGGCCAGCTGGGTGGCGGACAGGGCGGCGCCGGCCAGGGCGGCGCCCGTGAAGACGGTGCGGAGGGGGAGGGCCTTGCCCCACGCGTTGTAGGCGGCCACGCCCGCCAGGGAGGCGACCGCCCCGACCAGGCGCACCCGCCCCAGGAGCTCGGGGCCAAGCCCCAGGGCGTCCGTGTAAAAGTAGAAGAGCGCGGCGTCGGGCGTGGGCGTCGCCTGCCAGGCAAAGACAAAGAGGGCAGGCGCCGCGACGCCCGGGTTGCGCAGGGCGGCCAGGAGGGAGGCCGCCTGCGCCTTGAGGCGGGACCCCAGGGGCGGGCCGCCTGGCGCTCCCGGGCCGCCGCCCGCCACCCGTTCCTCATCGATCAGGCCGGCCGCCGCGACGACCAGGAGCGGGATGGCGGCCGTGGCGGCGAAGACGGGGCGGGGCCCGGCCGCCGCGACGGCCGCGCCCGACGCGTAGGCAGACGCGATGCCGCCCACCGCCGCCGCGCCCCAGCACAGGGATTGGAGGGAGCCCGCCGTCTGCCGCGGCGCGTCCCGGGCGCGCTCCACCACGATGGAGTCGACGACGACGTCAGAGGCGGCGGTGCCGAGCGAGGCGGCCGCGGAGAAGGCGGCCGCCGCGAGCGGGGTGGCCACCAGGGCGGGGGACGCCAGGGCCGCCCAGGACGCCGCGCTCAGCAGGCCCGCGCCCACCAGGTAGGACCGCCGCCTGTACCCGAACAGGGGTACCGCATCCGACAGGAAGCCGTACAGGGGCTTGGCCACCCAGGGCGCGCTGCCCGCGGCGGCCAGGAGGGCGGCGCCCGCCGGGTCAAGCCCAAACTCGTCCTTTGCAAGGAAGGACAGGGCCAGGCGGGCCAGGCCCAGGCCGCCTTGGGCCAGGTAGACGGCCGCGATGGCGCCCAGTTCGGGGGTGGGGGCGAGGCCGAGGATGGTGAAGGGCGGGGGCGCGGGCGGGGGTGGGGGCGGGGTGCCCCTGGAGGAGGAGGAGGAAGCAGCCGGAGGAGGTGGGGCCGGCCGGTGAGGGAGGCATGGGCTGCGGGGCGGGCGGCCCTGCGCCGGCGGCGGCGCCCGGACGCTCCCACCCGCCCGGCCACGCATGCCAGGCGTGTGGTGGAGCATGGCTTGCTGGGGGCGTGGGTTGGGAGGCGTGTCGCCCTCCTCCCCCGCACACTGTGCCCGCTACGATTTGATTGAGAGGAGAGTATGACGGGACCCGCTCTCACAGAGCCCCCAAAAACAACCCCACATCATCACCTCATCATCCACCCCCGCTCAAACAGGGCCGCCACCGTCCCCGGGGAGCTGGTGCGCCCGGTGGACGTGCGCTGACTGAGGCGCCGCACGGGTGAGGAGGGTGCGGCCTTGGGCGGCGGTGGCGCGGCAACAGAGGTAGCGGGCGCTAAGTTCTCATGTTCACCGCCGCCGCCCGCTCCCTTTGGAGCCCCGCCCCAAGAGCCCCGCGCAGCGACGTCTACGGGGCTGTCTGCAAAGGCAACGCGGGTTGCGCCAGCCTGTGATAAAATGAAAAGCAGGAAAAAAGAAAGAAAGATGTGAAGGTGCATCATTGCTTCGCCCAACCAGTGTGACCCTCCGAAAACTGGTCATGAGGTGGGTGGGATGGGTGAGTCCTACGCCCGTGCCCTCTTCTCTCGCTCTCTTGGCGCGCGCCGCCACGCCCCCACCCCATCTCTCATTCACTCACCGGTGTCGGCCGCCAGGACCGGGCAGCCGCGGCGTCCCACCCCCGGGCGATGGCGTCCGCGCGGGCGGCCAGGAAGAGCGGCCGCAGGCCGGCGCCGGCGCTGGCGCCCGAGGCGGGGGGGAGCCGCCAGTAGCGGGCGGCGAGGGGAGGGGCGGCAGGGACGCTGCCGCCGCCTTTGGGGGCGTCGCCACCCGCATCGCCGCCAGCGGCCTGTAACAAGGCGGCCGCAATCGCCGCGTCCAGGCCCGTCGTCAGGCCGCGGAGGGCGGTGGGGGCCAGCAAGGCCAGCGGAGCGGCCATGAAGCAAAACAGCCACAGGGCGAGCGCGAGGGACGCCGCCCGCACGGCTGGAGGCGCTCCAGCCAGGCCGCAAAAGACCAGGAAGTGGATGCGCGCGTTGTCCGCGGCGGCTGCCGCCGGCGCCAGGCGGTGGTCCTCCGCGCCGGAGAGGAGGGAGTGAAGCGCGGCGGCGGCGGCCGCGGCCGCGGGGAGGGGGAGGGCCAGGGTGGCCAGCGCGCAGAGGCGGGCCGCCGCCGCGGCCGCGGCGCGGGAAGGCGGTGCGGCAGCAGCGACCCAACCGAGGGCCGCAGCGGCGGCGCCGAACGCCAGGGCGGCCAGGCCGGCGCCCGCAGCGGCCGCGCGTTCCAGGGCCCCAGCAGCCGGTGCAGCTGTCGGGGCGGGCGGGCAGGTCGCCGCGTAGGCTGGCGGATAGTGGGGGCGGCGGGTGGAGGCGGTCGCCCCGCCACCAGCACTGCGGGAGGGGTGCGCCATGATGGTGGAGGTGGCGGGCGGGTCGGCGGCGAGGGCGGCGAGGCCGAGCGGGGCGGGGCGGGAGAGCTGTTGGGGGTCGAAGGAGGGAGGGGATGGAGTGAGCGCGCGCGTCCCCATTTATTGAGAGGGGCGCACACACGGGGTTTGGGGGGGGGGGCGGGAGGGCGTCGCGCTGCCCCTTTTTTCTTTGCGTGGGCGAATGAGCTTGTGTCTTGGGCCTGCACGAAGGACAGGGTGCCAATAAAAAGAGGGTGAGGGGGACGCACCGGCATGGGGTTTGGGAGGCGAACAAAAACAAAGTGAGCAAGTGCACCGACGGCTGACGTCACACTCTCTTTCTTCGCACGCCACGACCCCAGAGGCCTTGCGCCCTCGCGTCGCCCGCAACCTTTCCCACCATGAAGCTCGACGTCAACGCTCTCCGATACCTGGCTCGCGACGATTGGCGCACGCTGACCGCTATAGAACAGGGCGAGCGGAATGTGAGTGTTTGCTTTTCCCAGAACAACATTCTTCGTCAAAAAGATGACTGTGATGGCGGCGGGGAGGGGGGGGGGGGGGGGGGGGGGGACCCGGCCCCGTATAAGGTGAGCGGTTGGTGCGGACAATGGTGGACCCCAATACCCCAGTGTGTT
>Ga0315287_10007000_pt1 | contig 11274 bp, 10 predicted proteins | sample YL17G11_0_MG_FD_205037 | JGI IMG/M metagenome (GOLD analysis project Ga0315287, IMG submission 205037) | Sediment microbial communities from Yellowstone Lake, YNP, Wyoming, USA - YL17G11_0 | ecosystem: Environmental > Aquatic > Freshwater > Lake > Sediment | place: USA: Wyoming | collected...
ACGCTGCTCGACGCGCCGCGCGGCGAACGCAAGATCGACGAGCGCGAGCTGATGGAATCCGCGCGCCTGCTCGAAGAGAAGTGCCGCGAGTTCTCGGTCGCCGGGTCCGTCGTGCAGATCCACCCCGGCCCGGTCGTCACGACCTTCGAGTTCAAGCCCGAGGCGGGCGTGAAGTACAGCAAGGTGACCAGCCTCGCCGACGACCTGTCGCTCGCGATGCGGGCGGAGTCGGTGCTCATCGACCGCATCCCCGGGAAGTCGACGGTAGGCATCCAGATTCCGAACCAGAACCGCGAGATCATCTCGTTGCGGGAACTGCTCGAGTCCGACGCGTACCAGCGAAGCGGGTCGAAGCTGACCCTCGCGCTGGGCAAGACCATCCACGGCGAGCCGTTCCTGGGGGACCTCGCCGCGATGCCACACCTGCTCATCGCCGGCGCGACGGGCACGGGCAAGTCGGTGGCGATGAACGGCATGCTCACGAGCATTCTCTTCCGCGCCACGCCCGACGAGGTGCGCCTGATCCTCATCGATCCGAAACGCCTCGAACTCGGCATGTACGAGGACATTCCACACCTGCTGACGCCGGTGGTGGTCGACCCGAAACAGGCCGCCAATGCCCTGCAGTGGGCGGTCCGGGAGATGGAAGAGCGCTACAAGACGCTGGCGGCCGAGGGCGTCCGCAACATCGAGCAGTACAACCGCAACGTCAAGCAGGCCGCGCTGGAGAAGCGCAACGGGACCGGCGAGGAGCCGCCCAGGCCCCTGCCCTACATCGTCGTGGTGATCGACGAACTCGCGGACCTGATGATGGTGGCGGGGAACGAGGTCGAGGAGTCCATCGCGCGGCTCGCCCAGATGGCACGCGCCATCGGCATCCACCTGCTGCTGGCGACACAGCGGCCCTCGGTCGACGTGATCACCGGCCTCATCAAGGCCAACCTGCCTGCCCGCATCTCGTTCCGCGTGTCGTCGAAGGTCGACTCACGCACCATCCTCGACGGGAACGGCGCCGAGCAGCTCCTCGGGCGCGGCGACATGCTCTACCTGCCTCCGGCCTCGGCGCGGCTCATCCGTGTGCACGGGCCGTACATCTCCGAGCAGGAATCCGCGCGCCTCGCGGTGTTCCTGCGCAAGCAGGGCAAGCCGGTGTACGACGAATCGATCACCGCGGAAGAACAGACGCGCGACGCGATCGAGTTCGACAAAGACGACCTCTACGACGAGGCCGCCCGCCTCGTGGTGGCGACCGGGCAGGCGTCGATCTCCTACCTGCAGCGCCGGCTGCGGGTCGGGTTCAGCCGCGCCGCCCGCCTCGTCGACATGATGGAGGCCGAGGGCATTGTCTCGGCCGCCATGGGCGGGAAGCCTCGCGAGGTGCTGGTGGACAAGGGGTACTTCGACGACGTGGATCAGCAGTTGCGGTAGCGCCGTGGCCGACCCGAACACCGCCCATTCGTGCCGAGACCGACGGCCCAGCCCGGGCCCGGTGGCGGTGGTGTGCGCCCTGGCCGTGGCCGTCGCCTTCGCGGCGGGCGGTCCCGTGGCCGGCCAGCCACCGACGGCGCGGGAACTGTTCGACGCCGCGCGCGCGCGGGAAGCCGCGATCCGCAATACGCTCGCGCACCCGGAACGCAGCCTCCCCGACCCGACGCGGGAGTCGTACCAGCAGGCGATGGGCGCGTACCGCTCGGTCGCCCTGCGCTACCCGACCAGCGGTTACGGCGACGATGCCCTCTGGTACGGCGCGCAACTGGCCGCCGAGTCGTCCGTCCGGTTCGGCGCGGCTGAGGACCGCCGCACAGCCATCGGACTGTACGACCGCCTGTCCGCTGAGTACCCTGCCAGCCCATTCGCCGCCGAGGCCCGCGCCCAGTCCGCGCGCCTCGGCGCGCAGGACGGGCGTCCTGGGTCCTCTCCCTCTTCGCCCCCGGCGACGCCTCCGGCAGGGCCGACGCCCTCGGCGGAGCCGGGCGGTTCCGCCCCTCTCGTGACGGTTCGCGACATCAGGCGCCGCACCACCACCGACGGCATGGAGGTCGAGGTTGAAACGGACGGACCGGTGGTGTACCGGACGGGCCGCCTGGACACTCCCCCGCGCGTGTTCCTCGATCTTCTGGCGACGCAGATCACCAGCGCCCTGCGTGACGCGATGCTGACGTTCGAGACCGGCCTGGTCCGCCAGGTTCGCGTCGGGCGCCCCGCGCCGCAGACGACGCGCGTCGTCATCGAGACCGCGAGCGACGTCGCGTGCGACGCCCGCAAGGCCGTCGATCCGCATCGCATCGTCGTCTCGTGCCGCGACCGCGCGGCGTCGACACCGCCTCCCGCGCGCGGCGCGGCGCGGCCGGCGCCGCCTCCACCCGCCGCGGCGGCCACCCCAACGACCGCCCCGGCCACGCAGGAGTCCCCCCCCGCGCCGGTGATTCTGTCGTCGGCCCCGGTCACACACGCGACTCCGGGGGCCGCCTCCACGCCTCCCTCTGCCACGGCCGCTCGACAGGCCAGGCCGGGGACCGACAGCCGCCCGGCGCCGCCGTCGACGAATGCGAGCGGCGGATTCTCGATGGCGCGGCAGCTTGGCCTGCGCGTGGGTCGCATCGTGATCGACCCGGGACACGGAGGCCGCGATCCAGGCGCCCTGGGTCAGGGCACCTCAGAGGCGGCCATCACGCTCGACGTCGCATTGCGTCTGGAGAAGCTCCTGGCCAGAGAGCCGGGCGTGGACGTGGTGCTGACGCGGCGCACCGACGAGTTCGTCGCCCTGCAGGAACGGCCGGCGATCGCCAACCGGGAACACGCCGATCTGTTCGTCTCGATTCACGTGAACGCGAACCGTGACCCATCGGTCCGCGGCGTGGAAACCTACCTGCTCAACTTCGCGTCGACGCCGGATGCCGCCGCCGTCGCCGCCCGGGAAAACGCGTCGTCGTCGCTCACGATGAGCCACCTGAACGACCTGGTGAAGCAGATCGCGCTGGGCAGCAAGCTGCAGGAATCGAACGACCTGGCGGGCCACATGCAGGGCGCGCTCGTGAAGAAGCTCCGGCCGGCGAACCAGCCGGTGCGCGACCTGGGCGTGAAGCAGGCGCCGTTCGTGGTGCTGGTGGGCGCGTCCATGCCGAGCGTGCTCGTCGAAGTGGCGTTCATCACCCACGCTCAGGAGGGCCGCCTGATCGCGACCGGCGCCTATCGGCAGAAAATCGCCGAGTCGCTGCTCGACGGCGTGCGGCAGTACCTGCGCACGCTGAAGCGCGCCGAGGCCCTCGCCGACCAGGGCGCCGCGCGCGGCGCGACCCCGGTGCGATAGCGGCGCTACAATAGCCGGGCGCCTATGCTGCAACCTCAGCCGATCACGCCGATCATCATCAAGGTGGTCCCAACGCCGACGCCCGAAGTCGGGGTGGTCGATATCCTGGTCGGGTCTCTGGGGCTGACCGGGCTGATCGCGGTGGCGTCGATCGTCGTCGGCCTGCTGGTCGGCGGCCTGCTCATTGCCTACAGCCGCCGCCGCCTCGACAGGCAACCCGGCGGCGGGACCAGCCGCGCGACGCGGCTCGATCTGAGCTCGCCCTCACGCTGAAGGCGGGTCGCTCCTCCGCCTTATGCGACCCCGGGTGCCCAGTCCGCCGACGCCAGCGCGAGTCCGGCCAGCGTGCGCACCGCCACGCCGGTGGGCCCCTTCGGCTGGAACGGCTGGGCCTCGTCACACCACGCGGTGCCTCCGATGTCCAGATGGGCCCAGGGCAGCGCGCCGGTGAACTCCTTCAGGAAGATCGCCGCGGTGATCGCGCCCGCAGCCCGGCCGCCGATGTTGGTCAGGTCGGCGATGTCGCTTCGCAACTGTTCGCGGTAGTCGTCGAACAACGGCAGGGGCCACGCGCGGTCGCCGGCGCGGTTCGCCGTGCGCTCCACGATCGAGGCCCACGACGGGGGCGCGGCAAACAGCCCGGTCGTCGTCCGCCCGAGCGCGATGCCGACGGCCCCGGTCAGTGTGGCGACGTCGACCAGGTGCGTCGCCCCGAGGTCGCGGGCGTACCAGAGCGCATCCCCGAGAATCAGCCGCCCTTCGGCATCGGTGTCGAGCACCTCGACGGACTTGCCGTCGGCGCTGCGCAGGATGTCGCCGGGCTTGAACGCGCGTCCGCCAGGCATGTTTTCGACGAGGGGAATCACCGCGACCACGCGCACGTCGGGTTTCAGCGCGGCGATCGCCTTCATCGCGCCCAGCACGGCGGCCCCGCCCGCCATGTCGGACTTCATCTTGTGCATGCCGTCGGGCTCCTTGAGCGTAATCCCGCCGGAATCGAACGTCACGCCCTTCCCCACCAGCCCAAGCACGGCCTGCGTCGCGGGCCGCGACGGCTCGTAGCGCAGCACCACGACGCGCGGCGGCTCGATGCTGCCCTTCGCCACGCCGAGCAGCAGCCCCATGTTCAGGCCGGCGATGCGGTCCTCGTCGAGCACGTCCACTGACAACCCGGCGGCGGCGCCGATCTCGATCGCGATGTCGGCGAAGGCCCTCGGCGTCATGACGTTCGACGGCTCGTTGACCAGCGACCGCGCCAGATTGCTGCACGCGCCGAGAATGTACCCGCGACCGACGCTCTGCTCGAAGGCCTCCCGGTCGTCGCGCGACAGGTCGCCCGGCGCGACAAGGGTATGGACGACCGCAACCGGTTTCGCATCCGGGTCGCTCTTGTAGACGCCGTTGTAGTGGGCGGCCAGCGTCACGCCCTCGGCCGCCGCCTGCGCCGCGTCCGCCAGCGTGGCCTCGAATCCCGTGAGCACCATCGCGAGCCGGCTCCACCGGCGATCGCGGGCCACCAGCGCGGCGGTAGTCCCCGCGCGCCGAAGGCGTGAGAGATCCGCGTCGGCCCGCGGCCCGAGACCGACCGCCAGCACCCAGGCTGGCCGCCAGTCCGCCAGGGTCACGGCTGCGCTAAAGGTCGTGTACGGCTTGCCCAGGAACCCCCGCGACGCAAGGGCGACACTGAGCCGACCGCCGCACGCGCCATCGGCCATCCTGAACCCCGGCCCGTCCTCGCCTTCGAAGATGGGCACCACGAGCACGTCCGCGTCGAGCGCCGCACAGGTTCCGGCCGCGACGCCCACGGGAAGCGACTGTTCGGAATAACGCATGACTCGATTATGCCAGAGACGAGGCGGCCGGCGCGATGGGCGCCGGCCGGCCGAGGTGAGAATCCGTGCAGGGCGCTACGCGCCGGAGGGCCCGGACGCGTAGCCGGGGACCGGCGGCGGAGGCACGAACGTCGTGTCGCGCGCGCCGCCGCGACGGCCGAAGCGGCTCAGGATCACGGCGCCGAACCCGACGGTGAGCGCGAGATATTCGATCAGGAACCCCGCGAAGAGCACGATCCCGAGCAGCATCCGGATCGGCAGGCCGCTCAGCCCGACGACGCGTGCGATGACCGTCAGCCCCCAGATCAGGGCCAGGCCAACCACCAGCGACACCAGCAGCGTCTGCGCGTTCGAGGACGAGCGACGCCCGACGAGTTCACCAACGGCGCAGCCCGCCCCGGCAAACCCGAGCAGCAGGCCGATCAGCATCGCGACCAGCGCGAACGGCACCAGCAGCAGAAGCGGAATCCCGATGATCGACACGGCCAGGACGACGACGGTGAGGACCAGCAGTGGCACGAACAGGAGTTGCGCGGCGAGCCCCACGAGGCCGGCACGCCAGGGCTCGGCGGAAACCCGGTTCGCGACGCGGCGCACCGGACCAGGCACCATCGCGACCAGCAGCGCGGCAAACAGACCGACCAGTCCCATCCGGACAATGGTCCCAATCAGGTCAGCCGACGCGCCGAACGGGTGGGTGAACCACGTCCATTCACGCCACGATCCGATCCGCACGACGGGGCCGAACGCCGGCGCAGACATCCGCACCTCGTTGATCTCACCCGTCACGAGGGCGCCGGTGGCCCGGGCGACCTGGCCGCCAACCGACGTGACGCTGCCCTGCACGTCGGCCTTCGGCCCGAGATACACCGAGCCGCCGACCGCCACCACATCACCATCGACGCGGCCCTCGATGTGGGCCGAGCCGAGCACGACCACGACGTCGCTGCCGACGGCCTCGCCGGCCTTGACGGTGACGTCGCCACCCAGACGGAAGCGCGCGCCCCCATGGCGATTGCGGGACACCTCGTTCCATCCCGTGTCAGACGGGGGCGCCGGAATTGCGGGGACCGCCGCAATGGCCGGGGCCGCCGGGACGGCGGGCGGCGCGGGCGCCTCAGGGGACTGCGCGGGCGCCGGCGGCTCAGGGAACAACTGCCGCCGCGCCGCGGTGTCCAGAAACGACAACTGGCCCACGACGTCCGCGTCCTCGCCAATCCGGTCGCGCAGTTCGCGGCCGGTCACCGGCGCGCCGTCGACCAGGACCTGCCCGTCGGCGATCTCGATCGAGCGCACGCGCGCGGTGTCGGATTTCGGCACGAGCATGAGACCGCGCCGCAGCGGCACGATCTGGAATCGCCGCTCGGCCCGTGCTTTCAGTGGCGCCAGGTCCGACCGGACATCCGCCGTCCGGTCCGTCTGCGCGAGAGCGGGCGCCACGAACCACGGCTGCACGGCCACGGCGGCGAGTACGAGCGCACAGAGCAGTCTGCGCATGTCAGTTCTCCTGCATCGGAACCAGTCGCCGAAGCGCCGTGAGCGCGGCCGCGGCCACCGTCAGGTTGAGTATCAGCATCAGGATCGCGCCGGGCCCGGAGAGCAGCCGGCCGAGCACCACAGCGGCGTGGGCCACGCCGGCCCACGCCGTCAGCGCGCTGCCGACCCAGGCCGACACGGCCGTCCCGGCGTGGCCGAGGCCCCAGGCCACAGAATGCACCGACCCGATCACCGCCGAGATCCAGCCCCCCCCGGACAGCGACACCACCAGGACGCCGACCGATGCGAGCGCCGCCCCGATGAGCCCGCGCAGCCACCACGAGGCCCACGGGTCGGGCGCCGCCGTGCTCCCCCCGAGCCGCGCAAGCACGGCGTCGGCGAAGCGGGCGGACGGCTGGAGACGCGGCAGGACCGCCGCGGCCCGCGCGAAGGCGCGGTCTGCGGCATCCGGCTGCCCGGCGTGCTCGGCTTCCAGCCAGTCCCGAACGGCGTGGCGAGGGTCGTGTGCCATCGGCTTCACCCAGTCCTACGAGCAGGACCCCGTGGCGGGTTGCAGACCGCGGCGTCAGAGGTTCCGCCGCCGGGCCCCCACCCCCCACGGGCCATCAGCCGGGCCATCTCGGCCCGGGCCCGGTGGAGGTGGCTCTTCACCGTGCCCATGGGCAAGTCGAGGATCTCCGCGATGTCCTCGTAGGACAGGTCCTCGAGATATCGCATGACGACCAGCCGCCGGTATTCGGGGCGTAACGCCGCCAGCGCGGTTTCCAGGTCCTCCCGCAGATCGGCATGGGCGGCCCGGTCAAACGGTGAGGCCTCCCGATCGTCGACCAGGGCCTCCGCGACGGCCTGGCTCGGTGTCTCCTCGTCGATCGAGACCGTGTCCGGGCGCCGGCGACGCAGGTAGTCGATCGCGGTGTTGTGCGCGATGCGCAGGATCCAGTTGATGAACTTGTAGGCGGGATCGAAGGACCGCAGGGCGCCGAAGGCCTTGACGAAGGTGTCCTGCGCAAGCTCCTCGGCGGCGCCCGCCTCGCGCACGATGCGGGCGATCACGTTGAAGACCGCCGACGCGTGGCGGTCCGTGAGCGCGCGATACGCGTCCTGGGACCCGCCAATCGCCCGCTCGACCAGTTGCGCGTCGGACAGCGTCACGACGACCTCAAATGGCGGAACTGCGGGACCACGCCAGGCGGCTGGCCGGCATCAGAAGACCGGCGGCACGAGGTCGACAATCAGGCGGGCCTCGGTCACGGCCTGCACGGCCTCGACCGTCGTGTCGGCGGCGATCTCGGCCAGGCGGAGGCCCTGCTCGGTGACCTCGATGACGGCCAGCTCCGTGATGATGAGGTCGACGACCCCCACGCCGGTCAGGGGCAGCGTGCAGGCGCGCAGGATCTTCGGCTCCCCGTCGCGCGTCGCATGTTCCATCGCGACGATGACGCGCCGGGCGCCCGCGACCAGATCCATCGCGCCGCCCATCCCCTTGACCATCTTCCCCGGGATCATCCAGTTGGCCAGGCTGCCGCGTTCATCGACCTGCAGCGCGCCCAGGACGGTCACATCGATATGGCCGCCGCGCACCATCGCGAACGAGTCGGCGCTGCTGAAATACGAGCTGCCCGGCAGTTCGGAGACCGTCTCCTTGCCCGCATTGATCAGGTCCGGATCGACGTCGGCGTCGAGCGGATACGGCCCGACGCCCAGCATGCCGTTTTCCGAGTGCAGCGTGATGTGCACGTCGGGCGGCACGAAGTTCGCCACCAGCGTGGGCATGCCGATCCCGAGATTGACGTAGTCGCCGTCCTTCAATTCGCGGGCCACGCGCCGCACGATCCGTTCTCGCTTGTCCACCGTGTCGCTCCTCAGCCGCCGGACGGGTCCCGGCTACGCGTTGCGCGTGGTGCGCCGCTCGATCCGCTGTTCATACCCGGCCCCCTCGAAGAGGTGCCGGACGAAGAGACCTGGCGTATGCACGTGATCCGGGTCGATCGCCCCGGGATCGACCAGGTGCTCGACCTCGGCGATGGTGATCGTGGCGGCCGTCGCCATCATCGGGCTGAAGTTCCGCGCGGTCTTTCGATAGACCAGATTGCCGACGTGGTCACCCTTGAAGGCCTTGATGAGCGCGAAGTCGGCATGCAACGGGCGCTCGAAGACCTGCGGCACGCCGTCGAGGATGCGCGTTTCCTTGCCCTCGGCCACGATCGTCCCGTAGCCGGTCGGCGTGAAGAACCCGCCGACGCCAGCGCCGCCCGCGCGAATGCGCTCGGCAAAGGTCCCCTGCGGGACCAGTTCGACCTCGAGCTCGCCGCTCAGGCACTGCCGCTCGAATTCCTGGTTCTCGCCAACGTAGGTCGCGACGATCCTGCGCACCTGCCGGGTCTCGAGCAGGATGCCGAGCCCGAACCCGTCGACGCCCGCGTTGTTGCTGATGATGGTCAGGCCGCGCGTGCCTCGATCGCGCAGCGCGCGAATGAGGAGTTCGGGAATGCCACAGAGCCCGAAGCCGCCCACCATCACGGTGGCGCCGTCCGGGATGAGGGCGACGGCTTCGGCGGCGCCGCTGATCACTTTGCGCATAGGGGAATTATACGGCCGGGGGTGACGATTCGTCGCGGGAACCGGGCGACACCCGGGCGTCGTGCGCCAGCGCGGCAAGCTCGGCCTCGGTGGAGACGACGACCGGCCTGGCCCCCAGCGCACGCACGAAATCCTCGAGCCGCGTGACAGCCGCAGTGCGGTGTCCGGCGGCCAGTGCCCACGTGGCATCACCCATCGCCGCGGCGGTGACCAGCCTGAGGTCAGGAAGCTGCGAGGCGAGCGTCAGATGACCGGCCACGAAACTGAACCGGTCCGGAAGCGTCGTCGCCCCATCGGGGAGAGAGTCCTGGTACGCGAGGGTGACCACGATCGCGGCTCCCGGAATCAGATCCGGCACGGCCGCGAGCCACTGTTCCTGCTCGGCTCGCGGTACGGCGAGCAGCACAAGGTCCGCCTCGGCCACGATGATCGGATCGTCGGCTCCGATATCGATCGACCCGGCCCGGATGCAGGCCTCGAGGCGGTCGTTGCGGTCCACGCCGATGACGAGGGCGGAAGGAAACGCCTGGCGCACGGCCATGGCGACCGCACGCCCGACGCCGGCGAGGCCGACGACGGCCACCCGCTCGAAGACCGCCGGGCCATCAGCATGCCGGCCGGCAGGGATGACGGGCAGGAAGAACCCGTCCGCCATCAATTCGCACCCCAACCTCGGCGGGTGACGGGCTCGACGCAGATCGATCGCCCGATCGCCGGCGCGATGATCCGCAACTCCGCCATCAGCCGGTCGAACTGCGACGGGAACATCGTCTGCGCGCCGTCGCTCAGGGCGTGGTCGGGGTCGATGTGGACTTCGATGATCAGCCCGTCGGCGCCGGCCGCGACAGCGGCCCGCGCCATCGGCGCGACCTTGTCGCGGCGGCCGGTGCCGTGGCTGGGGTCGACGAGGATCGGCAGGTGGCTCAGCTTCTTGACGATGGGGATCGCCGAGATGTCGAGGGTGTTGCGCGTGTAGGTCTCGAACGTCCGGATGCCGCGCTCGCAGAGCATCACGTCCATGTTGCCGCCGCTCAGCAGGTACTCCGCCGACAACAGCCACTCCTCGATGGTCGACGAGATGCCGCGCTTGAGCAGCACGGGCTTGCGGGCGCGGCCCAGTTCGCGCAGCAGCGAGAAGTTCTGCATGTTGCGCGCGCCGACCTGGAAGATGTCCGCGTACTTGTCGACGGCCTCGATCTGCGTGACGTCCATCACCTCGGAGACCAGCTTCAGGTCGTGGGCGCGCGCGGCGTCCTGCAGCATCCGGAGGCCGTCCTCGCCGAGGCCCTGGAAGCTGTACGGCGAACTGCGCGGCTTGAAGGCGCCGCCGCGCAGCACCTTGGCCCCGGCGCGCTTCACGGCCGCCGCGGTCGCATGCACCTGCTGCTCGCTCTCCGCCGAGCACGGGCCGGCCATCACGATGACTTCATCCCCGCCGATGCGGACGTCGTCTATTTTCACCACGGTGCCCTGCGGCCGGAACGTCCGGCTGGCGAGCTTGTAGGGCTCCGTGATCTTCACGAGTTCCTGCACGCCGTCGAAGGACGCGACCAGCTGCGGGTCCCCGTGCACTGCGGTCCCGACGACGCCGAGCACAATCCGGTTGGCGCTCGTGGAGCGATGGACCGCGAAGCCCATGCCTTCCAGGCGCTCGACGACTTTCTCGACCTCGGCCGGCGTCGCGCGCTCCTGCATCACCACAACCACGTTCGTTGCCCTTCCGGCGGCCGCTCCGCATCACGCGTGCCCGCGTGCCTGCCCCGGCCCAATTGCTGATAGCCCATGCTGCCCGCGTACCAGCGTACTTCCGCCGCCTCAGGCTCGCAACTCAGGCCCGCCACTCGAGCCCCGGCGACGCTTTGCGCAGCCACCCGACAAAGCGTTCCACCGCCGGCACCAGGTCGGCCGAGTCGCCCGCCCGGGCGATCACGTCGACCAGCGCGCTGCCGACGACGGCGGCGTCGGCCGCCTGGCCGATCGCGCGGATGTGCTCGGGCGTCGACAGTCCGAATCCGACGGCCACGGGCAGCGCGGCCTGGGACCTGATGGTCCCGA
>Ga0315287_10007001_pt1 | contig 11274 bp, 11 predicted proteins | sample YL17G11_0_MG_FD_205037 | JGI IMG/M metagenome (GOLD analysis project Ga0315287, IMG submission 205037) | Sediment microbial communities from Yellowstone Lake, YNP, Wyoming, USA - YL17G11_0 | ecosystem: Environmental > Aquatic > Freshwater > Lake > Sediment | place: USA: Wyoming | collected...
CGGCTAGAAGATTTTAGTCAAATATTTCAGAGCGTTAGCGAATGAGCGCGAAGATTTTGAATCGCCCTCTTGAAACGCGTTAGGTCGCTAACCATTTCTGGGAGGACGCGATGTCCCCCAAAGCGTCCCCCAAACTGACGCATGAAAATGAGACGGCCCGGTCCCCCCCGACCGGGCCGTTTTCTTTTGCGCGCTGCGTTTTCCCCGCCAGCGCCGAAAGCGTGCGCGCTTCTGGGGCAGGCCCAGATTATGGTCGGCCATCATGTTCTCGATGAACTGGCGCGCCGAGTTCTCCCAACTGTAGCGAAGCGCATGCGCCCTTGCGGCTTCCTTCCGCAGGTGGAGCGCTCGAAGCGCCGCTTCCTTCAGGTCCAAGCTCAACACCCCCGCTTCCGGGTCCGTCAGCACGTCCTTCGGCCCGCTCACGGGATAGGCGGCGACCGGAACGCCGCTGGCGAGCGCTTCGAGCAGCACGAGGCCGAAGGTATCGGTCAGGCTCGGGAACACGAACACGTCGGCCGAAGCGTAGGCCTGCGCCAGATCCTCACCGTGCTTCGGCCCGGTGAACAGGGCATCGGGGTATCGCCGCTCGAGCTCTCGCGCTTGCGGGCCGCTGCCGACCAGCACCTTGCGGCCGGGAAGATCGAGATCGAGAAAGGCCTTGATGTTCTTCTCGACCGCGATGCGGCCGACATAGAGAAAGACGGGCGCCTTGCCGAACAGGCGCACCTTCCGCGGCCTGAACAGCTCGATATCGACGCCGCGCGACCACGGCATCAGGCGCTCGAAGCCGCGCGCCTCAAGATCGGCCGCCACCGACGGCGTGGCGACGAAGGTCCCGGCGGAAGCGTTGTGGAAGCGCCGCTGGAGGCCGTAGCACCAGTCCTCGGGCACGGGCAGGCGGGCGGCGACATATTCGGGAAAGCGGGTGTGATAGCTCGTGGTGAACGGCCACCGCGTCTTGCGGCAATAGCGCCTCGTCATGAGCCCGATCGGTCCCTCCGTGGCGATATGGATGAAATCAGGACGGATATCGTCGATATGCCTTGCGATCGCCCTCGGGTATGCAAGCGCCAGTCTGATCTCGGGGTAGGTCGGACAGGGCAGCGTGCGGAACATCGGCGGCGCAAGAAAGCTGACTTCGAAGCCGAGCTTGGGCGCTTCCAGCGCGAGCCGCTCATAGGTGCGCACCACCCCATTCACCTGGGGGTGCCAGGCATCGGTTGCGACGAGCACCCGCATCAGGCGGCAGCCTCGAGCTCCTCGACAAGCGGTTCGGGCTTACTCATACCCTGGAGCGGGTGCGTCCAGCGGATGATCTCAAAAATCCCCTCCTCGGTCTCGGCGACGGCCGTGCAGCTTTCGACCCAATCGCCGGTATTGATATAGATGACGTCGCCGACCTGGCGCATGGCGGCATGATGAATATGGCCGCAGATCACGCCTTGCGCGCCGTGGCGGCGCGCTTCCTGCGCCAGCGCCGTCTCGAACTCGCCGATATAGTTCACCGCGCGCTTGACCTTCTGCTTGAGATAGGCCGACAGCGACCAATAGGGCATGCCGAACCAGCGGCGCACGACATTGAAATGGGTGTTGGCCCACAGCGCGAGCGTGTAGCTCCAGTCGCCGAACAGCGCGAGCCATTTGGCGTAGCGCACGACCACGTCGAACTCGTCGCCATGGATGATGAGATAGCGCCTGCCGTCGGCGCCGACATGCACCATGTTGCGCTCGATGGCGATGCCGCCGAACCTGACGCCGCAATAGTCGCGCATGGTCTCGTCGTGATTACCGGGAATGAGCACGAGGTCGGTGCCTTTACGCACCTTGCGCAGCAGCTTTTGCAGCACGTCGTTGTGGGATTGCGGCCAATAGATGCCGCGCTTGATGCTCCAGAAATCGACGATGTCGCCGACGAGATAGAACCGGGAGGCGTCGTGGCAGCGTAGGAAATCTAGGAAGGCTTCGGCCTGGCAGGCCTTGGTGCCCAAATGCAGATCCGAGATGAAAAGTGCGCGGTAACGCCTCATCCCCGGCTCATGCTGCACGTCGTCTTCATCCCATGTTTTCAACACGATGGTTGCGGACTTAAAGTGATTTTGTTGCAGGCTTGTGACATCGGCGGAGAGCGTTAACGGCGGACGATGACGCGCGGCGAGCTGAAGACGCGGCTTGGAAGAGTGCTCGGCTCGGCTGTGGTGGAGGCGAGCCCGCTTCCCGTCGGGTTCGGCCTCACCGGGCTCACGGTCCAACTGGCCGATGGGCGGCGCTTAACGGTGAAGGCGCGGCAGGACGTCGAGGCAGGCACGTCAAATCTGGAGCTTGAGGCTTACATGCTCGGCGAGCTTGCCCGCCATTCGGAGCTGCCCGTTCCGCAGGTGCATTACGCCGACCCCTCCCTGCTCGTCATGGACTTCATCGAGACTGACGGCGGGGAGATCACCCCAAGCGTCGAGCGCCATGCCGGCGAGCTGATCGCCAAGCTCCATGCCACGCCGCGTGAGCGGTTCGGCTATGCCCGCGACACGCTGATCGGTCCGCTCCCCCAGCCAAATCCCGAGACGCGAGACTGGGTGTCCTTGTTCCGCGATCATCGCCTGCTGTTCATGGCAAAGGAGGCGCATCAAGAGGGCAGCATACCTGCCGAGATGCTTCGGCGCATCGAACGCCTGGCCGAGCGCATCGAGGACCATCTAGAGGAGCCTGCCTTCCCCAGCCTGCTGCATGGCGATCTCTGGACCGGGAACGTGCTGGTGCGGGAGGGGCGGGTCGCGGGGCTCGTCGATCCCGCGATCTATTGCGGTCATCCCGAGGTCGAGCTCGCCTTCGCGACCTTGTTCGGGACGTTTGGGAAGGCCTTCTTCGAGGCCTATGCGGGCTCGATGAAGCTTGCGCCCGGATTCCACGAGCTTCGCTCAGGCCTCTACAATCTCTACCCGAGGCTCGTGCATGTCAGGCTGTTCGGGTCGGGCTATCTCGCGGGGATCGACGCGACGCTGGCGAGGCTCGGTCTCTAGCGGCTTGGGCAAAAAAGAACCGGCCCGGATGGACCGGGCCGGTCTTCCCTGCGAAACGAGCCGAGCGCCAAAGGCATGGCCTTAATAGCGGGCTTCGGCTCGCCCCCCCATCTTGTTCCTGAGCCTTACCTTTTCGGAGTTTGCTCTAGATCCCTCAAAGCTCTTCGTTCGGTCGTTTGACTAAGGGCCCCCCAGCCCCGTCCCCCATTCATGCTGCAAGGCTAGCCCAGCCCCACCGGACGCTTCAACATCGTGCAACGCCCAAGCTGCAGAACGGCCGAGCACTGTGGCGCAAATGCAAAATGGGCCAGAACGCGGACCGGCAATCGCTGCTATTATCGTTTTAGATCAATGGATTGATGGCACCCACGCCCGCCTGGGAGAGCGCCGGACAAGCGGCGGCATGCCATCCGCAGGCGGGTTGAAGGGGCCTCGTTCTCGGAAAACTTTGTCGAGCCCTGTTGCAGTTCAGCAACGGGCAAAGCGAGAGGGTCACAGAGGGGGGTGAGGTGATTCACTTTGCAGCGGCGCCGTCCTCGAAACGAAACGCCAAGGCCTTGGCAGCCTTGGCGTTTCGGTCGAGCGTCAATGGCAAGGCGAACAAGCGGCAAGTGCCGCTCGTGCCTCAGCGGTGCAGAGACACGCTGGCCGCCTGGCGATAGGAGCCGGACTTGTTGTCCAACTGCACGATATTGATGGTGTGACTCGAGCCCGAGACGTTGATGCTCATGCGGCCGGAGAATTTGTCGCCGCTGATTCGCGCATGCACGGTGTTGCCGGTGGCCGTCCCGCTCACGCTCCCCGAAGCATCGTAGGTGGTCTCGCTCCACGAGCCGCTGATCTTGCCGCCGCTATAGTTCAGTTTCGAGGCGGTGTTGAACTTATAGTCGGTTCCGGCACAGCGCATGTTCTGCGTGACGGCGCTGCCGGCAACGATATAGGTCACCTTGCAGCTGACTTTTTCGGCGCCGCCCTTTTGCGGTGACACCGTGCCGCCGCCCGTCCAATACCCCTTCAATTGATCGAAGGGATTGCCGGTTCCCTTAGGCGCAGCCTTCTTCGTTGCCGATTCAGCGGGCATCGACACGAGCGCCACAAGCAGAAGCATCGCCACAGGCAAAACCTTAGCGGTCAACGTCGTAAGCAAGCGAGGTGCCATTGAGCCTATCCCTCTGGTTGATGCGCTGGAAACCAAGCCCTGACTTGGTGTCAGGGCAATCGCGGGCGGTTGCCGCCCCCCGTGCCCGCGTGCATCATGCAAAAAAAATGGGACCAGGGGAAGATCGATGAAGCTGTTACGTTATGGCCAGAGTGGGCGGGAAAAACCAGCAATCCTCGATGCAAGCGGCCGGATCCGCGACCTTTCGCAAATGGTGCCGGATTTCGCCGGCGATGCGCTCGGGCGGGAAAGCCTGAATCGTATCAAGGCGCTCGATCTTGCGGCGCTTCCGCTGGTTGAAGGCGAGCCCCGGCTCGGGCCCCCGATCGGGGTCGTGCCGAAGTTCCTGGGCATTGGGCTCAACTATCGGGACCATGCCGAGGAGACCGGCATGCCGATCCCCGAAGTGCCGATCGTGTTCGCCAAAGCGAGTTCCTGCGTCTCGGGTCCCAACGATCCCGTGCTGCAGCCCAAGGGCTTCGATCGCATGGATTTCGAGGTCGAGCTGGCGGTGGTGATCGGCACGCGGGCAAAGGACGTGCCGGAAGCGCGCGCGCTCGACTACGTCGCCGGCTACACGATCTGCAACGATGTCTCCGAGCGGAGCCTGCAGAAGGGCGGGCCCGGCGAGTGGATCAAGGCCAAGAGCCATGACAGTTTCGGGCCGCTCGGGCCTTGGCTCGTCACCACCGACGAGATCCCCGATCCGCAACGGCTCGATCTTGCGCTCGATCTCAACGGGGCGCGCATGCAGACCGGGTCGACCTCGACCATGGTCTTCGGGGTGGCCGCGCTCGTCGCCTATATCAGCCAATACATGACGCTCATGCCTGGCGACGTCATCACCACGGGGACGCCGCCCGGCGTCGGCATGGCGCGGAACCCGCGGGTGTTTCTCAAGCCCGGCGACGAGTTGCGGCTTACCGTTTCAGGCCTGGGCGAGCAGCTTGTTAAGGTCGTGGCCGAGGGCTAGCTCACTGCCGTCATTTCCGCGGCCAGAGCGCGTGGAAATGATGAACCGGGCCCCTGCCCTTGCCGATGTGGAGATCATCCGCGGCGCCGATCGCCGCCGTGACATAGGCCTTGGCCGCCACGACGGCCTCGCGGAGAGAGGCGCCTTTGGCAAGCTCGGCGGCGATGGCCGAGGAGAGCGTGCAGCCGGTACCGTGGGTGTTGCCGGTCTTCACGCGCGGTGCTGCGAGCCGCAACTCCCCCTCCGCGTCGAGGAGAAGATCGACCGCCTCGGCGCCTTCCGCATGGCCGCCTTTGATGAGCACAGCCTTTGCCCCGAGGCGTCTGAGCGCCACGGCCTGGGCGGACATCTCGCGCTCATTCTTGGCCTCGCCGCTGCCGAGCAGCTTCGCCGCCTCCGGCAGGTTTGGCGTGATCAGGCTCGCTCGCGGCAGCAGCAGCGTGCGCAGCGTTTCTATGGCGTCTTCATCGAGCAGAACATCGCCCGATGCGGCCACCATGATGGGGTCGAGCACGATCGGGACACCTGCGAAGGCCTCGAGCGCCTCGGCGACGGCCTCGATGACCTCGCTCGTGGCGAGCATGCCGATCTTGACGGCGCCCACCTTGAGGTCGCGCGCCACCACCTTGATCTGCCGCGCCACGAAGTCCGGCGGAACGACCAGCACGGCTTCCACGCCTTGCGTATTCTGCGCGGTCAGCGCCGTGATCGCGCTCGCGCCATAGACGCCGAGCGCGGAGAAGGTCTTGAGGTCGGCCTGGATGCCAGCGCCTCCGCAAGAATCCGAGCCGGCGATGGTGAGAGCGATTGTGGTCATGAGCATCAATATCGGCGCGGACGCGCGAAATGCGAGGGCGCCGCGTCAGCCGATGGTGGCAAGGCCTGGAAACAGCTCGAGCATCCAGGAGGCGATCAGCGTCATGGAGTTGGTGAGAAAGAGAACCCCGGTCACAACGAGGAAGCCGCCAAGCAGCTTCTCGATGATCGCGAGGTGCTTGCGGAAGCGCTGCATGGTGCTCATGAAAGGCCTGATGGCGACGGCCGCGGCGATGAACGGTATGCCGAGCCCCAAGGAATAGACGAGGAGCAGGCTGATGCCCTTGGAGATCGAATCCTCCCCCGCGGCAACGGCGAGGATGGCGGCGAGCACCGGCCCGATACAGGGCGTCCAGCCGAAGGCGAAGGCGAGGCCGATGATATAGGCGCCGAGAAGACCGGCGGGGCGCGCATCGGCATGGTAGCGCGCCTCGCGGTGCAGGATGGGCAGGTGGAAGACACCGAGGAAATGCAAGCCAGCGATGATGATGACCACGCCGGCGATCCTGCTGAGCAGCGGGAGATTCGCGGCGAGCAGCTGGCCTGCCACGGTGGCCGTGGCGCCGAGAATGACGAACACCGTGGTGAAGCCGAGCACGAAGGCGACCGACGACAGCACCACCGTCGTATAGACATGCGACGGCGTCTCGTCCTCGCCGGTGAGCTGGTCGAAGGTGGTGCCGCCGAGGAAGCAGAGATAAGGCGGCACGAGCGGCAGCACGCAAGGCGAGAGGAAGCTCAAAAGCCCCGCGATCAGCGCGCCGACATAGGTGACGTCCAAATTCAGCCTCTTCAATCACTGCCTCGCGGAAGCGGGCAATCTAGTAAATGACAATCGTCGCGGCCGGATAGTGGCTTGCGCGGCCGGACCGGGCAATGACAAGTCACGTTAACGTTAGGGGCCAGCGTTACTCGGCGGCGCTTGCAGGAGGCAGCGCCACGGTCTCCACAATGGATAGGTCGAGCTTCTTCGAGGCGTGGTCAATATCGAGGCCGACAACGTCGCCCTTGGCGTCAAAATCGACGACCAAACCCTCGACGATCTCTCGCGCCTCGGTGCCAGGCGTAGGTTTCAGCTCGATATAGAGACTGTCAGTCTCCGGATAATAATGCAGCTTCATCACTTCTCCTCTTCGCGAAAGCCGCGATCGAAGAACGCATTGTGGACTGTTTCGCCATCTTCTAGCGTAACAACGCGAAGAATGCGCGTTTGCGTTTCACCTTCCGGTACGATCTTACCCCAAAAACGAATTCGACCACGTCCTGCTTTTCCCGATGAATCGGTGCGGCTAGAACGCTCAAACACCAACCCCGCTGAATGTACGGCCGCTTGCGCAAAACTTGTTCTTCGAAATAGCGCGTCGTTTTCACGCTGTGCGATCACGCGGCGGCGGCGCGGGCGCGCAAGGCGGCGGCTCTGATGGCGGCGATGTTCTCTTGATAGGCGCCGCCCTTGAACACGCCCGACCCCGCCACGATCGCGTTCGCCCCGGCCTCGACCACGAGCGGCGCCGTCTCGGCATTGATGCCGCCATCGACTTCGAGGTGAATGGGCCGCGCGCCGATCATCTTGCGGATGGCTCTGATCTTGTGCAGTTGACCGGGGATGAAAGCCTGGCCGCCGAAGCCGGGGTTCACGGTCATCACCAGCACGAGGTCGACCTTGTCGAGCACATATTCGATCGCGTCCTCGGGCGTGGACGGCGTGATGCTGACGCCGGCCTTCTTGCCGAGGCTTCTGATGAAGGCGAGCGAGCGGTCGAGATGCGGACCGGCCTCGGCATGCACGGTGATGATGTCGGAGCCCGCTTTAGCGAACGCCTCGATGAAGGGATCGCAGGGCGCGATCATCAGATGCACGTCGAACAGCTTCTTCGAATGCGGGCGGAGCGCCTTCACCACATCTGGCCCGATGGTGATGTTGGGCACGAAATGCCCGTCCATGACATCGACATGGATCCAGTCGCAGCCGGCGGAATCGATGGCGCGCACCTCCTCGCCCAGCCTGGCGAAGTCGGCCGAGAGGATCGAAGGGGCGATGACAATGTCGCGGGCCATATCCAACCTATGTCATTGCCCGGCTTGACCGGGCAATCCAGTAATCCCGGTGATCGCAAATAACTGCGAATGGATAGTTACTAGATTCCCGCTTTCGCGGGAATGACAGATGGAGAGAATCGACCGAAATCTTCGAGGTTCAGCCTAGGCTGAGGCGTGGGCGCCGCTTCTGGCAAGCGCCAGGACTCCCGGCAGTTCACGGCCCCCGAGCCACTCCAGGAAGGCGCCGCCCGCCGTCGACACATAAGTGAAATTGTCGGCCACATGGGCCTCATTCAGCGCCCTGACCGTATCGCCGCCGCCGGCGACGCTCACCAGCTTGCCTGCCTTGGTCAGGCGCGCGACCTCGCGGGCGAGCGCAAACGTCGCCTCGCCGAAGGGCGCCGTCTCGAACGCCCCGAGCGGCCCGTTCCACAGCGCGGTGCGGACGGAGCCTAAACGCCGCTTCAGGTCGGCCGTGCTTTCAGGGCCGAAATCGAGGATCATGGCGTCTTCAGGCACGTCGCTGACCGGGCAGACGCGCCACGCGACACCCTCTTTCAGCTCCTTGGCCACCACCGCGTCAGTCGGCAAGACCATCTCGCAGCCGGCTTGTGCGGCCCGCGCCATGATGTCTTTCGCCGTCGCCACGAAATCGGGCTCGGAGAACGAGGCGCCGATCTCGATCCCCTTGGCGAGAAGGAAGGTATTGGCCATGCCGCCGCCAACCACGAGAACATCCATGCGCGCGACGAGATTGGTCAGGACCTCGATCTTGGTCGAGACCTTGGCGCCGCCGACAATGGCCATGACCGGCCGTTCCGGGTTTTCCAGCGCTTGGCCGAGCGCGGTGATCTCGGCCATCAAGAGAAGACCCGCATAAGACGGGAGAAGACCGGCGATGGCCTCGACCGAGGCATGCGCCCTATGCGCCGTGGAAAAGGCGTCGTCGACATAGATATCGCCATGCTCGGCGAGGCGTTTCGCAAATGCAGGATCGTTCTTTTCCTCGCCCGGGTAAAAACGCAGATTCTGGAGCACCGCCACGTCGCCGGGCCTGAGTTCGGCAACCCCTCGCCTCGCCTCTTCGCCGATACAATCGCCGACGAACCGAACATTGGTTCCCGGCATCAGCTCCTGCATCTTCATGGCGACGGGCCGCAATGAGGTGTCGGCCGATATGGTTCCCCTGGGACGACCCAAATGGGACAGCACGATCACCTTGGCGCCCTCACGCGCAAGTCTGGCGATGGTCGGCAGCACGCGGGTGATGCGGGTCGGGTCGGCGACGGCGCCCCCTTCGATCGGCACGTTGAAGTCGACGCGGACCAGCACGCGCTTGCCGCGCACATCGACCCCGTCGATGGACCTGATGCGGGAGAGGTCGAGACCGCCTGTCGCCCCCGCGCCTATGCAAGCGGGCGACGGAGCCTCGTTCATATCAGCCGACCCATGGCAACGGCCGTGTCGCTCATCCGATTGGAGAAGCCCCATTCGTTGTCGTACCAGGACACGATGCGGCAGAACGTGCCGTCGACCACATGGGTGCTGTCGAGGTCGAAGATCGAGCTCAACGGGTCATGGTTGAAGTCGGACGAGACGAGCGGCTTCGCGTTCACGCCGAGAACGCCCTTGAGCGGCCCGTCGGCGGCCTTGATCATGGCGTCGTTGATCTCCTGCACGGTGGTCGGCCGCATAGCCTGGAAGGTGAGATCGATCATGCTCACATTCGGCACCGGCACCCTGATCGAGGCACCATCGAGCTTACCTTTCAATTCGGGCAGCACTAGCCCGACCGCCTTGGCGGCGCCGGTCGAGGTGGGGATCAAATTCATGGCGGCGGCACGCGCGCGGTAGGGATCCTTGTGCAGCGTATCCACCGTGCGCTGGTCGCCGGTATAAGCGTGCACCGTCGTCATATAGCCGTGCTTGATGCCGATCGCCTCGTGCAGCACCTGCGCCACGGGAGCGAGGCAATTGGTGGTGCAGGAAGCGTTGGAGACGACGTGGTGCCCTTGCGTGAGCTTGTCGTGGTTCACGCCATAGACCACGGTAAGGTCGGCGCCAGAGCATGGCGCCGAGACCAGCACGCGCTTGGCGCCGGCGATCAGGTGCTTCGCCGCGCCCTCGCGGTCGGTGAAGCGGCCGGTGCATTCCATGACGATATCGACGCCCAGATCGCGCCAGGGGAGCTTCTCAGGGGTCGACTCCGACAGGACCGCCACATCCTGGCCATTGGTCTTGAGATGCCCGCCGGCGACGTTGACCGTGCCCCGGAAGCGCCCATGCACGCTGTCGAACTCCAGCAGATGGGCGTTCATCTCAGCCGAGCCGAGATCGTTGATCGCGACGAAGTCGAGATCCTTGCGCCCTGACTCCAAAAAGGCCCTGAAAGTGAGCCTGCCGATCCGGCCAAATCCGTTAATGGCAACGCGCTTGTTAGACATCCTCTCGCTTACCTCTTCGTCTTATCAATGAGTTCACGCGCCGCGGCCGCGACAGCCTCGGCGGTGATGCCGAAATGCTTATATAGGTCCTCGGCCGGGGCTGAAGCGCCGAATCCATGCATGCCGATAAAGGCGCCGTCGGCTCCAAGCCATCTTTCCCAGCCGAACCCGACCGCGGCCTCGACCGCGACGCGGGGTGCCGAACCTAAGACCGCATTCCGATAGCTCTCGTCTTGCGCCGCGAACAGCTCGACGCAGGGCATGGATATGACCGCGGCGCGGACCCCCTCCCCTTCGAGCATCTTCGCCGCCTGGACTGCCAAGGCGAGTTCCGAGCCCGTGCCGATCAGCGTCACGTCGCGCGCGCCCTTGGCTTCGATCAGCACATAGGCGCCCTTGGCGGTCAGGTTTTCCTCGGTGTGCGCGGTACGCAGCACCGGAAGCCCCTGGCGCGTCAGCGCGAGGATCGTGGGCGTGTTCTTGGCGAGCAGCGCAAGCTCCCAGCATTCGGCGCATTCGATGGAATCGGCCGGGCGCATCACATAGAGATTGGGCATGGCGCGAAGCGCGGCCAACTGCTCGACCGGCTGATGGGTCGGGCCATCCTCGCCAAGGCCAATCGAGTCATGGGTCATGACATAGACGACGCGCTGGCCCATCAGCGCCGAGAGGCGGATCGAGGGGCGGCAGTAATCGGAAAAGACGAGGAAGGTGCCGCCATAGGGCACGATCCCGCCATGCAGCGCGAGCCCGTTCATCGCCGCCGCCATGCCGTGCTCGCGGACGCCGTAATGGATGTAATTGCCGGCGAACTCGCCGGGCTTC
>Ga0315287_10007002_pt1 | contig 11274 bp, 18 predicted proteins | sample YL17G11_0_MG_FD_205037 | JGI IMG/M metagenome (GOLD analysis project Ga0315287, IMG submission 205037) | Sediment microbial communities from Yellowstone Lake, YNP, Wyoming, USA - YL17G11_0 | ecosystem: Environmental > Aquatic > Freshwater > Lake > Sediment | place: USA: Wyoming | collected...
GGGGATGCGGGACTCCTTGGTCTTCGTCTTGGCCTCTTCGCCGTCGGGCTCCGCTTCACCGGCAACTTCGGCCTTCGGGGCGTCCTTCGCTGCGTCCTTCAGCCCGGCGTCGGCCTTGGGATCGGCCTTGGCCGCGAGTTCAGCGGCGAGCGCTTCTGCGGCCGCTGCATCTTCTGCGCCGGCCGCTGGCGCGGGGGCATCAGGACCGGTCGGGACGAACTCGTCACCGCGGTCTACGTTGTCGGTATCTCCAGGCATGGTTTTTCTCCGGTCAGGGTTGGGTGAAGGACACTTTTCCAGCAGCCGCCGCCTTGGCCGCTTGCTGGCGCTTGATTACCCGGTCGTTGGCCGCGTTCTGCGCGGCCTCTTGCTGCTTCACGTCCTGGTCCTGAGCCTTGAGGCGTAGGCCGGCGACGTCGAGCTGCTGTTTGTGCTGGAACTCGCGTTCCTTCAGGTCCATGCCGTGATTCGCCTCGGCGACCTTGACCGCGCTGTCGGTGCCGTCATCGCCGGGCTCTCCCTTCAGCTCGGTTTGGGTCTTGGCGAGCGTCTCCTGGGTCTTCGCCTGCTTCAAGCCGGCGTCGGCGTGCTTGACACTGGCCTCGCCCTGCGTCTTCGCCACTTCGGCGTCCTGGAGGGCCTGCGCGGTCTGCGCCTGGCGCTGCGCGGCGGGGGTGCTCGCTTCTGCCGCCATCTGCGCGACGATTTCGGCCTTGTCGATCAGGCGGCTGGCCTTGATGAGCACGGCGTCGGGGATCTTGATCCCCAGTTCGCGCAGCGCGACCGCCTGCTCGAACTGGCTGTCCTCCATCGTCTCCTTGTGCGGGACGGACGTGATGATCGCGCCGTACTCGCCCAGCATGAGGTCGTTGATGACCTCGCCGGTGGCCGGATCGACCTGGTTGATGCCCACGTCCTCCGTTTCACCCGTCATGTCGTCCTTGGTGATCGTCAAGATGCGCGGCTCGGTGTAGAAGGTCTGGATCAGGTCGAGCGTGTTGCGGGCAATGAAGTAGTCGGTGCGCGCGAGGTTGTCCAGCGGCTTGACGAGGTTCGTCGAGCCTGACTTCTTCTTCTCCTGGATCGCCTTGGCGGCGACGTCCTCGCGGTCGAAGCCCTGCATGGAGTCGGACACGCCCGAGATCGACTTGATCGACTCTTCGGCCTTGAAGCTCATCCGATCCAGACCCTGCGGCGTGGCGTTCGGCGTGATCTTCTCCATGCCGTCGATGTCGGTCACTTCCACGACGAGGCCGGTCTGCGCGCCGCGTGCTTCGAGCTCTTCCATCGTCATGTTCAGCAGCGTCCCGGCCTTGACCTTCCAGCCCGAGTTCGCCGTGGTGTTCAGGACGTGCAACTCCTGGCTCGTGACCTTGTTCAGCAGCTCCTGCGGGCCGGTGAGGTTCTCGACCAGGCCGATGGTCGTGCCACGGCGGAAGTGCGGGAAGAATGGAACCACGGTGAAGTGCTTGTACGGGCTCCAGTCGTCATGCAGCACGACGTGGTCGGCGATCACCGTCCACTTGATGCGGCGCACGAGCTTCTTGACGACCTTGAAGCCGAACTTCTCGACGAAGAACGCGATGCGGTCGCGCGAGAAGTCGTTCGGGATCGGCCGCATGTCGCCGGTCTCGGTCTCGACGAAGTGCTTCTGGCTGTCCAGGTCGCGGTACTGGCGCTCGATCAGGCGGATGTTGCGCAGGACGTTCGAGTCGTCGTGGCCGTTGGCGTAGGCCGGGTTCGTGCGCGAACCGAAGCGGTCACGCACCGTCTCGATGGAGTCGTAGCCATAGGGGAAGTAGCTCTGCTCGCGGTTGCGCAGGTACTCAGCGTCCTCGCGGTTGTAGAGCACCGCGATGTCGTCGGCGGTGACCCACTTGCTCACGAAGACCTCGCTCCACGTGTCGGGGTCGTACTGGTCGCCGTCCGGGTCGACGATGACGTTCTTCGGGTTGACGTTCTCGTAGCGAACCTCGCCCTGCATCTGGTCGTTGTAGTCGAGCCGAATGTCGAGGTAGCCGCGGCTCGTGATGATGCCGTCGGCGAACATGTCGCTGCGCTTCCAGTCGAGCTGATTCGAGTCGCTGATCTGCTTGAAGACCTTGTTCAGCACGTCGGCCGTGGCCTGGTGCGAGCCGTTGCGCGGTCGAAAGCTGATCTCCGAGCGATTCCCAATCTGCTCGCCGAGCACGTTGCCGACGGTGCCGAGGATCTTGTTGATCGTGAGCGCGGGACGGCGCACCAGCGTGAGCTGGGCCTTGTCGGTGATGTCCCACTGGTCGCCAGCGAAGTGGCGCTCGCACAGGTCGGCCTTAGCGATGTAGCGGTTGTGCCCGTTGTCACGGCACCACGAGTACCGCTTCCAGACGTGGTTCGCGAGTTTTGAGTCAATGGGCATGATGTGACCTCATTTCAGGAACTTGAGCTTGTAGAAAGTGCGGTCGATCACTGCCAGGATTTCGTCGATGAGGTTGGCCAGCTCCGTGCTGCCGTCGGCGCACAGTTCATGGTGCTTGGTGATCCAGTCGTGGAGTTTGGGGAGAAACTCGAGCGGCTTGGCGTTCGTGTTGGGGGCGAGCGACGGGTAGCCAGTGAGCATCCCCTCGATGCCCATGTGGCATTCGACGAAGGCGTCCGCTGCGGTCGCAATGGCGTCGTAGAAGTCACCCAGCGCCACATGCTCAGCATACGAGCGCGACTGGAGGTGGGCGAAGTGCATCGCTGTGCGTGCGTCGAAACAGCGAGCGACGAGTTCAGCGCAAGGTGAGTCTTTCATTTGCGGGCTCCATGGTTAGGGAACGGTTCGTTCACACTGCACGTCACAGTGAACGGCGGGGTCCACGGCGAAGCGTCGGAGGGAGATGGGCGCTTGTCCCACCAAGTGTCTCGGGCGTGTTCAATGCTCCCCGGCAGTGGGAGCTTCATGTCCCGCGGCACGGCGAGCTTCGCCGCTTCCTGCATGACCATGGTCCAGATCGCTCGGTGGGGGAGCGCGCCACACAGGCCCGCGTTGATGCCGTTGAGCCAAGCTGAGAATTCGATGGGTGTCATGTCATGCCGCCATGTGTGAGAGTTCGCCAGTGCCGAGCCCCTTGAGTTTGTCTTTCCAAGAGGGGAGTTCTTTCGCCTGCGCTTTGCGCGGCGGTTCCTTGCCGAGGGCCAGGCGCGTGGCCCAGGCCAGGGAGTCAACGCAGTCGTCGTGGAGGCCGGCAGGGAAGCGCAACATTTCGGAGCGGACCGTGTCGTACCACTCGGCGTTGTCGTGAAAGCGGACCATGCCCTGCTGCATGCGACCCTGAAGCGTTCGAGCCCTGACGAGCTTGTCGGTCAGCGGCTTGAGCACTTCGGTGGCGGGGTACAGCTTGCGTTCGCGCATTCGTTTCTTCAGCAGAGCCTCGATGGAGCGATAAATCTGTCCGTCCTCGAAGCCGAGAAGCATGCCGGGGCTGGCCCATCTCGAACTTAGATTCAAGATAGATTCTACGATGAAGAAAGCGTCGCCGGACTTGAATCTGACGACCTCCGTCACGTGGAGCACGTCGTCGTCGTCCTGAAGGACAACGGTGCCGACCGTGAAGTCGTTCTGCTTCTTCTCCGAGATCGCGAAGTCCCACGCGATGTAGACGTTGCACTTCTTGATGTTCGGCGGCGCAGCACGCTTGAACTGGTCCTTGGTGAAGTAATCGCCGTCGTCGGGCACCGGGTTCTGCTGGTACAGCGCCGACCAGAAGCGGGCCGGGAGCGTCTTCTTGATCCGGTTCAGCTTGAGGATGTCGTAGCGATGCTCGTGCAGCGGCTCGCCCTTGCGGCGCAGCAGCGTGTAGCCGGCCGGGTTCTCGTCGTTGCCGTCGAGGCGCACGATCTCGTCGGTGATCGGGTCGTTCCACTCGTCGCTCTCGGCGACGGCGGGGTACTTCACGACCTCGAATTGGTCGGCGTCTTCGTCCTCGGCCATGGCAACCTGGAGCCGCCCGGCCAGGTCATCGTCGTTCCACCACGTTTCGATGATGAGCACGCCGCCGCCGGGGGCCAGGCGGGTGTAGGCCGTCGAGGTGTACCAGTCGAACAGCTTGTTGCGCACGTCAGGGCTGTCGGCCTCTTCGGCGTTCTTCAACGGGTCGTCGATGAGCAGGACGTTACAGCCCTTGCCCGTGATGCCGCCCCCGACGCCGGCCGCGACGTAGCCGCCCCGGTTGTCCTCGATGCCCCACTCTTCGCTCGATTGGTGGTTCGGATTCAGCCGGGTGCCGAAGACGCTCTGGTAGTTCGGGTCTTCGAGGACTTCCTTCACCTTGCGGCTGAAGGTCATGGCCAGGGACACGTTGTACGAGGCCGCGATGATCTCGTGGTCGGGGTGACGGCCCAGGTGCCAGGCCGGGAACATCCGGGACGCCAGCTCGCTCTTTCCGTGCCGCGGCGGCATCAGAATCATCAGGCGCGGACTCAGCCCCTTCGCCACGTCGTCGCTGAACCGCTCAAGACGGCGCGCGATGTCGCTGTGGACCCAGCCGGCGTGATACCGGGGGTTGATCCGCTGCGTGAACGGGATCAGGCGGCGCTTGGCCAGGACGCGCGCGGCGAGTTCACGCTGGAGGGCGACTTGAGGTGTAGTCGTCGGCGATGCGGTCGAGGCCGGTGCCATCGCGGCTGACGGCGTAGTTGGCGCGGATGTGAGCGTTGACACCCGCGCGGGTGGTGCAGTCGGGCGTGCCGCCCGCTTCGTCGTAGGCTTCGAGCCAGCGGCGGACGAGCTTTTCTTCGACGCCTTGGCGACGCGCGTGGAGGATGTTTTCGTTGCGCCAGCAGCCGAACGGCTGGGCGAGGATTTTGTCCGCGACGCAGGCGTAGACGAGCCCGTCGGAGCCGGTGAACGGGGCTTGCGGGTCGAAGTCATTCATCACGACTCGTGAAGTAGAGGATGACGAGCGCGAGGGCGACCGCGGTCACGACCGCACTGAGAAACGCCATCACGGCGTCGAGAACGCGGTACCAGAGCGCGACGGCCTGGTACTCGGTGAATGCGAAGCGGGTCATGTGGCCCTCGCGAGTCGAGCAATCGCTGCCATCTTTGCCAGCAGCGTGTTGACCTGAGCCTGGAGCGCTTCGAGCTGATGAATCAGCGGGGCGTACTCGCTCAGGGGCAGATACGCCCCTCCCCTACCGGCGTCGACACAGACCAAGAGGCCCGGATCGACGTCGAACTCAGGGTGGGGCGCGTCTGTCACCACTCTTGCCTAGATCGAACTTAGACTCCGCGAGCGCCATGGCCGGTGACAGTCGTCATCGGGCTGGTTTCCGGCTGATCGAGCGGGTCGATCACGGTGACGTAGGTCGTCAGGAACACGTCGGCCTTGTCCAGGATCGCGTCCAGGCGAATGCGGTCGAAGTTGATCAAGTTCGAGCTGAGGCGGCTCGACTGCGAGTTCGCAATCTCATCACGCGCCAGGCTGAACATCGTGGCCAGGTCGAACAGCGACTCGTTCTCGAACAGCGGGATCACGGGCGGGGCCGGCAGATCAACTGCGGTCGGGCCGGTCTCGGGCAGATCGAGCATCGGGACGCTGCACACCCAGATCACGTAGGACCGGACGGCCTGGATGTAGCTGCGGGCGCGCGCCACGTCGAAGCTGATCGTCTGGCTGACGCCCGACGACTGGCTCTTGCAGATCTCGACGATGAAGCGGTTGATGCGACGGACGACGCCGTAGACATCGGTGTTGTAAGTCTGGTTGCCGGTAGTAGCCATTTCACTTTCCTTCAGGGTTGTGCGGTTTTGCCCGCGGGGGGAGAAACTGGTTTGGTCAGCGCGTCGTACTCGCGCTCGCAGGCGCTGCCGGCGGCACCGCGCTCGTCGGCGATGAGAGCGAGGCGTCCCGCTGTCTCGTCAGACCGGCGCTGCAACTCGGCAAGCACTCGGGCGACGCTTTCGGCTGGCGCGCCTGCGTCGACAATCGGGGGATTACCGGGGGCTGCACGGGCGGCGGCGAGTAGCTGGGCGACACGCTGCTGCAACCGGCCAGAAGCAGCGTCAGCAATGACAGCATCGGCACGGGCCTGGGTGATCTGGCGCTGGTATTCATCTGCGGACTCCTTCTGTGCGGCGGCGACGGCCTGCTCTCGTGCTCTGGCGGCGAGTTCCGCCTTCCGGGCGACCTCGTTGGCGCGCTCACGGTCGAGCACCCACGCGGCCTTGACCTCATTCGCCTCGTTCTTCGCCCACTCGACGCGCTTCGTCTGGACGCCAACGGCAATCAGCAGCCCGGCGAACGCGATGCCGATGGCGGGCCAAAGATAACCGCTGAGCAAGCTAAGAGGGAACATGCCACTCCCCTGTTTCCATCTGCCGCGCGAGCGCGACGGCGCGCCTGGGCGTCTGCCGCGCCCACCGGCTATTGCGCAGGCCGTCGGCAGCGCGCTCGTAGTTACCGGCCTGCACCATGGCCAGGGTGTTGACGAAGTTCTTCAGCCGGTCGAGGCCCATCTGGAAGCACATGCCGATGATCACGGCCTGGCGCGGCTCATTCAGCCCATCGAACCACGGGAACGCGGCCTGGCACTGCTGTGTCTTCTCTTCGATGTCGTGGTCGAGCGTCTCCTGGATCTGTCTGTCACTCCAGACCAGGCCGGGGCAGACCTCGGGGCCGCAGTGCCCTACCCCGATGGTCCAGGGCTCGGCGTTGGTCAGCGCGTCGGGGTAGGACTCGTTCCTGACCCCCTCGAAGCCGATGAGCTGTTCGCGCAGGTTCATTTCGGGGCCTCGGGCGGCACCGGCGGGGCGGTGATCTTCGGCTGGTCGATGACACGGCCGGCGATGCCCATGATGAGCAGCACGAGCGACACGATGGCGACGAGCTTCGCGTTCAGCACGGCACGGAGGTCGCCGGGCATGAACATCCACGCTCCCTGCAACGCAGCGGCCAGCGACATCGCCTGCACGCTGAGGAAGCGGTGGGCCTTCTTCCAGTCGGGGATGAGCTTCACAGTTTGTCTCCTGCGCGAGGCTTCAGCCGAGCGAGTTTTCCGAGAAGGCCCCATCGACCCTCCAGATAACCCGCCCAGTAGTAATACCTCTGCTTGAACCAGTGCGACACTTACTTGGCCTTGCCATGCAGGGCACCACTCTTGTCGTGCTCCTTGGCCTTGATCTCCTTGCCCACGTGCTCAATCTCGCCCTCGAAGATGCCGATCAGCGTGGCTTGCTGCTCGTCGCCCATCTTCGGCCACGTCATGTTCGTGTTGCACCACAGAGCGCCGTCCTCGGTGATGTTCAGGTCCATCTTCATGGTGACCGGGTTCGTGGTCGTCGGCTTCGGCACTTTGCCGTGGTTGACCTGAGTGGCCAAGTCGTTCAACTTGCCGAGAGCGCGAATCCAGCGCATCTCCATGTGGTCGACAACGTGGGACTTCTCCAGCGGCCCCCAGGTGCGGACATACGGGGGCTTGGTTCCGTCGAACGTAACGGTGGCGGTGATTACAAAGGACATGGCAGACTCCTAACTGTTCTCCGAGAACCCCTCGGTAGGTTTGGGCCGTTCATCCAACGATGCTCGGCAGTGAAATGACGATGAGCGCGATCACGGCCACGATGGCGACGGCGGTGACGAAGTTCATCGCGCCGGCTTTCGGTCACAGGCATCGAGCCGGTTGTCGTGGCTCTTGAGCCGCAGATCGAGCAGGGCGTCGACGCCCTGGAGCTTGGCCAGCTCGGTGCGGTTCGCAGCCATGTCGTCCTTCAGGACGGTCACGACGCCGACGACCTTGTTCAGCTCGGCGCGGGTGTTGTCCAACGACTCCAGAATTCGCCCACCCTGAACGAACACCAGGGATACCGTGATGATCATTCCGGCGAAGCCGACCCAGTCCTTCCACATCGGCGGGTTGCGGTGGATGTGGTCGGAGAGCGACAAGTCTTCATGCGTCATGGGGGTCCTTGAGGTCAGGTCAGTTTTGGTGTTCGATCTGCTCAAGGTCTGCACTGATGCCATCCTGGATCAGTCGCAGCAGCTCAGCGTCGCTGAGTCGGTTCATGCGGTCCATGGCGAGATCGCCATTGACCGTGATGTCTAACTTGCGGGTGACGGGCTCGTAGTAGCCGCACATCTTCCCGATCTCACGCCAGCCCGAGATCACGCTGGCGGGCTCGCCGGCGAGCTTCGCCATCTCGACGCCCTCGATCAGCCCATCCATGACCCTCTTGCGGGTCATCTGGCAACTGGCCTCGAACTTCGCCTTCTCTTCGTTGTAAAGCTTGAGGACGTTCGGCTGGCGGACCAGGCGGTAGCCGTAGGTCGGGCACCCGTCATAGCCGGCGCGGGCCGAGGCCGTGACAATCGACTCCCCCGAGGCCCAGAGCTGAACGAACCGGCGCTGCGCATCAGTGAGCGGCTTGTCTTCGTCGATTCCTTCTGCGTTGCCGGGAAGCGAGGTGTCCTTGCCACGCGAGCGCGCTGCGCCGACGTTGATATGGCGACCAGGCGCACCGCCACCGCGCCGTGTGGGGCGAGGAACGGGGGTCTGAGTGGCTGGGCTGGCGCGCGGCATGGCGCGAGTCTAACTTAGATCGAAGTTCGATGAGCGAAGTCGGTCCGAGAAAAATTTCTGAAAAATTTCGTGGATACGACGGCGTGAGGCTCTTCCCCCCGGTCTCCCGATCCGTACCCCCGGTTCGGATTCGGGTTTCGCTCCGGGGGGAAAGGAGTCTCTTCGCCATGCCCTGCGAGCCCAGCTTCGCTGTGCTCGGTCGCTCGGCGGTTGTGTTCTTCGATCCTCAACCACTGGAGCCCATCATGCCCAAACTCACCAACGCTCAGTTGCTCGCCAACCTCGAAGCTACGCACGTTGCGTATCAGCAGCTCGACGCACGTCACGAGGCGCTCAAGGCTGAGCGCCTCGCGCTGCAAGCCGAGTGCGCTGCGCTCAAGGCCCAGCGCTCCGCTGCCCCGCAGCCCAACCGCAAGGTGCGCCCTGCCTGGGTGCCCAGCGCTGAGCAGCAGAGCGCACACGACTCGTACGTTCGCGCACTCATCGCGGCACGCGAGGAAGCTGCGCGCACAGGCAAGAGCGTCTGCGTCGTTCGGTAGCTCACTGGCTGAGCCTGCGTTCCGCAGGCTCAGTCTGTCTGCGCTCGTGAACTCAGCTCCTTGGACATCACGTGCCCAAGGAGCCGAGCTACTCGGCAACCACCCAACCCACGGAGCAACATCATGGCAACCAAGTTCGCAACGAAGAAGTCCATCCCCGCAGTCGACACGACTCGCATCGACGAGCGCGTCGCAACCGAGTACGCGGAAGCCGTGGCCCAACAAGCCGCGGTGCTGAGCGAAGCGATGCTGCCGCAAGGCAAGCGCCTCGTTCTTGCAACGCTTGGCTGGTTAGTTACGTACGCATCCGCTTTCTACTGGGGCGTGCAGCTCGTGGATATCGCGCTCATCGCACTCGCAACCGTGAGTGCGAGCGCGTTCCTCGCGTACCTCGTTGCCTTCATCGGCATCGTCGCTGCGTTCTTCGCAGCCTGGCTCGCAGCCGGCAAGGCGTTCAAGTTCATCGTCGAGTTCGACGTCGAACGCATGGCCAACATCGGCCGTGCCATCAAGGACGCAAGCGTCAAGCGCACGTCGCTCGTCGCCGGCTGGTTCAAGCGTGACGAGCCCGTCATCGCTGAGGCTCGCTGATCAACAACCCACGGGTGCAGCACTCGCTGCACCCAAGGAGCACATCATGCTTGAAATGGGCATCGTGGTAGGCATTGGCCTACTCGTCACATTCGTCAAGCTCTCATGGCGCAACAGACTGCGCATGTTGAGCTACCCACTTGCGATGGACATCGGCATCTTCGTCATGCTCGTGTTCCTGCATTGGGGCACGTACAGCGGAGTCATGGTCGCCACCATCGGTGCACTGACCTGTTCACTCGTCCTCGGCGCTGGCCGCTGGATGTTCGGCTACATCGCCAAGGGCAAGTACATCCCTGGCAAGTTCACAGTGAGGTTGTGATGGATCAAGCTGATAGCAACCGCGTCTTCGACGACGTGCTCACAACGCTTATCGCTGCGGGTCTCAGCAATCTCGATGCGCTCCACGGAGCTGAAGCAGCAACCAAGCGCGTCGCTGGCTGCTCCATCAAACCCTGGCGTGATCTCGCTCACGAGTCCGACATGCGCGCGCTCCACAAGGAGCAACTGCGTGGAGACATCGACCTCGACGGTGATCCCGACGAATACGACCCGAGCTAACCCAGCACGAACCCGCGTTCCGCGGGTTCGATCTCTCTGCGTCTCTGTCATTCACCGAAAGGACTGACTATGCGCATTCGCCTCTTGCAATATGAACTGCCTACCAGGCAAGCCCAGCACCTCGATGTGCTGAAAGCCGTCGGAGCTGACATCAGCACCGACGACACGGACAACGACGAGGAAGTCGCTTGGGGCTCTGACCCCTTCGACATCATCGCCCACAGGGAGGAACTTGGTCAAATCAATGACCACTGATCTCGAACTCGATTCCAACTTCGGAGACTCTCAATGCTGAACACTCCATGCGCGTAAGGAACATCGCGCCCTCGCTCCCGGTACGTACCCAGATCGCCGTGCCATGGCATCCACGGATGCAGCCTCACGGTAGAAGGTCGTTCGGTCACCCAGCCTCGTCCACGTTACGGACAACAGCGTCGCACATTGGCGCGGATCAGCTCGGTCATACGGTGTCATCGACACCTGGCACCTGGCGCTGACCAAACACACCACTCGATTCGCCTGCGCAGGAATGCGAGGCACGACGCGGCTCAGACGCCGTGAAGACAACCCATGCGCATGAGCACCACGTTACGGGCTCATCCTGACCTCAACCTCAACTCTCTGGAGAATCTCATGTCCCGTACCTACACCGCAACCGCCGTCGCAGCCAGCAAGGTGACCATGTCCGCCAAGCACTACGACCCGCTCGCTCACCTGGGCACCATCCTGCCCAACGAGAAGATGCGTGCGCGCGTCGTGTCCAGCCTGGCCTGGTACATCGACCGTCAGCTCGTGTCCGAAGTCCGCAGCCTGTTCTTCAAGCTGTACGAGGAACTCAGCGACTCGCCCGACTCGGGCATTGACTCGTACAACGACTTCCTCGCCGTGATGGCGAAGCAGGAAGCGCGTGAGACCAACATGATCGAGCTCGGCTACATGGAAGGCAGTGGCGTCGGCACCATCCGCAAGCTCATTGCGGTGCGTGACGAGTTCCATGACGCGGCATCCGCCGTGTCCGAACGCCACAAGGTGCCCACCATCG
>Ga0315287_10007003_pt1 | contig 11273 bp, 14 predicted proteins | sample YL17G11_0_MG_FD_205037 | JGI IMG/M metagenome (GOLD analysis project Ga0315287, IMG submission 205037) | Sediment microbial communities from Yellowstone Lake, YNP, Wyoming, USA - YL17G11_0 | ecosystem: Environmental > Aquatic > Freshwater > Lake > Sediment | place: USA: Wyoming | collected...
CTTCAACCTGACGAAGGTGTATGGTTCCGGCAACACGGAGGTCGTGGCGATGAAGGACGTGTCGCTGACGGTGGCGCGGGGGGAAGTGGTGGCGCTGCTCGGCCCCAGCGGCGCGGGCAAATCCACTTTATTGACGGCCATCGGCCTCATCAATCCGCCCACCGCCGGCCGCATCGTGATCGGTGGGCAACCGGTGATGGAGGCTGACCGCGCACTGGTGGATCTGCGCGCGTTCCGGCGGCAGCATTTGGGCTTTATCTTCCAAAAATCGAACCTGATTCCGTTCCTCAACGCCGCCGAAAACGTTCAGGTGGCGCTGGAAATCAACGACGTGCTGCCGCGCCGCGCCCGCGAGCGCGCGATGGAGTTACTCGACTACCTGGGGGTCGCGGATCGCGCCAACAATCTCCCCGACGCTCTTTCGGGAGGCCAGCAACAACGCGTAGCCGTGGCCCGCGCCCTCGCGAACGAGCCCAGCCTTATTCTGGCCGATGAGCCGACGGCGGCGCTGGACAGCCAGCGGGGCCGCCAGGTCATGGAGTTGTTCCGCAAGGTCGCCCATGAGCGCGGTGCCGCGGTGATGGTGGTGACACACGACCACCGCGCGCTGGACGTGTTCGATCGGCATTTCGAGATGGAGGACGGACGTTTGAAGAACGGGACGGAGCAACCGCAAAACTGAAACATTGAACAATAGACTATGAGCACAGCATCAACGAAACCCGCCCTCTGGCACGGCATCGCCCGCGAAACCATCCCGTGGTTCCCCACAGTCAACCACGACAAGTGCATCGGCTGCGAGTTGTGCTTCGTCACCTGTGGACGGGGGGTGTATGACGTGCATGATCGCAAGGCGTGGCCTGCACGCCAATACGACTGCATGGTTGGCTGCAGCACCTGCGCTAATATCTGCCCAACTCAGGCCATCACTTTTCCGGACAGACAGCTCGTCCAGAAGATCGAGCGCGAGCATAAGATTCTCGCCATCGTTCGCCAGGAGGCCGCCGCCAAGCGCACCAAAGTCGGTGCGGAAAAGGCCCGCGCCGTGGCGGAAGATACCGTGGCTGCCGCCACTACGCGCATGGCGTTTCATATCGCCGGAGAGTTTGGCGAGAAGCGCTTTCTTGTGAAGCTGGAGGCGCTTATCAAGGACCGACCGGTCGACATCATAAACCTCAAGCTGGAGGTGCCCACCCTCAAAGGCGCGATGGAGAAGACGCCCTCGCACATGACTTTTGAAGTGACCTCGACGGACCAGCAGGACATCACCGTCTTCCTCACTGACGTCCGCCGATTGGTGCGCGATAACCAACTCGTGCTCGCTAACGAAACCAAGCTCTGAACCTTACGAGTTGGAAGACGGTCGTTTGAAATCCGCAGTCAAATAACACTGAAAAACTGATGAACACAATGAACTCACAACCTCAATGTAGTTGCACGACGGCGCCGAAGCTGATTTTCCCCTGCTCGGGGGCATCGGACGTGGGCGGCCTGTCCGATCAGGCTGCGCGTCAAATGACCCTGGACGGGACGGGGAAGATGTATTGCCTAGCGGGCATCGGCGGGCGGGTGGAAGGCATTCTGGCGAACACGAAGGCCGCGGCGGCGGTGCTGGTGATTGACGGCTGCAAGGAAGAGTGCGCCCGCAAGACGCTGGAGCTGGCCGGGTTCAGCGGCTTTGCCCACATGCAACTGGAACGCGATTTGGGATGGGAGAAGGGGAAGACGCGGGCGACGGTCGCGCGGATTCGGGAAGTGGCGAGCAAGGGGGCGGAGTTGCTGGCGGGCTGAGGTGCGGTCCAATAGCCAATAGCCGACAGCAAATGGCAAACGTGAAACGTGATTCGTAAACTCGGAAACCAAAAACTGAAAGGAATACAGATGAAGCAGAATGTTAATCGTCGGAACTTCCTGGCCACGGCGGGCGTTGCCGCGTTGGCCGCAACCTCCACGTCTGTCGTCGCGGCCGAAGCTGGGGGCGGCAAGACCTTGAAAATCCTCGGCGTCTCGTGCAGTCCGCGCAAGGGCATGACCACGGCCAAAGCCGTGCAAGCGGCGCTGGACGCGGCGAAGGCCGTGGACCCGCGCATCCAGACCGAGTTAATTGACCTGGGCGGACTCAGCATCGCCGGCTACTCGCCGAAGCCGCCCGAGGACGATATGAAGGACATCCTGCCGAAGTTCCAGGATGCGGCGCTGGCCGGAGTCATCATTGGCTCACCCAGTTATTTCCGGAGCCTGAGCGGGTTGGCCAAGTGTTTCCTGGAAAGGCTGGCACCGTTGCGCGAGCCGAAGATGTTTTTGGCGGACAAGCCGTTTGGCGTGGTGGCCGTGGGGGCGTTCCGCAACGGCGGGCAGGAGCTGACCATCGGGGAGATTCAAGCGATCCTGCTGTGCTACGGCATGATTGCCATCGGCGGGCACGCCCCTGCCTTCCAGGGGGCAACGGTGGTTTCGACGAAGGATGACATCAGCGCGGATGAGCTTGGCTTGAAGACGGCGGCGCAGCTCGGGAAGCATGTGGGCGAAGCCGCGATCAAGCTGGGGAAGAGTTCTTAGGGTCGATTCACGTCACGGCGCTTGTGGAAAGCTTAGGATATGAAAGCGATTAGCTTCCTGGCCGTTGGGTTGGCGGTCCTGGCCGGGTGCTCGGATGCTCCCGACAAGCCAGAGGCCAAGCAAGCGGCTGGGGCGCCGCCGGTTGCGCCAGCGGCGGCGGAGCGGGTGGCCGAGACCGATCGGGTGATGGCGTATTACTTTCATCGGACGGTTCGCTGTGAGACGTGCCTGCGGATCGAGAAGCAAGCGCACGAAGTGATTACCAACCGCTTCGGGGCGGAGGTGGCCATGGAGCGGCTGGTGTTCAAGCCGGTGAACTACGAGCAGCCGGAGAACGCCCACTTTCTGGAAGACTACCAGCTCGGTGGTCCATCGCTGATGCTGGTGCGACAGAAAGGCGGCAAGGACGTGGAGCGGCAGGTGCTCGGGCAGACGTGGGATTTCGCCCACATTCCTCCGAAGCTGGACCTGTATATTGAGGAGGAAACGAGGAAGTTCTTGGAGGGGACGAAGTAGGGTTGATGGCCCCTGGCTCAGTGGAGGAGGGGACCTGGCGCGAGATGGCAGAGGTAGGCGAGTGTAGCCGTTGCGGGAATGGTCATGAGCCAAGCCCAGATGATGCGCTCCACCACTGTCCACTTGAGGGCGTTGAAGCTTTTTGTCATGCCGACGCCCATGATGGAGGTTGTGAGGGCTTTTCAAGGAGGCGTAATAAATCTTCGTTCGCCCGGTTGACACTTGGATCAATACATTCTTGTTGCGCTTAGTGGCGAAACGTAGAATTGCATTATGCGTGCGATCATGAACATCACCAAGGCGTTGGCGGATGAAAAACGCGTTCGGATGGTGCTGACACTGCGGAAAGGCGAGTTGTGCGTTTGCCAGATTACGGAATTGTTCGGGCTGGCGGCGTCCACGGTGTCCAAGCACCTTTCGATTCTTTACCAAGCCGGGCTGGTGGAGTCGCGAAAGGATGGGCGGTGGGTTTACTATCGCCCGGCAGGAAAGGAAGCGCCGCTGGCGGCGCGCGAAGCAATTGAGTGGTTGGGAAAATCTTTGTCTGCAAACCCGCTGATCGCGGAAGACGCCCGGCGGGCTCGGGCGCTGTCCGGCAGATCGCCGGCGCAGGCGGAGTGTTGCGAACGGCGAGAGCGGCTGGCACGGAGGTGGTCCGAAATGACGGGGCGCCGGGGACGGAAAGCCGGCGCGAAGCGGTCGGCCCGCTGATTTGGGCGGCCTGGAAAAAAAGCAAGTGGGGCTTGACGCGAATATACCGTTATGGGAATATACGTGCGATGGCATTTACGAACCTGGTCCAAATCTACCGGTGCCTGTGTGACATGACTCGGCTGCGCATCCTGCATCTGCTGAAGCAAGGGCCGCTGTGCGTCTGTCATTTCCAGGATATTCTGCAACTGCCGCAAGTGGCGGTATCCAAGCATCTGGCCTATCTGCGCCGAACCGGCATGGTCGAAGCTCGGCGTCACGAGCAATGGATGATCTATTCCCTGCCGACTTCTCCTGGCCGGGAACTCGATCTGCAACTGCGGTGTTTGCAGGACTGCGTGCAAACCGAACCGGTATTTCGCGGCGACCTGCGCCGGCTGAAGAGTTTGGGGTCAAAGTGCAACTGGATATTTCGGGCGGTCGAACCCTCAGGGGTTGTGAAGAGGGCGGGGAGCTGTAAGAACGTTGCGCCGCAGTGTGAGGCATGAAACCCACGGTTCTGATTCTCTGCACCGGCAACTCGTGCCGGAGCCACCTGGCCGAGGGCATCCTGCGCGCAGCGGCGGGTGATTTGATCGAGGTGCAGAGCGCCGGGTCAAAACCGGCGGGCTACGTGCATCCGCTGGCCATCCGCGTGATGAAGGAAATCGGGATAGATATTTCCGGGCATCGCTCGAAGCACCTGAGCGAATTTCTGCAACAACCCATTGAAACCGTGATCACGGTTTGCGGCAATGCCGACCAGGCGTGCCCGATGTTTCCGGGTCAGGTGAACCGTTATCATTGGGGCTTTGATGATCCGGCCCATGCCACCGGCACGGAGGAGGATAAGCTGGCGGTGTTTCGGCGGGTGCGCGACGAGATGAAACTGGTATTTGAGGCGTACGCAGCCGGGCGGAAGGACCAGGTTGGGAGGAAAGCGGCGTGAACATGGCACAAACCCGGCAGGAATGTTACGGGAAGATGTTCCCTGACTTCACCCGGTTGAAGCGCAGGGAGCGGTTGGAGGGATGGGCGTTCACGGCGCTGGTGACCGGTTCGGGCACGGGAGCGCAGGGGCGGAGCCTGGAGGTAAAGGCCGAGGCGTGGGAGAGGTGCGTGGCGTGTCCCGACTATCGAACGTGCTACGATCTGAGCCTGGCGAAACTCGAAATGAACGACGTGCTAATGAGCACGATGGTGGCCAATCCGTGGGTCGGGACTCCCGATTGAGGCCCCAGCAAGCTTTTCTTAGCGATGAAAACACAAACTGATTCGGAATCTGTGAGGGAGAAGGTCCGCGAGGGCTATGGCCAAATAGCGAAAAGCGGCGGGTCGTGCTGCGGGCCGACGCCGACGTGTTGCGGCTCCGCGCCGGCGGCGTCTGAGAACCTGGCCAAGCACATCGGCTATAGCATGGAAGAGTTGGCGGCGCTGCCGGAGGGGGCGAACATGGGTTTGTCCTGCGGGAATCCGAACGCGCTGGCGGCGTTGCAGCCTGGCGAGGTGGTGCTGGACCTGGGTGCGGGCGGCGGGTTCGACGTGTTCATTGCCGGCAAGAAGGTAGGGGCGACGGGCCGGGCCATTGGCGTGGATATGACGGCGGAAATGCTGGCGAAGGCGCGCAAGAACATCGCCGCCTACCGGGAGCGGACAGGGCTGGACAACGTGGAATTTCGGCTGGGTGAAATCGAGCATCTGCCGCTGGCCGACAACAGCGTGGACGCGGTCATTTCCAACTGCGTCATCAATCTTTCGCCGGACAAGGCGCAGGTGTGGCGGGAAATCGCGCGGGTGCTGAAGCCGGGCGGGCGGGTGGCGGTGTCGGACCTGGCATTACTCAAACCGCTGCCCCCCGCCGTTCTTGAAAGTGTGGAGGCCCTCGTCGGCTGCGTGGCCGGCGCGGTGCTTGTGTCCGACACCGAGCGGATGGCGCAGGAGGCGGGCTTACGCGACATCGTCTTGAACCCCAAGTCCAGCTACATCGACGGCATGGTGGACTGGCAGGACCCGCTCTATCAGAAGATCATCAAGGATTTGCCGGCTGGGGCGAAGCCTAGCGATTACATCACGAGCCTAGAGATTACGGCGCGCAAGGCGGGCGCGAGTTGCTGCGGCAGCGAGTGCTGCGCGTAGTGCGAACGGCAGATAGAACAAAAAAAACAACAAGAGAAATAAATATGAGCACAACGAACGAAAACGGAAAACAACCTGAGAATACGGAGTTACCGAAAGAGCAAGGTTCAGCCTGCTGCGGGCCTGGGTGCGGCTGCGAGAGCAGCGCGAAGCCAAGCAAAGGACGTTGGGTGATTGGCGTCATCGTGCTGGCCGTCGCCGGGGTGATGGTGGTGCGAGGCATGGTGAGGAGCGACAAGGGCGCGACGCAAGCGGCGTCGGCAGGGTTTGCGGACCCGGCGGCCACAGAGACCATGGGAGGCGGCTCGGTGACGAACTCAGCCGCAGCGGTGGACGAAACGACCGTGGGAACGACCATTGGCGCATTTGCCGAGCTGAACACCGTGGCGATCAAAACGGACGCCGTTTTCATTTATTTGCCGGGGAAGGAAGTGACGGCAGCCAAGGCTCCTGCGAAGCCGATGAAGGCGGCAGCACGGCTGATCGAGGGCAAGGGAACCAAGTGCGGCCTTTTTACCCTGAAACCAGGCTCGGCTGATTACGACAAAGTTGGGAAGCAGATGTCCGTGCCGGGCGTGGTGGCATTGGTCAAAGGACGCGGCATGAGCGCGGTGTCCGGGGAGATTACGGAGGCGAAGCTCGTGCAGGGGTTTGTTGCCGCTGGGAGTGCCGGCGGGTGCGGACCATCGGCCGGGGCGGGATGCTGCCCGAAGTAACGCAAGGAACGGGGAATATTCCGCATGATGCACTGGGTTACAGAGACGCTGCAGTCGGCCAACATGGGACCGCTGGCGGTGCCGCTGGCGCTGTTGCTGGGGCTGGTAAGCGCCGTGGCGAGCGCCTGCTGCACGTTGCCGGCGATGGGGATGCTGGTGGCCTACTCCGGCACGCGCGAAGACGTGAACCGGCGAACAGCGCTGGCATCGGCGATATCGTTCATGGTGGGCACCACGCTGGCGCTGATCGTGTTGGGGTTTGTGGCCGGGTTCGTGGGACAGGCGGCGCAGGCGCTGTTGGGCCGATACTGGAAGGTGTTTGCGGGCCTGATAGCAATCGTGCTGGGCCTGGCCGCCCTCAAGATGTTGCCATTGAAACTGCCGCAACTTGCCCGGAGGACCGAGGCGAGGTCGTCCAAGCAGGGCGTGTTAGGCGTGGCGGTGGTGGGGTTGTTGATGGGGGGCGGGGTGGCGGCCTGCTCGCTGCCGTGCAACCCGGGGATCTTTATCGTGCTGGGGGCGGCGGTGCTACAAGGCCATGCGCTGTGGGGCATGGTGCTGATGGCCGCGTTTGGCATCGGCTTCAGCCTGCCGCTGAGCGCCATCCTGTTCGGGGTGTCGTTTGGGAAGGCGTCGATAAAAGCACAGAAGGTGGAGGCGGCCATTCGAGTCGTGGCGGGCGTGTTGCTCGTCGGCGCTGGGTTTTACTTGTTGGCACAGTTTTAGGAAATAGAAGTGGAAGGTTTTAATGAAAGGCAATGACATGAAGAACGAACAAAAGCCCAAGAAGGGATTTTTTGGAATGTTGCGCGAGTCCTTCAGCAAAACGGGCGGCTGCTGCTGCGGTCCGGGCGAGAGCTGCGGCGGTCCGAGCGACGAGAGCGACAAGGCGCAGACCAAAGAAACCGCGAAAAGCAAAGAAGCCAGCAAGGCCGCGCAGAAGTAGCGATGAGGAACGATTCAGCCAGCGGCGGGGGTAAATACCGGGAGTTGGCCGTTTTGGCGCTGGTCCCGGGCATTGTGGGGGCGCTGATCGTGGCGAGCTGGGCCTTGGCGTATTGGAAGGTTGGCCCGCTGTTCGTGAATGCGGGGCTGGCGCTGCTGGCGACGGTGTTCGGCGGGTGGCCGCGGTTCGTCGGCGGTTTCCAGGACATTTATCGGCGGAAGATCACCGTCAATGTCTTTGTCGTCGTGGCGTTGACTGCGACCGTGGCCGTCGGGGAATTCCGACCGGCGGCGATAATTATCTTCATCATGGCGGTGGTGGGGGCGCTGGAGTCCTACACGCTGGACAAGAACCGGCAGAGCATTCGCAACCTGCTGGACCTGGCACCCCAGACGGCGACGGTGCGAAGCGGGAAGGGGGAGATCAGCATTCCGGTTGGGCAGGTGCAGGTGGGGACGGTGGTCATCGTGAAGCCGGGGGAGCGGGTGCCGGTGGATGGGGTGGTGGTGGCCGGCGCGAGCAGTGTGGACCAAGCGCCGATCACCGGGGAATCCATGCCGGTGGAGAAGTTCAAGGGGAGCGAGTTGTTCAGCGGCACGTTGAACCTGACGGGCCGCGTGGAAGCGCGGGCGACCAAGGTGGGCGCGGATACGACGCTGGCCCGGATTGTGCATCTGGTGGAATCAGCGCAAAAGACCAAGGCCCCGATTCAGAACATGGCCGACCGGTTCACGGTCTGGTTCTTGCCCGTCGTGCTGGTGCTGGCGATTATTGTCTTTTTTGTGACGGGGAACATCAAGACGGCGGTGTCGCTGTTATTGGTGGCTTGTCCGTGCGCGTTTGCGATTGCGACGCCGACGGCGGTGACGGCGGGCATCTCGAACATGGCGCGGCGGGCAGTGCTGGTGAAGGGCGGCATTTTCTTCGAACTGGCCGGGAAGATTGACGCGCTGGTGGTGGACAAGACGGGGACATTCACGCTGGGGCGGCCTGAGGTGTTGGACGTGGTGGCCTTCGATGGCGTGCCCAGCACAGAGATACTCGAGATGGCGGCGGTGGCCGAAAAACACTCCGAGCATCCGCTGGGCAAGGCGGTGGTGAACTGCGCCAAAGGGCGCGGGTTGGCGGTGCCGGACCCGGAGGAGTTCAAGGTCGAGATTGGGCGGGGCGTGGTGGCGCGGTGGAAGGGGCAGGACATCGCGGTTGGCAAAGGGGAATTCCTCCAGGGAAACGGAGTGACTCTGTCCGCAGTGGCGCAAAAGAGCGTGTCGAGCCAGACCGAGCAAGGGCGCACTGCCGTTCTCGTGGCTCGCGGGAAAGAGGCGGTGGGATTGATTGCGATTGCCGACGAAGTTCGGCCGGAGACGCGAGAGGCGATTGGTTGGCTGTACCAGGTCATGGGCAACCGCAACATCACGATGCTGACGGGCGACAACCCGCGCGTGGCCAGCGCAGTGGCCAGGCAGATTGGCGTGGACAGGTTTAAAGCGGGCTTGCTGCCGGAGCAAAAGCAGGAGTTCGTCAAGAAGCTGCAAGAGGCCGGCCACACGGTGGGCATGATTGGGGATGGCATCAACGACGCGCCAGCGCTAGCGCTGGCCGACGTGGGGATTGCGATGGGCGCGGCCGGGACCGCTGTGGCCATTGAGACCGCCGATGTGACCCTCATGAATGACGATCTTTCGCGGGTGGTGGACTTCATGCTGATGTCCCGCGCGGTGCTGCGACGGATCAAGCTCAATATCTTTTTTTCCATCATCTACAACGCGGTGGGGCTCGGGCTGGGGAGCCTGGGAATGCTCACACCGGTTATGGCGGTGGTATTTCAAGAGGCGGGCTGCATCAGCGTGGTTCTGAGTTCGACCCTGTTGCTGTGGGCGAAGCCCAAGCGGCCCGGCGGGGGCCGGGGTTGAACAGCGGATAGGAAACACTGGATCAGACTGACACTACAGCACCACCTACGTTCACGAAGCGGTCCCTCAGAATTATGCGAGAACCATTGTCCTCTCCAGCAGCGCCGGATGCCGTCGCGAAGAACATGTCCTTTCTGGATCGTTACCTCACCGTCTGGATTTTCGCGGCCATGGGCCTGGGCGTCCTGCTGGGCCATTTCGTAATCAGCAACCCAACGGCGTTCTTCGCGCCCATGACCGTCGGCACGACGAACTTGCCCATCGCCATCGGCCTGATCCTCATGATGTATCCGCCGCTGGCGAAGGTGAAGTACTCACAGCTTCCCAAGGTCTTCGCTGACACGCGTATTCTCAGCCTCTCGCTGGTGCAGAACTGGGTCGTCGGCCCGGTGCTGATGTTCCTGCTGGCGGTGTTGCTGCTGCGCGACCACCCGGACTACATGGTCGGGCTGATTCTGGTGGGCCTGGCGCGCTGCATTGCGATGGTGCTGGTCTGGAACCAACTCGCCAAGGGGAGCAACGAATACGCCGCCGGACTCGTCGCCCTCAACAGCATCGCCCAGATCCTCTTCTACAGCTTCTACGCCTGGCTGTTCATCACCGTGCTGCCGCCTTACTTCGGCTTGAAAGGCGCCGTGGTGCCGATCCGAATGATCGAGATATTTTGGAGTGTGATGATCTACCTGGGCATCCCCTTCGCCGCAGGCGTTTTGAGCCGGGTGATTCTCGTGCCGCTCAAGGGCGAGGAGTGGTATGAGCGCGTGTTCATCCCGCGCATCTCCCCCATCACGCTCACCGCGCTGCTGTTCACCATCGTCGTGATGTTCACGTTCAAGGGGGATGCGATTGTGCAACTCCCGCTCGATGTGGTTCGGATCGCGATACCCCTCCTGCTCTACTTCGCGATTATGTTCCTGGTGAGCTTCGTGATGGCCAAGCGGCTCGGCGCGGACTACCCGCGCTCCGCCACGCTGGCCTTCACCTCGGCCGGCAACAACTTTGAACTCGCGATTGCCGTAGCGATTTCGGTCTTTGGGCTCGGCTCGGGTGTGGCGTTCGCCGCCGTCGTCGGTCCCTTGATCGAGGTGCCGGCCCTGATTGGGCTCGTGCACGTCGCATTTTGGTTTCGCCGACGGTTTTAGGTCATTGCCCGGCGTATCAATAGCAATAAGGGCCAGCGAACTGACGCTGACGGCTTACTTCGTGATGCTCCAGCCTGCGACAGGCGGAGCCGGCTAAGAAGCCAGAAATGGCTGGAACTGGTAAGGCCGGATAGTTTGCGTAGGGCTGAATAAAATCCGCTGGGGGTGCCTCGACATCCTTGCCAAAGAAGCACTGATAGCATTTTGGAGCCAGGCTTTCTGTGCGTTCTTGCTGCCGGGGTCGAAACAACGGTTGCCGGATGCCCGGCGGGCCTTCTCCGTGTGGGTTGCTGGCGCGTGCTCGGCTTCGCGCCGGTTGCCAGCGGTTGCCAGACTCCAACTATTTCATCCCATTCGAGCCAGTTTCTTGTGATTGAGCAGAGGCGCGACGAACACACATAGAACCCTTGTTTTATAAGCTTTTGCTGAGTGTTTAGACCTAATCTGCGAGACTGATAGGGAAAGCGCATACAGTCCGGCACGGACTTCCGTCGCCTTAACGACGTGCCAGGCTCCCCTCACCCCCAGCCTGTCACGCTGGCATCTTCCCCTCTCACCACATCGAACGCCCCACCACTCACCCGCGCAGCGCTCAGTACGAGCGGGGGCGCGAAAAGCAACTTCAATCAAACGAGCGCAAAGGCTTGGTCGGGGA
>Ga0315287_10007004_pt1 | contig 11273 bp, 16 predicted proteins | sample YL17G11_0_MG_FD_205037 | JGI IMG/M metagenome (GOLD analysis project Ga0315287, IMG submission 205037) | Sediment microbial communities from Yellowstone Lake, YNP, Wyoming, USA - YL17G11_0 | ecosystem: Environmental > Aquatic > Freshwater > Lake > Sediment | place: USA: Wyoming | collected...
TTTCAAGTCTGGTTCCGGCGTATTTCAGAAAAACGTCGTCGAGAGTCGGCTTCGTGATGGAGATTTTGTTTGTTTTGATGCCTTCACTTCTGAGAATGTTAATTATGTATGGCAAGTTTGTCTCGGCGTCTTCGACTAGAATGCTTAGTTCTGAATCGTTCAGAATGACGTCCTTGACCGTGTCTGTGTTCCTTAGTTTTCGGAGGGATTCTCCTGTGAGATCAGCATTTTGCAGGTTGAACAATATGACTTCACCTCCGAGCGACCGCTTGAGTTCTTCTGCAGTGCCCTGTTTGACTATTCTTCCTCTGTTGATTATTGCTATCCGGTCGGAGTAAAGGTCGGCTTCGTCCATGTAATGAGTACTGAAGAATATGGTTACTCCGCACTGTTTTTTGAAGCTCGTGAGTCTCTCCCATACGACCTTTTTGGCTGAGGGGTCAAGGCCGATAGTCGGCTCGTCTAAGAACATGATTTTGGGTTTGATCAGCATGGCGCAGGCAATTTCAAGTCTCCTGACCATTCCGCCTGAATAGGTACTTACGAGGTTGTCGGCAACTTCATCTAGCTCCATGTTTTCCAAAGCTTCATGGATGATGCTCTTTCTTTCTTTGGATGAAATGCCGAAGATCTTTGCGTATATGAGCAGGTTTTCGTAGCCGCTTATGTCGGTCCAGACACTCATTTCTTGTGGGACGTAGCTTATTAGCCGTCTTATCTTGCTGCCTTCGCGGGTGACGTTTAAACCGAAAACGTGGGCGTTGCCGGACGTGGGTTTTAGTTGTGTGGTTAAGATTCTGATCAGGGTTGTTTTGCCGGCGCCGTTGGGGCCGAGGATAGCGAATGCGATTCCTGCCTCGGCGGTTAGGTCTATGCCGTCTAGTGCCCTGGTTTTGCCTTTGTAGATTTTGACTAGTTGTTCGGTGCTGACGGCAGCGTCAGTTTTTTCCACGTTCTTTTCCAGCTGTTAGCTGGTGATAGCGTTTGTTGGATAAAAGGGTGCTTGCCAGATGACGGTTTCTATTTTAGGATCATTTGGACGAATTTTTCAGGGTTAAATTCTTGAATGTCGTCGTATCTTTGTCCTGTTCCGATGAATAGTATTGGCTTTTGGGTGACGTATGTGACGCTGAGGGCTGAGCCGCCTTTGACGTCCGCGTCTACTTTGGTCAGTATTGTGGCGTCTATTCCTACGCTTTTGTTGAATTCTTCTGCTTGCATGACTGCGTCGTTTCCGATTAGTGAGTCCACGGTTAGGATGGTTAGGTCTGGGTCTACGACGCGTTTAATTTTTGCGAGTTCGTTCATGAGGTTTTTGTTTGTCTGCATTCTGCCTGCGGTGTCTATGAGGACGACGTTTATTGAGTGTGCTTTGGCATGGCTGATTGTGTCGTATGCTACTGCTGCGGGGTCGGCGCCATAGTCGTGTTTGATCATCTTTATGCCTAATCTTCGAGCGTGTTCTTCCATCTGTTCGATTGAGCCTGCTCTGTAGGTGTCGCTGCATGCGATGACGGCTGAGTATCCTTTCTTGTTGAGCAAGTGGCAGATTTTGGCTATGGTTGTGGTTTTGCCTGTTCCGTTTATGCCCACGAAGGCTATGGTGAAGGGTTCGCCTTTCCCGCGTTTTTCTTCTGCTGTTTTCCAGAAATCTATCTTGTTGTTTGTGAGCATGATTTCTAGGAGTACTTCTCGTAGGTTGTTCTCAACGATTTTTTTGCGGTCTTCAAGCCTTTTAACTTGGACTCTGTCTAGACGTTTTTCCATCTCGTCACATATTCGCTCTGCAACGGGAAAAGCTACGTCGTTTTCTATGAGGTTCATTTTGAAGTCGGAAAGAATCGGGTGTATGTTCTCGGCTTTAAGCTCGCTTGTGGTGACTTTTGTGACGAGTCCTTTCAAGCCGGATTTTAGCTTTTCAAACATTTTGCGATGTTTTCCCTTCTCTCATCGCGGCGGCCATCGTTTCGAATCTTTCTCGGTCTAGGTTGATTCTTTCGGCTATTTGGACAAACTGTTGCTGTGTTGCCTGCTGGTTTTTTCCAAGGTCTTCCAGGCGTTTTTTGATTATTTCTTTTGCTTCTTGGCGTGTTTTCTCGGCTGAAACTCCTGCGCCTAGGCCGACGATTATTCTGTCGGGGTTGTCCAGTTTTGCTCTAATGTAGGACGTGCCGCCTATCGGGACTAGGAGTTCGGCGTTTTCTTTTTCTTTGTCAAGGTTTTCGAGCGCCATGTTCGCGTAGGTGAGGTCTGTTGCGACGGCGTTTATCATGCTGAGCCTCGATTGTAATGCTTCTGCTGTCTGTTCGAGCATGCGCAGTTCAACGCTTAGTTTTCGCAGTCCATCTTCGCTGTTATTTGCCAACTTTCTCTTCTCCGGTGACGAAGTTCTTCAGAATCGGGTTTTCTATTTTGTCAGGGGAGACTTCTTCGACGTTGATGATTTTGATGTGAACACGTTTCACGCGGTGCTTGCTGCCTATTTCAGTGTAGACTTTTTCCACTGCGTGTTCAGGTTTGTCTGCGATGATTTCTTTCCTGAACGACGTTTTCAAGTTAGGCTTCCGAATTTCACCTGTTACTCTGAAGACTTTCAATTTGTTCATCCTCTTGGACAACATCCAGAGCATTCCCTATTATAAATATCTCGGGTCCTGTTGTCAACAACCCAGCGATGGCCGCGTGTCGGTTGGCTATTAGGCCTGTGCCGACATAGGGAATTCCACAGTTGATTGTGCCTACGTCCACGGGAACCTTAAGTACGTCTTCTAAGAGTTTGCGTTCGGTGTCTTTGATCAGTGGGTGAGTCAGGACGCCTTTGTTCGTGACAGTGGCAAGTGAGCCAACGTATGGCAAGTCTCCTATTTCTGCGGGCACAACTTCAACGCTTAGGGTTTCAGCTATTTTCTGAACGTCTTGGGTTTTGAGGTGTGGGTCAACGATTGCGCCATGGTCGTTTGCCAGAACGAGGTTCCCGTAGGCGGTCTTTTTGGTTTCCATTATTGTTATGTTTCCTTTGAACCCTTCTCTTATTGTTTCAAGTTCTTCTTCTCGGACAAAGCTCGGGAGCAAGATGCCGTTCGAGTTTGCGCACGCGAGTGCGCCGACGAGGACTGAGCCGCCTACCGAGGTCTGGATCAGACTGGTTTTTAGCCAAGCGCTGAGTTTTTCAGCTTTTTTGGCCGGTACAGCCTTTGGGAGTATGAGAATTGTATCGGTTACGAGGGAGAATGCGCCTAAGCATGGGCTTCCAATGATGCTTGTCAAGTAGATAGCCAAGGGTTACTCTCCTTCGGCCAGGTAAACAGTCACGTTTCCGTCTTTGTCTTTTGCTGCTCTTATTCTGATTTTTCTCGGGGGTTTTTCTATTCCTCTTCGCCAGAGTTTCTCGTTTACTTCGTTGCTGATTGTGAGTTTTGGAGGTTCCTCTTCCTCTTCTCCTTCTTCGGGTTTTTTGGCTTCGAGTTTCATGTGTTTGATTATGAAGGTTCTGAGCATTCTCATGGCTCGGGGTGCTCTTCTTCTAGGTGGCGTGATCAATGCTTTGCCGAGGGGAACTGTGTAGATTCTTTCTTCAACGATTTCTTCTTCCTCTTCTGCCTTTTTTTCTTTTGCAGGTTTTGTTTTCTCTTTTTCCTCGGCGGGTTTTTCCTCTTCTGCGCCTTCAGTTTTTTCGGCTTCTTCAGGTGTCTCCTCTTTTGCTTCTTCTTTTTCAACGGGCTCCTCGGTTTCCTCTTCTTCTAAGTCTTCTTCCGCTGGCTTTTTTGTTTCTTTCTTGTTCTGTTTCTCCGTCACTGTTCCTTCCTCCTTAGGCTCTTATCTTTCTGGAGCGCCATTGTCTTCTTTTAGGGTGTGCTCTGAATTTTCCGCCTGTTCTGGCTACTACCCACGTTGGGACTGCTCTTGCCTCTTTTCCTGCTTTTCCAAGTCTTCGTTTTTTTGCTGTGGGCTTGTTTCTGGCCATGTTTACATCCTTCTTATTGTTGTTTCACGCTTCCGTGATTGGAGCTGGGTGAGTATTTTTTTGAGCTGTTCGTCGGCGAGGGGTATGGACAGTTTTCCTGTTTGTGCAAGTTGGATGAGCTGCAGTTCAAGCTGGTCGGTGAATTCTGGTTTGATGATTCTGAGGTTTGTGAGTCTTTGTCTGGCTTCTGGTGTGAGTATGCTTCTCAGCAGCGCTTGTTTTTGTTCCTCCAGTTGTTGTTCTACCTGTGTGCTTCTTTGTTCTTCAGCTCCCTGTTTTCGCAGCGCTGAGAGCTTCCGTCTGCGAAGCTCTTCTAGTTCGCTGTCTGACACGTTAGTCACCTTTTTGGTATTTTGCCATTTCTGGTATTTCTTGGACTAGTTGTTTGTTTACGTCTTCTGCTATTTCTTGGAGGAGTTTTCTTCCTTCACGGGTTACTTTTCTTCCTTGGGGTTTCAGCGTTTCAACGTAGCCTGCGGTTTGGAGTTGTTGCAGTGCTTTTCGTATTGTTGAGCCGCCTGCTTTTGCTGCATGTTCGGGTTTTACGCCGTTGTCTTTTCTGCCGCCATAATCCGCTCTTAGTTTTTCTATGCCAATTGTGCCGTGAACGTAAACTTTTCTCAGCACCGAAGCGCATCGAGTGTACCACCAGTCTGGGTCTTGAGGTGCCTTTTTGGCTTGTACACCTGTTTTCGCATAGGTTGCCCATGCTGGCGGGGTCACTGCGTCGACGTTTTCTTTCAGGTATTTAGCTAGTGTTTGGATTAGTTTCGATGTTGGGACATCGTTAGGGGTGATCAAGATTGTATTTCCTCTTGACTTTTTCTGTCAGTAAAGTCATGAGGCCTCATATAAAGACTTTCACTTTTTACGTGGCTTGTACAACATGAAGGTGTGTCCTTTTGTGTCAACAAGGGTGGCTTCAGTTTGTTGGGCGATGTTTTGGGCGATTTGTTTGGTTTCGCCTTCGGCCAGGGCGGTTTTGAGCAGTTTGACCTTGACCATGGTTTCTTTTTGCAGCTGTTTTTCGATTTCTTTGAGCAGTTCGGGTGTTGCGCCGTTTTTGCCTATGAGTATGGTTGGCTGTGCGTTGGTTAGCTGGCGTTTGACGTAGCGTTTCTTGCCAGGTGTGATTTTACTCATTGTTTGGTTTTCGCCTCCTTCCTGTCTGCGAGCGGGATGCGTGTGTGGTGGCCGCAGTTGAAGCATGTGATTACGACGTGGGGTTCTCTATGTTGTCTGGTTCGTACTCGGCAGTTTACTCCTGGCAGGATGAAGTTTTTGCAGTGTCTGCAGACTTGGCGTCTGTACTGTTTCGGGAGCCCGAGTTTTGCTGCCATTGCTATTCTGCGCGCAATGTTTACGTAGCGTTGGGCAACCATGGGATCTTCATGGAACGTTTGCTCTGCCAATGTGAAGAGCGTGTGGATGCGTTCTTTTGCTATGGCGCGGACGTTGTCGTTCATTGAAATCTTCACTCTGCTGGTGAGAGGGGTTGCCCTAATGTATGCTTTGCGCTTTGCTGTGGCCTGATGCTTTCAATTGGCAACTCAAATCATTCTCTTCTGACGAGTCAAACTGAAGGTGCGGCTAAATTTTCGGGTTAGTAGACGGTGAGGATTTTCCCGAAGTAGAGGATGTGGTAGTCGGCTTGGGGGTAGAGTTCTTTCTTTATGTCTAGGGGGACTAGTTTGGGGTTGACTTTAAGTCTGTGGACTACTTGGCATTCGTAATGGATTTTGCATTGTTTAATTATTGGGATTTTGATTATCTTGGCCTTTTCGAGTGTGAGCTTGCATTCTTTGATTTTGTCGGTTTTTCTGCCGGATATTGTGCCGCAGTATTCGACAACTTTGCTCATGTCGTCTGCTGGTACGTTGACGGTGTACTCGTTGCTTTCTTCGATGAACTCATACGTGTAACGGGTTGGGCGGATGGCTATCATGAAGACGGGCATTCTCCAGAACGTTCCGATTAGGCCCCAGCCGATTGTCATCACGTTGCTTTTTCCAGCCTTGTTCGTGCTCACGAGCAGCAAACCGGGGTCTTCCAGTTTGCTGAGAGTCTCAACGGTGAACCTGTCTGTTTTCGTGTTCATACCATATGGTGGTGAAGCGTTCTTCTTAAATCAGTTTCTGTGGTCTGCGGGTTCAGGGATAGACTGTTTTTAGGAAGTCCTCGATCACTCTATAGGTCAATCCCCATATTACCTGATTGTCGATAATGTAGGCGGGGGGCTCTCCGTGAATGGACTTTACCGTTCCCTTGTGATCTGTCAGTTCTTTCAGTGAAATCCATGCAAACCCTTCAAGTTCTTTTTCGTTGAGCTTGACGGTCGGTTCATGTTCAAGAAGAATTACGAACGGGAGGATTCTCATCTCAGGACTGCGGTTAGAATGTTGGGTACTGGTTGTGCCTAGAAAACGGCAACGATGTTCGAGGTCAATGTTTGTTTCTTCCAGCGTTTCTCTTATGATAGTGTGCTTCAGGCTTCTATCTTTGGGCTCTCTTTTTCCTCCAGGCAGCGCCGTTTGGCCGGACCACGGGTCATTTGGACTGTTGGCTCTTTTCACGAAGAGTACGCTGAGCCTGTTGTTTGCCGGTTTTAACAATAGGGCAACGGCAGCATCTGCGGTTTCTGTTCCTGAGATGTGTTTCAGGTTTTCTGACAGTTTCTTCAAGCTCTTGGTAGCGCTCAATTGCATCACGCGTTGAGTAACGTCTGTGTTTTTTCCATGCGCTAGAGATTCTTCCATCCCATCAGTGGCGGTTCGATATTCATTTGCCATAGAAGTGCTATGATTTCTCCACGATGATGGATTTCTTCTTCGAAAACATGAATCAGGACGTCTTCCGCCGTTATTCCAGCGGTTTCATTCTCGTCATTCTTGATCGCGAATTTTTTTCCGAGTTCTCCCGCATGTAACGCGTTCAAGTAGTTTTGCATCCGCTTCTCAACGTGTTCCATGTAGGTTTTGACTTCTTCAAAAGTTTTGTATTCATCATTTTTCCTGCGAGAAAAGAGGTTTTCTTTTTGGAGGAAATCCAGCCAGTAGTCTACCGCGCTCAAAGTGTGGACAAAGATGTTTCTGATTGAACCCCAGCTTGCTCCCCTGTCTTTGACGAGTTCACTCCAGGGAAGTTTGGCAAAGCTTTCAAGATATTTGCGTCTGATTTTGTGGTTGTATTCCAGAAGATCTCTGATTTCAACCATTCATATCACTGTCGAACAAAACGTCCCTCTTTGGCCATTTGGTTGGCTTTCAAATATATACTTTAACGTTTTGTGTTGTCTGCCGAAGAAAGTGCGCTTTCCCTCAGGTCAGGCGATCTTCAACTTTTTGCACATGAGTTTTCTGACACCATCCACTTGGAAGCCTAGGCTTCGCAGCAGAGCAATCGAAGAAACGTTTTGTTCCGACGTTCCTAATATGACAGAGTTCATTCCTTTCTCGAACAGGAAATTCATCGCTCGCGCCGTAAGCGCCGAAGCAAGATGCTTTCCTCGAAATTCTGGGAGCGTGGCTGCTGGACCAAGGTGCCCCCTCTTGACATGCAGATCCTTCATGTAGTTCGTGTCGGGCTTCGCCACGACGGCCGATACAATTCTTTTTCCGACCTCAGCAACCTGAACCCATTCCTCATTGAACGGCGGATCCTCAACCTTCCATTCTTCTAGGTCTCCAAATTCGAGCCTACTCCACCCAAAACCAGCATTGACAACTTCAACGAGTTTAGCTTCCTCGCCGGGTCCTAAGCTTCTGAGCCTGATTTCTTCAGCGACTTCAGGAATATGCTTCAAGCCGTCCAGCCTAGCCGACATCCGCTGGAACCCCGGCTGCAAAACGTAGCCTCGACTGGTCCAATCTCTGATTCTTGGACTCTCTTTATCCATCCACGTTGAAATCGTTTCGCCTTCAGCTTTCTTCTCAACAATGTTCAACAACGTATCTTCAACGGCTTTTCGATCGTGTCCTCCGCTGGTGGCGAGCCAATGGATGTCTTCTCCACGTTCATCTTTATGAGTTCCGATAAGGCCTAACACTCTGTCATCTTCCTCTGCAACGAGGACCCTGACGTTTCGCCTTCGGATCTCGGACATTACTCTCTTCTCGTCAAACGGAATGAACTCATAAGAGCTTCCGTATTCTTCATTCAGCAACTTTGCGACAGGTGACAAATGCTTCTGGGCGAAGTCTGAGATTTGAATTGTCATGTTCGCGCTCAGCAGAAGTCGAGAGAAGCTATATACTTTTAGTCGGGCTGAGGAATGAAAGTCGCAAAATGAGGGTCGCGCGCGCTGGGCCACCCAGTGGGTTATCCCCTTCAAGCCTGCGAATCGGTGTTTTGAAGAATCACACCATCTCAAAAGTCATTCTGCGCTTGAACATCATTTGAGAACCGCATAGGCGATATAATCATTGCGTGCATAATCAATATAAGTATGACATATGGCATATTTCTACATATGGGAAACGAGAAGATGCAAACAAAAAGAACCCTCCTTGTCGTCATGCTTGCTATACTAATCGGCGCCGCTGCTTTTGTGGGAACCCGAGTCTGGACAGGCCTGAACAACAAAACAATTCCATCCAATTACCCAGAAATCACCGAGTACAACGGGCAGAAGCTCAGCTCAATAAGCGATTTCAGAGAAAATTCGATAAAAGGCCCACAGACCATAAACATAAGCAACTACAGACTCACCATAACAGGACTCGTCGAGAACGAGACCGCCTACACGTACGACGAGGTCATAAACAACCACACACACTACCAGAAAGTAGTAACACTTCACTGCGTGGAAGGCTGGGACGTCACCATCCTGTGGGAAGGCGTACGCGTAAAAGACCTCCTCGAAGAAGCCGGATACAACCCGACCGCCCAAGTCCTCATATTCTACGCTCAAGACGGATACACAACAAGCTTACCCCTCTCATACATAATCAACAACAACATAATGATAGCCTACAAGATGAACGGCGTCACCCTCCCACCCGAGAGAGGATTCCCATTCCAATTAGTAGCCGAAATCAAGTACGGGTACAAATGGATAAGGTGGACAACAGGAATCGAAGTGTCCAACGACACCAACTATCGAGGTTACTGGGAAGGCTACGGATACGACAACAACGCCGACCTTCCATAGCACCCGGACCGAACTGCGATCATGCCAAAATCGACTTTGCGTCTTGCTGCAAGAATAACCCCGTTTCGGATCTTTCATGAGCGCGCGCGAAAAAGTTGATGCTGAATCGAAGTGATGGGTTATTGAGAAATGAGTTGATTTCATGGCGCGCGCTGACAAAAAACAGAGAGAGCTTTGAAGTGAGACACCCAGCAAAATCGATCCCCCTTATCCCTTAACGAGAAGGCCAGAGCCTCATTCTATAGAATATAGTGCAAAACCGCCTGTTTGTTTATATTTGATGAAATTTTATCTGGAATAAAGGTGTCTGCAAATGAAGGTTAAGACGATAAAGCAGGAGGTAATCGTTCCAGCTACTCCGGTCGAAGTTTACGAAGCCTTCATGGATGCAAAAAAACATTCCACGTTTACGGGAAGCAGGGCGACCTGTGATCCCAGGGTTGGGGGTGAGTTCACAGCTTGGGACGGATATATTTCAGGAAAAAATCTGGAGTTGGAAAAGGGGAAGAGAATAGTCCAAGAATGGGTTACCACAGACTGGCCTGAGGAATATCCTCCATCGAGACTAGCTTTGAATTTCAAGGCTGTGAAGGAGGGCACCGAGATTTCTATGATTCATTCGGAAGTTCCTGCTGAACAGGCCGACGACATTGAACAAGGATGGATTGACTTCTATTGGGAGCCTTTGAAGGAGTACTTCAACAAGTGAGAGCCCTTCTTAGGGTGCGCGGTAGGTGGTTTTTCTTATTCAAGCGTATTGGAATTGAATGAGGTGCTTGAGTTGAAGAGTATGAAACTGTTGAAAGCGCGCTAACCTTGGAGCGTCCTTAACAGTCTGCTGCTCTGGTTTTCAAATGCGTAAATCATAAAAGACCTAAGAGTTTACTGTCATCGGTTTTCAGCTTGAAGAAACGCATGTCGACTTCAATCTTGTTGGCACTTCTTTGTTTGGCTCTATCTTCTCCCTCGATACTAATAATCAATCAGGCAGAAGCCGCAGACGTGGGCCTTCAGCTGTGTCTGGTGTTGGACGGTTCCAGTAGTGTCACTACAACGGAATGGAATACAACGAAGGAATCGATTGCAGACGCAGTGGTTGCCATGGTGCCGAGAAACAGCACAGTCGAAATCACCGTGGTTCAATTCGGGTATACTTCTGGGGATGGTTATGCAGCTGTAGAGGTGTCGCGGACCTTGATAACTGGCAGTAGCTACGGAACCGTTGCGAACAAAATACGCGACATGACACAAGGCCGCGGCAGCACCGCAACTGTTCATGGACTATATTTGGCTTGGAAGACTCTCAAAGGATCGTCCCGCTTCAATGCTTCCGGTAGACAGGTCATAAACCTTATGACAGATGGATTGCCAAACGTGAGAAACAGCAATGCTACAAGCGATCTTGACAAGAGTGGAAGCATCAACGCCAAAGACGATGCGATCGCGGTTGTGACAGAGGCGACCAGTCAAGGACTTGACGAATTGGACATCGAAGCAATCGCAATGAAACAAAACGACACAGACTGGTTCAAGAACTGGCTAGTACAACCTCAACCAGGAATCGTAGCTCCACCCTTCACCAAAGCGGGGTGGATTCGCACTTTGGCAAACGCCACTGAGTTCAAGAACACTATCAACCAGAAATTCGAAGAAGTGATTCCAGAATTCCCCCCGATACTTCTAGTGTCCATGCTAATCATAGTCACAATTCCTATAACAGTTGTTTGTCTAAGAAGAAACGCGAAAAGAAAGTCAACTGTTCAATAGTTTCTTCTCAGCGCGCTTGAAGGACAAGTTCGATTTTTTTTGACCACGCAAAACAGTAACAATTGCAGAACTTCAAGCCTTTTCAGACAATGTTGAAAGTACATCAAGAGGTAACAAGTGGAAATGCGCGCGCGATAGAGAATTCGAGGCCGTAGCTGGGAGCGATTTCTCCCGGAAACAGAAATCTGTTAGGCCGTCTTTGATCTTAGTTTGCTAGTGCTCTCGGAAGGCACAACTAGGTATTGCGGGTTTGTTTTTGAATATGCTTCTGAATGGTGAAGAGGTGGAAAACCTTTTCGTTCATACTGCTTAAGAAAGCAATCAGCCAATGCTGCCAGGTCAAGGTCTGAACGTTCGGGTTTGATTTTGCCATCTTTCACCACCTTCAATAAT
>Ga0315287_10007005_pt1 | contig 11272 bp, 8 predicted proteins | sample YL17G11_0_MG_FD_205037 | JGI IMG/M metagenome (GOLD analysis project Ga0315287, IMG submission 205037) | Sediment microbial communities from Yellowstone Lake, YNP, Wyoming, USA - YL17G11_0 | ecosystem: Environmental > Aquatic > Freshwater > Lake > Sediment | place: USA: Wyoming | collected...
GATAACCGCCCTAACCAGCAGCGCTCTCGCACTTATGGCATAGCGATTGAGGTTGTCCATGCCATTTAGCACCAAGGGTACGCGCTGTATCATCCAGGGGTCCAGACTTTGCAAGGAGGCAGCGCGGCTAGCCAGGATCTTTGCCAATTCATACTGGGCTAATCCCGGCATCATTAGAATACGCGCTTGCCGCAAAGCCAATTGACCGTGCGAAAGTGCATGTTGAAATTTCCAGTTGATAAGCTCGGAACGCAGCATGAAGCCATAGCAAACCGGTGTCTCACCGGCTAGCTCCTCGACTTCGTCGAGTATTTTCGGACGCATGGCAAAGCGACCGACCCTTATCGGTTGGGGCAAAAACGACAAAGCAATAGCGTCACAGTGCCCCGAGGCCTCCCTAATGAGCCGGCGAAATACCAGGATATCAAAGTCAGCGCCGGTCTGCGTTAAACGAAACTCCTGACTGTCTACCTTGATGATATCTTCGCTGCTTTGGCGAGATGAGCCTAATGAAATACCGATGATCTGTTTCATATCTTCGGCTCCTTGGCAGCAAAATGCAGGCTGTCAGCCGCAGCAAAAAGGACCTGTGCATAGTCTGCAAACTTCGGCACCACAAAGTGCGGCAGGTCGGCCGCCATATTCGCGCTAGCAAAGGTCCAGGGTAACTGCAAATAGGGCAGCACATTGGGCGGAATCAACAAACTAGTAGCTAGTCGGCGCGGCACCATCCAAGCGGGTATCGGCAACGGCTCCAAGGTGATGCCATAATGGTCGCACAAAGCCACAAGAAAGCGACGGATCGAGACCTGCGACGCTGGCCCCATCAGGTGGTAGGTACGCAGCTCCCGGAATTCAGCAGCGACCGGCAATAACTGTACCAGTGCATCTGCTGTAATGTCGACCGGCACCACCATCAACTTGCTGGTTTCAGCAAAGGGCACTGGCAAAAAACGCAGCATCTCTAGGCGACGCGCGGTGGGGGCGAACCGCTTTAACAGACGCTGGATATAGTATGGACCATCGATTTTGGAAATCGAGCCATCCTGACTATCCCCCACCAAAATGCCTAACCTCATGCAGCTACGCGACTTGAAATAGGTGGCGCTGCGCACCAGGTGTTCGGCGGCGAATTTTGTTCGAGCGTAGGCATCATGAAACGATTGGCCGACGTCGAACATGTCCTCATGAAAGACGCCGGCGTAGTTACCCGCTACCGCAACGGTGCTGACGTGGCAGAAGTGACGCAATTGAGGCATATAGCGCGCCAACTGCAGCATATTGGCAGTTCCAATTACGTTTTGCAGGTAGAGGTCTTCGCTACTCGCCAGCAGATCATATAGCCCAGCTGCATGCACCACACATTCCGCAGCCCGCACAACGGCAAGGACCGGCGCGCTAAATATTGATTTTTGATCAACGATGTCTACTACGAGCCAAGTTACGCCCGGACGCTGCGGGCGCGGCCAGCGGCTGGTAGCGATCACTTCGTGTCCGGCAGCCACCAGGCGACGCAGCAAATGTTCCCCAAGAAATCCGGAAGCGCCTGTGCAAAGGACAATCATGTCACCCCTCCCCGGGCACGCATCGAACGTACCGTGCGCATTTGCGACCGCCTATTCTGGCTAAACACCTTTAGCGCCTTGGGAACTATCGTGATCAGGATCTCACTATCTGAGACGAGAAGCTCACCGTCGCCGATAAAGTCTAGGGGCTTACCATCCAAGGCTTTGATTTTCAGAGAGTTGGTTTCAAACGACTGAATTTGAGGGTCATTTTCCGGACCAAATCGCCGCCTTACTCGATAGGCTGAGGAGAGAAACTGCCGCGTGCTGCGGGGCGTGAAGAAGGTTACATTAAAGGCTCCATCATCATGACGAGTGTACGGCGCAACTGTGAAATAGCCAGCAAATGCCGGTTGGTTATTGACCAAAAGCAGTGGCGTCTTGATTTCGCCGGTGAACATGTCGGATTCGATGTAGAGATGGCGGTGGGGAATGCCACGGGTGATGATACTACCTGCGAGCAGCACACCATAAATTTCTTGCTTTATCAGGCCCATTAGCTGGCGAAATCCCGGCACGACCACGCGCAAGCGATTGACTAACTGAGCAACATCGCTAACTAGGCCTATGCCGCCATTCGTAGCCATAAAACACTCGTTAATCTTAATTAGATCCATCCGCTTCCATCGGTCCTGCCGCACGACATCCACTGCCTGCTGCAAGCTTGCCGCATAGACACCGAGCGCCCTCGCTAGATCGTTGGCGGCACCTGCCGGTAAGACGAGGAACGCCGTGTCTTGGCCCGCCAACTCTTGAAGCAGATGATTGATAGTGCCATCACCACCCACGGCGATGAGCACGTCCACCTTGGCGGCAATAGCCGCCTTGACCGCCTGATGAAACTCCTGCGTGGAACCGGGTGGCAGAAAGGTCAGTTCGCTGCGATATAGCTTTGTGCGAATCAAACGCTCCCAATCGAGGGCGGCGCTTTGCGAGGCATTGTGATTCAGAAAGACATGGACCCGGTGCATAGAATTAGACCTTAGTCGGTGTGGTCAGTGGTGACCTCCAGCGGGTCTTAGGTCATCGGCCATGGCGGAGATTTCTTTAGGAAAAATCGACGATTCGGGACTATGTGCGGTGGAATGGATTTGATAAAAACCCAATATACTCAGCACTACCCTATGAATGTGAAGGTCTGATAAAACCGCCAACACCAACGCTTCAGCGGCGGCCCAGCTTGCTCACCCTGGGAACATTCAGCTATACTGGCCCCAACTGTGGCCGCCTAAATGCCGTGCTTAAAGGGGATTCAACGATGAATATGCGCCGAATGATCCTGACCTGGAGCCTACTTACTTTGCCCCTCTTAGTCGTTCCGGCGCGGCCTGCTGCTGCAGAGACCGTGGAGGATGTCCGTAATTTTCATGAGGTGACGCCTTTTCTGTTCCGCAGCGCACACCTGCAGCCCAGCAATTTTGCCACACTTAGGGACTACGGTATTGCGAACATTTTGACGCTCGAGGACTATTTAGGCAATCAGCAGGCTGCGGCCGACGAACAGAAGATGGCCGCGGGTGCCGGCCTGGAATTCTCCTGGCTCCCGATGGATGGCCTGGCTAAGCCAAGCATCGAACAACTCGACTTGGCCCTGGCCTACATCGCTGATCCAGCGCACCAACCGGTCTTGGTACACTGTGTGCACGGTAGCGACAGGACCGGCATGGTCATAGCCGCTTACCGTATCAAATACCAACTATGGCCCGTCGACCAGGCGCGCCGAGAGATGTACCAATACGGCCACAGTATTTTTCTCTCCTGGTGGGACCGCCTCCTCTGGGACGTCCGTTAGGAGGGCGCTCCTAGCGGTCAGGACACCGCCTGAAGTTCCCGCTCATACCTGAAATTTTATTTGTAGTTTTGACTACCGACCATCACGATGTCACCGACTTCAGGTTGCGCTCCGTCTATGAACCGCGTGACATGCCCTAACATGAATGGCGGCTCAGACTTTTCTATCCTCAGTCGACCCGTCTCAGTTAAACTAATACCGTTAACTCGGAAATCCGGCGCCGTTGCCAGGCGCCGCATGCGGTAAATAGAGTATTCCTTCCCAACAACTAACGACTGAGCATCCCCGCCTATCACCGATAGCCAATTTGCCCCGCTGGCGGCAAAGACCCGTGGACCCAACGACAACAAATCATATGCCGGCCGATAAAGAGGTAGCGACCTATCGTACTGAGGCTGGGTATAACTGGCGAGCTTCGTACTCTTCGCCTTCGAAAATTCCTCCATGGCTGCTGGTATATCACCGGCGTGTTCATAGTAAATCCCGAGGTTATGGTAGGCAAACGTCGCTCTTTTATCCACTAACACTGCTTTACGCCACATGTCCGCCGCTTTTTCCCATTTGTCGTCACTCGCGAAGTCTATCCCAGCGGCAATCATGCCGTCTGCTTTGCTGTCCGTTCCAGAACCTTGTAGCGTCCGCTCAACCGAGCCCACTTTAGGACATACCTGCCGGGCTATGCGATTAAATAATTGTTCGCTAAGCGCTGCTTCGATGTCCCGCTCCCCAAGAGCCGCGTCAGGCGTGGTGTTAGCCAAATCCATGGTCACCGAGGTCTTATGATCCATGATTATTTTATCTAAATTTTTATTGTATAAAACAAAGCGCAGACCGAGTTCGTAATGACTACGCACTTGTTCTACATTTTTGCTGATAAATTTAAGTTTACTGGCGATTTCTTCGGTTGCGAATAGTTTCCTTGATGGCAACGCAGCGTAGCCATAACTATCGTACCATTCGTGGTCCACGCTCTCTTTGGCTATGACTAGCGATACGGTATTTTTAGTGTGGGAGATGGCTCTTAGGTAAGGTGTCACGACCAGGACACCATGGACGTATTTTGCATCCTGGTAAGCTTGGACAGAGCTACGCAAGCCTTTGTGTACACTAGCCAGGTCGCCTGTTGCGAGTGGCAGTGATTGGTTGAGCCTATTGACCTTTTGGTATTGACCGCAAGTTTGCAGCGTGCTGATAAGCTTGCGAACCTTGGCGTCCGGCAGACCCTTGGCGGTTGACACACCGAGGAACGTCAATTTGCGCCAACCGGCTACGGGCGCGTTGTAGACATCAAATGCCACCGTTTCATCGATATGTTTGCTGCACGCGGCTAGCATCCCAAGCGTGAAGACCAAGGGCAGGAGGTAGTATGTCATCGCCATGCAATCGCTCCATCCACAGCTACCGCGAGGCCAATTAGCCACATCGGAAGGCTTGCGTATCCCCAGTGTAAGCACGATGCAGCTCCACTATCCAAGGTATCGACGCTAAACTCCTAAGCTTGACCCTAATCGCTAATTCGTAAGTACTGGTTTTCTACGAATTCCAGGGACGTTACTCCCGAAAAACCATGGTTTAGCCAAGCAAGGTCAGCCCGGAGCTACCGAAATTATTGCGTGGTATGGTCTCTACTAAGCTAGCCTGCAGCTCCATCTAAGCGCGCTGCCAAGAGTTTGACTAGATCATGGAGTGCCGGCCGTAAGGCCGCCACCTCGCCGACCCGATCGGCAAATTCGCATGACATCGCTATTGGAATGCTACGCGCACGAATTTTTAAGGCCTGACCCTTAGCGGTTAGCGCATTGATCACGGTGCGAGCGTCGCTCTTGGTGCGAGTACGGGTGATCAGATCCGCCTTTTCTAGATTGCCCAGGATTTGGGTCAGCGTTGCCGAATCAAGATAAAGGAGCTCGCCAATGAGCTTGACACTGATCGCATTCTTACCCCACAACACCATCATCACTAAATACTGGGGATAGGTGAGCTGCAGTTTGTCAAGATGCGGCTTATAAAGCTGCACGATTAGTCTAGAAGCCGCGTAAAGAGGAAAGCAAACTTGGTTTTCCAGCTTTAAGCCATCGTCTTGTCCGTCTTTAGCCTCAGCGATAGGCACTTCATCCCGGTTCTTTGCAGCGCGACCTGGCCGTTTAATGTTGCGGGGGGATGTCATAACTCATTCCTGTTGTGCGATGCCCACGTCGACTGACTCATAAACCAGGCTTGCGACGATAGACTATATATACCGACAACTAACATATTTTATGATGCCAATCACAGCAAAAATCGGCTCTAATACGATTTGAGCGAACCAAGGGTGGTATGAGCCCAGTCGGCTATCTAAAACAAACTTGGGGGGGCGGGACTGGGTGCATCTAACGCCACGCTGGTTTTTGATCGTAGCAACTCTAATGGTCTTAGGCAGTCCTAGCCGCCTGGACGCCAGCCTCGCAGAGTTTGTCGCCAAGCCGGATCCCAGCTACCGCTGGGCAACTGGCCCTTCCTGGCAAGATGGCGACGTCATGTTTACCAGCCTGCGGATCACCTCACAAACCTTTCAGGGCACCGCCTGGGAACACGTATTGACCGTCGCCTATCCAAATACCATTGATGCGACCGATCATGCCCTGCTCATTGTCGGCGGCGGGCGCCATGACCAGCTACCTGAATTCGGCTCGCCGCACGGCCAGACCCCAGCGTCCCGGCTGGCCACCCTACATAGTTTAGCAACGCATAGTCACCTGATTGTGGCGACGATAGAACAAGTCCCCTTCCAACCTTTGTTTGCCGGCCTCACCGAAGATGCCATCATTTCTCATTCCATCAATCAGTTTTTTCGTACTGGTGATCACACTTGGCCGGTGCTGCAGCCGATGGTCAAAAGCGTCGTACGGGCCATGGATACCGTACAGGCACACGTTGAAAAAACCAGGGGCTACCGGCTGCGCAGTTTTACGGTGAGCGGGGAATCAAAGCGAGCCTGGACCTCTTGGCTAACTGCTGCCATCGATCCTCGCGTCAAAGCTGTCGTCCCCCTCGTCTTCGACATGCTCAACATACCGGTACAGCTTCAACACCAAGTCGCTACTTGGGGCCGCTACTCCGAAGAGCTCGGCGACTATGACGGCTTGGCTCAAATGCTCGCTAGCCCGCCTGGTCAGCAGCTCCTGGAAATCATCGATCCATTTCGCCTTAGAAGTCACCTGAACCAGGCCAAACTAATGATCTTGGCCACCAATGATCGCTACTGGCCGGTCGATGCCGCAAACTTCTATTTTTCTGACCTTCCTAACCCCAAATACCTTTACTATGTGCCAAATTCCGGCCATGAAACAAACGGCCGTCCGGAGATTGAAGAGGATCGCATAGCCATGGCCCTAGCGGCGGCGGGAAAGATCACGCTGCCAGAAGTCAACAGCACATTCCACGTAGATCCTACCACTGGCAAAGGCTCTCTGCAGTTCGCCAGCACCCAAACGCCTCTGCGTCTACGGGTCATGAGGGCGACGTCAAAATCGCTCGATTTCCGCTCCGCTCTATGGACCGAATGGATGTCCATGTCGCAACGTAGCAAGGCAACGGTCATTATCGATGCACATAAGGCCCAGGCCACTGCCGCTTATATCGAGGTGACCTACCACCTTAATGGCCACCGCTTCACGGTGACCAGCGAGGTGGGAATCATTCCGGCAAAACCAAACTGATCGTTAGCCACCGAGCTATGCTCAATGCATAGGTACAGCAGCTATGTCTTTTTATTTGAATCTCGGTCTGTCTCTCTGTCGTTATTGTGGAGTGCCCAAATAGTCTGGCGGCACAAAGGCTGGGGCCAATGGATACTGACCTGGCCTTTTATAAGCGCTTAGGTCTGGCTTACCACCAGCACGCCATGCTGCAAGCCACAATGCCGACAAGCTATCGGCACCTAGGGCCAACCGCTCTACGATAAATTCACGGAATTCCGGCGCCACTTCGGCCGCTGGGCGGCGGCTACCAGGAACCTTCATGCCGTGATCGACGATACTCGGCTTAAGGAGGGCAAAGCGGCGGTCAAGGTCGTTGAGAGCATCCATGCGACCGTGGCTATCGAGCAACATGGCCACGGACACGGCGAACGGATCGCTAGACCATGTTTCTTTACTGCTCGCCGGAATATGCTGCGTCAAAGCCACGAAGGGCCGCCGGCGCTGCGCCCTACCAAAGACGTTTGATTCCAGTAATAGGCCAAGTGCACTAACGACCTCAGTCTCGAAGTAAACATGAACACCGCCTTGGCCAATGGCATAACCATCATGGTCTGAGCTGGTGTGGTGAGGGTTGGCGATGTCTCCAACAAAATGCGCCATCAAACCGCCATAGAGCAGCGCATCATCGATGGCCTTCGTGAATTCTTTGCTGCCACTCGTGGCCACGCTAGCCGCAGCGAAACTATCGCGCATCAGTCCATGAAGCTGGCGGATGCGCCATGGCACCGTACCAGCCGAGCTGCTGGTGAGAGGCTTCTGCGGATCATTAGCATTGGCACAGGTATTGTCTTTTGCTTCGACCGCTGCAGGCAGTGCGCAGTTGTGCCGAAGGCGCTCCTCCAACTCCGCAATGGTCTTCGGAAAATTATCGAAGCGCAAGTCCGGCGAGAGATATTCCAGATCTATATAGTGTGTCGGACCGTTCAGGGCGATCACGTCAGCACTGTCGCTACGCCATTTGATATCGGGAATATTAGCGACATGTGCAAGCATGGATTCATTGGCTAGAAACGGGCCAAGCTTTGCGGCATCAGCGCCCGCATTCATCATCACCAACCGCGCGGCGACCCGTGCAATAATCGCATGGCCGCGTTCAGCCCAACCAAAGGCCGGACTAGCTAAGCCCAGTCCCAGGCCGATACATATGAGCAGGGAGGAGGCTCGGCGAGCTTTACTGATCATTCAAAATCTCCTGATGGGATATGGAGGGAGGCGCTAGATTCTCTAGCTTTGGGCAAAGAGCAGCACTTGCCAATAACCCGACAAAGGCAATTCCGTTGGCCTTTTACCATATCTATGTAATTATATCAATTTCTTAATTTAATTAGAATGAACATATTCCACAGCCCACAGCCCACAGCCCACAGCCCACAGCCCACAGCCGGCGCGACCTACTATCAAGCGCTGCCAAATTACTATAGATATTCCTATAGATAACCTGACCACAGAGGGTCTAGGGGCATCCCGTATCTGGAGGCTGTTGCCCGCACCCGCTCCAAGCGGGTGCTCTAGCTGGCCAAGTCTAAGCCGGCAGCCTTACGGGTGTCAGGTGAGGCGACGTTATCATAGTGGCAACTATCTTTGTCGCCGAAGGTTCAGTTAAGGTGTGGCTTGAACAGGCCTCTAGCGAGTTACTGAGCGGTGATATCTTGCTCATTGAAAGCGACGAAGCCAAGACACTGTCGCTCCACGAGGTGATGTCGCGGAGTCGGAGGCCTGCATGTCTTTGGTCCAAGCGCGCTAACCAAACGAGGAGCATATCATGAGCTACCTATGGCTGAAGCAGCGCTCCACTTACATCACCACCATCGCCGCCGTGACGAGCATGAGCTGCGCCTCGCTAGCAAATGCCGAAGCGAGGCCGGTGACGTTGGTGTTAAAGCGAGACGTCGTCTCCCTGGCAGAGGTCGCCGGTAGCGATGGCCAAAGCCGACTTGCAGCGATCGTCGCCGACTCATCTAAACCGCATCCTAAACGCCAGTTGCTGTGGCTGAAAAAACAGGGGGCCAACCTCGTCATCGCTGGCGAGCAAGGCTTAAGCAGCGACGACAGCGCCTTCGATGTCTGCAGACTGCATGGGCCTAAAGCGGAGCTCTTAACGGTGCGCCCGGGCGGAGTCTACCGCCTTGGGAGCAAAGCCCCGTTAGCGGCGACGGACACCATTTTCGCTCAGCCCAGCGATGATTCGGTGCCCCGCGTGCACCTGTGCTTTCAGCTGTTCGCCGGTGAAGCTCCGGCCTTAGTGGTCCCTAGCCTTGGTCATCTTCAGGTGTTCCGCTCACGGGACAATGGCGCCACTTATCAATCCTATACCCGCCTGCCGCTGACCGCGAACGCCAACTATAACTGGACAAGTACAGCGCTCAGAGGTGATCAACTGGAAACGACCCAGCTGATCAGCGTGCGCCTCGACTTTCCCGCTGTGACCGCGCTGGACTTCGATGGTGACGGTCGTATCGACCTGTGTTTAAGCCGCGGCGAAAGCTTGCAGTGCTATCTTCAGGACTCCGGCGGATTCGCCGAGAGCCGACAAAAGACCTTTTTCTTTCCGGTTCGCACCGAGGCCGAAAGGCAGCAGCAGAGTGTCCGTACGATCGGCCAACTGGTGGAACTCGAGCGCAGCGCCCTACCTGCCTATATCGTCAGTAAAACCGAATGGAACGTCAGCGACATGCGAACGACGGTCTACACCTTTCGCCAAGCCAAAGGCGGCGGCTTCGTCGACAAGCCAGCGCAGATCATCTCCCGCAAGGGATACTTCGCCTATCAGGAATACCTTGATTTAGACGGCGCCGGGCGCAAAGACCTCGTAGCTCCGGTTGCTGCCCTAGGCTGGTCCGACCTGATGAGTATCTATTTGGCCAAGGCAGCCGACATCGATTTTGTACGCTATAAAAACCAGGGCGGCACTTTCGCCACCCAGCCTGAAGAACTGCACAGCCTGAGCTTTCCTGTCGATTTTAAGCGGCTAACCTCCGTACTTGGCTCGTTGCCGCTATGGCAGATTCGGCTACCGCATAAAGACACCAAGGTCAGCGGCCACGACGTCGCCTTTTTCCCCGCCAAAGAGGCAATCGACTTGGTACGACTACAAAAGCGTGATGGCGCGCTGGTCGGAGTGCCGCTGGGTCACATCCCGGTGACGGTGGGCACGGAGGTGATCGCCAGCGATCTAGACGGCAACTGGGTCAATGAAATCATTTTCTCTTGGCCACGCGAACCGGGCCAACAAAATAAGGTCGTGATGGTCGATCTTAATGACCTCTGAACTTGACCCTGCATTGCTGGGACTCCTAGGATCTCGTCCATTGGCCATTGATGTCCATCAGAAGCCATAAATTGAATCGTGCCGCAGATGGCTCGATGCTATAATAGTCGCCTAAGGGCCCGTCAGGAAATAACTTGCACAGTTGGGTGTCAGATGATGGTTGGCTGTGGCCGATTTCAAAGCGAAAAACCGGAGGAATACCTAGGGTATTTCGAGGATTTTTCGCTTTGAAATCGGCCGCAGACGGCCGTCAGCTGGCGCCCAAATGTGCAAGTTATTTCCTGACGGGCCCTAAGACCGCTCAAAGTGTGAAACGTCTAAACTTAACGGTCATCGCATGATCTTGCGTTCGCAGCTACTTCCTACCCTCACTGCCGCACCTTGCCAGTCACCGCGCCTACTGATCGAGGCCCGCAACTTGTCCCGTAGAGCGCCAGGCCAAGGCGCCCTGCTATTTCAAGGAATCAGTCTGAGCTTGTATGAAGGCGACCGCCTAGCATTGCGCGGCCCTTCAGGGGCCGGTAAATCGGTCATTTTGCGTGCCCTCGCCTTACTTGATGCTAGTGATGACGGCGAAGTGCTGTGGCAAGGTGCACAGATAGCGCCAGCAGAGGTGCCGAACTATAGGCAAAAAGTTATTTACTTACAACAACGATCCGCGATGCTGCCGGGCAGCGTCGCGGACAATCTACGCTTACCTTTTGCTTTTGCCGCCAGCTCTGGGAAGAGCTATCAAGAAGCCCAAGCGCGGTCTTGGTTCACCCGGCTTGGGCGCAGCGACGATTTTCTGACCAAGAATTCTCGAGATCTCTCGGGTGGCGAGGCACAACTTGTAGCCTTGGTGCGTGCCCTGCAACTCGCGCCTCAGGTGCTGCTACTAGACGAAGCCACGTCGGCCCTCGACTTG
>Ga0315287_10007006_pt1 | contig 11272 bp, 11 predicted proteins | sample YL17G11_0_MG_FD_205037 | JGI IMG/M metagenome (GOLD analysis project Ga0315287, IMG submission 205037) | Sediment microbial communities from Yellowstone Lake, YNP, Wyoming, USA - YL17G11_0 | ecosystem: Environmental > Aquatic > Freshwater > Lake > Sediment | place: USA: Wyoming | collected...
GAGGACGGCGTCTCGCCCAGGCGAGCCGCCGTCCTCTCCTGACGTGCAGCGGCCATGGACGGACGACGGCAGGTCGTCGGAGAGCATCAGGCATCGCGCGAGGACCCGATCGCGATGCGCGCCGGCGACCCGGTGACAGTCGGCCGACGCGACACGACGTGGCCCGAGTACGTGTGGTGCACCGGCCCGGACGGGCGCGAGGGCTGGGTGCGGGAGGCGTTCCTCGAGGCGGCCGGGGACGTCGGGACGCCGGATGGCGCGAAGGCGGCATCGGACGTGCGGACCGCCCGCCGCGATTACGACGCCCGCGAGCTGGACGTCGCCCCCGGCGACGCCGTCCTCGCGGGCGAAGAGACCGGCGGGTGGTTCTGGTGCGAGGCCGCCGACGGCCGCTCGGGCTGGGTCCCGGCCCAGTGCCTCGCACCCGTCGGCGCCTGACTCAGGCTCCTGTTTCGGCCTCGCCCGCCGCGACTGACGACTCGGCGTCCGCTGCCGGCAGGTGTACGCTGAAGGTACTGCCGGCACCCGCCGCGCTCTCGACCTCCACGTACCCGCCCATGGCCTCCACCAGGTCCTTGACGATGGCGAGGCCAAGGCCAGTGCCGACCTCAGGACCTTCCGCATACTTGCGGTGCAGGTAGAAGCGCTCGAAGGCGTGCGCCACGTCCTCCTCCGTCAGCCCCGGCCCGGTGTCGCGCACACTGAGCAGACCGGGACGGGCGACGACGTCCACCCGGTCCCCGCTGCGCGTCGCGCGAAGTGCGTTCTCGACGAGGTTCGAGGCCGCCTGGAGGAGCCGTCCGGTGTCCCCGCGGGCGAGCGCGGGTGCGGGCGCATCCGCAGCGAGCGCGACGCCCAGCGTCGCCGCAAGGTTCTCGAACCTGGCGACGACCTCGCGCGCCGTATCGGCCAGGTCGACGGGCTCGTCGACGACCGTGAACTCCGAGCGCCCGATGCGCGCCAGATCGAGCAGGTCCGTGATCAGCCGCCGTAGCCGTGACGACTCGAGGCCGAGGACCTTGGCCGCCTGCTTCGGATCCACGGCCTCGTCCTCCAGCAGCTCCGCGTACCCGTCGATCGCCGTCAGCGGCGTCTTCAGCTCGTGGCCGACGGACATGAGGAAGTCGCGCTCAGTCTCCTGCGCCTTCCGCAGCTTCTCGGCCATGTGGTTGAACGACTCCGCAAGAGCGGCGATCTCCCGAGGGCCGCTCACCTCGAGGTGGCCAGGCAGCTCGCCCGCCGCCAGCCTGCGGCTGGCGGCGGCGACATCGGCCACTGGACGCGCGATCCGCCTGCTCAGGAGGAAAGCTGCGACCGAGGCGCTGACGACGAACAAGGCGACCCACAGGCCGACCTGGAACGCTCCTGTGATGTGCCTGGCCCACCAGCCTTCCAGGCCCGAGTCTTCCGCCGGCCCCGAGCGCCAGAAGTAGTAGCCCGAATCCCCGTCCATCCACGCGGCGTACTGCCCGACCGAGCCCTCGAACGAGCCCTCGCCTACGGACCAGCCCTTCTCCTCGAGATCGCGCGCCGCCGTCCACGGCAGGTCCCCAGGCTCAGGCGACTCGTCGCCATGCGCCGCGAAGCCGCCTTCCCCGATGCGGTCTTGGCCTGTGCGACCTCTCAGGACCGCGAGCATCCGCTTGTACGCCGACTGCGGCAGACGCGACTCCTGCTCGGCCAGCGAGGCGACGATGTCCGCTCGGGGCAGCAGATCGGCGTTCTCATCGGTCACCCGCCGCGAGCTCGACCAGTCTGCCGCCAGTGCCCAATCCCCCGAGAACGACCCCAGGTTCTCGCCGTACTCGAAATACGGATCGCCCGGCCGCTCCCGGTCGCCTCCACCCCCGACGAGGATGGGCGCCAGGGCGAGCAAGACGAGGCCGACCAAGAGGATCTGCGGAAGAATCATGGATGCGAGGACCGTCACGAAGATCCGGGTGCGCAGGCTGCGCCGTCGCGCGTCCCCGGTCCACTCCGACGACGGTGAACGATCCCTCGCCCGCAGCACGAGCACGACCAAGATGCCCGACAGAGCGACCATCGCCAGCCACACGAGCGCCCACTTGAGCGACGGTGCATCGGAGGTGGAGATCGCCGTCGGTGGCGGTTCTTCGGGCAGGTAGACGTAGCGCACGAGGTCCAGGCCTGCGCGCCATGCCGCAACGGAACAGGGGCCGGCGCCCGCGACGCCGACGTTGCCCGTCCAGGCCCCCTCCTTCAGGGCGACGACCGCGGCCTCCTCGTCAAGCGCGAGCGGCTGCCCGCCTTCGCCCATCACCGGCCGTCCGTTCTCGAAAGGGACCCACCCCTCGCCGACGCCGTAGGTATCGGAGGTCTGCGTGGTGGCGGCGTTGACGATCTGCCGGACCGCATCGAAGTCCGTTGGTGACACGAACGGCCTGAGCCCACGGACCGACGACAGGGCAGCGGCGCTGGGAACGGCGAAGACGGCGCCCATCCCGATGCCGATGCTCATGCCGTTGGCGTGGTGTACGTCCGGCGTCTCGAGGCCGCCCCCGTACACCAGGCCGTAGCTGGTGGCCGACTCGGTGCTGAGATCTTCGTCGGGACGTGTGGTCACGGCGATGAAGCGCACCAGAGTCGGAGAGGCCCGCCAGGCGCCGACATCCGCTTCGCCGAGATCCTGCCACCAGCCAACGTGCGCGACAGCCGCACCTTGAGCCATGGCCTGTCTCGCCAATCGCGGCGGCAGGCAGGCCGACGCATCAGTGTCCTTCGATGGAAGCGCAGGCTCGCCCTCAACGAACGGCGTCCACCCTTCAGCCACCCCGCCGTCGGCGCCGACAGCTCGTTCGACGATCGCGGCCACATCATCGACGGTCGGGGGCGAAGCGGACCCGTGCAGAGCCTCGAACGAGACGATTGCATCCACACTGGGGAGCGTGCCAAGCGGCAATGCTCCCCCCTGCAACTCATCGCCGACGAAGTTCTCGTTCGCGGTCTCGGTGATGGGAACGGGCACCCCTGCAGTTCGTCCGGTCGAACTGTAGGCACGGGACGGGTATGCCGGCTTCGCAGTACGGACGTTGCCGTCGTCGCTCGTGCGGGCAAGCGCCGTCAAGAAGACGATCTGCGGGACGATGACCGCAACGGCAATCAGAAGGGGCGTGACAAGGATGCGGGGGCCGTCACGTCTTACCAGCCTGAAGAGCTTGCCGCCGCCCCACACGAGCAGGGTGACGATGCAGGCGAGAACGAGAAGCTGGATGCCCAGTGCGGCGTAGGCCGTCACTGCCACACCGCTTTGTACCCGGCCCCGCGTACCGTCTCGATGACGTTGGGCCGGCCGAGCTTGGCTCGGACTTGCGCGACGTGCTGATCGACGGTGCGCGTACCGCCCGGGTACTCAAGGCCCCAGACCTTGTCGAGGAGCACCTCGCGCGAGAAGAGCAGGCCGGGGTTCTCCATGAAGAAGGCGAGCAGGTTGAACTCGGTGAAGCTGAGGTCGACGGGCCGGCCGCCGACACGCACTTCGTGGCGCGGCCTGCTCAGCGTGATGTCGCCCAGGGTGAGGTCGTCGCGCTGCTCCGGTTCGGCTTCGCTGCGCCGGAGCACGGCCTTGACCCGAGCCGCCAGCTCGCGCGGGCTGAACGGTTTCGGCACGTAGTCGTCGGCGCCGAGTTCGAGGCCAGCCACGCGGTCGGCCTCCTCATCGCGCGCCGTCAGCATGATGATCGGGACGCGAGACGTCGCCCTGATCCGGCGGCACACCTCGAGGCCGTCGATGCCGGGCAGGCCGATGTCAAGGATCACGAGGGCGACGGCGCGGCGCGTGAACTCCGCGAGTCCGTCCTCACCCGTGCGGGTGCAGATGACGCGGTGTCCGTCGCGCTCCAGGGCGATGCGGACGACGTCGACGATGTTGCGCTCGTCCTCGATCACCAGCAGTGTCGCCACGTCCGCCCCTTTCCCTGTCGGCCCTGCCGGCCCCTTCCCGGCGCACACCGCCTGCGCCTCATGTCGAGGCCACTCGCGATGCTGCCGGTCGGCTCGCCAACGGCTCCTCCGCCTCCGGGCGTATCATCGCACCGCTCGGTCAGAGGGCGTGGCTGCTTGTGTCAGAGCCACGTAAGACGGCGCGCGAGGAGGATGGGCCCATGAACGACGACCTGACGAAGTGGTGCGAGCGCGTGGTCGAGCTCGGCGCGGACAAGGCGACCACCATCGGCACCGACCAGGTGGTCGCTGCCGAGTGGGTGCGCCTGAAGTGCCTCTACGGCTGCGACGAGCCCGGCGTCTACAAGACGTGTCCGCCGAACGGCGCCCCGAGCGTCGAGCAGACCAAGCGCGTGCTCGGCGAGTTCACGCGCGCCGTGCTGCTGGGCGTCGGACCGATCTTCGGAGAAGACAAGTCCGACGCCGAGTCGCGGCGCCTCAACGACGCCGCCCTCGCGCTCGAGCGCGAGCTCTTCCTCGACGGCTTCCACAAGGCATGGACGATGGGCGCCGGACCCTGCGACATCTGCAGCGCCTGCGCGCAGGGCAAGGACTGCCCGACCCCGGAGAAGGCGCGACCCTCGATGGAGGGCTGCGGCGTCGACGTCTTCACCACGGTGCGCAACGCCGACTGGCAGATCGACGTCGTGCAGACGCCCGAGTCGGAGTACCGCTTCTTCGCCCTGGTGCTCGTCGACTGACGCCGGGCTCAGGCGCCACGTGAGGCGTCGCGGCGCGCCAGCTCCGCTTCGAGGTCGGCGAGCAGCGCCGGCAACTCGTTGCACGCGATGTCCCAGATCGTCGCGTCGGCGAGCCTGTCGTACTCGTGAGCGATGACGTTGCGAAAGTCGATCGCGCCGCGGAGAGCCGGCACCCGCTCTTGAAGACCCGGCTCCACTTTGATGGCGCGGCCGAGCGCCTCGCCGAGGATCTCGAACTGGCGCTCGACCGCCGAGCGCAACATCAGGTCAGAACGGTAGTCCTCGAGGGTGCGTCCCCCGATGAAGTCGCGCACAGTCTCGGCCGCGGCGCGCGCGTCGTGCAGGTGCACCCGCGCGTCACGCGGCCTCAACAACGACCACCCCCGTGCGCGCCAGCTCATCCGCCAGGTAGGGATTCGTCAGCGTCTCTTCCTCGACGAGGTCGACCGACAGCCCGCTGGCCTGTTCGAGCTCGAAGCGCAGGGTGAAGTAGCGGGAGGCTCGGCCCTCGACAGGGCCGCCGAGCCGCACGACGACGTCCAGGTCGTTCGGCTCGCTGCGGGCGTCGACATCCGTCGCCGAACCGAAGACGACCGCCCGCTCGACGCCGGCGCGGCGACACGCCGCGACGATGCCCGGCAGCCGGCCGCGCACGAACGGGTGCAGTCCGACGCGGCCGGCGGATGTCGCCCGTTGGCCTTCCGAGGCCTTGACGAGCTTCTCCAGCCCCTCGGCCAGCGGGTGCTCGCCGTCGATCGAGACCAGCCGGCGTCCCGCCGGGTCACGCTCGGATCGGGCCAGACCCAGACGCTCGAGTCGCGCGACCTCGCGCTGCACGCCGGAGCTGCCGACGCCGCAGCGTCTGATCAGCTCGCGCAGATGGAGCGGCCGGCGAGGCGCCGCGAGCAGCGCCTCAAGCACGCGGGCCCTCGTGGCGGAGCCAAGCAGGTCGTCGAGCATTGTGAACCCCTTTAAGGTACTTATGTACCCTTAGAGGGTACAGCAGGCTCACCTACCAAGCAAGGGCCACACCCGCGCGAATCGACGACGTGAGCTCGCCCGCGTCATGCGAGCACGCCTCGCGCCGCCGTCGCGTCTTGTCGCCGCGCACTCTGCAGGAGGCCCCGGCAGCCGCGGCGCGCGATCACGCCGCCTTGGCGACCGGCCGGGCGACCGACGCCTCGGCCAGCAGCTTCAGATTCTCCAGGCTGTCCTCGAAGTCGCGGCGCACGCGCTTCTCGACCACGAAGCGGTCGAACAGCTTGCCGAACACGCCGCCGCCCAATGTGTACTCGAAGTCCGTGGTCGCCTCGACGTCTCCCTCGCGGGGCTCGTGATGACACGCCAGCGAGCCCGAGATGCCGCCCGCGTACTCCCACCGCCAGTCGGTGCTTCCGTCCGGGTTGTGCCTCTCCTCGACCGTACGCATGATGAGGCGTTGCCGCCGGCCCATCATCTCCAGCGTGAACTCCGCCTTGGTCCCCGGGCCGCCGTCGCCGAACGCGCGGTGTGGTCCGCTCATGCCGACCCAGTACTCGGTGGCGCGATGGGGATCGCGCACGATGTCGTTCAAGGTATCGGGTGACGCCTTGATGTACGTGGTCTGCTTCAGATGTGCCATGGACACCCTCCTTCGTGAGCGCTCACGCGCGTCCGTCACGACGCCGAGGCCTCCTGCAGTCACAGACTACTCCCGGTCAACGGCGGATCACCGTTGAGGAGAGGAGGAGACGGGCCGCATCTTGCCGCCGTGGCCGCCCAAGGCCAGAGGCGTCCCTCTTGCGACGGGCGCCGCGCACATCGCCCACCTTCAACACCGAGCCTGTGAGTCCGCCGCGTTCGTGGGCAAACGTCAACTTGGTGATGCATTGATGTTATGATGCTTCGCGGCCATACTGGCGCCCATGGAGTACCTCATGCGGACCACGCTGACCATCGACTCGGAAGTACTGGCCGAGTTCAAGAAGCGCGCCGCCGAGACGCACCGCACGCTGAGCGGACTCATCGAGGATGCGCTGCGTGAGCACCTGAGCCGTGGCCGCGATCAGCTCGCTACCAAGCAGCTCGACTTCCCCATCGTCGGTGGCGACGGGGTCGCGCCGGGCGTGGACCTCACGAGCAACGCGGCTCTGGCCGACTTCGTCGACGGGGCCGACGGCGTGCACGAGCGCTTCCGTGAGGCCGCTGACGGGAAGACGATCGCGGATGCCGCCTCGCCCGCGTCGAGCGGCCGCTCGACCCCGAAGCGCAACCGCTGAACCTCCGTCGTGCTTCTTCCGGATCTCAACGTCCTGATCGCCGCGCATCGCGCCGACAGCCCGCTGCATGAGCAATGTCGCGACTGGCTGCGCGGCGTCTACGCCGGCGAGCAGCCGTTCGGGCTCTGCGCGCCCGTCCTCATCGGCCTGGTGAGGATCCTCACGCACCCGCGCGTGTTCACCCCGCCCGACACGCGCGATCAGGCCTTCGCCTTCGTTCGCTCACTGCTCGGCCACCCGAACGCCCTGCTACTCAACCCGGGGCGCGACCACATCCGCTTGTTCGAGGAGCTCTGCGCCGCAGCCGACGCTCAAGGGGACCTCGTGACCGACGCCTACCTGGCGGCGCTTGCGATCGAGACGGGCGCCGAGCTCGTCAGCGCCGACCGCGACTTCGCCAGGTTCCCGGATCTGCGCTGGCGGCAGCCGTAGGGCGGCGACCCGGCGATCGTCGCCGCCGAACCGCCGGAATCAGTCCGCGCGGCGCGTCATCGCCGGCGCCCGCCGCACGGCTGCGGCCGCGAGTGCCCCCGCCAGGAGGGGTACGCCAAACACGACGGCGACCAGCGGAAGCCACGGGATCGCCAGCACCGGGTCTGATGCGACCTGCATCCCGGTCATTTGATCCCAGGTCTTGGCCGTGAGCGGGTAGGCGACCGCGACCCCGGCGAAGAGACCGACCACCAAGCCGAGCACGGCACCGACCAGTCCGACGGTGATCGCCAGAGCGGCGGCGAACCGCCGCCTCGTGCCGCGCGTGGCCCCGACCGCCGCGAAGGTGCCCATGTCCGCCTGCTGCTCGGCCAGCGACAAGGCGGTGGCGATCAGCGTCACGGCGAGCAGCAGGGCGGCCACGAGGCTGAACACGACCGCCATCGCGATCGTGTCGTGGCGCGCGAAACCCTGTTCGACATAGCCATACGCGTCGTCCGCCACGTACTCGTCGAGTGTCCACGGCAAGTCGGCGTCGATGGCGCCGTCAGGATCCCGCAGAAGGACTCCGACCTCGATCAGCGGCCAACCGAGACGGCGTGCCGTCGCCACGGTCACGACGGCTCCCGTGCCGCTGTCGATGTTCGGCAGCGCACCCGTCTTCGTGAAGCTGTTGGGCAGCGCGACCGCCGGCATCTTTGTCCGGTCGTCGACGACGACGTCGATGTACCGCCCCGTCTGCGGATCCTCGCGCCATGTCCCGGTGGCGATGTCCACCGTGCCGTCGTGGATCAGCGTCGCATGGATGGTGGCGATGCCGCCCTTGGCGAGTACGCGCCGCTCTCTAGGACTGAGCCTCAGTCGGCGGGCCAACTCGCCAGCGGAGAGAGCGATGATCTGCCCCTTGAAACCGTACTCCGTGCCGAGCGTCTTGCCCCAGCCGCTCTCGTACTGGCTGTTCAGCGAGGACTCGACGGTAGAGCCCGGCGGCACGGCCGCGACGAAGGGTCGTCTCCCTCCTTCGGGCTCGACCTGCCCCTCGTTCCTTCTCACGACGAGCAGGGGGGTCTGCAGCAGGTCTGGCGCCTCACGGCGCAGCGTGCGAGCGACCAGTCGCTTGGCGTTCGCATTCGCCTTCGCCTCTTCCCCCACCCACATGACGTAGCCCTCGCCCTCGAGGGTCTGCGGCAGGTACTCACAGGCTTGCTGCTCGGTGTCGCTCACCAAGGCGATGCTCATCGTGGTGAGCACGGCGACGCCGGCGAGTATGGCGGCGACCGTCGGCGTGGACCGGGAGCGGTGCCGGGCCGCGTCACGGGTCGCCATCCTCGCCGCCACGGGCAGCCTGGCTGCGAGCGCGCCTGCCGCGACCAGCAGCGTCGGTACTGCGAGCAGAGCGCCGAGCACGAGGACGACCGCTCCCACCGCGCTGAATCGCTCGTCCAGGCCGGTCCTCATGCCGTGGACGAGAAGGGCTCCTCCGCCAAGGAGGAGCAGCGCGCCGAGGACGGGAAGTCGCTTGCTCGCGGGCGGCGAGACGTTCTGACCACGCATCACCCCCACGATGTCGAGACGGGCGAGTCGCAGCGTCGGGAGCAGCGCCGCCGTGAGGGTGCTCAGGGCGGCGCACACGACGACGATGGTGACGGCCAGCCACGGGACCGTGAAGGAGCCGACCATCGTCGCCGGCCTGGCCCAACGCCACACGGCGATCGCGATCTTCAGCGCACCTGCTCCGGCCACCGCCCCGCCGACCGCGGCCGCCGCGCCCAGGATCACGGCCTGGGCAAGAACCGAGCGGCGTAGCTGCCGAGTCTCGGCGCCGTTGCACGCCGCCAGCGCCAGCGTGCGCCGCTGGCGAGCGGCGCCCACGGCGAACGCCGGCGCCACGAGCAAGGTCACGGCGAGGAAGAGGGCGACGCCGCCGAGGGCCGACAGCTGGCGGAGCACGTCCCGCTCACGATCGAGTGCCGCGAGGACCATCGGGTCCAGGTCGCTCCTGTCCGGAGGGTCTCGCAGCACCGCCGCGCTGACCACCGTGATCCCGTACTCGTTCAACGACTTCACCTCGGGCCACAGCAGCGGCTCGTCGCGCTTGAGGATCCAGGCCTGGCCCCACACGTCCTGCATGCTCCAGGTACCCGGCGCGACGAAGTCCGGCGGGCTGCTCCAGGCGCTGAGCGCGGCGGCGGTCCCGACCACTTCTACGTCGCGCTCCCTGCCGCCTGAGGAGACAACGATCTTCCCCTCGTTGGGCATGCCCTTGTCCACGCCGGCCTCGGTCACGAGGATCTCCGTCTCGTCGCGGGGCCAGCGGCCCGACGTGAGCTCGGCCTTCGCGCCAAGGTCGGCAGCGCGACCGTCGACCAGCAGCCCGTGGATGCGAACGCGGCGCTCACCGGTGACGTAGCGGGCGTCGGCCTCCGCGACCGGGATCAGGGTACCGCCGACGAGCCGCTGCAGCGCCTTCGTGTTCCGCTCCAGAACTCCGGCGCCTTCTCGCCCCAGGACGTACCCCGGTACCGACTTCGCCGGGGAGTCGTCACCCCACGACATGTCTGCCTCAGCCGTCTGTGCGAGGCGGTACTCCTGCGGCTCCTGGATCAGCGCCTGGCCGGTGCCCATCTGCAGGGGGATGAGATCCTCGCCGTGGACGCCGCCGATCCCGACCCAGCAGACGGCCGCGACGAGCAACGCCACGGGGATCGCCACCATGGCGAGCACGAGGGCGCTACGCCCCTTGTACCGGCGCACGTCGCGCCGGGCCATGCGCAGCGCCACTCGCCAGCTCGCTCGCCACCGCGCGAAGCGAGAGTGGGAGCCGCGGGTCTCGCTCGTCGCCTGAGAGGGCATCGGATCGGTCATCGCCTCGGCCTCAGACGACCGCCGCGTCGAGCAGCGTCTCGGCCGCCGCGGACTCGCCGGTGCTGTCGACGATGACGCCGTCGCGCAAGAAGATCACGCGGTCGGCCCACGCGGCATGACGCGCCTCATGCGTGACGAGCAGCCCAGCGGCGCCGGCATCGCAACGCTCGCGCAGCACCCGCAGCACTTCTTCGCCGGTGTGGGAGTCCAGGGCGCCGGTCGGCTCGTCGGCCAGCACCAGCCGGCGGTCACCCACCAGCGCGCGCGCGATGGCGACGCGTTGCTGCTGACCGCCCGACATCTTGTCGGGGAATCGGTCCGCGAGCTCGGCGACCGAGACAAGCTCAAGGGCGGCGCATGCCATCCGCCTTGCTTCACGCACGCGCAGGCCGTCGAGCTCCAGAGGAAGCGCCACGTTCTCGATCGCCGTCAGCGACGGGATGAGGTTGAAGTCCTGGAACACGAATCCCACCCTGCGGCGTCGCAGCCGGGCCAGGGCATCACCCTTGAGGTCGCCGACGTTCCGTCCCGCGATGACGACCCGCCCGTCGGTTGGCCCGTCCAGGCCACCGGCGAGGTTGAGCAGGGTCGACTTGCCGGACCCGCTGGGGCCCATGACCGCCACGAGCTCGCCGGCGTACACGTCCATGGTGACGCCGGCGAGGGCGCGGACCGCCGTGGCGCCTTCGCCGTGGACCCGGGTGACGTCCTCCAATCTGAGGATCGGCTCTCCGCTCATCGCGCGGCCCTCCCGAGCTTGACGTCTTCGCTGGCCACGGGGACATCCGTCGTGGGCCGCCGCGGCTCGCTCGCCTCGCGGGCCAGCATGGCCTCGACGTGGTCGAGCCAGCGGACTTCCGCCTCGGCTGAGAAGATCAGGTTCTCCAGCACGAGCAGCCAGGCGATGTCGGCGCTGCCGGCTCCGTCCGTCGCCTGGTCTCCGGCGTGCTTCTTGAGACGGGTCAGGTCCTGGAGGTGTCGCAACGTCGCGGTGCGCTGTGTCTGCACGACCCGCCGCACGTCGACGCCGGGGACCGTCACGGCGAGCGCCAGCTT
>Ga0315287_10007007_pt1 | contig 11270 bp, 9 predicted proteins | sample YL17G11_0_MG_FD_205037 | JGI IMG/M metagenome (GOLD analysis project Ga0315287, IMG submission 205037) | Sediment microbial communities from Yellowstone Lake, YNP, Wyoming, USA - YL17G11_0 | ecosystem: Environmental > Aquatic > Freshwater > Lake > Sediment | place: USA: Wyoming | collected...
CGATGGACTGCACGTTCTGCTCGACCGGGCAGCAGGGGTTCAACCGCAACCTCGATACGGCGGAGATCGTCGGCCAGGTCTGGCTCGCGAACCGGGAACTCGGGTACTCGCCCGACGGTGACCGCGTCATCACCAACGTCGTGTTCATGGGCATGGGCGAGCCGCTGGCAAACTACCGCAACGTGGTGCCGGCCGCCGAGGTCATGATGGACGACCTGGGGCTCGATCTCTCGCGACGGCGCGTGACGGTCAGTACCTCGGGACTCGTACCGCAGATGCTGCGCATCGCGGAGGAGACGAACGTCGCGCTGGCCGTGTCGCTGCATGCCCCGAACGATGAACTGCGCAACGAAATCGTGCCGATCAACCGGCGGCACTCGATCGCCGAGTTGCTGGCCGCATGCTGGCATTACGTCGAGAAACAGAATGCGCGCAACGTGACCTTCGAGTACGTGATGCTCGACGGCGTCAACGACCGCCCCGAGCATGCGCGCCAGCTGGCTGCGCTGCTGAGGGGACATCCGGCCAAGGTCAACCTGATCCCGTTCAACCCGTTCCCGGGAACGCGCTACCGGCGTTCCAGCGAGGCGGCGATCGAACGCTTCCGCGACCTGCTGATCAAGGGCGGGGTGATGGCGACGATCCGGCGCACGCGGGGCGACGACATCGACGCCGCTTGCGGCCAGCTCGTCGGGCGGGTGAACGACCGGGTCACGAATCGCCTCGGCAGCAAGCAGTTTCCAGTGTCGGTGGTGCAGGCATGAAGAACTACGTGCTCGGGGCTGCCGGCGCGCTGGGAATGTTCCTCGCCGTCGCCGCCGCGGTCGATGCCCAGGCCCCGGGCGACCGTCAGTCGCTCGAGAAGGCCGCGGCGACCAACACCCAGCTCGGTCTCGAGTACATGCGCCAGGGCAATCTCGAGGCGGCCCGCGACAAGATCGAGAAGGCAGTGCGCCAGAATCCGCACACGGCGGAAACGCAGATGGCGGCGGGATTCCTGTACGACCGCCTCGGCGACCAGCGCAAGGCGCTCTCGCACTACGAGGAAGCGGCCAAGCTGGGCAAGGACAACCCGGACGTGCTCAACAACGTCGCTGTCTACCTGTGCCGCAACGGTGATCGCAAGCGCGGCGAGCAATATTTCCTCAAGGCGGTCGCGAGCCCGCTCTACAAGACGCCCGAGGTCGGTTACACCAATGCCGGCCGTTGTGCCCGCGCAGACGGGCGGGCCAAGGATGCAGAGCAGTATTTTCGCAAGGCATTGTCGCTGAATGCTGACCAGGCCGATGCCTTGCTGCAGATGGCGCAACTGGGTCACGAGGGCGGCACCGACCTGCAGGCGCGAGCCTTCCTGCAGCGCTACCTGGCGGTCGCGCCGGCCACGGCCGAGGCGCTCTGGCTCGGCTACGGCATCGAACGGTCGATGGGCGACATCGGGCAGGCGGGGGAGTACGCGCGCCGCCTCAAAGTCGAATTCGCGAGGTCGGAGGAGACCGAGCTTCTGCTCAAGCAGGAGAGCGGCAGGCCATGAGCCACGGGGAGGCCGACGTTGCCGAGTTGCCGGCGAGCCCCGGTGCGCGTCTCAAGCGCGCGCGAGAAGCACGTGGCCTGACACCGCAGCAGGCGGCCGAGCAACTCACTCTCGATATCAGCGTCGTGACGGCGCTCGAGGCCAACGACTTTGTCGCGCTGGGCGCTCCGGTGTTTGCCAAGGGTCACCTGCGCCGCTATGCCGCGCTGCTCGAACTGCCCGGCGACGACCTGTTGAGCGGTTACGAACGTTCGAACGCGCAACCCGGGCAGCCGACGCTGATTCCCCGGTCGCGCACGACGATGATCCCGGTGCGCAGCCGTCCGAAATGGCCGTGGGTACTGGGCGGCATGCTGGCGTTCATGGTCGCCGCGGCCGTGGCGGCGTATTTGTCTGCGAATGGACTGCATTTGCCGGGCGACTCCGACGGCGCATCCTCTGAGTCGGCGCCGGCCGCAACGTTGGGACAGCTGTCTGGTGACGGTGCGAACTCGAACTTAACTGCAACATTCCCAGCGGCAACCAACCCGGCGGCCGGTGCCGGTGCGACTGCTGGATCGCCTGCGTCCGGCCGAAGCGACACGACCCTCCCGGCCGGGCAGGTCCGCCTGCAACTGCGCTTTACCGCGGATTCCTGGGTCGAGGTCTACGACGGCACCGGCAAGTCGGTGCTCTACGACCTGGGCCGCAGCGGCAGCGAGCGCGTCGTGCTGGCGGCAGCACCGCTCAGCGTGACGATCGGCAATGTCCGGGCGGCCAGCGTGTCGATCAATGGCCGGCCGGTCGTCCTCCCGCCGCTGCCGGCGGGACAGACCGTGGCGCGGTTCAGCATCGGTGCGAATGGAGCCGTGCGCTGAGCGCGGCGGAGCAATCGATGAGTGAATCCATTCAACCTGTCCGCGGCATGAACGACGTGCTGCCGGACGAGAGCGCGGCCTGGCAGCGCCTCGAGCGCGTCGCGCGCGAGACCTTCGCCGAGTACGGTTACCGCGAGGTGCGGTTGCCTCTGCTCGAGCGCACCGAGCTCTTCAAGCGCTCGATCGGCGAGTTCACCGACATCGTCGAGAAGGAGATGTACACGTTCGAGGACCGCGGCGGCGAGTCCCTGACGTTGCGGCCCGAAGCCACGGCGGGCGTGGTGCGGGCCTGCATCAGCAACGGCCTGCTGCACAACCAGCGTCAGAAAGTCTGGTGCATGGGGCCTATGTTCCGCTACGAGCGCCCGCAGAAGGGCCGCTACCGCCAGTTCCACCAGATCGACGTCGAAGCGCTCGGGTTTCCCGGCCCGGACGTCGATGCGGAAATCATCCTGTTGACGGCGCGCATGTGGCGCCGCCTCGGCCTGCGCGGGCTCGCGCTCAACCTGAATTCCCTCGGCACGCCGGAGTCGCGTCGCGACTACCGGGCAAAACTCGTTGCGTATTTCCAGGAGCACCTGGCGGAACTGGACGAGGACAGCCGGCGGCGGCTCGACGGCAACCCGTTGCGCATCCTCGACAGCAAGAATCCTGCGCTGGCCGGCGTGATCGAAGGCGCGCCCAGGCTCACCGACAACCTCGATGCCGAGTCCGCGGCGCACTTCGCACGGCTGCGGTCGCACCTCGACGCGGCCGGGATCCCCTACGTGATCAATCCGCGGCTGGTGCGCGGCCTGGACTACTATTCGCGCACCGTGTTCGAGTGGGTCACTACCGACCTCGGCTCGCAGGACGCGGTCTGTTCCGGGGGTCGCTACGACGGGCTGGTCGCGCAACTCGGTGGCGACCCGGTGCCGGCCATCGGCTGGGCGCTCGGCGAGGAGCGCATCGTCGAGCTGATGCGCTTGCAGCAGCTGGTCGCGGACGAGGGCCGTCCGGACGTCTACCTGGTGCTGGCGGGCGACGCGGCCGATGCCCTCGGCCTCGGTCTGGCAGAGCAGTTGCGCGATGCGGTGCCCGGCCTCAAGGTCGAGGCGAACTGCGGCGGCGGCAGTTTCAAGTCACAATTGAAGCGCGCCGACCGCAGCGGGGCGCGCTTTGCAGTGATCGTCGGCGACGACGAGGCTGCCCGGCAGGTCGCCGCGCTCAAGCCGCTGCGCGACGGTTCGGCCCAGCGCGAAGTGGCGCTCGCCGAGCTCGGTAACGAATTGCAACAGGCGCTGCGACCGGCAGCGGCATAAACCAACGCCCGGCCTGTCTCAGGCCGGGCTCGACGGAGTCTGGAAGTGGAAGATCTCACCGACAATGAACGCGAAGAACAACTGCGCCGCTGGTGGAGCGAGAACTGGCTGTGGATCGTTGGTGGGATCGCCATCGGGCTCGGCGGGCTGGCCGGTTTCCAGTACTGGCAGAAATCCCGGCAGAGCGCTGCGGAGCAGGACGAGGCGACCTACCGCGCGGCGATTGAAGCGCTCGGCGGCCAGCACGTCGATATGGCGGTCGCCAAGGCGAAACAATTGCGCGACCTGCATCCGGCGTCGCCCTACGCCGACCAGGCGGACCTCGCGCTCGCCCGGGCGGCGGTGGAACGACGCGATTTCGACGAGGCCGTCAAGCGGCTGACGGTCGTGGTCAATAACTCGCGCGACCCGCAGTTGCGCCACGTGGCCAGGGCGCGCCTGGCCCGCGTGCTCGTCGAACAGGGCAAGTACGACGCGGCGGTCGCGCAACTCGACATGGCGACGGCAGGGGCTTTCGGTGCGCTGTTTCACGACATCCGTGGCGACGCCCTGGCGGCCAAGGGAGATGCGGCGGGCGCTCGCCGTGAGTACGATTCGGCGCTCGCGTCCGCCGCGACGGAGCCCGGCGTCGACCGCGCCTACGTCGAGTTGAAGCGCGACGCGCTGGCCGCGGTCGCACCCGCCACTGGACCCGTCAAGTGAAATTCACCACGGTCCTGGTGGCTGCGCTGGCGGTGATGCTGGCGCTGGCCGGCTGCGACAGCAAGAAGAACGTGGAGCCGCCCGCGGAACTCGTGGACCTCAAGCCCACGCTGCCCGTGCAACGGCTGTGGAGCAACAGCGTCGGCGGCGGCGGTGAGAAGCTGCGCCTGTCGCTCGGCCTCGTGTTCGACGAGGGCTCGCTGTTCGTCGCCGCGCGCGGGGGCAAGGTCGTGTCCCTCGATCCGGCATCGGGGCGCGCACGCTGGAGCGTCGACACCAAGCTCGAGCTTTCCGCCGGGCCGGGCGCCGGTGGCGGACTGACGGTCGTCGGTACGAACGACGGTGACGTCGTCGCGCTTGAACAGGCGACCGGCAAGAAGCGCTGGAGCGCGAAGGTGAGCAGCGAAGTGCTTTCCACGCCCCTCGTGGCCGGCGACCGCGTCATCGTCAGGACGGTCGACGGCCGCTTGCGCGCCCTGTCCGCCGCCGATGGCAAGGAGCTCTGGTCGGCCGAGGAGCCGGTGCCCCGGCTCAGCCTGCGAGGCACCGCGCCGCCCGCCGTGAGCGGCGACGCGGTCTTGTGCGGATTCGATTCCGGCAAGGTGCTCGCAGTCTCCCTGGCTACCGGCGACGTGTTGTGGCAGACGCAGGTCAGCACGCCCCGCGGGCGCTCCGAACTCGAACGCCTGTCCGACGTCGACTCGGCCGTGCGGGTTGCCGGCAACGACGCATATGCGGTCAGCTACCAGGGCCGCGTCGTGATGCTTGCGCTCGATTCCGGGCAGGTCTGGTGGGGGCGCGACCTGTCGAGCTATCGCGGCCTGGCGCTCGACGACGACCAGGTCTATGTCGCCACGGGCGACGGCAGCGTGGTAGCCCTGCGCCGCCGCGACGGCACCGTGCTCTGGCAGCAGGACGGATTGAAGCGGCGCGGCCTGAGCGCACCCGCCGTGGACGGCACTGCCGTCGTGGTTGCCGACTTCGAGGGCTACCTGCACTGGCTCGATCGCGCCACCGGCAAGTTCGTCGCGCGCGAGCACCCGGGCGGCGAGCGTATCGCCGCCAGCCCGATCGTCGCCGACGGCCGCCTGTTCATCATGGACGAGGGTGGCAAGGTCGCAGCCTTCCGCAGCGGGGGCGCTGCGGGGCGCTGATGTGCTTCCCGTCGTCGCCCTCGTCGGGCGCCCCAATGTCGGCAAGTCGACGCTGTTCAATGCGCTGACGCGCACGCGCGACGCACTCGTAGCGGACGTCCCGGGCCTGACCCGTGACCGCAAGTACGGCTATGCGCGGCGCGACGGCCATTCCTGCGTCGTCATCGATACCGGCGGTCTGGTGGAGACCACGCAGGGCATCGAGCGGCTGATGGAAGAGCAGACGCTCAAGGCCGTCCAGGAAGCCGACCGTGTGCTGTTCGTCGTGGACGCCCGCGAAGGTCGCACACCCGCCGACCAGCACGTCGCCGACACGCTGCGCCGCAGCGGCAAGAGCGTGATCGTGGTCGCGAACAAGTCCGAGGGACTCGATGAGTCGATGGCTGCCGCCGAGTTTCACCAGTTCGGTTTCGGTGATCCGGTGGTCGTGTCGTCGGCCCATATCCAGGGCCTCGACGACCTCATGGGCCGCGCCCTCGAGGGGTTCGCGAAGCCCGTCGCCGCGGAGCCCGAAGGGGCCACGGAACGGGAGATCCGGGTCGCCGTCATCGGCCGGCCGAACGTCGGCAAGTCCACGCTGATCAATCGACTGCTCGGCGAGGAGCGGCTGATCGCGTTCGACCAGCCGGGCACCACCCGCGACACCGTCGAGGTCGAATTCGAGCGGGACGGGCAGCGCTACACGCTGATCGACACGGCCGGCGTGCGCCGCCGCGCCCGGGTCAGCGAGACCGTCGAGAAGTTCAGCGTGGTCAAGACGCTGCAGGCGATCGACCAGGCCAACGTGGTGATCGGCGTGATCGACGCGCAGGGCACGGTGGCGGACCAGGATGCCAGCCTGCTCGGGCTGGTGGCGGAGCAGGGGCGCGCGCTCGTGGTCGCGGTCAACAAGTGGGACGGCATCGCCGCCGACCAGCGACAGGAGATCCGCGACGGGCTCGACCAGCGCCTGGATTTCCTGCGGTTCGCGCCGGTGCATTTCATTTCTGCGCGGCACGGCACGGGCGTCGGCGAACTGGTGACATTGGTGAAGGCGGGCTACCAGGCCGCGATGCGCGAACTGCCGACCAAGGACCTGACACGGGCCCTCGAGCAGGCGCTGGTCGTGCACCAGCCGCCGCTGGTGCGTGGACGACGCATCAAGTTGCGGTACGCGCACCAGGGCGGCCGCAATCCCCCGGTCGTGGTCATCCACGGCAACCAGACGCAATATGTGCCGGACACCTACCGCCGCTTTCTGGAAAACCATTTCCGCGAGACGTTCCGCCTGCAGGGCACGCCGATGCGCATCGAGTTCCGCACCGACGCCAACCCCTTCGCCGGGCGGCGTAACGAACTGACGCCCCGGCAGGCGCGCAAGAAGCAGCGTGCTATGGCCCACTTCAAGGGCGGCAAGCGGGGCAAACGCTAATAACCAGTGGTTCTGAGCGGCTATCCGCTCGCACTTGTTCGCCCGGGAGGCGGGTCTAGACTGCCGGGCATGGCCATCGCGCTTGCCCGAACACCGCCCGCAGCCGTTCAGGAACGACCCGCGACCCGCGTCGCCGTCCTCGACCGCCCGTTGCGCCTGCATCGCGGCGGCACGATCGAGCGCGCCACTATCGCCTACGAAAGCTGGGGCCGACTCAACGAGGCGCGCGACAACACGGTGCTGATCTTCACCGGGCTGTCGCCGTCGGCACACGCTGCGTCCTCGCCAGCGGACCCGAAGCCGGGCTGGTGGGAGTCGATGATCGGCGCCGGCAAGCCGATCGATACGCGGCGCTTCTTCGTGGTCTGCGTGGCGTCGCTCGGCAGTCCGTTCGGGTCGTCGAGCCCCGCGTCGATCGACCCGCGCACCGGGCGGCCGTTCGGCATCAGTTTTCCGGAGATCGCCGTCGAGGACATCGCCGCGGCCGGCCGAGAGGCCCTGCGGACGCTCGGCATCGAGCGGGTCGCCTGCGTGATCGGGCCGTCGCTTGGCGGCATGGTCGTACTCGCCTATTGCGCACAATTTCCGGACGAGGTCGGTAACCTGCTCTCGATCTCGGGCGCGGCCCGCGCGTCGCCGTTCGCGATCGCGCTGCGATCCTTGCAGCGCGAGATGGTGCGCAGTGACCCGGCCTGGCGCGGCGGAAACTACGAGCCGGGTCGCGGCCCGCGCATGGGCCTGCGCCTGGCGCGCAAGCTCGGCACCATCACCTATCGTTCCGCCGATGAATGGCAGCAGCGCTTCGGTCGCCGGCGCGTGCCGGGGGCCGCCGGCATTGCAGGAGACTTCCGGCCGCAATTCGAAGTCGAGGCGTATCTCGAGCACCAGGCGCACCGGTTTGCCGACCAGTACGACGCCAACGCGTACCTCTACCTGTCGCGCGCAATGGACGAGTTCGATCTCGCGGACCACGGCGGCGGGTCGCTTGCCGCCGCCTTCGGCAAGTTTCGCGCCCGGCGCTCGCTGGTCATCGGCGTCGATTCGGACATGCTGTTCACGATCGACCAGCAACGCGAAATCGCGGAGCATCTGCGCGCCGCCGGCAACACGGTGGAATTCCAGGCCTTCGCGTCGCCGCAGGGCCACGACTCGTTCCTCGTAGACCTGCCGCGATTCGAGCCGGCGATCGCCGGCTTCCTGAAGTCGATCTAGGGTGCGCCGGCCGGGCGCGCTGCTGCTTCTTCCCGAGGCAGCATCAGCACCGGATCGATCATTGCCCGATTCACCCCGATGCTCCAGTGCAGGTGCGGCCCGGTCACGCGGCCCGTGGCGCCGACCAGCCCGAGTTGCACGCCGGCCGGGACCGAGTCTCCGGGTTTCACATCGATGCGACTGAGGTGGCAATACATCGTCACGACGCCGAGGCCGTGATCGACGAAGATCGTGTTGCCGTTGAAGAAGAAGTCGCCGGTCTCGACCACGCGTCCGGCGGCAGGGTTCACGATCGGCGTGCCGGTCGGTGCGGCGATGTCCATTCCGCTGTGCGGGTTGCGCGGCTGGCCGTTGAAAAAGCGCCGCAGCCCGAACGAACTCGACCGCTCGCCCGGCACCGGCGCCGGCATCGTCCACGGCGGTGAGAGGTCGGTCGAATAGGTATCGAGTGCGCGGTCGATCCGCACGCGCTCACGGTCGATCCGCTGCAGCTCGGTCGGGTCCGGGTCGACGTGGTGCGAGTTCTCGACCTGCAGACGCTGCTCGGCGTATTGCTTCGGTGCGACGACGAACGCGAGGGGGCGGTTGTCGCGTGCGTCTGGCGCCACGAGGTGCGCCTCATGAGCGCCCGGCGAGGTGTCGAGCGGGATGCCGATCACCGCCGTCCAGCCGCGCTCCGAACGGACGACGGGGGTGCGGTGACCATTGAAAAACACCTGCCCCGGCTCCGCCGTCGCCGGGCCGAGATCGAGAAGCGCGATTCCGCCGGGGACGCGGCTTTCAAGCGGAAGGCGCGCGTCACGGACCGTCGTGCCCGCCATGACCAGGGAGGAACCGAATGCGCAGGCCAGCGCAACGAACGTGCGGCGTTTCAATCCCCGGTATCCTCGGCGGGTGATTCCTCGATGATGTCGATCACCCGGGCATTCAGCCGGCCGTGCGCAAGGCGCGCGCCGACGGTTTCGCCCGGTGCGACCCGCGTTGCATCCTGCAGCACCCGCCCATCCGGCCCGGTAACGATCGCGTAACCGCGATCGAGCGTGGCCAGCGGGCTGACCGCGTGCAGCGTACGCATCGCCGCCGCGAGACTCGCGCCGGCCCGCTCCAGGCGCGTGCGGGCCGCGATGATCATGCGTGCCTCGAGTTCGTCCAGTCGCTGCGCATGCTGGCGCAGCCGGGAGCCCGGATGATTGCGTGCCAGCCCCTTCTCGTGGACCGCGAGCGCAGCGCGCAACTCGCCCAGGTGGCGGCGCATCGCGGCGACGATGCGTCCGCCCGACGCGGCGACCAATCGCAGCCACTCTGCGCGATCCGGCACCACTCTTTCAGCCGCACCGGACGGCGTCGGCGCGCGCTCGTCCGCCACGAAGTCGGCGATCGTCACGTCCACTTCGTGGCCGACCCCGCTGACGACGGGGATCGGGCAGTCGAACAGCGCCCGCGCGACAACCTCCTCGTTGAACGCCCAGAGATCCTCCAGCGAGCCGCCACCACGCGCGAGGATCAGCACGTCGCATTCGGCGCGTCGGCCGGCCAGTTGCAGTGCCTGGACAATTTCCCGCGGTGCGGCCTCACCCTGTACCGCCACCGGGTAGATGAGCACCGGGATCGCCGGGAAGCGGCGGCGCAGGATGTGCAGGATGTCGCGCAGTGCGGCGCCCGTCGGCGAGGTGATCACGCCGATGCGCCGCGGCAGGCGGGGCAGGGGTTGCTTGTGCCGCTCGTCGAACAGGCCTTCCGCGGCGAGTTTCTGCTTCAGTTCCTCGAAACGCCGTCGCAGGACACCTTCACCGGCCTCGTCGAGACTGTCCACGACGACCTGGAACTCGCCGCGCGCCTCGTACAGGCTGACGCGGCCTCGTGCCAGCACGTGGGCGCCGTCTTTCAGCGGAAACCGCACCAGCAGGTTGCGGGCGCGGAACATGGCGCACCGGACCTGCGCGGCCTCGTCCTTGAGCGAAAAGTACCAGTGCCCGGACGTTGGCCGGGAAAGGTTGGAGATCTCGCCCTCCAGCCAGACGGTACCCAGTCCGCGTTCGAGCAAGACACGCGCCTCCCGGTTCAGGCGGCTGATCGTGAAAATCTCCCGCTGCGGCGGGGGTTTGGCGGGGGTCTCTAGCCAGGAATCCTGCATGGTGGGGGGATCTTATCGTTTCGCCTCCGGCGGCGGCTGGCTTCCTTTGGAAGCCTTGCCGTTTCCCCCAAGAGGCGTCGCCGGGTAGAATGTCGCGCTTCCTTTGCATAGCCGGGTCACCCCATGCTGCGAATCCTCGAGGAAGCCCTCACTTTCGACGACGTCCTGCTGGTGCCGGCCTATTCGCAGGTGCTTCCCCAGGAAGTGAGCCTCGGCACGCAACTGACGCGCGGCATCCGCCTCAACCTGCCGATCGTCTCCGCGGCCATGGACACCGTGACCGAACACCGTCTGGCGATCGCAATCGCGCAGGAGGGCGGCATCGGCATCATTCACAAGAACATGCCGATCGACCAGCAGGCGCGCGAAGTCGTGCGCGTGAAGCGGTTCGAGAGCGGCATCATCCACGACCCGATCACGGTCCGGCCCGAGGCGACCATCCGCGAGGTGCTCGAGCTGACGCGCGCGAAGAACATCTCCGGCGTGCCGGTGGTCCGCGACGGCAAGGCCGTCGGCATCGTCACGCATCGCGACCTGCGCTTCGAGACGCGCTATGACGCCCCGGTTTCCTCGGTGATGACTCCGCGCGAGCGCCTCGTCACCGTGCGCGAAAACGCGCCCAAGGAACAGGTGCTCGCGCTGCTGCACAAGCACCGCATCGAGAAGGTGCTGGTGATCGACGAGGATTTCGGCCTCAAGGGCATGATCACCGTCAAGGATTTCCAGAAGGCGACCGAATTCCCGCGCGCCTGCAAGGACGAACGCGGTGCGCTGCGCGTGGGTGCGGCGGTTGGCACCAGCGCCGACACCCTCGATCGTGCGGCGGCGCTGCGCGAGTCGGGCGTGGACGTGATCATCGTCGATACGGCCCACGGCCACTCGCTCGGCGTGATCGAGACGGTCAAGCGCATCAAGGCGCGCTGGCCGGCGCAGCAGGTCATCGCCGGCAACATCGTCACCGGCGAGGC
>Ga0315287_10007009_pt1 | contig 11270 bp, 11 predicted proteins | sample YL17G11_0_MG_FD_205037 | JGI IMG/M metagenome (GOLD analysis project Ga0315287, IMG submission 205037) | Sediment microbial communities from Yellowstone Lake, YNP, Wyoming, USA - YL17G11_0 | ecosystem: Environmental > Aquatic > Freshwater > Lake > Sediment | place: USA: Wyoming | collected...
AAACACGATCTTCTTCCCGAACAATAAGCCTCAGCCCTTGATCACCGCCAGCGGCTTCATCCGCGCCACCTTCCGCGAGATTCCCGCCCTGTCCAGCACCTCGACGACCTCCGCCACGTCCTTGTAGGCCTCACTCGCCTCCTCCGCCAGCAGGCCGCGGTTCCGCACCCTCACCACGATTCCCCTCGCCTCCAGCCGTCCGATGATGTCGACCCCTTGCAGCGACCGCTTCGCCGCGCCGCGGCTCTGCAGCCGGCCCGCTCCGTGGCACGTCGAGCCCCACGTCTCGGCCATCGCCCGCTCCGTGCCGGCGCAGACGTAGGAGTAGCGGCCCATGTCGCCCGGCACCAGCACCGGCTGCCCGACCTTACGATATCGCGGCGGCACCTCGGCGTGGCCCGGCGGGAAGGCGCGCGTCGCCCCTTTCCGATGCACGCAGAGCCGCATCGACTGCCCGTCGACGCGGTGCTCCTCTACCTTCGCTATGTTGTGCGCCACGTCGTAGACCTGCGTCATGCCCAGCTCATCGGCGGAGCGCCCGAAGACGTGGGCGAAGGCACCGCGCGTCCAGTGAGCGATGGCCTGGCGGTTGGCCCAGGCGAAGTTGGCGGCCGCGGCCATCGCGGCCAGGTAGTCCCTGCCCGGCTTGGAATCGATGGGCGCGCAGGCGAGCTGCCGGTCCGGCAGGACGATATCGAACTGGCGGCTGGCCTTCTCCATCACCTCGAGATAGTCCTGGCAGACCTGGTGGCCGAAGCCGCGTGAGCCGCAATGGAAGAACACGACGACGCGCCCCACTTCGAGACCGAATGCCTGCGCCGCCGCCTCGTCGTAGACCTCTTCCACCGCTTCGACCTCCAGGAAGTGATTGCCCGCGCCCAGCGTGCAGAGCTGCTCGCGGCCGCGCTCTCGGGCCCGCTGGCTCACCGTCGCCGGGTCGGCGCCCGCCAGGCACCCGCGCGACTCCGTCGTTTCAAGATCGTCCGGAGCGCCGTAGCCGCGCTCGAGCATCCAGGAGGCGCCGCGCACCATGATGTCGTCGAGCTCCCTGTCGTTGACGCGCAGCGGGCCGTGAGCTCCGAGGCCGGAGGGCACGTCGCGGAAAAGCTGGTCGGCAAGGCGGTCGAGCAGCGGGCGCACCTCAGCCTCGGTCAGATTCGTGCGGATGAGGCGGGCGCCGCAGTTGATGTCGAAGCCGACGCCGCCGGGCGAGACGACGCCGCCGTTCAGTCGCATCGCCGCCACGCCGCCGATGGGGAAGCCGTAGCCCCAGTGGATGTCGGGCATGGCCATGGAGTAGCGGACAACGCCGGGGAGGAAGGCTACGTTGGCCACCTGCTCGACCGCCTGGTCTCCAGCCATTGTCCTGAGCAGACGCTCATCAGCGAAGATCAGGCCGGGGACGCGCATGCCGGGCTTGTAGCTCGCGGGCAGCCGCCAGCGGTAGTCGTCTACCTTCTCCAGAGATTTGAGCCATCCCTTGCTCATTGCGTTGCCTATATGTCGAGAACGACGCGGACCTGCACGCCGCCGTTTGCGGGCTCGACTTGCAGCATGTGGCGGGTGACGGCCTTTATCATCAGCTTCGGGTTGTGGCGGTCGAGATCGAGCGGCTCGCCGAAAGCACGGGCGGCGATGCGGGTGTCGCTGATTTCGTCGACATCGAAGCGGTTGAAGACCACGCTGTCTACTTCGCTCATGTAGAGCAGCTCCGCCAGCCAGGCGACGAGCAGCCCTTCGCGGTCTTCGGCGTCGACCTCGACGCGCCGCTCCTCGCGCGTCTCCACGCGATCGAGGTCGACCATCAGCGAGAACATGGCCTTCGCCGCGTTGGCGAACGCCTCGGCGAGATTCGAGCCACGCGCGATGATGCCCACGTCGGCCGTGTGGTCGAAGGTCTCGAACGGCGGCTGCTCCGTCACGGGCTCCCTCCCTCAGACGCTACGGATTCAGTATGGCAGCCGCGTTTTCGCCTCGTCAATGACCGGCAACCCTGGGCACGCCGTTACGGTGCGCTACTTCGTCTCGCGCCAGAGGGATTCGAGGGCATCGAAGGGCAGATCATCGAGGCGCAGGCCGCGATCCTTGGCCGTCGCCTGGAGAGCGTCAAAGCGATGTCGGAAGCGGCGCGACGCCAGCCGCAGCGACTCCTCGGCGTCCAGTCCCAGCTTTCGCGCCAGGCTCACGAGCACGAAGAGCGTGTCGCCCAGCTCCTCGCGCTTCTCGTCGAGCGTCTGCGCTTCAACGAGTTCACGCGCCTCCTCCGTCAGCTTGTCGAGCACGTCTTCCACGCGCGGCCACTCGAATCCGGCGGCCGCGGCCCGCTCCTGCAACGCCTGGCTGTAGGCGAGCGATGGCAGCGCCTGCGGCACGTCGGTGAGCAGCGACTCGCCGCCGCGCTCCTCGCTCTTGATCGCCTCCCACTTGAGGACGACCTCCGCCGCCGTATCGACCTTCGTCTCGCCGAAGACGTGCGGATGCCGACGCAGCAGTTTCGTCGCTATTCCCTCGATCACGTCGTCAATGGTAAACTCCCCGCTCTCTGACGCAATCTGGGCGTGAAGCAGAATCTGAAGGAGCACGTCGCCGAGCTCTTCCCGAAGCTTCGCCGCATTCCCGGCATCGAGCGCGTCGAGCGCCTCGTACGCCTCCTCCAGCAGGTAGCGACGAAGACTCTCATGCGTCTGCGCGCGGTCCCAGGGGCAGCCGTCGGGGGCGCGAAGACGACGCACGATTTCACGCAGTGCGTCGAAGGAGCGGACGTCGAAATCAGGGGATCGCGATGCTTCGGTCATACGGCCTCTAAATGCGGGATATGTTCGATTATAAAAGGCGGCGCAAAGGGTTGACAAGGCTAAAGTGCATACCTACTATTGCCAGTAGGTTACCTTGTCGGGCGGGGCGTAACAAGGTGAGGAAGGTGAGGCTTGGCGGTCGTCCGTGCCCTGGCTACGGCGCTCTTCATCCTGGCGATACCCTTGGCTCTAATCGGGACCAACGTCCGCTTCCTTGCGAATGAGGAACGCGTCTACGCCTATTCCTTCGACCACTACAATGCGACGGCGCGCACTGGGATTGCCCGCAACGAGCTGATGCGGGCGGGTCAAGAGTTGCGCGACTACTTCAACAACGACGAAAAGCTGATCTCGGTCCAGGTCATGCAGGGGAGTCGCGAGATCTCGCTCTTCAACGAGAAGGAGACGCAGCACCTTCGCGACGTGAAAGGCGTCTTCCTCTTCGTCGACCACCTTCAGGAGATAGCGCTGGTCTACGTCATGGCCTACGTCGTCGGCGTCTTCGTCTGGGCGCGCGAGAGGCCGTTACGGCGGCTGGCCATCCACGCCCTGAGCGGCGGCCTGCTGACCATGGGGGTCATCATATCGCTGAGCTTGGTCGCGCTCGGCGGCTTCGACCGGGCATTCGAGCAGTTCCACCACATCGCCTTCACGAATGACCTCTGGCTGCTCGACCCGTCGAAGGACCGCCTCATCCAGATGTTCCCCGAAGGCTTCTGGTTCGACGTGACGATGTTCCTGGGGGCACTGACGCTGGCAGAGGCGGCGCTGATCTCGGTCGCCTCCGCGGTGCACCTCACTGTCAGCCGCCGCGCCTCGAAGCACGCTCTCCTCCCGAGCCAACAGGCCGTGCACTAAGGAGAATCCACGGGCACACGGCCGCGCCCCTAAGAATCTTGTTCTTTCGGAGGCGCGACGACCGAATGCGAGTCGCGCAACAGGAGCGCGACCATCGCTCGCTGCACTGTCGTCGCGAAGGGTCGACGGGTGCTTCGCGTCAGGCGACGCCACAGCTACCGCATTCGCCTGTCGAGCAACTGCCGCAACTGCTCGCCACCGACGATATCTCGCCGTCCGCGCTCTTCGTCAAGGCGGAGAAGACGGAAATGACGCGCTCAGCGCCATCGTGGCCGCTGGGACAGGCGGCCGGCTCATCGGAACGGCTCATCGGCCGCAAGAGCTCAAATCTGCTCTCGCAAGTCGGACAGTAGTATTCGTAGATTGGCATGACGAGACTCTCGTATCGATCCTAGGTCGAACCGAGGAGGAAGTCAATTCGGGCGGGAGACGATGCGGGGACGCATAGCCATGCGACCCCACGCCTTTTCGATGTGTCACGGTCGCCTTAACACCGCGCCGGTGCTCGCCGACGTCACGAGCCAGGCGTATCGAGCCAGGTACGGCAGAAGCCCTTCCTGGCTCGGCGGCGACCACTTCGCAAGACGGCTCTCGATCTCCTCAGGCGATAGGCGTACGTTCAGCGTCTTAGCCGGTATGTCGATCTCGATCACGTCGCCCTCCTCGACGACGGCGAAGGCGCCGCCCTGCATCGCCTCCGGCGAGATGTGACCGATGGCTGCGCCCTTGGTCGCGCCAGAAAAGCGGCCGTCGGTGATGAGCGCGACTTCGGCGTCGAGGCCGGCGCTGACGATGGCGGATGTTGCCCAGAGCATCTCCCGCATGCCCGGGCCGCCCTTTGGGCCTTCGTACTTGATGACGACGACATCGCCAGGGTGGATGCCGCCGAGGCCGATGGCGTCGCGGGCGTCCTCCTCCGAATTGAACACGCGCGCCGGCCCCTGGTGTCGCATCATTCCCGGTGCCACGGCCGACTGCTTGACGACGGCGCCTTCCTCGGCGATGTTGCCGTAGAGGAGCGCCAGCCCGCCTTCAGCGTAGTAGGGACTGTCGAGCGGCCGGATCACGTCTCGATTCACTATCTGCGCGTCTTCGACGATCTGGCCGATGGTGAGACCACTGAGGGTCATCGCCTCGGTGTGCAGGAGTCCCTTGCCCGCCAGTTCCTTCATCACGCCCTGGATGCCGCCGGCCTCGTACAGGTCTTCGACGAAGTGGTTGCCGGCCGGGCTCAAGTTGCAGAGACGCGGCGTGTTGCGACTTAGCCGGTCGAAGGTCGCCAGATCGAGATCGACGCCCGCCTCGTGGGCAAGCGCCATGAGGTGCAGGATCGTGTTCGACGAGCCGCCGATCGCCATGTCGACCGTTATCGCGTTTTCGAATGCCTCTCGCGTCAGAATCGACCGCGGCGTCACGTTCGACTCAAAGAGCTCCATGACACGCATGCCCGCGTATTTTGCCAGCTCTCTTCGCTTGCCATAGACGGCGGGAATGGTGCCGTTCCAGGGCAGCGCCAAGCCCAGGGCCTCCGCCATGCAGTTCATGCTATTGGCCGTGAACAGCCCTGCGCAGGAACCGCAGGTCGGGGCGGCGCGATCGATCACTTCGAGGAAGTCGGCAGGGGTGATCTCGCCCTTCTGAAGCTTAGGGCCGAACTCAGCGATTTTGCTGACGTCGATGCGCTGGCCACAGAAGCGGCCGGCGAGCATCGGGCCGCCGCTGATGATTATCGACGGCAGGTCGAGTCGGGCCATGGCCATCATCACCGCCGGCGTGATCTTGTCGCAGTTCGTTACGAGGACCATGGCGTCGAGGGCATGCGCCATCATCATTGCTTCGATGGAGTCGGCGATAAGCTCTCGGCTCGGCAGCGGATAGCACATACCCGCGTGCCCCTCGGCCCAGCCGTCGCAGATGGCGATGGCCGGGAACTCGAACGGTGTGCCGGCGGCGGCGATGACGCCTTCGCGGGCGGCGCGGGCAATCTGGTCGAGAAGCTCGTGGCCGGGCACGAGCTCATTCTGGGAGTTGACGATAGCCACGAGCGGCTTCTGCATTTCCTCACTGGTCCGGCCCATGGGCAGGAAGAGGGGTCTTCGGGCCTTGACGACGTCGCTTCTCATTCCGGCCTCCTGGCGAGTGTGGGAGTCGACTTATGGTTCAAGTCTAGCGAGAGGGGGAGCTTTTCGCCAGTCAACATGCTTTCCGATCAGTAGAGCGGGACGCTAGGGGGGTTTGATTGACCAATTGTTTTCAATGTTTTTCTCACGATGCGTCTGAATCTGGGGAAGGAGAAAGTGAATCTGAGAGAGACGCCAATAATGGGGCGAAAAGGGTCGAAAAGGCGTCGGAAGGCGGTCGAAACGGGCAATTTGACGAAGAAGATCGGTGGTTCATGGTGTCGGAGGTCTCCAAGAGGGCGAGCAGCGGGAGGACACGGAAGGACTGAAGTCCTCCCCCTACAGCCGTCGCCCACAGGTAGAATAGCAGAGCGCGAGGGGAGTTGTAAGGGTTTGGCGGCACTCGAGTGGACGGCGACGTGCGGGGAAGGAGCATCATGGCGGGATGTCCGCCAGAGGCGGACAGGCGACGTCCGCCGCTACATGACGAAAGCACTGTCGGAAAGCAGGAGCAACTGGTCGGGCACGGAGGCCCGACCCTACGTTGCTGAGCGGGTCCGCAGGCGGCAGCGATGTGTCTCAATGGGTGCGGTCGAGGCCGAGGTTGGCGGTGCGGGGCGTCTGGGTCGATTATCGGAGTGTGTAGCGACGATATGGGTTAGACTGGTTGGAAGTTATGCGTACGATGCGAGTTGGCGACAGAAGCGAGCGATTGCGTAGGTACTTGGGCAGGCTGAGTCTGCTCCCTGTCTTGCTGCTTTCGTCGGCGCTGCTCCAAGCGTGCATCGGGACGACGACGGAGGTCCCTCAGCCGACGCCGTCCGCGGTTGATCCGGGCGCAGCGGGGCCCTACACGGTCGGAGTCACGGAGCTGACGTTTGAACGACCGTCGTCGACGACCGGGGAGCCGCGCGTCTTGAAGACGCTGGTGTGGTATCCGGCGGCGGAAAGCGCTCGCAACGACGCTCGCGACGAGATCGTGAAAGGCGTCAGAGACGCGCCGGTGACGGATGACAATCGCCCCTTGCCAGTCATCATGTTCTCGCACGGCAGCGGCGGCACAACCTCGCAGTCGACGTACTACACCGCCCATCTGGCCAGCCACGGCTTCGTCGTCGTCGCGCCGCCGCATCCGGGCAACACCGCCGCTGACTGCTTCCCTTGCGTTGAGACGCAGGGGCTAGTCGATGCCTACCTCAACCGCCCAACCGACATCACGTTCGCCCTGGAATCGATGTTGAAGCTGAACGATGACCCGTCGTCGATGTTCTACCAGGCCCTCGACGGGGAGCGGGTCGGCATGAGCGGTCATTCCTTCGGAGGGCTGGTCACGCTACAGTTGGCCGCCAATAGCAGCGACAACCCCTTCAAGGCCGGCCTCGCGATGGCACCGGCGATCGGAAGCTTCGCGCCGCCGTCCAGCAGCCCTGTTCCCATTCCGCTGATGATCATGGGCGGCGGCGAAGACAGTATCTGCCCGGTCGAAAGAGACAGAGGCTACCTGAGTACGCTCGACACCAGCAGTCCCCACTATCTTGTGGTCTTCCCCAAAGGAGGACACCTGTCCTATGCCGATGTCTGCGTCGAGATCCTCGGCGGCTGCGGCCCCGAAGACATCACCCAGTCGAAGGCGCACGAACTGGTCAACTACTACGCCACGGCCTTCTTCAAGACGTTCGTCGCTGGCGACGGGCGATATGCGCCGTTCCTCGACCCCCAGGCGCATCCTGCTGATCCTGAAGTCGAATACGAGGCGTGGTTGCCCGAATAGTCGCGGCAGTGTGAGGGGACCTAGTCGCTCTTCTCGTCCTTCTTCTTGTCGCACTTGCAGACCGCGGAGCAGATGCCGTCGACGGAGATGGCGCCGGGGCCCGTGAGCTTCAGCGTCGCCGCGCTCACGGCCAGCGACAGCGGCAGCTCGTAGCCCCCTTCGCCGTAGAAGCCCTTCTGCCAGTGGGCTTTCCAGATGGCCACGCCGAGGTTGAAGATGATTGGCAACGCGACCAGACGTGTTTTGAAGCCGAGGACGAGCGCCAAGCCGCCGAAGAACTCGGTGATGCCCGAAGCGTAGGCGCCGGCCAGAGGGTAGGGCACCCCCGTGCTCTCAAGCCCGGTCGCGAAGCCTTCCGGACCACCTCTCTCGATTGCCGTTTGCCAGTTCGGGCCGAGCGCTTTGGCGAACGGCTCTGGGGCCTTTTTGTCAGGGCCGCCGAAGAGTTTGGGGTAGCCATGCGCCATCAGCGTCCCACCGACGCTTAGCCGCAGCAGTAGGAGACCAAGACTTCGCAGCATTTTTGTGCCTCCCTTCATCTTGGAGAGATTAAGTGCGACGCTATGCCCGCTACCCACCTATCGGCAGTTCGAAACCAAGTGTGCAGGCACGGCGTGCAAGCAGCCCTTCGCTAGCGCGGTCGCACGACCAGGGTGTGCGCGGCCATGTCTCCGAGGCGTTGCTTCTTCTCCGTCACAGCGACGCTGATGAGTCCGACCAGATAGAGTATCGGCAGCCCGTCGATGAACCGAAGGATGTTCCTGATGAATACAGCGGTCCAGCTACAAGCGCTGCCGTCGACGTCCACAATCCGCAGACCCAGCACGATCTTGCCCAGGGTCGCTGCGAACAGCCCCTCAAACAGGAAGAAGTATGCAAACCCGGCAAGCAGGAAAAGCAGAAATGGCCCGTTCCACAGATACATGTGATAGGAAGTGCTTCCGTTGGTGGTCGTCTTGCCAACGTCTCCCCAGGCCAAGGCCATGAACACAAAGAGCGCCGCGATGACGACCATGTCTATCAAGGCAGCGACGATGCGGGTGCCGGTGACGTTGTACCGGAGGCCGGAGTCCGCTGTATCGGTCTGAGATGCGCTACCGTCCATACTCCCCTCCCTGGAAACGACGTCGGGGCGCTCAGCGGGTTCCGCCGGGTGGCCCGAAGAGCTCTTCCCGCAGCACCTTTTTCTGGACCTTTCCTGTCAGACTCGTCGGCAGGCTCTGCCGAAAGATGACTTCGTATGGCAGCTTGTAGTCGGCGAGGCGCTCCTTGCAGAACGCGATCACGTCGTCGGCGCTGAGCGACACGCCCGCCGCCGGCACGATGACCGCGACCACCTGCTCGCCCCAGATGCTGTCCTTTCGTCCGATGACCGTGGCCTCGGCGATCTGGGGATGCGTGTACAGCACTTCTTCAATCTCGCGCGGGTAGATGTTCTCGCCGCCGCGGATGATCATGTCCTTCTTGCGGTCGACGATGAAAGTGTAGCCATCTTCGTCGACGTAGCCCATGTCGCCGGTGCGCAGCCAGCCGTCGACAATCGTCTCGGCGGTCGCCTCGGGGTTATTGTAGTAGCCCTGCATGACGTTGGGCCCCTTGACAACGATCTCGCCGTATTCGCCCGCCGGCATCTCGTTCATGTCGTCGTCGACGATACGCATCGCCTGCCCGCGAATCGGCAGCCCGATGGAGCCGGGCTTGCGAACGCCCCAATAAGGGTTGAGCGACGACACGCACGTGCCCTCGGTCAGGCCATAGCCCTCGATGATTCGCAGCCCAAAGGTGTCTTCGAACCGCTGCATGATCTCGAGCGGAAGCGGCGCCGCGCCGGAGATGACGAAGTCGAGGCAGCTTATGTCCAGGCCCTCCTTGACCGGAGCCGTGAGGAGGATGGAGAGCATCGTCGGTACGGCGGAGAAAGTGCGAGGCTGGTAGCGGTCGACCGTCTCCCAGAAATCGCCGGGACTGAAGCGCTCCCACATGGCGACGGAGCCGCCGGTGAGGAACTGCGTCAGGCTTGTCACCTGGGCGTTGGCATGGAAAAGGGGCAGGACGAGTCCGAGGCGACCCTCGCCTTTGGGAACCGGCACGAGTTCCGTCGCCGCCATTGTGTCCCAGACGTAGTTCCAGTGCGAGAGCATCGCCCCCTTCGGCCTGCCGGTTGTGCCCGACGTATAGACGATGGCCGCCAGGTCGTAGCCGGCGATATCGACCGGCGCCAGCTCAGGTGGATGCTTGAGGAGATCGGCGTAGGCGGAGGCACCCTTCGTTTCGCCTTCGAGGCAGATGACGTGCCGAAGCGCGGGGCATGTCTCTCTAGCGGCGTTAATGGTATCTATCAGTGTTTCGCTGGTTATCACGGCGACGGCCCCAGAGTCGCTGAGGACGTGTCGCACCTCGTCGCCTTTGAACAGAGCGTTGATTGGCCCGAAGACGGCGCCCAGCTTGAGAATGCCGAACCAGACATAGAAGTAGTCAGGGCAGTTCGGCATATAGACGGAGACGACGTCACCCTTCTTGATGCCTATCGCCTTGAGACCGTTGGCGACGCGGTTGACCCTCTCGTTTAGCTCTCGATAGGTGATCTCTTCGTCACGCCGGAGGATGCATGTTTGGTCGGCGCGCTCATCCTGGTACAGTTCTATCAGCTCTCGCATGTTGGTAGGGACTGCCATGATTCTTCTCCTTGTCCACGTCCAATTAGCGCAGGCCAAGTGTACAACCAGACCCCTTCTCCGTCCACCGCGAGGTCTTCCATCTCTGTCCAGCGGAGTAATATGGGTAGTATCGTGTTCCTAATGACTTTTCTCGACGAGGAGTAGGGATTCCCCTACTAGCAAAATAGGGGGGATGCCGAGATTATAGATGCGGCAAGACGAAAACAAGATGCTGACTGACTTGCGACGGCGCTTCAACATGCCCGCCTACAGGAGCGACGACGAGGCCGAGGGATCGGTCGCGAGCGGTCGTTCCTTGGCTCTCTCCAGCATCTCCTGGCAAACCTGGGGTTACGCCGCCCTTACGGCCGCCCTCATCGGCGGCGCGGCTGTGCGCTTCCGCAACGTTGGCGACGTAGTCCTCGCGGGCGCCTACATCGCGATCCTCGTGACCTGCGCCGCGACCGACCTGGCGTCGTTTCGCGTCCTCAACGCGGTCACCTATCCGGCCACGATACTCGCGCTCGTAGCCGCCGCGCTCATGCCCAGCGGCGATCTCCGGTCGGCTCTGATCGGAGCAGGAACGGCGGCCGGCTTCATGCTGATCGCGCTTGTCATTTCTCGCGGCGCGATGGGCCTGGGCGACGTCAAGCTCGCCATCTTCGCCGGCCTCGCCGTCGGCTGGCCGCTCATCGGCGACGCTTTGCTGCTGATGGCGCTCAGCGGCGGCGCTGTGGCCGTGGTTCTCCTGGCAACGCGCGTCAGGGGGCGAAGAGATCCTATTCCCTACGCTCCCTTTATTTCGGCGGCGACGATTGCCGTCATTCTCTGGCAGGGCACGACGTTTGCGCGATTCTAAGCGCGACGAAGTGGGATAGCTTCGGGAGGTCAGTAGAGTGGCGAGATCTCGCAGGGATGCGAGGGTGTTTCGTTGTTGCGGTTGAAGCAGCGTCTCGCACTTCTTGTTGCAATCCCTCTGGGGGTGTGATAAATTGGAAAGTGGACTACATCAAACCTACTTCAACCGAACTACTGGCTGGATTCCTCAGAAAAACCTACTGGTTCCGGG
>Ga0315287_10007010_pt1 | contig 11270 bp, 11 predicted proteins | sample YL17G11_0_MG_FD_205037 | JGI IMG/M metagenome (GOLD analysis project Ga0315287, IMG submission 205037) | Sediment microbial communities from Yellowstone Lake, YNP, Wyoming, USA - YL17G11_0 | ecosystem: Environmental > Aquatic > Freshwater > Lake > Sediment | place: USA: Wyoming | collected...
ATGGAGTCTTTCCATAGGCTGTTCTGGGTTGCCTCGCGCTCCGCGCGGGCGGGCTCGGGAATGAAGACGACGAGCAGGGCAGCGATGGCGACGACGAAGGTCACGATGTCGATGGTGAAGATGCCGCGGATGCCGATGAGGAGGAGAAGACCGCCCGCGAGCAGCGGGGCGATGATTCCGGAGGCCGCCTCGGCAAGGCCGAGCATGGCGTTGGCCCGCGTGTAGTGCCTCTTCTCCATCATGAGCGAGATCGCGGCGGAGTAGGCCGGGAACTGGAATGACTCGAACGCGCCGGCGAAGAAGCCGGTGGCAAACAGGTGCCACAACTGCAGGTGGCCGGTCAGGTGCAGGATGAGGAGCGCGACGGTCGACAGGCCTGCGGCGAGATCGCTCGCGATCATGACCAGCTTCCGCGGCACGCGGTCGACGATGGCTCCCGCCAGTGGGCTGAACAGGACGACGGGCGCAAAGGAGAAGAACCCGACGAGGGCGAGCGCCGTCGCCTGACCCGTGAGCTGGTACGCCCAGATGATCAGGGCGAACCGCGTCATCCCCGTCCCGATCATCGAGACGAGCTGCCCGAACCATACGATCGAGAAGCCAAACAACCCCGTCGGCCCGCGTTGCGCCTCACCCATGGACCCTCCGTCCTTGCATCGGATCTGCGGAGAGGAGCCTCGTGATGGCGCGTCTCCGCTCCGTCACCGTGTGGCTAGACCTCCATCCGCTCGACGAGGAACGATATCGGGCGAATGCCATCGCTGCAGCACGGGAGGGACATGCCGGGGCCAACCCTCCACGGGGGATTGGCACCGAACAAGAACAGCCACATCGTGCTGGTTGTCGGTCCAGGCCCAATCGCACGGGAAGTCGGCCGGCTTGGCCGGGAAGCCTTTTCTGCTGCGGTGCCTTGCCCACCACACCAAGCGAACTACCCCCGATGCCAAGTGCCCGTTCCTTGATCTAGTCTCACGTGCCTCTAGGGAGACCACGCCCTCGCCGACGCCTTCCCAACAACGCCATCCCGCCGCGACGCGCAGACGGGCTGGCTTGCCTGGCCTAGCTATGTAGATGGCGATTGTAAAGGTCGAGAAGGGTAGCGACCAGGATTGTCCGCTCCAGTCCGCAGGCGTATGATGAAGTCCTCTCATGGGTGACTGGAAGAACCAACTCTACTTCGGTGACAACCTGGGAATACTGCGCGCGGGTCACATCCCGCCGGAGAGCATCGACCTCATCTACCTCGATCCCCCTTTCAACAGCAACGCGACGTACAACGTCCTCTACAGGGACAAAGGCGGGGCACCTTCGGCATCACAGATCGTAGCGTTCGATGACACGTGGAAGTGGGGCGAGGAATCCGAGTCGGAGTACAGGAGATTGGTGGAAGAGGGGACACCGGAACTCGCGTCTCTTCTTCAGGCGCTCAGGCAGTTTCTTGGCCAGGGCGACATGATGGCATACATTACGATGATGGCCCCGCGCCTCGTCGAACTGCGCCGGGTTCTGAAGCCGACAGGCTCAATCTGGCTCCATTGCGACCCAACGGCCAGTCATTACCTGAAGTTGCTCATGGATGCCGTGTTTGGTCCAGCGCAGTTTCGCAACGAGATCTCTTGGCGACGGACTCCGTTCTCTGGGAGCAGCAAGGCTAGGGCTATGCAGTTCCCCAGGTCGCACGATTCCCTCTTGTTCTATTCCAGAGGAGTTGGGTGGACGTGGAATCAGCCAGTCAAGCCGTACTCAGAGGACTACCGCGCTAGGTTCAGATTCGATGACAACGACGGGCGTGGTCCGTATCGGAAGAGCCTCTTGGCAACGTACTCCCAGGAGACTTTTGATCGGCTCAAGGAAGACGGGAGGCTTGTCGCGCCCGTTCATCCAGGAGCGAAGTGGTCGTACAAGCAGTATCTCTCGGAGAGCAGTGGCACAACGCAGATTGACGACATCTGGACGGATATCAACGCAATCAACCCCGTGGCAAAGGAACGGCGGGGCTATCCAACCCAGAAGCCAGAAGCGTTACTAGAACGTATCATCCGGGCGAGCTCCAATGAGGGCGATATTGTCTTAGACCCCTTCTGTGGATGTGGGACCGCCGTTATTGCGGCTGAGAGACTTGAGCGGAAGTGGATCGGGATCGACGTCGCGTACATGGCGATCTCGCTCATCAAGAAGCGGCTCGACGATTCGTTCGGCCTGAAGCGACGAGAGTACGTCGAGGAGGGAACGCCGAAGACGGCAGAAGACGCCATCGCCCTTGCGGAGAGCGGCCCACACGGCCGCTATCAGTTCCAGTGGTGCGTGATAGACCGCCTTAGTGCTCAACCAGTCAATGACCGCCGGAAAGGGGCGGATCGTGGTGTCGACGGGCTCATCAGCTTCTTCGATGACACGAGCGGAGTGGCCAAGCGGATACTTATCCAGGTGAAGAGCGGAGCCGTGCATCGTGACGCCATTGCCACGCTCAAGGGCGACATGAAGACACACCATGCCACTCTCGGCGTGCTCGTTACGGCACAGCCACCGACTAAGCCGATGGAGCAGGATGCCATCTCCGAAGGCTTCTACGCCTCCAAGGTGTTCGGGAGCAAGCCTGTACGGAGCATCCAGATCATCACGGCAGCCGACCTCTTTGCAGGGAAGACCGTCGAGTACTACAAGCTGGATAGCGCGACCTTCAAGAAGGCCCCACTTGCGAAGACGAAGCAGGAGGAAGACCGCCTCCTGTGAGCGCCGCTCTGCTGGCTTGGTAGGCGTTAGCCGACAAGCTGTGCGTAGGAGAGAGGCGAGCGTTCGCAGTTGCCGAGAAGCGCCGCGAAGACGTTCTCGCTCCTGCGGTTGTTGAACCGCCACATAAACTCGTCCAGGTAGCGCGGCAAGTGTTTCGCACTCACATGGTGGAAACTACCCGTGATTCCTCGCTTCAGTAGCGACCAGAAACCCTCGATCCCGTTCGTGTGAATGTCCCCGTCTATGTAGCAGAGCTTGTGGTTGACGGCCTTGTGATCCCACACGCCGTTGAAAATGTGGTAGCTGCTCAGCTGATCGGTGTAGATGACGTCCACAGCGTCGAGCTGAATGGCCATGGAAGCGAACTCCATGATCTCACGTGCGCATACGTACGGCACAGCCTTGCAGACAACACGCCCACTGCGCTCGATGATGCCGAGTGCCGCCGTCTTCTTGCCGGGACGTCCGGGGCCGACCCCGCGTTTTTCCCGCCCACGTAGGTCTCGTCCATTTCGAGCGTCCCGAACAGCCCGCTGTCTTCCTGGCTTGGCTTCATGGCCGCCCGAATGCGGTGCATCATGTGCCAAGCAGTCGGGTAGCTGACTCCAAGCGCCCGCTCGATCTGCTTCGCGCTTACGCCCTTCTTTGACTCGCAGATGAGCGAGACGGCAAGCAGCCACTTCCGAGGCGGAGTCCGCGTCGCGTGGAAGATCGTGCCAGACGTAACCGAGAACTGGTACTCGCACTTCGCGCACTCGAACTTGTGCGTATGCCTCAAGCCTGGAGACGTGAGTGTGACCGCAACGCGGACAGAAAACTCCGTCCGGCCAACGCATCCTCTCGATGAAGTTGCGTGCTTTCTCTTCGCTGTCGATCTGCGTTACGAGTTCGATCAAGTTCACGAGTCCTCCTTCTCGATACGTTCATTGTATAATGAGCGAATGAGGAAGTCAGGGGTGGCCATCTCGTTCATTGCGTGTACAATGAACGATGGTGACACCATGCCGCGCAAGCCGATGGACGAAGACGATCCGCTGGTCCCAAAGCAGGTTTCGCTACCAGCTAGTCTCAAGAAGCGGCTCAAGCGAGCATCGGAGGTATCCGGCAAGTCTGAGTCAGCGATAGTGCGTGAGGCGCTAGTGGCCGAACTCGGCAAGCTAGAGCAGCACGCGGTTTAGTTTGACATCGTGGGCTTGTTGCTGTATAGTTGAAACAAGCAATGGAGGCGGGGAGAGTCGAACTCCCTGGCGCGGACTTATAGGGACCCGCCACTTACCCAGCACCCCCGTTGTGGAAGTCCCGGTGGTGGGATTCGAACCCACAAGGCTGCGGAGCCGGTCGTTTTCTGGACGACTGTGTCTACCAATTCCACCACACCGGGCACAGAGGGACTGACGAACTAGACTTGCAGGCCTGGCGTCAGTCCCTCACCTTTTTCATCCCTCCATTCCACGAGCCCCCAGACAAGCTTGCCACGACGTTTTGCCCTGTAGAACACATCCTTCTTTGCGCTGATCGAGGAATTGACATGCGCCGGGCCGTTTCCAGCGCTCAGATTGCGTCCACCAGCGCTCAGGCTCTCAGCCAACTCGCGACTAAGCATCTCTCGACGCTCTCTGCGGAGTACTTCCCGTGTCGCTTCCCATACACTCAGGTTGGAGAACTCGCGCGGCACCACGTTCGCTATCGCAGGCGAGGCCGTTCGCGCTTCCGCATCATCGGAATCTCCTTCCTGGAGAAGTGGGCCGAGCTTGTTGAGAGCCTCTTGTATCTGCTGCCGCTCCCGGAGTAGGGTGTCAAGGGCAGCTAGTTTCCTACGCAGCAGTCCAGCACGCTTCCTAGCAAGATCGTTGAAGGCTGGTTCCAATTCTGCTAGTTCGGTATCAATCGTCTCGATCTCCGGCGGTAGACCGCCCATGTCTCACCTCTTTAGCTTCCCGTACCCCGAGCGTACAGCATCTATCCGTAGACAGTCAAATCTGGACCGAAGAGAGCGCGGATACTCATAGGTACGGCACTCGCGGCCGATTCTGAGACGATCCAAGGGACACGATCATCGGCGGACTTTCATCACCCTTCCATGGCCCGACAACCGCCAAGAGAGGAGTCCCGTGTACTCAGAGGCGGGCAACGCAGACCAATACGCCACATCCCTGCCTGAGCTTTATGATCGCCATGTATGTAGATTGGGGAGCCTCGTTTCGTATGCCCATCTCATGAAGGCGAGATCATGGCTGGCCAAACCAGTCGCATCGAAGACCGTTATCCGCTGTGTGAGGGGCCGCCTCCATTCGCTCGCAAGAACCTTGTGGAGTTCCGTTGTCACGAGTGCGTGCTCTAGTTCACCGGTCTTGAGCGGAACATTCTGCTCCCCGTAGAGCTGTGCCTGGTGAGCATCGTCAACGACTAGAAACGCCTGCCGAAGGATCTCAGTATCCAGTTCTCTCTTCCCCGGGGTATCTGATCCAATTGCATTAATATGCACTGGGTTCTTCAAGCTTCGCAGATGCAGCAGGGGGGTTCTGGATGGCGTGAGAGTCACAATGACATCGGCCTTGTGGGCCGCGCGAGGTAGATCGGTTTCTATGGCCAACTCGAATGCAGTATCGCCGAAGACATCCCGTAGCTCTTCTACTGTAGTCGTGCATGCTTGGCGAGAGATGTCATAGAGGCTCATCGCAGCCGTGGGAAACGCAGCCGCCATGGACACGATCTGGTAGGGGGCTAGTCTTCCAGCGCCGACGAAGAGGAGGCGCTCCGCCTTGGGAGGAGCCAGCCTGCGCGCTGCAATTCCGCTTACCACTGCAGTTCTTGCGCATGTGAGCAGAGAACCATCGAGTTCCATGACAAGAGACATAGTGCTCTGTCGGAAAAGCAACCCAACGCCATCAGTGCGTGTGGTGTCCAGAGAGTCCACGCCGCCCAGGACCTTGCAGCATATGTAATCGTCGTCCGCTGCAACCATGGTCCTAAGATCGGCGTTGAGATCCGCACGGCTCTTGCACGTGAAAACGCGCTTCTCATCGAAGCGGTACTGGCCGCATGCGCGCGCAATGTATGCCTCAAAGGGGTCTAGCGCACCCGGCAAAGCTCTAAGGATAGCCGCCCGGTCACTGAATCCTCTAGACACCTGTGTCACCCTGCAGAATCCCCTCTACCACCTCTTCAACGGTCTCCCCGCGTTGAGCGATCTCAATGCCGCCGCTCTCCAACAGGATGGCCACCGGTGGCTTGGGCAGCAAGCAGTAGTGGCTGTTGAAGCAAGTTGTGTACGCCCCCGCACCCTCAATCACCACCAAGTCCCCTGTCTCAACACGCGGCAAGTGCCGGATTCTCTGTGGGGCTTCCGGATGGCCGCAGGTCTCACAGGTCCCAGGAACGGGCGGGTCGAGGTGATCCAGAGCGTCGTTCGTGCATCCGACAATGTGCGTGCTCTCCAATGGCTTGTCCGAGCAGAGGATTCTCGCACTGAAGTACCAGTGCACGAGAACGGCGTCAAGGAGATGGTTGTACATGCTGGCGTCGACAACAGCGATCCTGCCCACGCATGGGTTCTGCTTCACGGCCACAACTCGGGAAACCAAGCTCCCTGCTGTGCCCGTCACATAGCGGCCCGTCTCGACTATCAACCTTGGTGTCGTTCTCCCGTTGCCCAGGTCCCGGACTACGGCTTGGGCTATTGCCTCTACGGTTGGCACCTGAATGGATGGATCGTAGGTGCATGGGTAGCCCCCGCCGAAATCGAGGATCGACAGCTCGTACACGCGCTCGAACTCGTGGAAGGCATGAATGACCGAAGCGGAGAAACGCTCGAAGTACTCCAGGTTGGTTACCTGGCTTCCAAGATGTGCATGCAAACCGACAACCTCAAGCCAGTCATCTGATGCGGCTTCCTCCAGGACCTGGATCGCTCCTTCGCTGCAGTTAGGTGCCAGCTGGACCCCCGTCTTGCTCCACGGGACTGCAGATGCGAAGACCGTATCGCTCATCTGGATCGCTGGGTTCACGCGGACAAGGATCGGCACTCTAACACGTAGCCTCGCGGCGCACTCTGACACTCGCTGCAGATCGCATAGCGAGTCGACTGCAAGCAAGGCAGGTCCATGCCGCATCGCGTACTCAATCGCATCTGGGGGTTTATAGATGTTCGTGTAGATGCATCGCGCTGGCGAGATTCCCATCCTAGCGAGAAGCATCATCTCACCAAGCGACGTGACTTCGTAGCGCGGCTTGAACTCCTCGATCACTTTGATGATCGCTGGGATGACGCAGTTCTTCGCCGAATAGGCAATGTCCACATGCGAGTAGGCTGCAGCGAAGGCATCTCGGATGCGACGAAGGTTCCTCCTAATGGCCTGCACATCATACAGGTAGAACGGAGTGCCAACGTGACTGGCGAATCGCTGGATCTGCCTGTCGAGTGTCAACTTCCCTCCCGTCCGATTGTCCAGATAGGCACCAGCAGTCCGACGAAGACACCCACGAATATCGCGATATAGCCGGCATCCCCGATCTCCGCCCGACCGAGCGAACTGCTAAGAAGCGCAGCAACCACTAGGCCGATCGACAACCCCACGCTCGCTAGGCATCGCAGGCGCCTGCTGGCACACCGACTCACCTCTGAGATACGCATTTGCAGAGTCCTATTCTTGTTCTCGAGGTCGAGCCGGAGTCCCCGTTCGATTGAGGACGATGCATCCATGTGCCAAACCACATCGTCATACATGGGCAGGACGCGCTTGTTCGCGGCGGGCCAACTAGTACAGGCCTCTAGGATAGCGTGGGCAAAGAAGACTGTAACGAAGGAGGTGTGCAGGAAACTCCCATCGTTGAGCGCCTGTTTCTCGTCGCACATCCAGCGCAGCGCTTTGAATGCGATGTGCACCTCTGGTTCGATTCCCAAACGGTGCGTGGCTCTGAGGTACGAGTAGAGCGCTCGACATGTGTCAGCGTGCGTTCCCCACATCCCCTTGCTTTGGCCGAGCTCAAGTGCGTGGATGGTGTCGAATACTACTGCCCTGATCTCTTCAAGACGACCTGGATCGCACCAGCCCTCGGCGCTTGCGCAAACGTAGTACTCTGTAAGGCTCTCGAGAACCTCGGCAGTCTGGAAGAAATCCTCCCAGAAGCAAGTATGTTCTCGATCTCCGAGCATCGTGCGCCTGGATATCAGGAACTCGCACAGCTGCGTTTCCGGGTCATTTGGGAACCGACTTAAGAGGACTCGGCCTAGCAGAGCAAGGGAACGCTTGTAGATGTGCGGGAAGCGCAGCCTCACGAACAACGCCGTCGTTAGTATCTGCGCGATATCTGAGTCCCCGAAGGGGTACTTGACCTCCTGCGGCCATTCTACGAATCGCTTGAGAAGCCAAGCGAGAGACTTCGATGCAAGTTCAAACGCGGCAGATCTCTCCAATCCAGGGATTGGACTCCCCGCGGAGATGGCAGAGAGAATGCTCCGTAGTACTACAGCAGTGTCCCAAGTGACCCCATCCCAATGAGATAGGCCCTCGCAGGTAACCTCGTGCTCGCTGGCGAGCCAAGCCAGTCCGTCCTGCGTGGCGAGGCGGATCCTATCGCGAAGCGCGGGTGCTTGGGCGATCCGAGGCGGTAGATTGAGAAGGAAGTCGATCTCCAACGCCGCTTCCCAATGGCTATTCCCGATTCGAGCGTGCAGGTTGGCCTGACCGGTCAGGAGCCACTCGGCTGTCCTCCCAAGGTACTCGTCGATCAGAATGTCACGAAGGGTCTCATCGGAGGAGTCGAAGGCGAATTGCCGCTGAAGACACTTCCTCGGCATTCTAGGACCTGCCGTACGGAAACCACCAGGGACGGGTCTTTTCGTCCGTGATGTCGATGTTTACGTGCTTGCTCGATGTGTACTCAAGAACTCCGTCTCTTCCTAGTTCTCTGCCACTTCCGCTTCGTGAGATGCCTCCCCATGGGCAATTCGGGTAGGCAACGTTGATCTCGTTGACCCACACCATACCTGCGCGGATGCGTGAGGCCACGCCAAGAGCTCTATCAAGGGATTGCGACCAGACCGAAGCTCCAAGGCAGAACTGTGACTGATTGGCCAGTTGGAGGGCATGATCCGCATCATGGGCCCGGAAGATGACGGCAACAGGACCAAACACCTCCTCTGCGACAACGCGCATGTCGTCGGTCACATCGGTGAGCACTGTGGGAGAGTAGAAGAAACCGTCGGGTTGCCCAGGCGGAACAGAGCCGCCGACAAGGAGAGTCGCCCCTCTCTCGATCGCGTCGGTGACCTGACCTATCAGTCTATCCCTCTGTGCATCGCTTACGAGCGGACCGAGATCCACGTCAGCTGACGAGCCGTCTCCCACGCGCAAGGCCGCGACCCTATTGACGAATGCTTGGACGAAGCGATCCGCGATGCTGTCGACAACGATGATGCGCTTTGCACTCACACAAACCTGACCACAGTTTGTGAATCGTCCCCAGAGAGTGCCGTTCACGGCCTCTTCAAGGTCAGCATCGCCCAGGACTAGGCACGCATCTGAACCGCCGAGTTCCAGAGAAACCTTGAGCACGCGCTTGGCCGCTACCTCCATCACGCGTTGGCCAGTCTTCAGGCTTCCTGTGAAGGAAATCATGTCAATGTCGCTGTCGACGAGTTGCTCCCCGGTGTCGCCGGCGCCATGTACGATGTTCAGAACACCAGCTGGCAGACCGGACTCCTGGGCCAGTCTGCCGATCTCCGCGCCCACAAGCGGCGTCAGTTCGGAAGGTTTGAACACCACCGTGTTTCCGGCCAGAAGAGCCGCGCCTATCGACCAAAGGGGCAGTTCGAGCGGGTAATTCCAGGGCTTGATGACTCCGACGACGCCGAGCGGTTCCCGGATGGTGTAGCTCAGCTTCCCGGGAAAGAGAGCTGGGTTGATCGGAAGGCTCTCTCCGGAGAAGAAGGACTTGGCATCCTCAGCAAAAAAGCGGATCATGTCCGCGCTCTCCAGGACCTCGATCTCCGCTTCGGGAAGTGGTCGCCCCATCTCAGCGGTGATTAGCCTCTTGAGAGCGTCTGCAGAAGCTTGGATGGCGTCGGCAAGCTTCGCGAGATGAGAGGCACGCGCCCAAAGACCTAGCTCTCTCCATCCCTGTGCAGCTGCGCGTGCTGCGGCAACTGCCTCACGGACAGTGTCGGCGCTCGCAATGTGAGCGAGTCCGATGACTCTGCGGTTCGCTGGGTTGACGCTCTCAAGGTGGAGCACTGACGACTGCCACTCACCGCCGACCAGATTCCGAGCCTCCTTCATTCTCCCTCCTCGCATTCCCTCTACTTGTTGTCTCTGTATCTCACAGGATAGCACATCGTGCGTCATCCGTCGTCTGGCCTCCACAGACGTGAGGCCAGGCACCGCTAGGGGAGCGTCTGCCGCCGAAACTCCGATGTTGCTGCCCAGCGAGTGTCCGGCTGCGGATCTGCGACTATCATTCGGCCTGGCGGGCGCTACCTCCCCCGGAATGGATGGGCGTCGGTGAGGCACACCGGTTCTAGATAGGAGGTGTATCCTCGTGGGCCGCCGCACCCATCGTGGGCATCCTTCGGATCGAGAGGGCCCACTCGCAGCTGTCCACCACGAGTACCGGCTTGTGATCCGGCCAAACACATCCGTTGGATCAATGACGTGCTCCCATGATTGGGGAGGGGTTGACTGCCAGGATCGGCGGGAGAAGCGCGCCCCGGCCGCGGTGCGAGGTGGTGCGAGGGCGGCTGACTTGTCGGCCGGGGCGCGCCCCGTGGTAGGATGAACGTCGGGAGGTGAGCGGCGTGAGAGAGTTTTCCTTCGTCATTGGCAACTGCCCCGGCGCGTTGGTGGAGATCGCGGAGGCGCTCGGCGAAGAGCACGTCAACATCGATGGGATCGCCGGCATGACCGTTCTCGAAGAAGGCGTCGTCGGGATCGTCCCCGACGATCCTGGAAAGGCTCGCAAGATCCTGCGTGACAAGAGCATCAAGTTCGAGGAACGCGAGGCGCTGGTCCTCGATTTACCGCATCACCCTGGGGAGTTGGCGACCATCCTTGGCCGGCTGTCGGCTGAAGGGATCAACGTCCTATCGCTCTACGCGTCGTTCGGCAAGCATCAGATCGTGTTCACCGTCGACGACATCGCTCGCGCGAAGAGCATCTTCCGGATGGCCTGAGGGGCGGGACCGCGAGGGTCGCGTCGGCGACTGGATTCAGTGAGTCTGGATTGTAGTTCACGTTCTAAAGAAGGAGACGCATGCTCTGGGTTACCCGTTCGCACGTCCACGTGGATCGAGTTGCTTGCCCGTGGCTCATTCGGCGATTCGTCGACAGCGGGGCGGAGTTCCTGTTCGTGGCGGCCAAGGAAGTGGAAGGCGTCGCCGCTCGGACTGGCGCCATTCCGTTCGACGTTCCGGGCGCGGAACTCGGGCATCATGGCGACGAGTGTTCGTTCGACGCGATCATCGCCAAGTACGGGCTCAAGGATCTGGCGCTCCTGCGCCTGGCGAAGATCGTCAACGCCGCGGACACGGATCGTCCGGC
>Ga0315287_10007013_pt1 | contig 11267 bp, 10 predicted proteins | sample YL17G11_0_MG_FD_205037 | JGI IMG/M metagenome (GOLD analysis project Ga0315287, IMG submission 205037) | Sediment microbial communities from Yellowstone Lake, YNP, Wyoming, USA - YL17G11_0 | ecosystem: Environmental > Aquatic > Freshwater > Lake > Sediment | place: USA: Wyoming | collected...
CGCTGCCCCGAAGCCCGACCTCGACATCGACCTCGAGGGAAGCGTTTCCGGCACAGGGGGATCGGAGGCGCCCCAGGCCGGTACGGACTTCGATATCGGCCTCGACAAGCCCGCGGAACACGCCCCGGACATCGCATTCTCGATGCCGTCGGCGGAATCGAGCGGGCTTGATTTCGACCTCGCGCCGTCGCAGCCGTCTTCAGCCGACGAGCCGGCGACAACGGAAAAATTCGACTTCGACATTTCCGGGCTGGATTTGCCCTCCGCCAAGTCCAGCGCCGCGCCGTCGGGTGACGGCGGCCTCGGGCTGGGTGACCTGAACTTGGACCTTGGCGACCTGGGCAGCGGAAGCAGCCCGTCCAGCGGCGGCGAAGCCGTCGAGACGAAGCTTGAGCTCGCCAAGGCGTATCTCGAGATCGGCGACAAGGATGGCGCGCGCGAAATCCTGCAGGAAGTGGCCAGGGAAGGCAGCGAGGCCGTCAAGAACGAGGCGCAGCGCCTGCTCGGTTCACTCTGAGCCCCGCACGCACGCGTTGACACGAATGCTGTTGCAAGTCGCTTGATTGGCGGGGGCAACCCCGCCAATTTTCTTTTTCCCTTCGCCCCTTGAGAATCGCACTCGGCATCGAATACGACGGCGGCCCGTTCTGCGGCTGGCAGACGCAGCCTGGCGGCGGAGCTGCGCAGGACGCGCTCGAGGGTGCGCTTGCCCGTTTCGCCGACGCGGAAGTCGGCGTGGTCGCGGCCGGGCGCACCGACGCAGGCGTGCATGCGACGGCGCAAGTGGTGCATTTCGACGCCCCGGTCGAGCGCGCCATCGCGTCCTGGGTGCGCGGCACCAACACCTACCTCCCGCCCGCGCTGCGCGTGCTCTGGGCGTGCTCGGTTGGCGATGATTTCCATGCGCGCTACAGCGCCAAGGCGCGCACCTACGACTATGTGCTCCTCAACGATCCCGTGGCGCCGGCGGTGCTGCATGGCAAGGTCGGCTGGTACCACCGGCCGCTGGACCTCGAGGCGATGCGAACGGCCGCCGGGATGGTCGAGGGCGAGCACGATTTCAGCGCCTTTCGCGACGCGCAATGCCAGGCGAAGACACCGGTGCGCTTGCTGCATGCGGCGCGCGTCACGCTCGACGGCAACCTGTTCGGGTTTCGCTTCACGGCCAACGCGTTCCTGCACCACATGGTGCGCAACCTCGTCGGCAGCCTCGTGCACATCGGCGCCGGAAAGCAGGCGCCGTCGTGGATGGAGGAACTCCTCGCCTCGCGCGACCGCCGCAACGCCGCGCCGACCTTTGCGCCAGACGGGCTTTACCTGAGCGGTATCGACTATGATGGCCGGTTCGGGTTGCCGCGCTTTCGCGTGCCGCCCCCCATCCTCGGGGACCGTGACTGAATCATGCGCACGAGAGCGAAAATATGCGGCATCCGCGAGACCGAGCACGCGCAATGCGCGGCCGAATCCGGCGCCGACGCGATCGGGCTGGTGTTCCATGCGCCGAGCCCGCGGGCCGTCACCGCCGCCGCGGCTGCGCGCATTTGCGAGGCCCTGCCGCCCTTCGTGATGGCAGTGGGCCTGTTCGTGAATGCGCCGGCCGAAAGCGTGCGTGCCGTGCTGGGCGAAGTGCCGCTCGACCTGCTCCAGTTCCACGGGGACGAGACGCCGGAACAGTGTGCAAGCTTCGGCAAGCCCTGGATGCGCGCCGTGCGCGTGGGACCAGGAACCAATTTGCTAAAATGCGCTCTGGAGTTCAAGGGGGCGCGGGCGTTGCTGCTCGATGCCGAGGTGGCGGGCGAATTCGGCGGCACCGGCACGAGCTTCGACTGGGCGACCGTGCCCCGGCCATTTCCCATGCCGATCGTGCTGTCCGGGGGGCTCACGCCCGACAACGTGGGCGCGGCCATTGCGAAGGTTCGGCCCTGGGCGGTGGATGTGTCCAGCGGCGTCGAAGTGTCGCGAGGGATCAAGGATTGTTCCCGCATCGAAGCATTCCTCAGGAGCGTTCGCAATGCAGCTATATGATCTTCCCGACGCGCGCGGCCACTTCGGCCAGTACGGCGGCATCTTCGTCGCCGAGACGCTGCAGCAAGCGCTCACCGAGCTCAAGATCGCCTACACGCAGCTGCGCGACGATCCGGAGTTCCAGCGCGAGTTCGCCTACGAGCTCGAGCATTATGTCGGCCGCCCCAGCCCGATCTTCCATGCCCGCCGCCTGTCGCAGGAACTCGGTGGCGCCCAGATCTACCTGAAGCGCGAGGACCTGAACCACACCGGCGCGCACAAGATCAACAACACGGTCGGCCAGGCCTTGCTCGCGCGGAAGATGGGCAAGAAGCGCGTGATCGCGGAGACCGGCGCGGGCCAGCACGGCGTGGCGAGTGCCACGGTGGCAGCGCGCTTCGGCATGACGTGCGTGGTGTACATGGGCTCCGAGGACATCAAGCGCCAGGCGCAGAACGTGTATCGCATGAAGTTGCTCGGGGCAACGGTGGTGCCGGTGGAAAGCGGCTCGAAGACGCTGAAGGACGCGCTCAACGAGGCGATGCGCGACTGGGTCACCAATATCGAGGACACCTACTACATCATCGGCACGGTCGCAGGTCCCCACCCCTATCCGATGATGGTGCGCGACTTCAATTCCGTGGTCGGCAAGGAATGCGTCGTGCAGATGCCGGAGATGGCCGGCCGCCAGCCCGACTACGTGCTCGCCTGTGTCGGCGGCGGCTCGAATGCAATGGGCATCTTCCATTCCTACATACCGGACGAGTCCGTGAAGCTGATCGGCGTCGAAGCGGGCGGCCTGGGGCTGGAGACCGGCAAGCACGCCGCATCGCTGTCCGCCGGGTCGCCCGGCGTGCTGCATGGCAACCGGACCTACCTGATGCAGGACGCCAACGGGCAGATCATCGAGACGCACTCGATCTCCGCGGGGCTCGATTACCCCGGCGTGGGCCCCGAGCACGCGTGGCTCAAGGACACCGGGCGCGCACAGTACGTTGCCGTCACCGACGACGAGGCGCTGGCCGCGTTCCACCGCTTGTGCCTCACCGAAGGGATCATCCCGGCGCTGGAATCGAGCCATGCGGTGGCGCACGCGATGAAGATGGCGCCGACCCTGCCCGCCGACAGGATCCTGCTCGTGAACCTCTCCGGTCGCGGCGACAAGGACATGGCGACGGTGGCCGAGCGCTCCGGCCTGCAGTTCTTCTGCCGCCCCTCCTGCGACCCGAAGAACCGCTGATGTCGCGCATCGATGCCACCTTCGCCCGGCTGGCGGCAAAGGGCCGCAAGGCGCTGATCCCCTTCGTCACCGCCGGCGATCCGCGGCCCGAGGAAGCGGTCGCGATCATGCATGCGCTGGTGGAGGGCGGCGCCGACGTGGTCGAGCTCGGCGTGCCGTTCTCCGACCCGATGGCCGACGGCCCGGCGATCCAGCGTTCCTCCGAGCGCGCGCTCAAGCACAATGTGGGACTGCACGACGTCATCGGCTTTGTCGCCGCATTCCGCGAGAAGGACAAGGAAACGCCGGTGGTGCTGATGGGCTACGCCAACCCGATCGAACGCATGGGACTGGCGACTTTCGTTGCGTCGGCGAAGAAAGCGGGCGTGGACGGGGTGCTGGTCGTCGACTACCCGCCCGAGGAGGCCGAGGCCCTGACCACGGTGCTCGCCAGCGTGGGCATTGCCCCGATCTTCCTGCTTTCGCCGACCACGCCGGAGGAGCGCATCGAGCAGGTCGCGCGCATGGCGAAAGGCTATCTTTACTACGTTTCGCTGCGCGGGGTGACGGGGGCGGCGAACATCGACACGAAGGACGTGGCGAAGATGATCGCCCGGATCAAGACACACACGTCGGTGCCGGTCGGTGTCGGCTTCGGCATCCGTGACGGCGCGACGGCGCGCCTCGTGGCCGAGTGCGCGGACGCCGTCGTGATCGGCAGCCGCATCGTGCAGGAGATCGAATCTTCCCCGCCCGGCGAGTCGGCGGCACGGGTGCGCAAGCTGCTCGCCGAGTTCCGCGCGGCCATGGACAAGGTGCCGGCGTGAGCTGGTTCCGCAAGCTCCTGCCGCCCAAGATCAAGTTCGAGGGCAAGGAGCAGCAGAAGAAGGCGGTCCCCGAGGGGCTCTGGAGCAAGTGCCCGTCGTGCGAGGCGGTGCTCTATTTCACCGACCTCGAGAGCAACCTGCACGTCTGCCCGAAGTGCGGATTCCACAACCGCCTTTCCGCGCGCCAGCGGCTGGAGGTCTTCCTCGATGCCCGGGGGCGCGCGGAGCTGGCCTCGGAAGTGGTCCCGCTCGACCCGCTCAAGTTCAAGGACAGCCGCAAGTATTCCGAGCGCTTGGACGAGGCCGAGCGCGAGACCGGCGAGACCGACGCGCTGGTGGTGATGATGGGCGCGGTGAAGCAGGTCCCCGTGGTCGCCGCGGCTTTCGAGTTCGGCTTCCTCGGCGGCTCGATGGGATCGGTGGTCGGGGAGCGCTTCGTGCGCGCCGTGCAGGCCTGCTGCGACGAGCGCACGCCGTTCGTCTGCTTCACTGCCACGGGCGGCGCGCGCATGCAGGAAGGGCTGCTGTCGCTCATGCAGATGGCCAAGACCACCGCCGCGCTTCACCAGCTCGCCGCGGCGAAGCAGCCCTTCATCTCGGTGTTGACCGACCCGACCATGGGCGGCGTCTCGGCGAGCTTCGCCTTCATCGGCGACGTGGTGATCGCGGAGCCGGGAGCCCTGATCGGATTTGCCGGCCCGCGCGTCATCGAGCAGACGGTGCGCGAGACGCTCCCGGAAGGCTTCCAGCGGTCCGAGTTCCTGCTCGACAAGGGGGCGATCGACATGATCGTCGACCGTCGCCAGATGCGCGACCGCATCGCGCAGATCGCCACGCTTCTCAAGCGCGAGCCGATGCCCGAGGCGTGAGGCGCCCCGTGCCGCGATGATTGCGCCGCAGTCGCTCGCCGGCTGGCTCGACTACATCTCCGCGCAGCATTCCGCGACCATCGCGCTCGGCCTCGAGCGCGTCGCCGAGGTCGCCGGGCGCATGCCGATCGAGCGTCCACCGGTCGTGATCACGGTCGGCGGCACCAACGGCAAGGGCTCCACTTGCGCTTACCTGGAGCGCATCCTTCTCGAGGCGGGTTACCGGGCCGGCCTCTACACTTCGCCTCACCTGCTGCGCTACGGCGAGCGGGTGCGGGTCAATGGCGTGGAAGCGACCGACGAAGCGCTTTGCGGCGCATTCGCGGCAGTCGAGGCGGCGCGCGCAGGAACCCCGCTCACGTATTTCGAGTTCGGCACGCTCGCGGCACTCGACCTGTTCGGCCGCGCGAGTCTCGATGCGCTGGTCCTCGAAGTCGGCATGGGCGGGCGGCTCGATGCGGTCAACATCGTCGACGCCGACTGCGCGATCGTCTCCAGCGTCGACCTCGACCACCAGGCATTTCTCGGCGACACGCGCGAAAAGATCGGATTCGAGAAGGCCGGCATCTTTCGCGCCGGGCGCCCCGCTTTTTTCGGTGATGCCGATCCGCCGCAGTCCCTGCTTGCGCACGCGCGCGCGATCGGCGCCGACCTGCAGGTGCTGGGCCGCGACTATGGCTTCAAGCGCGAGGCCAACCAGTGGCAGTTCCACGGGCGCGAGGGCAAGCATCGCGCCCTGCCGATCCCGGCGTTGCGCGGCGCGTGGCAATTGAAGAATGCTTCCACGGCGCTCGCCGCGCTCGATGCCTTGCGCGAAAAGCTGCCGGTCTCGCTCGCCGAGATCAAGCAGGGGCTCACGCGGGTGCAGTTGCAGGGCCGCCTGCAAGTGCTGCCGGGCCGTCCCACGACCGTTCTCGACGTGGCGCACAACCCCCACGCGGCACGGGCGCTCGCGGACGGCCTGCTCGACATGGGCTTCTTCGAGAACACGACGGCAGTGTTCGCGATGCTCAACGACAAGGACATCGCGGGCGTCGTCGATGCCCTCGCGGAGCGCATCGACCGCTGGCTGGTGGCGCCGCTGCCGGGGCCTCGCGGCGCAACCGCGGGGCAGCTGGCCGACGCGCTCTTGGCGCGCGGGCTGGGCGAGCGAACGCGCCGATTCACCAGCGTTGCAGCCGCATTGGACTCCGCGCGGCGAGAGGCGGGCCCGAATGATAGAATCGTGGCCTTTGGATCCTTCCTGACTGTCGCCGAGGCGCTGCAGGCGCCGAACTAGGCTCCGGATCCCGCAAGGGGCCGCGCCGCACACTACGATGGCCTCGTCCCTTACGCCAGCAGCACTGGAAGTCCGCCGCAAAGGCCGCCGCCGCCTGATCGGCGCTTTCGCCATCGTCGTGGCCATGGTCGTCTTCCTGCCCATGCTGCTCGATCCCGCTCCTCGCCAGCAGAGGCAGGACATGTCACTCGCCATTCCCGCCAAGGACGCGGTCGCGCCTCTGCCGCCGCCCCCTGAGAGGCCGGCGGCGAAGGACGATGCCCGCCAGGCGCCTTCGGGCGAGCCGCCCAAGGCGGCAGCCGACATCCCCAAGGCTGCCGCGCCGGCCGAGCCGTCAAAGCCGGTGGCCACGATCCCGCCTGCCCCGGTCCCGGCGAAAGCCGCGGCCGTGCCCGCTACGACGGCCGCTGTTGCCGACCCCACTCCCGCAAAGGCGGCCGAGGCACCGAAGGTGGAAGGATTCGCCGTGCAGATAGGCGCCTTCAAGGACGATGCCCGCTTGAAGCAGGCGCGGGACAAGCTGGTCGCAGCCAAGGTCAAGCACTACACCGAGCTCATTGCGACATCCTCGGGCGACCTGACGCGCCTCAGGGCCGGCCCCTATCCGACGCGCGAAGCGGCGGACAAGGCAGCCCAGCAACTCAAGCGCTCCGGCGTCGATGGCAAGGTCGTGCCGCTTCCATGACCTTGCCCCGTCTTGCGCAAAGGTCCCGGCGCCCCCATTTCGACTACACTTGCGACGGGTCGCGCCCGTCGCGCGGCACCAGCGATTCGCCCGGGGGTCCAACATGTGCGGAATAGTCGGCGTCGTCGCCCGCAGCCCCGTCAACCAGGTGCTCTATGACGGGCTGACGGTCCTGCAGCACCGCGGCCAGGACGCCGCCGGCATCTGCACGGCCGAAGGCCACACCTTCCACATGCACAAGGGCAGCGGGCTGGTGAGGGACGTCTTCCGCACCCGCGACATGAGGAACCTGCTCGGCAACATGGGCATCGGCCATTGCCGCTACCCGACCGCAGGTTCGGCTGCATCGGTGGCCGAAGCGCAGCCTTTCTACGTGAACTCGCCGTTCGGCATCGTTCTCGGCCACAACGGCAACCTCGTCAACGCCGAGGAACTGCGGCGCGAGCTCTATCTCGAGGATCGCAGGCACGTCAACACCAACTCGGACTCCGAAGTGCTGCTGAACGTGCTCGCGCACGAGCTGCAGGACGCCTGCGACGGCAGCGTGAAGCTCACCCCGGAAAGCGTGTTCCGCGCGGTGGCGGGCGTGCATCGCCGTTGCAAGGGGGCCTATTCGGTCGTGGCGCTGGTCGCCGGCGCCGGGCTGCTCGCGTTCCGCGATCCGCGCGGCATCCGCCCGCTGGTCATCGGACGGGCCGATACCGCAAAGGGCGTGGAGTTCATCGTCGCCTCCGAGAGCGTGGCGCTGGACACCCTCGGCTTCAAGGCAATGCGCGACGTGGCGCCCGGAGAGGCCGTGCTGGTCGACGAAAGCGGCAACCTCTACAGCCGCCAGTGCGCCGAGAACCCGACGCTCAACCCCTGCATCTTCGAATACGTCTACCTTGCGCGGCCCGACTCGGTGATCGACGGCATCTCCGTCTACGAGAGCCGCCGCAACATGGGCAAGACGCTCGCCGACAAGATCATGGCCTCGGGGCTGCACAAGGACATCGACGTCGTCATCCCCATCCCGGACTCGAGCCGCCCCAGCGCGCTGGAGGTGGCGCAGAAGCTGGGGCTCAAGTACCAGGAAGGCTTCATCAAGAACCGCTACATCGGCCGCACCTTCATCATGCCCGGGCAGGAGATGCGCCAGAAGAGCGTGAGGCAGAAGTTGAACGCGATGCCGGTGGAGTTCAAGGACAAGAACGTGCTGCTGGTCGACGACTCGATCGTGCGCGGCACCACCAGCCGCGAGATCGTGATGATGGCGCGCGAGTCCGGCGCGAAGAAGGTGTACTTCGCCTCCGCCGCGCCGCCGGTGCGCTTCCCCAACGTGTACGGCATCGACATGCCGACGCGCGCGGAGCTGATCGCCACGGGGCGCGACGAAAAGCAGATCGCCGAGGCGATCGGTGCCGACGCGGTCTTTTACCAGGACCTCGCGGCGCTGGTCGAGGACGTGCGCGCCGGCAACCCGTCGATCAAGACCTTCGATTGCTCGTGCTTCGACGGCCTGTACATCACCGGCGACGTGTCCAGCGATTACCTTGCCGGCATCGAGGCCAACCGCCGCGACGGCGAGAGCAGCGCCGGGCGGCTTTCCAGCTACCAGCTCGACCTCGGCCTCCAGGCCATCGACTGAGCGCCATGGCGGAGAAGTTCAAGCCGGATACCCTCGCGGTCCGCGCCGGAATCCTGCGCAGCGACTTCGACGAGCATTCCGAGGCGCTCTCGCTCACGTCCAGCTTCGTATGCAGGAGCGCGGCGCAGGCGGCGGCGCGCTTCGCCGGCGAAGAGCCCGGCAACATCTATTCGCGCTTCACCAACCCGACGGTGACGATGTTCCAGGAGCGGCTCGCCGCGCTGGAAGGGGCGGAAGCCTGCATCGCAACGTCCACCGGGATGGCCGCCGTCGCCACGCTGGCCTTCGGGCTGTTGAAGAGCGGCGACCATCTCGTCTCGGCGCGCGGCGTTTTCGGCACCGTGGTGCCGCTCTTCGACCAGGTCCTCAAGCGCTTCGGCGTCGAGACCACCTGGGTCGATCCCACCAGCCTCGACGCCTGGCGAGCGGCTGCGCGCCCGAACACGAAGCTCTTCTTCGTCGAGACGCCGTCCAACCCGGTGTGCGAGATCGCCGACATCGCCGGAATCGCGGCGATCGCGAAAAAGGCTGGCGCCGTGCTCGCCGTCGACAACTGCGTCTGTTCGCCCGCGCTGCAGCGGCCGATCGAGCACGGGGCCGACCTCGTCGTGCATTCCGCCACCAAGTATCTCGACGGGCAGGGCAGGACGCTGGGCGGGGCGATCGCCGGCCGCAAGGACCTCGTCAGCGGCCCGCTTTACACCTTCGTGCGCACTGCCGGCCCGGCCCTGAGCCCCTTCAATGCCTGGGTATTCCTGAAGGGCATGGAGACCCTGAAGCTGCGCCTCGGCGCGCAGTCCGCCTCGGCGCTCGAACTCGCGCGCTGGCTGGAAAGCGAGCCGCTGGTCGAACGCGTCCTCTATCCGGGCCTTGCCTCGCATGCGCAGCACGCGCTGGCGATGCGCCAGCAATCGGCAGGCGGCGCGGTATTGTCGTTTGTCGTGAAGGGCGGGAAGCACGCGGCATGGAAGCTGATCGACGCGGTCAGGTTCATCTCCATCACCGCCAACTTCGGCGACACCAAGTCGACCATCTGCCATCCTGCCACCACCACGCATGGCCGCCTGACGGTGGCCGAGCGCGAAGCGGCCGGCATTGCCGATGGGCTGGTCCGGCTCTCCGTCGGCCTCGAGGCGCCTGGGGACATCCGCGCCGACATTGCGCGCGGGCTGGTTCCCTGAGCGGCCGGGCCTGCCCGCGCGGCGCTCCAACATGACCCGGAAGCGTGCGCTGCAGTCCCTGCTGGCGGCGCTGGCCGTCGCGCTGGGGGCCGGATGCAGCCTCGTTCCCGAGCACGTACCCGAGGGCGAACTCCCGCGCTTCGTCCAGCCCGCGAAACCGCCCAAGGTGGTGCTGGTGCTCGGCTCGGGCGGGCCGCGCGGCTTCGCCCACATCGGCGTGCTCAAGGTGCTCGATGCCGCCGGCATCCGCCCCGATTACGTCGTAGGCAGCAGCATCGGCGCCCTGGTGGGCGCCTTCCATGCAGGCGGTTTCAGCGGGCTGGACCTCGAGGCAATGGCGCTCGACACCAGCCCGGTCGTTTTTCTCGACGTGTCCGCGATGTGGAATGCCGGCAAGTCGAAGGGGATTGCCTTGCAGTCCTTCGTCCAGTCGAAGCTGGACGGCCGCCAGATGCAGGGGCTGGGAACGGGTGCCGCGGCGGTGGCCACGCGAACGCGGGACGGCGCGACCGTGACTTTCAACCAGGGCCATGCGGGGCTCGCGGTGCGCGCTTCCAGCGCCATCGACGACCTGTTCCTGCCGGTGAGCTTCGGCGGCGAGACCTACGTCGACGGCGACGAGTCCAGCCCCGTTCCCGTGCGTGCCGCCCGCAACCTGGGCGCCGTCGTCGTGATTGCGGTCGACGTCTCCGCGTACGTGGAGAACACGCCCCCATCGGTGCCGGAGGAATGGCGCACGCGCGACCGGAAGCGGGCCGCGATGATCGCAGCCGAATCGGGCGGGGCCGATGTCATGATCCATCCCGATATCGGCTACTACGCCGGCGGTTCGGTCGAGTACCGCAAGAAACTCATCGCGATCGCCGAGCAGGCGACGCGCGAGGCCCTGCCGGCGATTCAGGCGGCAATCGCGCGCGCGGTCCAGCCGGCGGGCGTGACCTCGAGGTAGCCGCCGCTTTCGTACCAGTCGGTGAGCACCCAGCGTTCGCAGCGATGCCCGTCGACCTCCAGCACATGCGTCGCGGGCCGGTGCGTGTGACCGTGGATCAGCGTTGGATAAGCATGCTGCCTGAGCATTTCTTCCACGGCACGGGGGGCCACATCCATGATCTCTTCGCTCTTGCCTGCCTTGGCGGCATCGCTCTGGCTGCGCACGCCGCGCACGAACGCGTCGCGCTCGGCCATCGTGCGCGCGAGGAAGGCAGCCTGCTGCGCCGGATCATGCACCTGCGCCCGGAACTTCTGGTAGGCGATGTCGTCCGTGCAAAGCGTGTCGCCATGCATCAGGAGGGTGTGGCGCCCGTAGAGGTCGACTTCGGTCGGGTCCGCGAGCAATGTCGCCCCGGTGGCTGCGGCAAAGCCGTCCCTCACCAGGAAATCGCGGTTGCCATGCATGAAGTGCAGCCGCGTGCCGCGACGCGAAAGCGCGGCGAGGGCGTCCACCACCATGCGGTTCAGCGGCAGGTCGATCGCGTCGTCGCCAATCCAGAACTCGAACAGGTCGCCCAGGATGTAGAGCGCTTCGGCGCGCGTTGCCGGGCCCGCCATGAAGGCGAGGAAGAGCTCGTTGGTGCGC
>Ga0315287_10007015_pt1 | contig 11266 bp, 8 predicted proteins | sample YL17G11_0_MG_FD_205037 | JGI IMG/M metagenome (GOLD analysis project Ga0315287, IMG submission 205037) | Sediment microbial communities from Yellowstone Lake, YNP, Wyoming, USA - YL17G11_0 | ecosystem: Environmental > Aquatic > Freshwater > Lake > Sediment | place: USA: Wyoming | collected...
CTCATCCCGTGCCTGTGCCGCCTCATCCCGCGCCTTGGCCTGCGCATCCGCGCGCGCCTGCGTGTCGGCACGCGCCTTGGCCTGGGCCTCCGCTCGCGCGTCGGCCTGGGTCTGTTGCTCGGCTTGCGCCTGTGTGTCGCGAAGCTGCGCGGCCTGCTGCTGCTTCTCGGCCTGGCGTTGCTGCCATGTCGGCTGCGCCGGTTCCGACGGCGGCGTCTGCACGGGTGGTGGGCGGCGATTGATCGAGCGATCCAGGGGCGGCGGCGCAGTCGGGCGGTTCGGCGTCGACATCGGTTGCGCTGGCGTAGCCGGCTCGGCTGGCATTGTCGCATCCGCGCGGCGCGGTCCGGTCTCGCGCGTGTCGGTCGCGGCGCCCTTGTCCTTGATCACGCGGAGGTTGCGCTGGACGTTGTCCTGCGCACGCGGCGCGGGTTGCGTTTGCAGCGGGCGTCCGGGCTTGAGCTGCAACTGCTTCTCGCGCTCGGCGAACGGCCGCTCGCTGGCTGGTGGCGGCGTGCGCACGAACACCGGGCGGTCCAGTGCTTCGCGGGTTGGCCGCGTTTTGGCGGACGTGCCGGTACCCAGCACGCTACGGGGCTTGGGCGCGATCGGAGCGACCCGCGTCAACTCACCATTCTTGAACGCGTTGCGATCCAGGCGCAGCGCCGCTGCCCGCACCGGTCGCGAGTTCACGAACACGTCGGCGGGCACCGCGGTGACTGCGTCGGCCACCGACCGGTTGACGTAATTGCTCTGCGCGACATTGATCTGGCCGCTGGAGTAGTTGTTGTAGTCGTTGTTGATGGTGTTGTTGTTGATCGCCGTGTTGCTGACATTGACCTGCGAGAAATAGTTGCGGCTGGCCTGGTAGGGCGGCAGGTAAACATCGCGCGGCCCCAGGGCGAACCAGCCGATCGAGGAGGCGCCGCCGAGCGAGGGCGAAAGGCTCCAGCCGCTGTTGCCGATGAACACCACCAGCGCCGGCGCATAAACCGGGCGATAGTTGCGCGGCCCCGGTATCCAGCCCCAGCCATTCTGGAAGTTGGCCCAGCGGCCATAGTGCGAAGGGGCGAAGCCCCAAGGCGCGTTGTCCACCCAGGTCCAGCCCCATGGCTCCTGCCAGATCCACTGGCCGTCGCGATAGGGCGCCCAGTTCATGCCGACCTGGCTGGGGAACCAGACATTGCCGTAGCCCGGCGTCGATCGCCAGTAGCCGTATGCGTCCAGGTCGGAGTAGCCGATGACATCGTCGCCCATGTAACGCAGCGACACCGAGCGCTCGAGCCGGCGGTCGCGATCAAAGCAGTACCGGTCGAACTGGTCCATGCGCGGCAGGCCGAACAGGTCGTAGTCACGCAGGTCGTTGCCGTAGAAGCTCACCGCGTCGCCCGCGCGCACCGGGAACTGTCCGTAGTCGCCGTAAGCGACGCCGGCGCCTTGCCACACGACGATGGTGGTGCGGCCATAGCGCGGGTCGACGTCGATGCGATAGCTGCCCGGCCGGTCGATCACGAACGCCAGGCTGGGCGTTGCCACTTCGAACTCCTGCCCCGGGTACAGGCGGCGGACGCGCAGGTTGAGGGCGCCCTGCGACAGGTCGAGCTGCACGAGGCGATCATTCAATTCCAGGATTTCAAGACTGGTCTCCTGGTCGAGGCGGATCGCCGCGCTGCCGACCTGCAATTCGGCGAGTGAGCGCTGGTCGGTCCACAAGCGGTCGCCGCGCACCAGCGGGCGATTGCGCTGGACGCTGTACCACCCGTTCTCGCCCGCCGGCGAATAACTCAACTCGCCCCGGGAATGGCTCAGGCGCGCTACGCGCCCTGGCGGGTCGTAGTAGCTGGCGGCCGTGGCCGTCGCCGCGTACAGGGGCGCCAGCAGCAAAGCGACCAGGAAAAGCAGGCGCGAGAAACCACTCATGTTGCTCTCCGGTTGGCGCTGCCAACAATCCGACATGAAACAGAATCTGCACGCGGCCGCTGCAACCGACGCTTAATGCGTCGCTCGGCGGCTCACGCTGTGCTGGCTGCGCATATTTTTCGAGCAGATCGGAAAGACGCTCGATTTGAGCGTCGGAGAGGTAGGCGGGCGGGTTCATGGCACGGCGCTCGGCAAGAATGCGAGCATCCTGGCGCGGGACCCTAGTGCCTGGTCGGTTCCTCTAGCAACCGGGTCGCCCAAGGGGCGAAGGTCAGCAGAAACAACCAGGCCTTTTCATCGGTCCTGGCCGCTTCGGCCAACTCGGCCCAAGTGCGATACAACTCGTGGCGGGTTTCGCTCGGCATGGAGGCAGTTTGCGCCGCTTTGGTGCACGGCGGCTTAACCGGGCAGGGTCAAACTGAATATCTGCTAAGTCATTTCGCAGAATTGGCGGACCAGCTTTCCCGAACCTGCGTGAACGAGGTTGCCGTGCGCGGAAATTCGCCATCGAGGTAGAACCAGTGGTCGCGTTCGCGGACGAAACGGCTGATTTCATGCTGTTGCTGCACCGGTCCGCTGCCAACCCGAAAGCGCGCAATGAATTCTACGCGCGCGTTGTAGGTGGTCTCCTGCTTGGAGCGGATCTCCAGCCCCAGCCAGCGCATCGCCTCGGCTTCGGCAAGCCCCAGCGAGGCCGGCCGCGTCGATGAATGCCAGGTGGCGAGCAGGTAGTCTTCCAATTGCAGGATGTAGGCGCTGTAGCGCGAGCGCATCAGCTTTGGCGCGCTGTTGGCCGGTTCGCCGGCATGAAAACGCCCACAGCAGTCGGCGTAGGATCTCGGGTTGCCGCAGGGGCAATGAGTGACTGAGGGTTGCGCTATGGACACGGGCAGGGGGGGCTTTTCAAGGTTTCGCCGGAAGAGGGGGACTTGTCGGCGATGACGCGAAGTCGAAACCAGAATACCCCCGCGCTTCGATCCAAGGAAATAGTACGTCGGCGAACAAACTGCGAAGTGCGTAGCAGTTTAACGACTGCGTTTTGCCTCGGTGATGATCCTGGCGATGTGCGCGTCGCCCTGCTCGATCAGCTCCATCGGCGAGGACTGGAATCCCGACAACACCATCGCCTCGCCAACGCACCATTCGCGTTGCGCCTTGGTGAATTGGCGCGCTCCGGCAGCGACGATGGCCATGACCTCGTCGTTCGGAATCCGGGTTTCCTCTTCGTTGGTCGTGCTCAGCGCGCTGCTCGGAGCGGCCTTGACCGCCTGCGCCTTGAGCCAGTCGATCCGCGCCAGGGCCACGCCAAGCCTGTCGCCGCCATCACCCAGCTGCGGCACCGCCGTGGCCAGGGCGCCAAGCAAGGTGTCGCGCTCTGCCTCCAGCGCCAACCGCGCTTTCTCCGCCTCGGCTTGCTGCTTGTGCAGACCGGCGACGTTGTCTTCCATCTGTCGCAGCTCGTCGACCTGGTCGACCAGGGTCTTGGTTTCCAGCCGGGCCATGACTTTCTTGCTCAGCGCGTCATACAGCGGCGGATTGCTGAACTTGAGATCGCGCGCGGCCATCTGCCAGGCCAGCGCCACCTGGTTGGAAGTCTCGCGGATCGCGCGCGCGCGCGCCGCGCTTGGCGGACCCTTGCTATCGGCATCGGCTTCCGTCGTCGCCGCCAGCGACTGCACCGCAACATCCAGCCGCTCGCTCAGGCCGGTCTTGTGGAAATCGCGCAGCAGCCTGCGCAACTCGAGGCGGCAATCGATCAGCAGCAGGCGCAGTTCTTTCATGGAAACATTCTAGGCGGCTGGTGGCGAATTCGGAAACGGAGGTCGCAATCTGCCGACCAGGCCTCATCTGGAGAGCAGGAAGTACAGCAGGTTGTTCTGGAAATACGGGTTGTGGGTCAGCCGGCCATGCGACTCGCACAGGAAGAAAGTCTGTGAAATCGGCAGCATGTGGATTTCCTCGTGGATGCGGTCGGCCGGCAAGCGGCCCACTTGCGAGGTGCGCGTGACCAGGCCATCGCCGGGCTCGTACATGAGGCGCTCGAAGTCGCGCTTTTCGCGCTTCTCGCCGTCCTCGCCGCCGCGGTCCGGGTCGATGACCTGGCCGGGACGAAACACCAGCCGCGAGCCTTCGGGGTCATCTTGCAGCACGGCATGTCCCAGCGTCGGCTCGCAATCACCGCCGAACACCGCGATGTCGACATTGCGGGCCGGCAATGTCGCGGTCAGCGCCCGCTGCAGGCGATCGGCCCGGTGCAGGTTGTGCACGAAGGTGGCCTGCAATTCTGCCAGCGCCCGCTCGCCTTCGGCGGGCGTCGCCATCGAATCGCGAACGCGCGCCATGACCTCGGGCGAGTACACCGACCACTTTCGGTCGCGCCACACCGCTGCATCGAACAGGTTCAGCTCGACCGGCCGACCGAGCGGATCCAGGATCGCATCGGAGAGCCGGTGCGGCAGCGCCTGGAACGGCGTGACGAAGGTGGCCATCACTTCCACCGGCACCGTGCGCACCGCCATGCGGTCGCCATAGGTCAGGCGCTCCAGGCTGGTCACCGAACCCAGGCTCGGCGTGCCGAGCATGACCAGGCGACGGATGCGCTTGTCGCCTTCGAGCCAGGGCGTGAACGTCGGATTCTCGAGTACGTCGGTCGGCCCGTAGCGCAGGTAGTAGTTGGCGATCAGCCCGCCATTGCTGTGCGCGATGATATCCACGCGCAGGGCCGGATCGTGGTAGTCGGCGCGGATCTGCTCGATCAGCGCATGCAGCTTGCGCACGGCGAGGATATTGTCCTTGCGCCAGTCGTAGAGCATCACGTAGTAGCGCCGACGCTGGTCGCCGATCGGCTGGCCCGGCTTGCCGGGCTGGAACTGGCCGACTGTCTCGAGGCTGTGCAGCAGATCGCGATAGAAATCGACGCCCGCCACGCCGTAGAAAAGATCGCCCGGCACCAGCCCTTCGCCCTCGCGATCTTCCGCGCTCATGCTGGCCAGGCTGCGGTAGTTGCCGAAGGCAAGCGTGCTCAGCGAGCCGGGCCAGAATTGCTTGCCGGTTTTCGCATCGACCAGGGTCGAGCCGCCCAGTCCGTGGATCACGATCACCGGCGGCTGGTTGGGATCGTTGCTGGAGTTCTCGTAGAGCCGCACCAGGTCTGGTCGTGACACGCAGGCCGGCATCAGGGCGAGCAGGATCAGCAACAGCGAAAATCGCACTAGCGCCTTGCCACGCATGAGGCGTGAAATCCTTCGGTCGGGGTGCCTACATTGTGTGCGAGCGGCCCCGGTGGCGAAAGCGCTTCCCTCCGCCGGCAGCGCGCCGTTGCTTCAAGGTGCGCACCGGACCGGTCTCAGGCCAGCGCCGGTTCAGCCGCTTCGCGGTAGTCCGGATAGTCCGAATAGCCAGCCGCGCCGGGGCTGTAAAGGCTGGCCGGGTCGAAGCCCGACAAGGCAAGATCATGCTTCAGGCGCTCGGGCAGGTCGGGATTGCCGATGAACGGGCGTCCGAAGGCGATCACGTCGGCCTGGCCGGCTGCCAGCGCCGCCTCCGCGCGTTCGCGGTTGAAATCCCCGGCCAGGATCAGGGTGCCCGGGAATGCGGCGCGTGCCTCGCGCACGAAGCTCTCCGGCACCGCGCCCGGCGTGGCGATCAGGTGCAGGTAGCCGATCTTTCGCGCAGCCAGTTCGCGGATCTGGTCGAGCGTCTCCGCCGACTCGCCTTCATAGTTGGCCGCCAGGTCGTTGAAAGGATTGAACGGCGAGAGGCGCACGCCAACGCGCTCGGCGCCGATCGCCGCAGAAACGGCATCGACCACCTCGAGCAGGAAGCGGCGTCGATTTTCCGCGGAACCGCCGTAGCCGTCTTCCCGCACATTGCTGCGTGGATTGAGGAATTGCGCCAGCAGGTAGCCATTGGCCGCGTGCAACTCGATGCCATCGACGCCGGCGGCGATCGCCAGCCTGGCGGCGCGGACGTAATCGTCGCGGACGCTAGCCAGGTCGTCGGCAGCCATCGCCTTGGGCTGGCCGTTGTCCTGCATGCCTTCGCTGTCGGTCCACATCTTTCCGGCCGCAGCGACAGCCGATGGACCGAGTAGCTGGCTGCCTTCAGGCAGGTTGAGCGCGTGGCCGATGCGGCCGGTGTGCATCAGCTGCACCACCAGTCGCGCGCCGCCGGCATGCACGGCATTGGCAATGTCGCGCCAGCCATCGGCCTGCGCCTGGTTGAACAGGCCGGGAATGCGCGCGTAGCCCAGGCCCTCCGGTGACGGCGAGGTTCCTTCGGTGATGATCAGTCCGGCGCCGCTGCGCTGGGCGTAGTACTCGCGCATGATCGAGTTGGGGATGCCTCCGATCGCACGCGAGCGCGTCATCGGGGCCATCGCGATGCGGTTTTGCAGCGACAGAGGGCCTGCGGCGGTAGGCTGGAACAAGGGCGTGGCTGTGGACATGAATTTTCTCCGGGTGTGGCCCACAACATGGCAGCAATCGGCTGAACGCCAAGCCTTGCCGCCGTGATGCTGCGTTGCGCTGCTGCAACGGGCGCGTCGCGGGAACGCGTGGCGGGCGCCGGGGTGAGCTCGCAAGCCCGGCCTGACTCCGTCGATTGCGTCACAGGCCGACAATCTGAGTCGCGTCGTGAAGCCCACGTCACCCGCCCCGTGCGAAAATTGGGGTCGCAGACTTTCACACGAGGCTTAAATGAACCCCCGCCCACTCCTGGTGACCCTTCTTTCGTTCGCGCTGGCCGCTTCGGCGCTGGCGCAAACGCCGGCTGCGCCGGTCAGCGACGACCCCTATCCGGGCACGCTGGTTCTCTCGGTGGACGCGAGCGATATCGCCCGCCGCATCTTCACCGTGCATGAGGAAATTCCAGTCAGCGCCGGTGAATTGCGCTTGTATTACCCGAAGTGGCTGCCCGGCGGCCACGATCCCAGCGGACCGATCGAGCAGATCGGCGGCCTGACCTTCACCGTCGATGGCAAGGTGCTGCCATGGCGACGCGACCCGCTGGACATGTACAGCTTCCTGGTCGACATACCTGCCGGCGCCAGCAAGTTGCTGGTCGACTTCCAGTTCCTGTCACCGCTCGATCCAGTCCAGGGCCGCATCGTGGTCACTCCGGAAATCATCGGCCTGCAGTGGAACACCGTGGCGCTGTATCCGGCCGGATACCGGACGCGCCGGATCACCGTGCAGCCCAACGTGAAATTGCCCGAGGGCTGGAAGTTCGGCACCGCGCTGGAAGTGGCGACGCAGACTGGCGCGAGCACCGCGTTCAAGCCCGTGAATTTCGAAACCTTCGTGGACTCGCCGCTGCTGGCGGGAAAACATTTCAAGCGCTTCGACCTCGATCCGGGCGCCAGGCTGCCAGTGCACATGGACGTGGTCGCCGACAATCCGAAGGAGCTCGAGGCCAAGCCGGAGATCCTCGCCAGCCACCTGAAGCTGGTGCAGCAGACCTACAAACTGTATGGCTCGCAGCATTTCGCCCATTACGATTTCCTGCTGTCGATATCGGACCGCTACTCGGGCATCGGATTGGAGCATCACCAGTCGAGCGAGAACGGCGCCGAGCCGGGCTACCTCACCGATCCCAAGGGCACGTCCGATCGCGACCTGCTGGCGCATGAATTCGGCCATTCCTGGAACGGAAAATTCCGCCGCGGCGCCGGCCAGGACACGGCAAACTTCAACGTACCGTTCCAGAACGAGGCGTTGTGGATGTATGAAGGGCAGAACCAGTACTGGGGCTACGTGCTGGCGGCGCGTTCGGGAATCACCACGGCCGAAAAGGTGCGTGACGGGATTGCCAGTCTCGCCGCCTACTACGACAACATGGAAGGCCGCACCTGGCGTAATCTGCAGGACACCACCAACCAGCCGATCATCAGCCAGCGCGCCCGCCAGGCCTGGCGCAGCTGGCAGCGCGGCGAGGACTATTATTCGGAAGGCCAGTTGATCTGGTTCGATGCCGACACCCTGATCCGGGAGAAGAGCGGCGGCAAGAAATCGCTCGATGATTTCGCCCGCGTCTTTTTCGGCGTCGAGAACGGGCGCGTTGAAATGTTGCCGTACGTCTTCGCGGATGTCGTTGCCGCGTTGAATGCCGTGCTGCCTTATGACTGGACCAGCTTCCTGCGCGAGCGCCTGGACGGCAAGAGTCCGCGGGCGCCATTGGACGGCCTGGCACGCAGCGGATGGAAACTGGTTTACACCGAGGAGCCGGGTGCGCCCAGCGGTCGCGGCGGCGGCTCGACCGATTTGAGCTACTCGCTGGGCATGAGCCTGGGCAAGGACATGAAGATCGGCAGCGTGCTTTGGAACGGTCCAGCCTTCAAGGCCGGCCTGGCTTCCTCGATGACGCTGGTTGCCGTAAACGGCATGGCCGCCGATGCCGATGCGCTCAAGGACGCGGTGACCGAGGCCAAGAAGAGCGGCGCGCCGATCGTGTTGCTGGTGAACAACCTCGATCACATCGACACCGTGCGCATCGACTACCGCGGCGGCTTGCGCTATCCGCACCTGGAGCGCATTCCCGGCACCCCGGATCGCCTCGCGACCATCCTGGCGCCGCGCAAGTAGGCGCTATCATTGCCGGGATTTTCCGGAACAAGGATGGTTGATGGGCGTGCTCTGGTTCGACGGCTTGCTGGCCAGGGTCAGCGATGCCGGCGTCTACTTCCTGCCCGAGGAAGACATCGACGAATTGCTGGAAGCCGCGGCGGTGAATCGCTTTCCCTGCCTGCGCGTCAACCTGCGTGGCTGCGACGATCCGTCCGACTTGTTGCTGCGGGTCGCTGGCGCCCTGCAGTTTCCGCCGCCTTCCGACCTGGCGGGCCTGGTTGCGGCCTTGCGCTCGTTGCGCATGCCGGGCACGCCGGGGCTGGTGTTGTTGCTCGAGCACAGCGAGGGTCTGCGCGCGCATGCCACCGGCGCGTTCAAGGCCGCGATGGAAGTGCTGCAGACGGCAAGCCTGGAGTGGGCGCGCGCGAAAGCGCCGTTGTGGTCCTTCATCGCGCTGAGCCAAGAGCAATTCGACGCCCTCGATTGAGCGGCCGCCGTGCTTACAGGCGTTGCGCCAGACCGCTCCAACGCTGCGCCTTGCGGGCAATCCCTTCGCGAAGAACGTTTTCGTTGGCCCACAGGGTGACCTCGCGGCGGCAGCGGGTCAGGCCGGTATAGAGCAATTCGCGCGAGACGACCCGGGAGCCCTGCTCGGGCAGGGCGAAGAATACGCGTTCGAATTCCGAACCCTGCGACTTGTGCACGGTCAAGGCGAACGCCGATTCGTGGGCGGGCAACGCCGCCGGCAGCCAGGCTCGCGGGCCGCCGTCGGCGTCGAACCATACCCGCAATTCGCCGAATTCGTCCGGCCAGACCACGCCGATATCACCATTGAACAACTGGTGCCGGTAGCTGTTCTCGATGACAAGGACCAGGCGCCCGCGGAAAAACCCATCGCCGCGTCGCGCCGGGTCGAGCGCGCCGGCGATCAGGCCGTTGAGTTTCTGGCTGCCGGCGGCGCCTTCGCGCACGGCGGTCAGGACCCGGAAACATTTTGCCGCCGCCAGCGCCGCAGGCACGTCGGCCGCCGATTGCACCGCGCGATACGCGGGCAAGGCCTGCTCGAGCACTGCCTCGGCCAGCGCGCGGTCGCTGCCGGTTCGCCAGGCAACACCGCGAAAGCGTTCCGCCGCCAAGCCAGCCAGGGCCGCCCCGCCATCGCCGTCACGGACCACCGCGGCCAGTGCGGCGACGTCGATGTCGCCGGCCTGCCGATGGCTCTTGCCCAAGTGGGCACGATGCCGCGCCAACCGGCTCGCCTGGGTCGCTCCGGCATCGCACAAGGCGGCCAGCACGTCGCCGGTCTCCACCGAAGGCAACTGGTCGCGATCGCCGATCAGTACCAGGGTCGCTGCCGGCGGCACTGCCTCGAGCAACTTGCACATCAGCGGCAAATCGATCATTGACGCCTCATCCACGATCACCAGGTCCGCGAGCAGCGGGCGCGCGGCGTCATGGCGGAAATCGACCGAGCCACGCCGCCATCCGAGCAGGCGGTGCAGAGTGCTGGCTTCGCTCGGCAGCAACTGCGCAAGCCGCGCATCGATCAGGCCGTCGGCAAGCAGCTGCGCCAGGTTTTCCCGCACCGATTCGGCCAGGCGCGCCGCCGCCTTGCCGGTCGGGGCGGCGAGCAGGATGCGCGGAGCGCGGTCGTCGTTTGCGCGAGCGAAATGCTCCGCGAACAGCACCAGGGTGCGAGCGACTGTCGTGGTCTTGCCGGTACCCGGCCCTCCGGTCAGCAACAGGAACCGCTTCGACAACGCGGCGCGTGCGGCATCGGCTTGCGCCTGGTCGATGCTGCCGTCGGCGGCGGTGAACAAACTCGCGATGCGCTGAGCCAGGGCGTCGCTATCCTGCACAGGCTCCGAGCCGGCCAGCCGCGACGAGATTGCGGCAGCCAGGCGCGCTTCGTATTGCCAGTAGCGACGCAAGGACAGTGCTTCGCCGTCGAGCACCATCACGCAGGACTCGGACGCGGTGGCGGGAGCGGCAATCCAGGGCGAGGCCCACAGCACTTCAAGCCATTCCTCGAGAGGAGGCAGTTCGGGCAGTTCGCGATCGCCGGCGATCTCAAGCAGCAGTTCGCGGGCCAGCGTCATCGGCAACTGGCTGTGGCCGTTGGCCAGTGCCCGGCTGGTCAGGGCCGCCGCGGCCAACACCAGGTCCGGCGTCTCCGCGCGCGCGCGCCGCAGGCTTCGCGCCAGCGCCAGGTCGACGCTACGTATCCAGTTGCCACGCTCAAGGGCTCGCAACAGGCTCATGCCGGCTCCGGTTGCAGTAGTGCATCGAGCGCCTGGATCAGTTCCGTTGGCAGCGTGAGCGCGTGGATTCCGGGCGAGTGCTCGAGCTCATGGTCGAGACCGCGACAGAACAGGTAACGGATACCGCCGAGGTGGCGGCCGATGTCATAGCCATCGCCGAGCTTGAAGCGGAGCCAGCGATGCAGCGCCAGGCTGTACAGGACGTACTGCAAATCGTACTCGCTGTCCCGGACCGCCAGCGCGAGTGCTTGCTGGTCGTAGCCGCGCAACTGGTTCGATTTGTAGTCGAGCAGGTAGAAGCGACCATCGACTTCATAGACAAGGTCGATGCGCCCGGTGAGCAGGCCCTCGAGACGCTGGCGCATGCCGAAGACTTGGCGTTCGACGACGATGCCGAAGCGATGCAGCAATTCAAGGATTGCCGGGATGCGGGTCGGCGCCAGGGCAAAATGGAATTCCATTTCGTTGCAGCGCGCGGCATTGGCCAGCGCGGCAAGGCGCGCGCCCTCCGGCAAGCGCACA
>Ga0315287_10007016_pt1 | contig 11266 bp, 10 predicted proteins | sample YL17G11_0_MG_FD_205037 | JGI IMG/M metagenome (GOLD analysis project Ga0315287, IMG submission 205037) | Sediment microbial communities from Yellowstone Lake, YNP, Wyoming, USA - YL17G11_0 | ecosystem: Environmental > Aquatic > Freshwater > Lake > Sediment | place: USA: Wyoming | collected...
TTTGACTTCACCCTGCAGGTCCGAAACAAAGTCATCGAGGCATATCAGGAGATCATGAGGATGCAAGTCTAGGGATTGTAGATTGTAGATTTGGGATTTCCGATTTGGGATTTGGGATGTCGGGCCGAATGCTTCAATCCACAATCCGAAATCCACAATCTCAAATCATAGTGGGGCGCGTATGGATCAATTTGCGAAGCTTGGGCCGGTGACGGCCCTGCTCAAACTTTGGAACGAACTGACCTCGGCGCAGCGCGTCGTGGTCACGGCCTTTGCGATACTTGGAATGGCGCTGCTTGTGGTAGGCATTTCCAACCTTACCAAGCCCCGCATGGCGGTAATGTTCTCCAACCTGAGCCAGGAAGACGCAGGCGCGATCATCCAAAAGCTCAGCGAGGCGAAGGTGCAATACCAGCTTTCGGGCGACGGCAGTACCGTGGAGGTGCCGGCCGGCAAGGTCGATGAACTGCGCCTCCAGATGGCCACCCAGGGACTGCCGCAGGGCGGCACGGTCGGTTTCGGCATTTTCGACAAGACCAGCCTCGGAATGACCGAGTTCATGGAGAAAGTCGACTATCAGAGGGCCATCGAGGGCGAACTCACCCGTACGATATGCTCTCTCGCGCCGGTGATGGGCGCACGCGTGCACATCACGATGCCCGACGGCGCCGTTATCGAATCCGAGCAGGAGCCCACCAAGGCGGCCATTGTCGTCAAGCTGCGAAGGGGCCAGCCGATGAGCGACGAACAGACCAGCGCCATCGTGAGGCTGGTGTCATCGGCTGTCGACAGTCTCAAACCGGAGAACGTGACTGTGGTCGATTCGGATGGCAACGTCCTCTCCGAAGGACCCGCCATGTCCGGCAGTGGGTCCTTGATGACCTCCAACCAGTCGAAGATGAAGCGGCAGTTCGAGTCCGAACTCGCTCAGAGCCTGGGGAGCATGCTCGCCAAGACTGTCGGGCCGGACAAGGCGGTCGTGCGGGTCTCCGCCGACCTGAGCTTTGATCGGACGCAGACAAAGGTCGAATCCTACAAGCCGGCGTCGCCGGCCGGTACCGCAACGGGCCCCAACGGTCAGACGATCACGAAAGAAGCGACCGGCGTGTTGATCTCATCCGAAAAGAAGACCGAGAACTACAACGGCGCGGTGGCGCCTCCGGCAGGCATTCCTGCCCCGACAGGCGCCGGCGGCAGTGGCAGGCCCAGAGTGACTGGCGGCCCGAACGATACATACAGTCGCGAGGAATCCACCGCCCAGTACGGCGTGGATAGGACAATCGCCGAAACGGTAAAGGCCCCGGGTACTCTCCAGCGGCTCTCGGTGGCGGTGCTTGTCGATGACAAGGTCGATCCCGCTACCATCGGTGTCATCAAACAGGCGGTCGCCGCTGCAGCCGGCATCGACGAAAAGACCAGGGGCGACGTGCTGACCGTTGACCGCGTGCCCTTCAGCAAAGATAACGAGAAGAAGATGGCCGAGGAGATGGCCAGTGAATCCCGTAACCAGATGATTATGACCGTCGCGAAAAACGCCGGCGCCGTGGTTCTCCTTGTCGTATTTCTTGTCTTCCTGAAGCGGATCATCAAGCAGATTCAGGTGCGTGTGCCCGAGCATACGGCCAGGCCCCAGCCGGTCGCGGCGGCGCCTAGCCCGGCCGATATGGTCGCGGCAGTGGGGGCAAACGCATTCGCGGGTCCCACGGCTCAACCACCGGAGCAGCAATTCAGTACGTCCAAACCGGATCCGTCTATTCCCAGCGATGTGACCAATTCCAGCCCTGAAGACGTGGCGAGGTTGGTCAGGTCGTGGATGTCCGAGCAGCGGTAAATGGAGGTTGATATGAACTCGACTGTCAGTCGACTGAGCGGTCCGCAGAAGGCCGGAGTGTTGATGATATCACTGGGAGCGGAGGAGTCGGCGAAGGTGTTCGGTTGCCTGACGCCGGAGGAACGAGACCTCCTTGGCACAGAGATAGTGAAGCTCAGGCACGTCGATGAACTGACCCGCCGCAGCGTGCTCGAAGAGGTCAATGACATCATTGTCCGCTATCATACCGTGCCGGAGACTGGGGAGCCGGCTGCCGCTGAGGGGCGCCTTGACAGCAACGAACCCTTCAAGTGGGTGGAATCCCTCCCACCCGACGAAGTAGTCCGGATGATCGGCCATGAACGGCCCCAGAACATAGCTTTAATACTCGCTCACATCGCGCCTCAGGCCGCGGCCAGGATTCTGTCCCGCCTGTCGGAAAGTGTCCGCAACCAGGTCGCGCACCGCCTGGCGACTATGAACCCGGTTACCAGAGAGGCCATCGAAGCCACGGATGCCGCGATGCGCCAAAAGGCCGGCAAGGTGAACGCCCGGCGCAGGCACGAAGGTATCCTGGGCATCCTGGAAGGGGCCACGGAGCGCGTCAAGGATTCCGTCGGCAACGCTCTCACGATTTTCGAAGCTGTTTCACAGCCAATCAGTGTTCGCACGTTCGCAAGCCCCGATGATATGCTCCAACTTTCCGACGCCGAGATGAGGTCGGTGCTTGCCGAGGTCGACTTCGACGACCTGTGCCTCGCGCTTCGTGTGGCGGGCGACAAACTGCGGAGCGCAGTGCTCGCCAACGCGCCGGAGGAAATCGGGCCGGCGCTCCACAGGGAGATCAACTCCACCGCCCAGATCAGGGTGCGCGAGATCGAGCGAGCCCAGACAAGGATTGTGGAAGCACTGAACAGCCTGTTTGTCGGCGATCGCGCTCTGGAGGCCGCGGTTGAGTAAAGTCATCAAAGCTCAGGTCATGCCCACCGCCGGCCTGCCCATCAACTTCCAGAAATTCGAGAGGCGCGTTCACTCGGGCAAAGTGCAGTTGCCATCTCCCGAAGACAACCTCTCACCCGCCGACAAGGCCAGAGCCGAAGCCGAGATCATCATCAGTACAGCCAGAGCCGAGGCCGAGGCCATACTTGACGAAGCCCGGCGGGAAGGCCATCGGGATGGTATGGCTGAAGCCGTGGCGTCCGCCCAATCCCTCATGCAAAGGCTGGAAGACGACATCGCCACCGCCGAGATCGAAACCAGGCAGTTTCTGGAATCCCTGGAGCCGGAACTGCTAAAGCTCTGCCTGGAGACTGTCGAGAAGGTAATTAGACACGAAGTGAGGACCGGGCCCGAGGTCGTTTTGCGGGTGATCAAGTCCTGTCTGCGGCGCGTCAAGGAAAACGGGGACGTGCGGGTGCACGTGAACCCCGGCGAAGTCGCCGCGGTCCGTGCCCAACGCGATGAGCTCTTGAGGGCGGCCGAGGGAATCGGCGCGATCAGCATTGTCGATGACAGGCGCGTATCACCCGGCGGTTGTGTGATCGAGACCGCTAACGGTGATCTGGATGCCACGGTCGAGACCCAGTTGGAACGCGTCGAGCAGACACTGACGGAGACGTTTGAGGATGATCATAACAAGACCAGTCCTGGATTTGGGGAGGTACCGTAAGGCTATCAGCCGGGCGGATATGGTCCGGGCCAACGGTCGAGTAGCTCAGGTCATAGGTGTGCTGGTGGAGTCTTGCGGCCCGCGGTGTGGAGTCGGGGAAATATGCGAAATCCACAATGGACGAGCCGAAGAGCCTGTGCTTGCCGAGGTCGTGGGGTTCCGTGGGAGCCGCACGCTTCTTATGCCGTACGGGGTGGTCAACGACGTGAAACCCGGCAGTCCGGTGATCGCGCAGGGCTTATCACTGCGGGTGTTCGTCGGCCCATCCCTGCTGGGGCGTGTGTTGGACGGTCTGGGCCGCCCGCTGGATGGCGGCGGACCGATACCGGGCGAGGTCGAGATCACCGCTTCATCCACACCTCCGCATCCCCTTTCCAGGCGCCGGATTCACGAGGCGCTCTCGTTCGGCGTTCGGGCCATAGATGGGACACTGACTATCGGCAAGGGGCAGAGAATAGGAATCTTCTCGGGCAGCGGCGTGGGCAAGAGCACCCTGATGGGTATGATCGCCCGCAACACCGCCGCCGATGTGAATGTAATCGCCCTCATTGGCGAACGCGGCCGTGAGGTGCGTGACTTTATCGAAAAAGACCTGGGACCCGAGGGCCTCGCGCGAAGCGTTGTCGTCGTTGCCACATCGGACCAGGTGCCGGTGGTTCGTTTGAGAGGAGCTCAGGTCGCGACGGGGATCGCCGAGTATTTCAGGGATTGCGGCAAGGACGTGCTCCTGATGATGGACTCGGTCACCCGTGTCGCCTGGGCCCAACGCGAGATCGGTCTTGCATCCGGCGAGCCGCCGACCACCAGGGGCTACACTCCGTCGGTCTTCGCCGTGTTGCCGCAGCTCCTGGAAAGGGCCGGGACTTCCGACCGGGGCTCGATCACAGGGCTCTACACCGTGCTCGTCGAAGGTGATGACATGAACGAGCCGGTCGCGGACACCGTCCGAGGGATTCTCGACGGGCACATCGTACTGACCCGGGAACTCGCCGCTCGCAACCATTACCCGGCGATCGATGTGCTGTCGAGCGTGAGCAGGCTTATGATCGACGTGACCACATCCGAGCACAGGTCCCACGCGGGGAGGCTGCGCGACGTTCTGGCGACCTACAAGACCAATGAGGACCTCATCAATATCGGCGCCTACGCGCGCGGCAGCAACGCCGGCGTGGACTATGCCCTGACCAAGATAGACGCCGCGAACGAGTTTCTCAAGCAAGGCATCGACGAGCGCTCGGACCTTGCGGGCGCAAGCGCGGCGTTAGGCGGTTTGTTCGGCGATGAAACGGTTTAGGTTCAGATTGCAGACTCTCCTGGATCAGCGCAAAGCCAGGGAGGAGAAGCTGCTCTGGGAATTGAGCGACCTGCAGCGTGAGGAGATGCGCGAAATCGAGCGGCTTCATGCACTCGAGCGCATTCTTCGGGAGGCGTGCGAGTCTATCGAAGAGGCCCTTTGTAATGGGTCTTGGGCGAGCGAACTGGTCCGGCGCGATGAGTTCGCCAAGGCCACTCGGGACGATATTCGGGTGCAGGAACTGACCATAGAGGCGGTCGGTCGGCGCGTGGAAGCGAAGCGCCTCGAGGTGGTCAAAGCGATGCAGGACCGCAAAGTCCTGGAGGCGCTAAAGGATAAGCAGGAGCGCGAATATATAGTGTCGATGGCGCGCCAGGAGCAGAACCAGCTCGACGAAATGGCCTCGGTGAGATATGCGAGGGGAATGTAGATGCTCGAGAGTTTGACATCCGTGATGGGCAGGATCGAGGAGATCAAGGCGCATTTCAAGCATGTGGGGGCGTCCGGCGTGGTTCACGTCGCCCCGCATCTGGAATCGGGTGAGCTGACGTCGCGCCCGAACAGTGTCAGGCCGTTTTTCCCGTCGTACCTGGTCGAGCCGGTCAAGGATAAGGTCAGGGGGTCTGTCGAGACGGTGTCGGCGTATGACGGCTTCATCAGCGGCGCCGCCCAAAAATGGGGCGTGGACCCCGCGCTGGTGAAGGCGGTCATCCAGGCCGAGAGTGGGTTCAGAACGGACGCCACATCGCCGGCCGGGGCTCGGGGGCTCATGCAGCTTATGCCGTCCACGGCGGCATCGCTGGGAGTCTCCGACCCTTACGATCCCGAGCAGAACATCTATGCCGGGACGCGATATCTGAAAGGCCAGTTGGAGCGCTTTGGGGGCGATGTCGAGAAGGCGCTCGCCGCCTACAACGCCGGTCCCGCCGCCGTGATCAGATACGATGGCGTCCCGCCTTATCAGGAGACACAAGACTACGTCCAGCGTGTACTTGCCTATCAAGACGAGTACGCGGGGGAGTAAGAGGTCGTAAGTTATAGGTCATAAGTCGCAAGTTGCTTGGTGACGGGGGATGGGATTAGGATTACGGCCTTTTCCCCTCACCCCAACCCTCTCCCGCAAGGGGAGAGGGGGCAGATTGTGCAGGATTACAGCACTGACAGCTACTTATGACTTACAACCTATGACCTAAAACCAAAAAGAAAGGAGGTGAATATATGATCAATACTGCTATCGTTATGAGTCCCATCGAGACCGCGCCCGATCGTGGGGCGACGGCGGGGGCTCAGAAGAACCAACCGGACAGTTCGGGTTTCGGCGCGGTCCTGGACTCCAAGATCGAGGCCGAACAGGGCCAATCGCAGGAAGCGAAGCCGGTCGAGGGCCAGAAGCCGGGCAATGATCCTGAGCCACAGCTCAAGACGCAGCCGGAAGGCAAGTCCGAAGGCAAGCCCAAAACGGCGACTGAGAACAAGCCCGAAGCGGCGTCCGAAAGCAAGCCTGAAACGGCCAAACCCGATGCGGGTGATGCCAAACTGGATGGCGCCGCCGTGGTCCTACAGGCGGTCCAGGCCGCGATCAACCAGGCGGCTAATCCGGCCAAAGGTGCCGAGGCAGTCTCGGACAAGGGGCAGTCTGCCGAGACCGTCGAGGTCGAGGCGGCGCCTGCCGTCGTGGTCAAGCCTATGGCTCAAGTTCAGACACCGGCGCCGGCTATCACACCCGTGAATGCCGACCAGCAGACTCAGCCGGAGGCCGGCAAGCAGGACGTCGTACCGGAACCTGCCGAGCAGACAGAGAAGGCGGCACAGCCCGATTCGCGGACCGTGGACGTCGGACTCACTCGGGTCGGCGGGAACGAAGCCGAGCCCAAGACGGGCGAAGCCGGGACCGAAACGCGAGCGGCTGGAACCGGCACGGGGAAACAGACGGAAGCCCCGAATGAAGCCCCGAAGGACACAGCGTTCCTCGACCTGGCCGCCAAGGGCATGGTCCAGGAGGCGCAGGTCAAGGCTTCCAACAACCAACCCGACACGAGCACGGATGCTCTCAAGCAAACGCAGACTCAGGACCGTCCCGCCGGAACGGATACGGCGGAACCCACGAAGGCCCAGCTCTCGGTGAAGGCCGACGTGCGTGCGGCGGCCGCGGCGACTGTGACAGCGCAAGCCAAACCAGTCGAAGCTCAGCCCACGGATGTGACACTCAAGCCGCACGTGGTTGCGGCGCTCATGGATGAGATGAAATCTCAGGTCACCAAAGTCGATGTTTCCGGCGGATCAGGCAAACCCGGCGGCGATTCGGCGGGTTCGAGCCGAAGCCAGACGGCCGCTCAGGACGCGGTTTTCGTGATCCCAGGCCGGACATCGTTCGAGTCGGTGATCAGGAGTTTGGATGCCACGGCGCCCGCCCAGAGCACCGACACTCCAAACACCGAAACGCGCATCCGGATCATCGATCAGGTTGTGCAGGAAATCAGGCTGCGCCAGTTCCAGGGGCAGACAGATATCACGATCAAACTAAACCCAGCCGAACTCGGCGCGCTCAGACTTCACATCAGTCAGACCGCCAACGGTCTGACCTCGCTGATCCATGCGAGCAGCGACAATGTCAAGGGACTATTGCAGGCCAACCTGCCTGCTCTCACACAGGCCCTTTCGGACGCCGGAGTGAAGATGGACCAGGTCACGGTCACGTCCCCAACGTCCTATGACTCACTCATGCACGACAATGCTTCAGGCACTGCGTATCAGCAGGACGGCAAGTCTGGTCGACACAACACCGGCGGCTCGTCCGAAATGGACGTCAAGGGGGCGCTAATTAACGCGGCGATGGGCGGAGTCACGCCCGGAGGATCAGCCCGCTACAGTTGGCTGGCTTAGGAGGTAACCAAGCAATGACCACTAATACTGTTGGTTCGGCGTCTTCGACCGCGGGCGCAACCGGCGGCTCGACGGCATTGACCGGACTCAACAAGTCACTGGACAGGGATGCGTTTCTGAAACTTCTCATAACGCAGATGCAAAACCAGGACCCATTGAACCCGATGGATGACAAAGAGTCCATCGCGCAGTTGGCGCAGTTCTCTTCGTTGGAGCAGATGGAGGAAATGAACTCCAGCTTCACGAAGTTCGGGGACACGTTCGCGCGATCGTCGACGGCCACTCAGTCGTACACTCTTGTCGGATCCTGGGTCGATTACAATGACCCGTGGAATCCGGTCGCAAAAGCCACGGGCAGGGTGGACGGTGTCACGTTCCAGGACGGTGTGCCCAAGTTGAAGATCGGGGCAGCGAGCGTGGACCTTTCGGATATCGCCAAGGTCTATCCCACCTATGCCTCGATCGGTCAGAACAGGGCGTCGGCCAGCGCGATATCGCTTATCAATCAGGCGGTTGATTACGTCGATCTGACTCTTGGAGTCGTGAAGACCGGCGTGGTCAGCTCGGTTTATTTTGCCGATGGCTGGCCGAAGCTCAACATAGATGGCAAGCTGATCGACATGTCCGGCATTATCGGGACTTCCGACGCTAATGATGGGTCGGGCGGGACCGACGCGACCGCTGTTGCCAATTCGTTACGCGGCAAATGGGTGGAGTATCGGGACCCGGCGAACCCGGCGACTACGTATACCGGACTCGTCAGCGCTATCGATACCACCGGTGGCTCGCCGAGGCTCAAAGTCAACTCTTCGCTGGTCGATCTCGGCAGCGTTGTCAAGGTGTATAAGCCTGCCAAGTAAACGGCTCCACAAGTGGAGTTTCTCCCCAATGGACTGGGGAGTGATGAGAAAGGAGTTGCGACATTGTCTCCGGTTAGACCCACTACCGACCTGATCGGGATCGGAAAAGTCGTCAACGCCCCCGAACCGCGGCGGCGGTCCGTCGGCGCCGGGTCGTTTGGCAACCGGCTGCAGGCGGAGATTACCAAGCAAGGCGACGTGAAGTTTTCGTCGCATGCCCAGAAGCGGCTGGCCGAGAGAAACGTTCATCTCAATGAGAGTGAACAGGCCCGCCTGGGCGCGGCCATGGACAGGGTCCAGCAGAAGGGCGCTGACAAGTCGCTCGTGCTGTTGGACGATTTGGCGTTGGTGGTAAGCGCAAGGAACCGGGTCGTGATAACCGCCCTTGATAGCGCAAGAAACGCTGTATTCACGAATATCGATAGCGCCGTAATCGGCTAAACAAATCTAACGCACTGGACCTCTTTCGAGGAAGTGCGCATCCGCTGAATGATTGAAGCGGCAGCAACAATAGGAGGTCATACAAATTGATTCGAGCAATGTATAGTGGCATCTCAGGCATGAATGCTTTCAGAAGCGCACTCGATGTCATAGGAAACAACGTAGCGAACATCAACACCACGGCCTACAAAGCCGGCCGTGCGAACTTCAAGGACATGCTCAGCCAGGTCATCACGGCGGCCACGGCGCCGGGCGCGTCCCGTGGTGGTTCCAACGCTTCACAGATCGGCCTCGGCGTGATCCTCGGCTCGGTGGACCTCAATACCACCCAGGGCTCGATGCAGGCTACCGGCCGCGGCACCGACCTCGCCGTTGAGGGCAACGGTTTCTTCGTCCTCGCAGGCGGCGACAAGGTCGCCTATACGCGTGACGGCGGCTTCTCGCTGGATTCTGAGTTCAACCTCACGGCCACCGGTTCGGGGATGAAGGTCTTGGGATGGGGCGCGGATTTCGAAACCGGACAGATCGACACCACAGCGCCGATCACGGCGTCATCGAGCATCAGAATCCCTCTTGGCGGACTTAGTGTTGCGCGCGCGACCTCTGATATCGACATCGCCGGCAACCTGAATGCGTCCTCGTCGGGCCCCAGCCAGACCACGTTCGTCAACCTGGCTCGCAACCTGGACTCCACCCTCGGGCCCAAGGCCACCGCGGCTGCTGCGTTTACCGGCGGCTTCGATTCGGCCGCGGTGGATGGCACGACCCACAACGTGAGCTTCAATGTCTACGACCAGGCGGGCACGTCTCATCCCGTGACAGTGGCATTTACAAAGAACGGCGCGAGTCAATGGGACTACGCCGTGACCGCGACGGGCGCCGATGCCGCTTCTCTGCCGCCAAACGGCAGCCTGACATTCACGGGCGGGGTGTCGGACCTCGCAAGCATACCGTTGAACCTGACGTGGAACACGGGGGTTGACAGCATCACCACGGCCATCGACACCAGTGCCCTCACGGAGTCGACCACGACCAATGCGGCCGCGTCCGCGGTCGATGGCAAGGCCCCCAGCGCTCCCGTGCCCCTCGTATTCGATGTCTACGACTCGCTCGGAACGGCTCACAGCGTCACCGCGACGTTCACGAAGCTGCCGGCGGCCAACACCTGGCAGTACGCCATAACCTGCCCCGACGTCGATCCTGCAACACTCCCCACGCCGAGCAACATTGTCTTCGTGGGCGGTGTTCCCAATGTATCGAGTATTCCAGTATCGCTCACCCTGGCGACTTCCAACGGATCGGAGTCTCCACTGGCGTTTTCCATCAGTACGTCGGCGTTGACCCAGAACGCTGAAACGACCAACGTAGCCGTGGGCTCCAAGGACGGCTCACCTCCTGGTGAGGACGTGCTCGTCAAGTTCGACATCTATGACTCACTGGGTCTCAACCACAAGATGCAGTTGACCTTCTCGAAGACCAGCGACCCGGCGACATGGGACTATCAAGTAACTTGCCCGGACGCGACCGACACTTCGCTTCCGCCTCCCGGACGCATAACGTTCAGCTCTCTGGGCTATAGCCAATTGCCCAACATACCGATTTCGTTAGTCTGGAAGAACGACAACGGCTCGGTTCAGCCACTTGTGGGCGCGATCAACACGAGCAACATCAGCCAGTTGAACGGCGCGACCACCGCAGACCTGTCCTACCAGGATGGCCTGCAGTTGGGCACGCTGGAGTCCTACAGTATCGGACGCGACGGCCTGATCTCCGGCGTGTTTACCAATGGCTCGACCAGAAACCTGGGTCAGTTGTCGCTGGCCCAGTTCAACAACCCTGCCGGTCTTACCAAGATCGGCAACAACGCCTGGACGACGAGCCCGAACTCCGGCACCGCCAAGACAGGCGTGCCCGGTCAGGGCGGCATGGGGATGATCAACTCAGGCTACCTCGAGGCTTCGAATGTGGACCTGGCAACCGAGTTCGCCAACATGATCGTCGCACAGCGCGGCTTCCAGGCGAGCTCCAGGATCATCACCACGTCCGATGAGGTACTCCAGGAGCTGGTTTCACTTAAGAGATAGTAATCGCGGATTGGGGCGGGATTACCCATCCCGCCCCATGGCACAAGTCCGGATTGCGCCTGGCCCGGTAATTGCATGTCCGCACGTGATAGGTGACAACAACAATGATCAAGCTTACGCTTTACAACGATTCCGACGTGATATTGAACGCCGACCTGATCGAGTTCGTCGAGCGGACGCCCGACACTCTCATCTCGCTGATTACCGGCAAGAAGGTGATGGTCA
>Ga0315287_10007018_pt1 | contig 11265 bp, 8 predicted proteins | sample YL17G11_0_MG_FD_205037 | JGI IMG/M metagenome (GOLD analysis project Ga0315287, IMG submission 205037) | Sediment microbial communities from Yellowstone Lake, YNP, Wyoming, USA - YL17G11_0 | ecosystem: Environmental > Aquatic > Freshwater > Lake > Sediment | place: USA: Wyoming | collected...
ATCGAGACCGCCCGGCGTTTCGTACACCTGACCCGGCGGCCCTGACCATCAGTGCCCGCCAAACGAGCGACGAGGATGCCGCGCCGTCTCATCGTCAACGACGCAGAAGCCGAAGCGAGCGTCGGGCAAGGTCCAGCACCCGACGCTTGATGGCGATGATGCGGGCTTCGGGCGAGCTCACCTCCAGGAGCAGCCGACCGGAACCGGTCGACGGTCCGGACTGAGGCATGTCCATGGAGGCCTGGGCCAACAGCTCGCGGGCGCCGGCTCGAGCTCGACTGCGGTCACGCCCGGGAGCAAGTGGCGACTTGACGAGGGTGACGAAGAACTCGTAGTCACCCGGTTCCGTTGGGTAGAAACGGACGATCTCGAAGTCGATCAGCCCGAGGCGAACCAACACGTCATACAACTCGACGAACGAAGCCGGTGTGAACGTGCTGCAGTGCACATCGACGTACACGTCGCGGTCCGCCGCGGCGATGCATCGATCGAAGGCAAAGATGTCCGGGTCGACGACGTCGCCACGACGCAGACCCGACGGGTCGAGGCCGGCCCAGAGATCGGCTGCGCTCACCGCCCCGATGAAGTTGGACTCGTGATCGTAGATCTGTTGGAAGGTGGGAACATCGGTCTGAGTGAGGTAGGCGTCGACCAACTGGGCCGGGGCAGTCACGAGGCGACGGGCATCGAAGCAGAAGCGCTTGTCAGGTAGCACCAGCGAAAGCACCCCGCCGACACGAAGGATCTCCGCCACCTGCTGCAGCCATCCGATCGGATTGGGGATGTGCTCCAACACGTGAGATGCGATCACGAAGTCGAGCGGGGCATCCTCGCCGATCACGTCGATGAGCCGCTTCCCCGGCTGCCACACGTAGTCCACGTCGACCAGGCCGTCCGCCTGAGGAGCGGCTTCGGGGTTCTCCGCATACTTGGCCCGCAGTTCCTCCTTGGTTGCGTGATCGAGGTAACGGACATTGGGCTCGCCGCGAGGGAGGCGTGGGCTGTGGAGGGCTCCGACCTCGATACCGACCATGACGGTGAGATCGATCAGCTCGCCGACCTTGGTGGTGACGTCCACGGACCGCATCACCCATCTCCTCTCTCGATCATGCCGGCCCTTCGATCATCTGGTGTCGGCGCCGCGCCGGAACGGCCGGACCAGGCGCAACAGCTTGGCCTTGACCCCCATCAGCTGAGCAGCCACGCTCGTCTCGAGCTCGATCAGCGCCTCGAGCCGCTCTTCGAGCCGTCCCAGCCGAGCGTGCACCTCATCGACGTCACCCTGGAGGCGGTTGAGCCGGGGCACCGTGTCCTGCCGCACGACCTCGGTCGAATCGGCGGCGATGAGGGCGGCGGCGATGGCGGAGAAGTCGCTCGGCGTGTCGGTCGAGGGCTCGCGGGCGCCGACGTCGGGCTCGCCCTTCGTGCGGGCGACCACCAGGTGCCGGTAGTGGGGGGCGACCAGCGAGCGGTCGGCCATCGACAGGTTGTAGAGCATGTCGTAGCCGGCACTCAGGGGCTGGAGGGCTGGCCGGGCCTCGAGTTGGAAGCGCAACAGCATCATCACGAGCCAGTCCCAGAGATGGCCGTCACCGATGGTCGCCACCGCGGAGCCCCCGTCCCGGAACGCGACGACCGTCGCGTCGAGATCGGGCAGGCCGTTGGCCCGGTGCTCGTCGAGCTGCGGTTGCTCGGTGCCCAGCGTGAGCAGGGCGTAGGTGCGCACGAGCTCTTCGACGCCGACCACCCCCGCCGTGTCGAAGGGGGCCGCCACCACGACCAGATCGCTCGACACCCGACGCAGCTCGGCCAGGAACGCCACGCGTCCGGCCGGCGGCACGTGCTCGAGCACATCGCTGCTCACCACGGCGTCGAACGCCCCGTCGGGGAACGGCAGCCGGGTGCCGTCGGCGCGGGCCACGACCGCCCCGGGCAGACGCTCCTCGGTGACCTGCACATCGATGCCGATCACTGCCAGGCCGGCATCGAAGGTGTGGAGGTGCCCGGCGCTGTCGCCGACGTCGAGCACGCGGAGCGGCCCGGGGCCGAGCGACGCCCGCACAGCCCGCACGATGGCGCCGTAGCGCCCGTACCGGTCGAACGACGTCCACGTCATGGCCGGGAACTCGACCCCGGCATGTTCGGTTCGGACGCCTTCGCTGACCATGACACCTCGGGTTCGATGCGGCGGGATCGAGGCCGCCGGCGGTCGAATGGACCAACGTGGTTCTCGCACGTCGGCCCCGTGGCTGACGGTCAGGGATCGAAACGTTCGGGGACGGGTCCGCAGCGTAGTGCCCGATGACCTCGGACTACCCGACCTGCAGGGCTATGGTCAGCCGGTGACGACCGTACCTGTCATAGTCACGACCCGCCGAGATGAGCCAACCCTCCAGGCCCTTGGCCGGAGTCCCTTCGTATGGTGGCAGCGGCCGGCGCGGCTGACGACCCGGCGCCGGCGCCGCCATCTCGCGGTCCTCGCACTCCTGATCGCCCTCGGGTTCGCCCGGGGGGCCTATTGGTCTGCCGCCATGCCGGTGTGGAGTCCCATCGACGAGATCGCCCACTTCGGCTATGTGCAGTCTCTCGCGGAGGGCGACGGCGTGCCGGTCATCGGGCGCGACCTGATCCGTGATGAGGTTCTGGTCGCCGCCAAGAACTCGCCCACGAGCGTCTACCGCGAGCAGCCCTATCAACCCACCAACACCGACCCGAACTGGGGCGCGGTCCGCCAACAGTACGAGGCCACCGCAGGGCCGACGTACTACGCGCTGATGGTCTTGCCGTACTGGATCGGGCGCCCCTTCGGCGTCCCCGGCGAGCTGCTGGCCATCCGGCTGGCCACGGTCGCCCTCGCCCTGGTGGCGATCCCGCTCACGTGGGCCCTCGCCCGCCGCCTCTTCCCCCGACACCCCGCGGTCTGGCTCATCGCCCCGGCCCTGCTCGTCGCCACCAATGCCTTCTCGTTCGGATCGGTCACCAACGATCCACTGAGCATGACCCTGGCGGTGGCCGCGGTGCTGGCTCTCCTGCGGGCCCTCGACGATCGTCCCACACCGGGAGGGACGGTACTGGCAGGGGTGCTGCTCGGAGCCGGCCTCGTCACCAAGGCCACCACCCTGACCGTCGCCCCGCTGCTGGTGGCCGTCGTGGTCACGTGGTGGTGGTCGGCCCGGCCCGCGCTCGCCCGGGTCGGCCGGGTCGTCGCCACCGTCGTGGCCACCACCACGGTCGTGGTTCTGCCGTGGATGTGGTGGAACCTCTCGACGTACGACGCGCTCAGCGGGGTCGACGAGGTGAACAATGCACTGGGGCCGCCCTCGTCGGCGTTCAGCCTCGGCCGGCTCTCCACCGAGCTCGGAGACGCCCGGCTCGGGTTGTGGGCGAATCAGCTCGTGTTGGGTCGGCGCTACGGCGGCTTCTGGCTGCTCCTGGTCGTGCTGACCGGGATCGCTGGAATCGCCGTCGCCTGGATCCGACGCTCGTGGGACGACCTGTTCGGCGTGGCGCTCTGCGGAGCCGCGCTGCCGCTGGCCTTCGCCATCTCGGAGGCCATCAACATCGTGCTCATGCACGGCACGGGCGCTCCGGTCGGCCGACATCTCCTCCCTGTCCTCCCGTTCACCCTGATCGGCGTGGCCGGGGCGCTGGCGGTCGTCGTGACCCGCCGATGGCTACCGACGGTGGTCGGCCTGGTCATCGCGCTGGCCCTCTTGCTCGAGGGTCACGGCACCGACGACCTGTTGTCCCGCAGCTACGAGCGTTCGATCCAGGACCCTGCGTTGGCTCCGATCGTCGATCAGAGTTGGTCCGACGCCACCATCGGGACTGCGGCAATCCTCGTATCACCCTCGTGTCCGGTCGCCGCCTTCTCGATCGGATTCGCCGGCGTGACGCCGGCCGAGCTCATCGTCCGCCGTGGGGGCGAGTCGTGGCTCGTCACCGCCGAAGCGGTGTCGAGCTCGTTACCGCTCTATAGGGCCCCTTCCCCAGACGCCGTTTGGTACCGGCTTCCCACCGAGCTGGACACCTCGTTCACGATCGAGCTGCCGGCCGGATCGCCTGTCAACGCATCGTCGGGCGATCGCACCGCCGTGCTCTCCCTCGATGGAAGCAGTGGCGACCCCGTCGCCCGCCTCTACTGCCGCCAACCCGATGCCCGTGACGTCGCCTTCACGACCAACTACGCCCCCAATCACGCTGATGCCGTCACCCGCGACCTCCTTCGCCTCCCGCTGGTCGCCGGTGTGACACTCGCGGCGATCGCGACGGCCGGGGCGGCCGGAGTCGCGGTGGCCGGAGGCCGGAAGCGGCGTCGTCCGCACCCCACCGCGCGGAGTCGATGATGGTCGCCGCCTCCGCCTCACTCCACTCGGTCCGCCGACGAGTATCTGTACTCCTCTCGGCTCCGAGCGCCCGGCTCGCCTGGTGGATCTCGTTCGCGGTGCTCAGCTTCCTCGGCGGCCTCTGGGCCGTCTCGAGCCCACTCATGAGCGGGCCCGACGAGGGTGCCCACACCATCAAAGCAGTCGCCGTGGCCCGCGGCGAGCTGCGGGGTCGGGACGTGCGGGTGGTCGGCGATGGCCCGACCAACCAGAGCCGTCGCGACACCCACGTCATCATCCCCCGCGCCTACGCCGACCTGCGAGCTTGCTTCATGTTCGTGCCAACCATCCCGGCCGGATGTGCCCCGGCGGTCGGGACCGACACCACTCCCACCGAGGCGACCACGTACACGGGCAGCTATCCCCCGCTCTACTACGCCCTCACCGGCTGGCCCAGCCGACTGCTGTCGCCCTACCGGGCCCTGTACGCGATGCGGTTCTGCAGCGTGGCTGTCTGCTCGGCGCTCCTGGCCTCTGCGCTCGTCTCGGCCCGACGCCTGGCTCCCGACGGGGCCGGCGTCGCCGCCGTCGCCCTCGGGCTCACCCCGCTCGTCGTGTTCCTGATGGGCACGATCAACCCGAGCGCGTTCGAGATCGCCGCGGCGATGGCCACCTGGGCCAGCCTGCTCGACCTGTTGCGCCGCCGCGGCCCGGCCCCGGCCCGCCTCGTGCTGCGGGTGGTCGTGGCCACGATCTGCTTCGCCGCCGTCCGGCCCCTGAGCCCTGTGTTCGCCATGCTCGTCGTGGCCGCAGTGCTCGCCATGGCCGCCACCCCGGCCCGATTGCGCGAGCTCGCCGGCGATCGTCGGGCCCGCCTCGGCGGCCTCGCCATCGTGATCGGGCTCGCCGCGAGCACCCTCTGGGTCGTGGCGTCGAAGGCCTACGACTCGTTTGCCGGAACACCCCAACCCGGGGTATCGCTCGGCACCGCGGTGCGGGGAGTGATCGACCTCGAGCCCTGGCACACACGTCAGATGTACGGCGTGTTCGGCTGGCTCGACACGCCGACACCGTGGGGCATGGTCATGCCGTGGCTGATCACCTGTGGGCTGGTTCTGGTCGTCGCTCTGGCGCTCGGATCATGGCGAGAGCGGGCGGTGCTCACCGGTTGGCTCGCGGTCACCGTCGCCTTTCCGGTCGTGGCCGAGGCGCTGCGCGTCGAGAAGTACGGCTACATCTGGCAGGGCCGCTACACGATGCCCCTCGCCGTCGGGCTGCCGATCCTGTCGGCGTGGGTGATCAGTCGGTCGAATCGGGTGCCTCGCCCCGCGGTCCGCGACGTCGCACTGGTGATCATCATCGGCATGGCGATCGGCCAACTGCTCGCTCATGGCATCGCCCTGACGCGCTACATCGTGGCCGTGCCCGGCACGCAGGCGTTCGGCTACCTGAGCGGCACGGGTTGGCGCCCGCCGCTGAGCGCCCCCCTGCTGTTCGTGCTCTCGATCATCGGGTGCGGCGGTTACGCCGTCTGGCTCGCAGTGCTCACCCGGGATCGACGAACCACGCCGTGAGCTCGGCGTCGCCGACGGTGGCCGCCCGTCGGATGCGACACCGGGCGATCAACGCCGACGGCAACCGGGCAAGGAACCCGCCATAGGCCGACACACGCACCCGCGCCATGGCGAGGTCGGGCCGCCGAGCCGAAAGCAACGGCCACACGATGTCGCGTCGGGCGTACGACAGTGTCGAGAGCAAGTGACGCAGGGCGGCACGCCAGGCCATGGCGGCCGGGGCGTTCCTGACCAGCACGATCAACCGGTTGCGCTCGTTGTAGTAGCGGAAGACCGGGCTGGCGGTGCCAGAGCTCGCAGCGTGCAGATGCCGCGCCACAGAACGGGGCTCATAGCGGTAGCGCCAGCCTCGGGAGCGCCCCCGCCACGACAGGTCGGTGTCCTCGTAGTAGAGGAACAACTCCTCGTCGAGCAGGCCGACCTCGGCCAGATACGACGGCCGCAGCAGCACGCTGCCCCCACACCAGGCGAAGATCTCGGCGGGCTCGTCGAACTGCCCACGGTCGGGCTCGAGCCAGCCGCGGTCCGCGCCGTGGCCGTCCGCCGTGACCAGCCCCCCGACGTTGTTGACGACGCGCAGGGGCTCGCCGGCCAGCGCCACCGAAACCCATGTCGGGGTGGGCCCGACCGCTGCGACCATGGCTTGCGGACCACAGGTGAGTCTGACCCGGCGGGCCCGGGGCGCCGACAACAGCAGTTCGGCCGTCGCCGCGGTGCCGACGTCGGGCCCGGTCGGGACGCGGACCATCGACCGCCCGTCGAGCGGGTACACGGTCACCCCTGACCTCGATCGTGGCTCGTGATCTCCGTGCGGGACCTGCAGGCCGTCCATCCGGTCGGCGCCGTCGACGCGCAGTCCGCTCAGCTCGATGACGCCACCGACCAGGTTCGCCCCGCCACTCACCCCTGCCGGAGTCTCCACCTCCGCGTCGGCCTCGCTCTCGATTTCGATCTCGACGAACTGGTCGGCGAACAGGATCTTCGACTGGACCGCGCCGAGGCCCGGGTCGATGTCGAGGGCGGCGACCAGCGGGGTCAACCAGCCGGACTCGACGAAGGCGTCGTTGTTCAACAGCGCGACGTAGTCGATCCCCCCGAGATCACGCAGGGCGAGGTTGTTGGCCACGAAGCCGAGGTTCGACCCGGTCTGGACCAGGCGCACACCGGGATGGGCATCGAGCACCGCCTCGACGCTGCCATCGGTCGACGCGTTGTCGATCACGACGATCTCCACCTCGTGCGCCTCACCGTCGACCTCTTGGCCCCGCCAGTCGAGGGCGGCCAAGGCGTCGATGCACCGGACCACATGGGCGCCGCCGTTGTAGTTGAGCACGACCACCCGGACGCGACGAGCCATGCTCAACCGTCGCGCAGGCGGGCGACGAGTCGCTCGAGCGGCCCGTGGAAGTCGGGGGCCAGCGGCACTCCCGACAGGCGGAGGGCGGCGTTGTCGAGCACCGAGTTGGCCGGGCGGGGGGCCGGTCGCACCGGCAGGAGATCGGCGGTGGCGACGGGGTTCACCCGATCGGGATCGAGCCCGGCGGCGGTGAGCACCGCCCGGGCGAACTCGTACCAGCTGACGGCACCCTGGTTGGTCACGTGGAACAGACCGGGGCGCCGATCGATCACGAGCCGCCTGACGATCACCGCCAGATCGTCGGCGAAGGTCGGATGGCCACGCTGGTCGTCGACGAACGACAACGCGTCGTGCTCGGCCGCGAGCCTCAGGATCGTCCGGACCATGTTGCCGCCGTGGTAGCCGCTCACCCACGACGTGCGGACGATGGTGTCGGCCGGGCTCAGTTCGAGCTCGCCACCGAGCTTCGAGCGACCGTACATCGAGACGGGATTCGGCGCGTCCCATTCGACGTACGGCTCGGTCTTGCTGCCGTCGAAGACGTAGTCGGTCGAGAGGTGGCAGACCCAACCCCCGACCCGACGGGCGCCCTCGGCCAGATGCCGAACAGCGAGGGCGTTGACCGACCAGGCCGTGTCGGTCTCGCTCTCGCAGGCGTCGACCGCGGTGTACGCCGCGCTGTTGACGATCACATCGGGACGGATCGAGGTGACGGCGCCGAGGACCGCGTCACGGTCGGCGACATCGAGGCGATGATGGTCGACGGCCACGACGTCGTGGTCGGAGAACACGTCGACGAGTTCGCGGCCGACCTGACCGGTGGCGCCGGTTATGAGGATGCGCATCAACTCGTCCCTTCAGGGATCCTGGAATTCTCCCGAACCATCGAGGCCATCAGGTTCCCTTGAGGGGTTCCCACCACCAACGGTTGTCGCGGTACCAGGCCACCGTCTCGTCGAGCGCTTCGTCGAGCGATCGCTGGCGCTGCCAGCCGAGAGCAGTGACCTTGGCGATGTCGACCGAGTAGCGGCGGTCGTGACCCAGGCGGTCGGCGACATACTCGATCATGTCGTCGCCGGCCCCGACGAGGCCCAGGATCTTGTCGACCAGCACCCGGTTCGGCGTCTCGTTGCCGGCGCCGATGTTGTAGATCTCGCCGGCGGTTCCCCGTTCGAGCACCAGGTGCACGGCGGCGCAGTGATCGTCGACGTAGAGCCAGTCGCGTTCGTTCAGGCCGTCGCCGTAGAGCGGGATGGGGAGGCCGTCGAGCAGGTTCGTGGTGAACAGCGGAATGGCCTTCTCCGGGTACTGGTAGGGCCCGAAGTTGTTCGTGCACCGGGTGACCATGACCGGCGTGCCATAGGTCGAGTGATACGAGAGGGCGATGAGGTCGCTGCCGGCCTTCGATGCCGAGTAGGGCGACCGCGGCTCGAGCGGGTCGGTCTCCTTCGACGAGCCCGCCTCGACCGAGCCGTAGACCTCGTCGGTGCCGATGTGGACGACCCGCCCGATCTCGAGGTGCCGGGCGGTGTCGATCACGACATTCGTGCCGAAGCAGTTGGCGTTCACGAAGTCGTCCGGCCCGACGATCGAGCGGTCGACGTGACTCTCGGCGGCGAAGTGCACCACGGCATCGTGGCCGGCCATGGCCTCTTCAATGGTGCCGCGGTCGGTGATGTTGCCCTTGACGAAGCGGAAACGGGGGCTGTCGTCGACGTCGCGGAGCGTCGACAGGTTGCCGGCGTAGGTGAGGGCGTCGTAGACGGTGACCTCGTCGTCGGTGTGGGCCAGCACGTGACGGACATAGTTCGACCCGATGAAGCCGGCGGCGCCGGTGACGAAGAGCTTCATGGCCGTCATCCTCGCAGACCTCGCCGGAACCCGGCGAACACGCGGACAGCCCCGAGTCAGGAAGTCCGATTGATCCGAGCTAGGTTTCGGGGGTCGTTCGCGGTCCAGCAACCCGCGTCGGGCGACCGCCGGGGTTCCCGTGGTCTGGTCGAAGGATGCCGCAGAGGTCGATGCTCCAAGCGCAAGAACTGCCCGAGGCGCCGGTGCGGGCCGGACGGTTCGCCCTGAGCTTCGTCCTGGTGTTCTGCTGTCTGGCGGCCTGGGCGCTGGCCATGCCGATGTTCAGTGGCACCGACGAGGGCGCGCACATCGTGCGGGCCTACGCCGTCGTCCACGGCGAGAGCTCGAGCGTCGACCCCGCGACGGGCGGCGAGACGTTCCTGGTGCCCCCGGTGATCGTCCACGGAGGCAACGGCGACGACCCCTGCTTCGCCTTCCGTCCGGACCAACCCGCTGACTGCATGGACCTGCACTCGGCCGGGCCGCGCCACCGGGTCGCGTCCTCCGCGACGGGCTACCCACCGTTCTTCTATGCCTTCGTGGGCTGGCCGACCCTCCTCACATCGGGCCTGGCTTCGCTGTACCTGATCCGGTTGTTCGGTGCGGTACTGGTGGCCCTGCTGCTGGCCCTGGCCATCGAGAGTGTGGCCCGCATGCGCCCCCGGGCTCCGCTGCTGCTCGGTGTGGCCGTGGCGGTCACCCCCGCCGTGCTGTACTTCGGGGCCACGGTCAGCCCGAGCGGGCTCACCATCGCCGCGGCCTTCGCCGTCTGGACCGGCGGCATCGTCCTGGCGCGCTCCGAGCGCCTCGACCACCCGGGTTGGGCCGCCGCCCGTATGGGCCTGCCGCTGTGCGTGCTGATCCTGCTGCGTCGCGACTCGGTGTTCTGGGCCGCGCTCCTCGTCGTGAGCCTCCTTGCCCTCACCCCGCCGACCAGGATGCGCGGACTCGTCCGGTCCCGGGCCATGTGGGCATGGGTCGGGGCCAGCGTGGCGTGCGCCGCAGTGCAGTTGGCGGTATCAGGCGCCGAGACGGGCGCCTCGGTCGCCGGGCAGGCCGGCGCCACGGGCGGCAACTTCTGGGGAGCGGTGGGCGATGCCTCGTGGATCGCCCGTCAGATCCAGGGCGGTGTCCTGGGGTCGCTCGACGTGCACCTGCCGTTCCCGGTCCTCTACATCTTCGTGGTGAGCACCGGTTTCCTCGTCATCGGCGCCATCGGGTTCGCCGGCCGACAGGTGAGCCTGACCCTGCTGGCCATGAGCCTCGCCGTGGCCGCGATCCCCCTGGGGCTCGGCTCCGTCCGCTGGCCCTACCTGCAGGGCCGCTACATGCTGCCGCTCACCGTCGGGTTGCCGATCGTGGCCGGGCTCGGCATCGTTGAGGGCCTGCGGGGCACACCGCTGCCGAGGCGGATCCTGTGGCTGCTGTTCCCGGTGCTGGCGTTCGCCCAGGTCATCTCGTTCGCCCAGGCCCTTCGACGCTACGTGTCCGGGGCCACCGCTGACTGGTGGATCTTCTCGAGACCCCGATGGCAACCTCCCGCCGGCCACCCCACCCTGCTGGTGGTGCTCTACACCGTCGGCGTCGTGGCCCTCTTCGTGTGGCTGTATGTCCTGGCGCGGCCGCCGGCAATCGACGACGACGTGCCCCCGGGCGGCGACGCGAACTGATGGCCGCGCGCCTGACCCGGATCAGGCCGAGGCGAGCTCGAGCAACTTCTCGACGGTGCGCCAGTTGCGCGCGGTTGTAGCCACGGTGAGGCGACCCAACGCCGCCGGGAGTTTGGCCCGACCCATGCCGTCGGGGAGATACAGGTAGATCTCCTGGTCGCTCAGCACCAGTGTCTCCGGGGCGAACCGCTCCACATCGATGGCATCGAGCGCATCGGCCGGGATGTCGTCGGACACGAACAGCACATGCAACTTCGCCGCTTCGACCCCCGGGTAGGGGTTTCGGGCCACGACGGCGGCCATCTCGTCTCGGGAGCGCAGCATCACCGGAACGTCGAATCCCATGGCGTCGGCGATGAGTGCCTCAAGACCGGCCCGCAGCTCGTCGGGTGGCCGCGGCGGATGTGCGAAGACGACGTTGCCACTCTGGATGTAGGTCGTGACGTCGCTGTACCCGGCCCCGACGAACAGGTCTCGAAGAGCCGGCA
>Ga0315287_10007020_pt1 | contig 11265 bp, 9 predicted proteins | sample YL17G11_0_MG_FD_205037 | JGI IMG/M metagenome (GOLD analysis project Ga0315287, IMG submission 205037) | Sediment microbial communities from Yellowstone Lake, YNP, Wyoming, USA - YL17G11_0 | ecosystem: Environmental > Aquatic > Freshwater > Lake > Sediment | place: USA: Wyoming | collected...
AATAGAGTCTTCCGTAGAGGAGGCCGAGGCCGACGATTTGTCGCCGTCGCAGCGACGTGCCCTGGAGCTGGTGCTGGCCGGCCGCAATGTGTTTGTGACGGGCGCCGCGGGCACAGGCAAGTCACACCTGATTGAGCGCATCAAGGCGGAGTTCGACGAGCGGGGCACACACCTGGCGGTGACGGCAATGACGGGCTCGGCGGCGTGGAACATCGAGGGCTTGACGCTGCACGCCTTTGCCGGCATGGGCCTGGCGCAACAGGACGCGCACATCCTCGTGGCGGCGCTGCGCAAGCGCAAGGACAAGGTGGCAGACTGGCAGTGGGTCCAGGCACTCATCATCGACGAGGTGAGTATGTTGACGGTCGATTTCTTCGAGAAGCTCAACGTCGTGGCGCGCGAACTCAAGGATCGCTCGCGTCCTTTCGGTGGCCTCCAACTCATCCTGGTCGGCGACTACTTCCAGTGCCCGCCCATCATCAAGGACGACAAGAAGAAGCAGCTGACGCAGCCACCGAAGCCCAAGTACCTGTTCCAGTGTCCGCTGTGGCAGAGCGCCGGCATCCAAGTCGTGCACCTGGTGGACAACTTTCGTCAGGCCGGCGATACGACGTTCCAGGCGATGCTGGAGCGCATCAAGTGTGGCCGCCTCGCGCCCACCGACGAGACGACGCTGCGTGGACGGCTGTTGGTGCGACACCCGGACGCTGACGTGACGGGCATGATCAAACTCTGTTCGTACAGGGCCAGCGCGGAGCGCATCAACCGCGAGGAGATGGCCAAGCTGGACGGCGAGTGTCACAGCTTCAAGGGCCGTGTCGTGGTCTACGACCAGACGGGCCAGCCCATTGTCGACAACGAGAATGCGACCGAGGCGCAGCGCGAGGAGTTGGCCAAACGCCTGGCCCAGCAGTCTTTCCCTGTCGACCAGCAGCTGGATCTGAAGGTGGGTGCACTTGTTCTGCTGTGCTACAACCTGGACGTGGGCGGTGGCCTCTACAACGGGGCGCGAGGCCGTGTACGTGAATTCCGCCCGCTGGACAACTTGCCCGGCGCGCCGCTCTTTCCCGTGGTGGAGTTTGAGAGCGGCCAGACAATCATCATCACGCCACACAAGTGGGAACAGAAGAAGAAGGGCCGCGTCGTCTCCACCTTTGAGCAGGTGCCGCTGATGCTGCGCTACGCCGTCACCATACACAAGGCACAGGGCCTGACGCTGGAGCGCGTGCTGGTGACGATGGATTTCTTCGAGACGGGCCTGGCCTACGTCGCCTTCTCGCGCGTTCGTCGCCTGGACGATCTCTTCCTGACCAACGTCGACATGAAGAAAATTCTCGTCGATCAGACGGTGGTGGCGTTTTACGAGGCGAATAAACGAAAGTGAAATTTATTTATGTGCGCCGTAGTACTGGCGCTGTTGTGCGTTCGTTCGTGTGCGGCGAACCGTTTGACGATGCGGTGGTGACAGCAGTCGTTGTCGACATGGAACTGTTGTCGAACGCGATTCCATCGCAGGTCGTCGACGCGGTGACGGACGTATCTCTCGATCCAGTCGCTTGATTAACGCGTCGAGTTCGTGCAACTTCTCGCAGGTCCAGAGACCACCACACACAATAAGACGGAAAGCGAGCTCCTCCTCCTGGTCACGCGGCGTAACGATTGCAGCCATGCTAATGTCTCAAACAAGTGTCGAATTTATTAAATTGCGCAGGATGAAAAGCAGGCGTTGCGTCTTGTGAAAGAGCGTGTGAAAGGTGTCGACAAAGATGTGACAGCGATGGGTGACGATCGAGAGGCGTGGCACCACCAGAAAGAGGTGCACCACAGAGGGTATCGACGGCAGCCACCCGAAGGCCCACCGGTCGACCGGTGTCTGCAGCATCAGGTACTCGGTGGTGACAGCGGCCGGGAACGCGTCCAGTGAGCGCTGTGTCAGCAGATGCAACAGCGCCACAACGTGGTAGATGACGTACAGTGCCTGGGCGAGTGACATCGGCTGTATGCGCGGTGCCACCGTCACCGGCTTCTCGTAGTACGGCCGTCGACACTGTGGACAGTCGTTGTGGCCCTGCGAGGCCCACGTCGCGATGCAACTCAGGTGGTAGCGGTGACCACAGGGCAGTGGACAGAGTGACTCTGTCTTTTCACTGTCGAAACAAAAACAGGGTGTGTCGGTGGCGTCGTCGGCCATATGGGATTTATTTAAAACGCCGACAGCTCGATACGCAGGTGGCCCTCTGTGACACAAATAACTGTGTTTGACAGGGGTGGCGTTCGCGTGGAATCTCGCCACCTGAGCGGACAGACTCCACGGCCAGCTCTGTGCCACCCACCGTCACCAGCGAAGTCTTGGATTCGCGCTGCGCGCGCAGCGCCGCGTCCAGATTGAGCACGACAGGCTATGGCCGCGGTCTGTGATACGCGTCCTGGCACTGCGGGCTGCAGAGTGGCGTGTGGATGGCGCGCTCAAACAGCTCGGTCGGCGTGCGACAGATGGCACAGGGCGCGTGGAACATGCGCCGCTTGTGTTTTGCGAATGAACGCTTTAGCAATTTCTTTCGCGCAATCTGCTGGAGCAGGTACCAGAAAATGTCGTACGACAGTGGCATGTCGGCCACCACGACGATCGTCGCGGTGGTGTCGACCTGCTGAATGTTTGAGATCGCTTCGTCCAGATCGTTCTGCGTCTCCTCGCGGATTTCCACGCCAACGTAGGCGACGAGATTGGTGGACTGTTTGTAGCCATCGTAGAGTGTGAGAAAATGGCCTCTATCCGCATCTCTTTTGATTTTGAGGCGGGCACGATCGTCTTCATCGTCGTGTAGATACTCCGGGTAGCCACTGTATGATCTGATGTCGCTGAATAGGTCGTCGAGTTCAGGTGCGATGGCGGCGGCGTCCTCCTGTGGTCCTATCGCGAGCACGGCGAGCAGCAGCATGAGTTCTACGGGGTCGGTGATGTGCCACAGCCGTTCGTTAACGGCCCACACCGGACAGTCCATCTTCGCCAGCTTATCCACCAGGTTACTAAATACTTTTCTGGCCGTCTTCGCCAAACCCTTCTTGTGATCAGGCAACGGGTCAGCAGCGGCGGGACAGAACGTTTTGACCAGTGTCGTGATCACAGGGCCTAACGTCTTATCGAACCAGTCCCACCGCGTGACATCTTTTGTGCCCAGCAAATACAGGCGCATCAACGAGGTGAGCGGCATCTTCCCCAGTGTGAAATCACCCAGTGGCATGTGCACACCGTCTGCCAGACGGCGAGCCAGTGTGTCCCATAGATTTTTGTTCGTCAGCAGTGCCACATACGTCGTCCGACTCGTCGTCGCCCAGCCACGCAGGTATTTGGCCAGGGCGGGCAGCCCCTGCGCATCAATAATCTCCTCGCCGTCGCTCATGATGTGTGCGAATATTTCATCCACGCCAAACAGCGCCTCTCTGAGTTGCACCAGAGTTAGTGCGTCCGTCTCAACGCTCTCGGATTCGCGCTTCATCCGCGTCGTGTTTGCGACGGCCGTGGCTACCACGGCCGCGCTTTATAATCGGTGGACAAATAATATAGAACCAGCTGAAAGATGCAACGTGTTTATTACGGCCATTGATTTATTTAAAACGCCGACAGTTGCGAATGGTACGTCCATTGGCAAAAGCGGTTGCAGAACAGAAGGCCGTCGGACTGTGTTGTCCGTGCGAGACCGCCACAGGCGCGGCAGCGAATGACGAGATTAATCTTTTCCTCGTTCAGTATGAACGTCGTCTTCTTGCCGGAAGCCAGGCCATACAAAAATAAATCTAACATCTTCTTCAAGTCTTTCGTCTCGGCCTCCGTTCCCGTGATGTCGAATGTCTTGATGGTCACCCCTTCGCCCATGATCTGCCATTGCAGCATCTCAAAGTGGCCCGGTCGGTCAAAGCATAAACGCAACAGATTCAGCACATATCTGTCATCCTTCGGTGTGACCTCCAGTCGCTTTTTAGCCTGTTCGCCTGTAAGCAGATCGTAAAAGACTAATTGATGGAAAAAAGCTTGGGCCAGGAATCCGAAGCGGCGGTCGGGAATGGCGTTGGCCATGTTGCCCGCGCCTTGTTCGCGGTTCATTGCGTCCGATTCCAGGCGGTGCATGTCGAGAACATCGAGCACCGTCGGGTAGTGTTGCCACAGCACCAGAGCCAGCAGCCAGACATCCGTCACATTCTGGCTATTCGCCGTAGCGGTGCCCTTCTTGCCGTTGACAGTGTTCGTGGCGCTGCCCATGAGTGTATCGGCTTTGTGACGCGCGTACAGATTCGTCTTGATGAAGTCGAACAGCACGGCGTTGGCCTGCTCATCTGTCACAATGGACAACTCGGCCAAGCGCGCGACGATGACACTGTGTCGCGCCACAATCTGAAAAGCCGGTGCGTCTCGCTCCATTCCATGCGTTACGACAAAACGATCCTCGGCCAACTGAAGCGATTTTTGTAAATCCTCCAGTGTTTTGCGGCGAAGCAGCGCTTTGGCCTTGGCAGCGGCGGCGTCGACAGGAGCTTTACTGCCGATGAAGTTCAGGATGGTAGTCTTGTATGTTGTGTACACCTTGATGTGCCAATAGGCGACATGCATCAACACATTCTCTCGACTGTAGTCGCCGATGGTTTGCAATTCGTTCTTGAGATTATCCGAACTCATTCGTTTCAATTCCTGGGTCACCGTGTCAGGTGTAGCAAATTTTTCCATGGGCCACTCTGTTTCATCGGCTGTGGGTCTTTCCATGCGTCGTCGTCGTCGTCGTCGCCGGCAGGGGCGCGCGCGCGCGCAGCGTACTATAACTTCTTGCGAGACACTTTCTTCTGTGATAACACTTTGTCAATCAGCGCGGGTATGTCGGCACAGTCGCCGCTGTGGCGCACAGTGAGATTGGCCACGCGATACGGCACCAGTCGGACGCGACGGCCATGGCAGAGGAAAAAGTCGAGGCCCGGCTCCATCTGTGACGCGTAGTGTAATTGCATGTAGGTGGCCATGTCGCGTGGCAGCATTTTCTTTGCACACAGCCTGGCGACGAGCATCCATCGCTGGAGATGACGCGCCGCGTCATACGCCTGCACCAGGTCGGTGCTGATGGGATCGTAGTCACAACAGCGCAGCAGAAGTTGTACGGGCTCTCGATCGAATCGCCGCGACAACGCTGGCTCTGCCATGGCGAGTCGCAGCTGTTCCAATGTGGACCTTCTGTCGCGCAAAATCAGGCCGTCCAACAGAATAAAGATGTGTTGCTGGTTTGCCCACGCGTGGCTCATCAGGCATTCTCTGATACTGGTGTCGTGTCGCGTGTTGACATTGACATGATTCAGCGTGAAGCGACACGTCGTTTCGGCCTCGCAGTACAGCTTAAATTCAGTCTGGAGTAGCCATGCGACAGTCTCGCTCTCTGTGGCAAACAGAACGGGCACCGGTTCAATTGGGGTCGTCGATTTCAACGCTTTTTGGCCCATCGTTAATTTTTTTTATTTTTATAAAAATTGACAGACCTGCGCGCGCTTTCATTCCTCGGCAGCGGCGGCGCCGCCGTCGTACAGCGGACAGAGTCTGTTACGCAGTTCTTCGTAGACGGCCAGAGGAGTGCGCGGCGTCACAGCCGTAATGTCGTCCATCAACGCCTGGCGCTCCTGTTCCGTCAGGTGGCGCGTCGTCCGCACAGTGTCGCGCAGATGATACAGCGCCGTCATCTTCGCGGTGGGCATCATCAGGTCGCGCGCCTGCATGAAGCCGGCCATCAGGCGTTTCACCTCCGAGACGTAGAGATGGACCAGTGGGACGAGGCGCTCCAGTGCAATCTGCTCGTCGACGGGCACAGTCCGGGCGCGCGCCACCCGCACCTCGCGCAACAATCGACTGGCTGATGGCGCGCCCAGGCGGACGTGACACAGCAGTGCCAGCTCGTCCTCCATGGCCGGCAGATGGCGACGCGCCTCGTCGTGTTCACCACGTCGCATGGCACGCAGAAAGTGGCGCATCGAGAGCTCGTTGGCACTGCACGCAGTCAGGATGAGCAACAAGAGACTCAGCATTTGCGCTGCAATCATCGCCTGCGTACACAGCTTGTCGGCCGAATAAACAATTTTTTAGTGTCGACCGTGTGTGACACCGGGTAATACGCGCCGCCTTGTGGCAGCCAAGAATACGTGCCGCCACGACCCTGCGCGCAGGCCCATGACACCCACGTGACGCAGGCAATTTATAACAAACTGACTGCGAGACCAGATGTCGGACGACAACAACAACAAGAAGGCCAAGAAACGCTCGCACAAGCTGGAGGCCACCGAGGAGGATCTGCGCCAGGTAGCCAAGGCGATGGGCCACGAATTGGACGCCGATGAAATTAGCCGTGCCAAACGCCACAATCATCCGTCGTACGCCAAGGCGGTGGCACTGATTCGTCACCTGATGGTCACATTCAACGCGCTCTCTCACTTGGACCGTATCTTTGTATGGGACGCCGCGAGTGGCGCCCTGGGCTCGCTGTACATGGGCTGCGACCGCAATCTCTATATTCCCACTGTCGAGTGGTGCAACAAGTCCAAGCAATCACAGTGGATGCGCGATCAGTACAAGCAGCTGCTGGCGCAGGATCGCTCCACAACCGACTCCTCTGACGACAGCAAGCCAGTGGAGGGCGAGGCGGACGATCTGTTGCCCGACGCCGTCATTCTCTACCACCTCTTACAGGCCAAGCGCATTCCGTTGAGACGCGAGCCACTGGGCGATGTGAAGGTGGCCGATTGCTACTACTGTGACACGAAACACAAAAGTGCCCATCCGCTGTCGGACCAGAAGGCCAAGCAGGCGCTCGGTCTCTGTCTCGTCACCAAGGCGTCGCACAAGAAGCAGCCGACGATGGAGGGCGAGGTGGCCGCGCTGAACCAGCTCCGCGCCGATTTGATGGCCATCCTGGACCAGGACGCGATACCGCCCAACGAAGACGATGGTAACGTCGAGGTAATCAGCTCAGAAGAGGAGGAGGAGGAGGCGAAACCAGAAAAGAAGAAAAAGAAGAAGCACACCTCAAAGAAGGAAAAGAAGGAAAAGAAAGAGAAGAAGGACAAGAAGGACAAGAAGAACAAGAAGAAACGCAAACGAGACTCCTCCTCCTCCTCCTCCTCCTCGTCCTCTTCATCGGTCGAGAAGGAGAAGGCATCGATGCCAATCACAAAGAAAACCAAGACTGTCGCGCCACCACCGTCACCACCAAAGCCCGTTGTCTTGGCCACTTCTACACTGCCTGCAGTGGCGGCGATGACGACGACGACGACGACGCCCGAACTCCTGCTACCCACACCGGTGCCACCCAAACATGACAAGAAGGCACTGCCGCTCGTGTTGCGCGAAGAACACAGTGTGGGCCAACGCCGCGAAAAGACGGCGCAGACTCTAGAGACTATTGCGCGCTACAACAAGCTACGCGAATGGTTTGACACCAGTGTGCGCATCTACACATTGAATCAATAAAACTGCATTTATTTTTCCCACTGAACTTCGTGACTCGGCCGTGTCTGTGTGAAGTCGACGACGAGCTTGTAGTAGTGTCCGTCGCGTTCCTGATTAAACAGTCGCTGCCACCACGGACCGGTCTCTGTGCGCAGCCGCTGCTTCGAGATGATTGTGTGCAGTGGCGACTCGCACTCTCGCTGCAGATGCAGCAGCACGCTGGCGACGAATTTGTGGTGCTGCGGGTGTGCCATAATCTCCAGACACATCTGGTCGGTGGTGATGGCGACGGCGCGCTGCATTCGCACCGTCGACGACGTCTCAAACACATCGGTGTCGACCACCTCGCCAAACACGCCGTCGACGATGGTGAACGCCAGGACTACCACGGCGCCCAGCTCTTTGCCCAGCGCGTCGTTGATGCGCCGTGTGACGACTTGCTGCGCGTGTTGGACGATGCGCAGAGAATTGATGAGCGACAGTTCGTGCATTTGCTGCTGTGGCACATCGTGCGCCACCACTACACTTTGCGGCTGTGGCTGTGGCTGAGGCTGAGGCTGAGGAGGATTGGCGACCTTTTTGTTGTCACGCTCGGCGGCCAAGTCGTAGGCGACGATGCGAAAACTGCTCTTTTTGCGTAGCGGTGTCCGTTCGTTCATGTACGGCCGCGTCTGTTCGCCACAGTGACTGACCCAACAGACGAGTGAGAATGAATAAATCCAGTGGACGCGTTTATTTACATCTCCACAGTGACCCTGTAGTCAAACAGTGCCTTCTGCTCCTCCTCGTTGAGCGCCTCGTCGCCCGCCGTCGACTGATCGACGATGCTGTCCAGTTTGTGCCGCTTCGCCTCGAGCAGTTTCATCATGTACAACTCGATGGTGTGGTCCATCACCAGGTAGATGATGTGGACGACGCGGGCCTGGCCGTGACGCTGTGGTCGCTGCTCGGCCTGGTCCAACACCGCCGGGTTCCACCACAGGTCGTAGAACACGACGTAGCTCGCGTTGAACAGATTCAGGCCCATGTTGCCCAGCTTCAGAGACATCAGCAGTATGCGCATGTCGCTGTCGGTGCGCTTGTACGCCGCCATCACGCTGTTGTTCTCGCTCTGACTGTTCCGTCCACTGACCAGGCCAGTCGTGTGGCCGGCCTCGCGCAGCAACCGCTGCAGATGCTGCAGTTGGGTGACGGAGACACAGAAGACGATAATCTGTTCATCGCGTGGCACCGCAGCCACCAGTTCCAACAGCGCCGTCTCTTTGGACGACGGGCGGGCCAGGTCGAGGGTGCGCGCGTTCAACACGTCCAGCATCGCCATCGTCGTGTCGGCGGGCACGTCGGCCTCTGCCATCGCCCACGTCAACTGCGCGTTCTCGGCGAGCCACTCCGTCTCCAGCATCGCGTAGTGCGCCTGATCACACGGCTCCTCCAACACAGGCTCGGCGGGTGGCCACTCGAACTGCACCACGCTCGACTGGTCCACGCCGTCGCCGTACACCGCGTCGCTCTTGCGGTACGTCTCGCCCTCGGCGTAGGTGTAGCGCGCGCGACTGGCCAGCGTCTGTGTCATAAAGTGGCGCAGCTCCTTGGCCTCGCCGGTGCCGGCGCGCGACAGCTGTCGATTGAGCAGCAACATGGCGTGTGGCACGACGAGATCCTTGACGAGGCGCGGCGACAGACAGAGCTGGCGTAGCCAGTTGATGAGCTGCGGTGTGCGGTTGACGCTGTGGCGCGTCTGTCGACACTGCAGTGCGTATTTGGCGTACGCGTAGTAGAGCATCTTCTCGGCCACGGTAGCAAACTGGACGAGTTGTATTCGTCGCTCCACGGCTGTAAACAGGGGCAGGCGGCGTGCCACGTCGTCCGACGGCTGCTGCTGCACATCCTTTTTGCTGCGGCGTAGCATGAGCGCGGCGAGGAGCGGGGTGAGCGCGTCGTCTGCGGTGGACTCGGACACACCGATAAAGTGCAGCAGCGTCCACAGATCGCTGCGTTGATTCTGGAAGGGCGTGCCGGTGACGACACACTTGGACTCGGCCTTGAGTTCCATCATGCCGCGCGCCAGCAGGGTGCGCGCCACGACAAACTGGTGTGCCTCGTCGGCGACGACGCGTCGCCACTTGACACCGTAGAGCACGCTGTGACGGAACCGCAGCGCTTCGCGATCCTCGTCCTCCATCTCGCCCCCACCGTCGGCGTCGACGGCGGTATACTTGTGTGCGGCGGCCACGGCGGCGTACGTACAGAAGACGAGGTCACAGGCGTTCTCAAAGTAGAAGCGATCGGTGTGGTGGGCGTCGCGCGCACACAGGTCGAGCCAGCTGAAGGCCTGCTTGGGAAATTTCTCCATCTCACTGTGCCAGTTGGCGACGAGCAATTCCGTGCAGACAATCAGTGTGGCACCGTTGAAGCGCTGGCCGGTGTGGCGCGCGCTCGCCTGGTTCTCCTCCAACACCGACGTCAGCACGGCCTTGGTCTTGCCCAGGCCCGGGTCGTCACACAGCAGCAGGCCGCGACAGCCCTGGCCATCCTCGTCGCGCAGACGACGCGCCATAAAGTCGACGGCCTGACGCTGCAGGTCCCACAGCGGTTCGCTACTGTGCAGTGCCAGGTAGGGCGCCAGCGGATCGACACCGGCTGTGCGGTCACTGTAGTGGCGCGCCTCGGCCACAGGGCTGCTGTACAGCAGTTCGGCAGAGTGTCGCTGTTTCAGTTCGTGTAACAGGAGCACCATCGAGCGCTGTGTCGTCGCCGTCGTCGTCGTCGACGCGGTCGTCGACGCGGTCGTGGTCTTGGTGGTTGATTTCGTTCGACTCAGGCGTCGCATCTGCTCCATCAGAGCGTCGGGTGATTTGTGCGACATCGGTGGGGGTTGCTTTATTTTTAGTTGACGGGTCGGTAGCGTTTGTTGACGGAGGAGGATTTGGAGACGCGCGTGACGACGATACTGTGGCCGATGATGACGACCAGCGCGCACACCCACAGCGAAAAGACCAGGACCGTCATGATTGTGTCAATCAGGTAACTGTCGACGCAGTCGGGCGGCGCCGAGCCGTCGATGCAGACGACCCAGTTGTAAACCAGCGCGGCAAACACGTAGGAGATGACGACGATGGAGAAGATTTGCAGCACCAGCGACAGCGCGTACCATTCAATCACCTCGCTGCTGGGCACAGCGACGCCAATGATGTAGACGGGCACACACAGGATAAAGAAGATGAAGCCGTAGCCCGTCAGCGTCTGCGGGAAGCCCGGGATCAGGCCCAGCAGCCACAGCACCAGGACGACGAGCAGAATGACCAGCGCCACCGTGGAGAAGAAGCGACTCAGGATGCGGCCCTCTTTGACGTGAAACGAGTTCCACACGTTGATGTTCTGTTTCTGTGTCGTCGGCGCGTTGTCGGATCGGCGTCTGGTGGTGGTGGCGCGCCCCGTCTCGCCCGTCGTCTCGTCGCCGTCATACTCCTGGCCCATTGGAATCAGCGTCGAACGCGTACGCCGCCGCGTGTCCACAGGCTCGACATCGGCGTAGTTGTGGGCGACAGGCGCGAGGGGTCTCTCGTGGCGATGTAAACGCGACATCGTTGGCGTCCAACCGCTGGTGGTGGCACACGCATAGGGCCACAGAGGAATAAATATCTACTGCCAACTCTTTATTAGCCTACACAGATAGAGTGGATTCATGTGACGCGTCTCCACCAGGTGTTCGTCCCATACGCGGCGACCCGAGTGGAACGCCTTGATTTCCAGTCTGTCGCTGCCACCCGCACTGCAGTACGGGTACGGTCGAC
>Ga0315287_10007021_pt1 | contig 11264 bp, 9 predicted proteins | sample YL17G11_0_MG_FD_205037 | JGI IMG/M metagenome (GOLD analysis project Ga0315287, IMG submission 205037) | Sediment microbial communities from Yellowstone Lake, YNP, Wyoming, USA - YL17G11_0 | ecosystem: Environmental > Aquatic > Freshwater > Lake > Sediment | place: USA: Wyoming | collected...
ACGACCCAGAGATCGTTCGCGTAGAGAAACGTGATCAGGGTCTCGCTCACGTCCGGGTACCGGATCATCCCCCCGTGGGGCTCGGCCGGCGCCGACACACCGGTCGTAGGACCCAAAACGACGGCCACAATCACCATGAGGACTGCCAGTTTCGTCATGCCACCCTCCTTCGAAGCACCCTGGAACGGCCAATGCGCCGAAGATCGACGCCCCGCCGTTCGAGTCGCGATCATCGTATTAACAAGAGACCGCCCCCTCCACACCGCGCCATTGTTGGACGACCCGGCCGGTACGGGTGACAGCGTCTCTCCTCCCCTGGTCCGCGTCGAATCGACAGACAATCCGGTGGATCCGGAGAGGTTTAATCCTTACATACGAACGGGCGCGAATAAAGTTCAACTTCACGACGCGACACAGCTCCGGCGCAGCCCTAGCGGTTCGGGCAGGTCCCGCGAGGCCACAATGGGCTTTTCTACCGGCGGAGGTTCATCATATACTCCTTCTTCCCCAAAACGGAGTCTCACCCAGGAGGCAACCATGCAGCTCGATATCTCGATCGAGACCCTCCGCGGACTGGGTCTCGACGGCGACGCCGCAGGGGCGTTGTCCGAGAACCTCCGCGCGGTGCCGAGCGGCGCGCCGGCGCCCGACACCTGGCGTCTCGTGTCCCGGACCGTCCTGTCGCCGGACGTGCCGTTCGCCGTGCATCTTCACTTGTACAAACTGATCTTCTCGGGATGGGACTGGTCGAACGGTCCGCCTCCGGCATGGACACCCGGCGATGATGAAGTCGTCACCTCGAACATCGCCGCGCTTTGCCGGCGAGCCGGGCTGCGGTCGGTCCACGATCTCCACCGGTGGTCCGCGGACAACCGCGAGGAGTTTTGGCGGCAGATCATCCAGACGCTCGGAATCCGCTTCCGTACCGAGCCCCCTTCCGTCGTCGACCTCACACGGGGTATCGAACAGCCACGCTGGCTCCCCGGGGCTCGTTTCAACATTGCGGAGAGCTGCTTTCAAGCGGGGGAAGATTCTCGCGCCGTCGTATACCAGCGCGAGGGCGGCCCGATCGAGGAGTTGACGGTTGGCGAGCTCGACAGGCTCTCGAACCGGTTCGCCAATGGCCTTGTCTCCATGGGGGTCCGTCGCGGCGCGAGCGTCGCGATCGCCATGCCGATGACGGTGGAGGCCGTTGCCGCCTATCTGGGGACGGTCAAGGCGGGATGCGCCGTCGCGTCGATCGCCGATAGCTTCGCACCCGACGAAATCGCCACTCGGCTTCGAATCTCCGGGGCTCGGACGGCCGTGACTCAGGATATCGTCGTTCGCGGCGGCAAGACGCTCCCGATGTACCAGAAGGTTGTCGATGCGGGCGCCGAACGCGTCATCGTTGTCCCCGCGGGCAGCAAGCTCCAGGTCGCCCTTCGGCCCGATGACACGCCGTGGAACGACTTTCTATCGATGAACGAAGGCTTCGAGGCGATCGCGTGCGACCCCGACGATACCACGAACTTCCTTTTCTCATCGGGGACGACGGGGGACCCAAAGGCGATCCCCTGGACCCACACGACACCGATCAAGTGCGCGATGGACGGGTACCTTCACCACGACATCAAGCCGGGAGAGGTGGTCGCCTGGCCGACGAGCATCGGCTGGATGATGGGACCTTGGCTCATATACGCGAGCCTCGTCAACCGGGCGACGATGGCCCTGTACTACGGGGCTCCCGTCACGCGCGAGTTTTGTGAATTCGTCCAGAACGCCCGCGTGAAAATGCTGGGTGTCGTCCCGAGTCTCGTCAAAGCGTGGCAAAACACGGGTGCGGTGCGCGGTCTCGACTGGTCCTCGATCAAGATGTTCAGCTCGACGGGAGAGTGTTCCAATTCCGACGACTACCTCTATCTGATGTCGCTCGCGGGTTACCGCCCCATCGTCGAGTACTGCGGAGGAACGGAAATCGGGGGCGGCTACATATCCGGAACCATCGTCCAGCCGGCATCCCCGGCGACGTTCTCGACCCCGTCGTACGGGCTCGACTTCTACATCCTCGACGATCGCGGAGAGCGGTCGAAAAACGGGGAGCTCTTTATCGTCCCACCCTCGATCGGCCTTTCGAACACGCTCCTCAACAAAGACCACCACGAGGTCTACTACGCGGATACCCCGCCCGGCCCGCGAGGCGAACTCCTCCGGCGGCACGGCGATGAGACGGAGGAACTGCCCGGCGGGTACTACCGGGGACACGGGAGAGCGGACGACACGATGAACCTCGGAGGCATCAAGGTGAGTTCCACCGAGATCGAACGGGCGCTGTCGTCGGTGGAGGGGGTCGTGGAGACGGCGGCCGTGGCTTTCAACCCGCCACAGGGGGGCCCGAGCCTCCTCGTCGTGTACGCCGTCACGAAGCCGAGCGCGCCGGCCGATAACGATCTCTTCAAGAAGGAAATGCAGCGCGCAATCGCTACCCGGCTCAACCCGTTGTTCAAAATCCACGACCTGGTCCGCGTCGACATGCTTCCCCGCACAGCCTCCAACAAGGTCATGCGACGGGTGTTGAGGAATTCGTACTCGCAATCGCGCTGATCCCCGGATGCAATGAAGAAGGCCGTGTGACGAATCCAAGATTCGCCACACGGCCTTCTATTTCGGTCGACGCTTCAAGAGCGTTTCGCCGTCTCTACTCCGAGTAGATCTCCTTGATCGCCCCCCAAGTCGTGTCTTCCACGGGCACCGTCGTGTCGTGGGAGAACGCCGAGAAGCACTCGCCACCGTCTCTCTTGAGATTGTAGTTCTCATCGGAGAAGGCGTAAATGCGGATGCTGGTACAGTTGGCCCACGTGAAATGAACCGTGACGATATCGGAATAGTTATTGCCAAACGTCGGGGTCGTCACCACGAGGTCCCCGATGGGGTAGTACCATCCGAGCCCACTCTGATATAAGGACACCCCGTTCCCGTTCACCGTCATCGTCGGCACGCAGAACGACGGAATGACCTTATCGAAGACGAGGAGCACATTGACGTATGTGATCGGGGCATTGTTGAACCCGTCGATGACCAGGTCGAAATCCGTGTCCATCGTGTACCAGCCCTGGTTCTGGGAGTCCATGACGAATCCCACCAGGTTCGGGGCCTGATACACATTGTACGCTATCTCGTTGGTGTTGATGTCGATCAACACTTCCCCGCCGCGGTCGTACATGGCGTCGTAGAGCGGATCACCCGGTCCCACCGTGTAGTATTCGGCGGGGTCGTAATGGTAGACGCACGTGGTCCCCGGGTACACCATCAGACAGGGATCGGCAAGAGCCGTAGACCCGAGTACGAGCGCAAAAACACATAACGCGGCTGAAAAACAAACTGCCTTCAATAACCTATCCAACATAAGCCCCCCTTTTTCGTGGCTGTCGTTTGCCGGGATGACCCCGACCGCGTCCGGCCCTCGGACCTCTAAAGACATCCGATCGGTGAGTCAACCCCGTGTGTCTAGCTGCGCCACCGCGCCGCGCTTCCCACTGGATCGCGGCAACGATTCGAGAGAGAGGCTTTCGTATCTGTTTAGCCCACGGCTGCTGCCCCTTGCCCCCTCGCTTTTCTGATCCGGGCGGTATTATACCACAAACAGGCTATTCTTTCCAGCGGTAAATCGGCGATCACGGCCGAAGAGTCAGGCGGATCGAAAGAAACTGCCCGGTTCCCGCCTTCACCTTCGTGGCGGGTCTGCTCGGCCGGTTTCGAGCCGAGTCCTCCCCCCCCCCGGTCCGCCGCCGGACGGGGCACTGGGGTTTCTTGCCTTACGGATGCGGATTATCACTTGAAATATCTAATCTATTCTGTTAAACTAGTTTTCCAGGCATCGAACAATCGACGGGGAGAGACTTGTGGCGATCAGAAGCCGCCCCAAGAAAGGGGCCTGCGTTGTGGCCTTGGTACTCTTCCTGGCGTCGCCTGTGTCAGCGCAGCTTGGGAACCAGTTATCATCGTACACAGGACGAAATGCCTCTGGTTACCTCGAACCCTTGGTGGACGCGTTTGGCGCAGACTTGTACGCCGGGCTCTACCATACTGCGCGCATACCCGAACGCGGGTTTCATGTCAGCCTGGGAATCACGTTCATGTCCGCACGTTTCTCGGAAGCGGACAGGACTTTCACCGCCGTCACCGAAAACGGTTTTCAGCCTGAACAGTCGGCGGAAGCGCCGACTGTTGTCGGCCCCCGGGAGGCGGTTTACGTCGATGGCGAATCGGGGACGCAGTTCGCCTTTCCCGGCGGGTTTGATCTGGCGTCCTTCGATTTCGGAGTGCCGCAGCTGCGACTGAGTTCATTCTACGGCACTGAGGCTCTGATCCGGTTGGGTCTCTTCTATCCGGGCGAAGCCGATCTTGGAGATATCAATCTGTATGGCGTGGGGATCCGGCACAGCGTATCGCAGTACATCAACGACTTCCCCATCGACGTGGCGGTCGGCGCCTTCTGGCAGCGCTTCTCGCTGGGGGATAACGAAAGGGGTGGTGATCTGGTTTCAGCGGAGGCCTGGAGCGTGGGCTTCCAGACGAGCAAACGATTCTCATGGCTGGAACCGTATGCGGGATTGGCCTACGACGATTTCGGGCTCGAGCTGTCTTACGAGGGGGACACCCCGGAAGACAGAATCGAGATGTCCCTCGAATCGGAAGACCACTTCCACATGACCGTAGGGCTTTCCGTGAAACTATGGTTTGCGGCCGTAAATGGCGAGTACAACATCGGCGGCCAGAACGCTTTTGCGTTGGGTATGGCCGTGGGTTATCCATCCTTCTCCACAGGAGAGTGATCGCATGAAGAAGTCAGTTTTCACAATGCTCGCGTTTCCCGTCGCGTGCATCCTCGCGCTCGCGAGCGGCTGTGTCTACGACAGCCTCTCGAGCCAGGTCGTCGTCACGGAAAAGGTGAACGTTCAGTTTAAGGAATATCGTGAGAGCCCGTCGATCGGAAGCACCGTGGTGGCCGACCAGTTCAAGACACGGCTCATGGATATTCTCAAGGACAACAACGCAAAGCTCAGCGACATCCAGAGCATCACCATGGTGGCCGGCCAGTACAAAGTCGCGGCGCCGTCCACGGCGAGTCACGACTGGAAGGTGACCGGCAGGGTGACGATGAGACGTCAGGACAACCCGATAGGTCCCGTGACCGAGGGGCCGGCCACGTTTGTCAATCTGACGAGCCAGTCGCTATGGGCGGCCAAGGGCAAACCCGTCCCCGCCGATCTGAACTCAGCCGGCGTGGCGATCGTCAATAACGCTCTCAAGGACCTCAAGAACGGCGGAGATCCGAGGCTCATCGTGGAGATGGTAAGCGACACCATCGTGCCGGCACCGAGCCATTCGGATCCCTTGGAGTTTAGCTGGCTGGCCGAGGTGACGTTCCAAGTCGTGATCAACGTCAAAGTCACGGGCAAGTAGAGTACCGGTTATGCGAGCCTGCGTAGGGGCAATGGTTCAACAGCCGTGAGCAAGCGGCTTCACCTCGGCGAAGCCGCTATAGACATCGGTCCAAACGAGAGGAGCGTCTACGATGAGACGAGTGGTTTTCAAGGTTGTCGTGCTTCCGGTGCTCGGCATTCTCGCGCTGGCGGCCGGATGCGTGTACGACGACATGTCGAGCCAGATGGTGGTGACCGACCAGATCAGCGTCACCCTCGATGAGTACCGGGAAAACGGTACGCTCGGCAGTACGGTGGTCGTCGAGGAGTTCGCCGACGACGTGTACAAGATGCTCGACAAATACGATTCGAAGGTCAAGGACATCAAGAGCATCAATGTGGTGAGCGGCACGTACCGTGTGGCGCGACCTTCACAAGCGGCGCACGACTGGGTCATCACATCGCCGGTGACGGTCCGCCGCCAGGATAACCCAAACGGCCCCGTGACCGACGGACCGGCAACCTTTGTCAATTTGACGAGTCAGTCGCTTCAGGCGGCCATGGGCAAACCCGTCCCCGCGGATCTCAACTCGGCCGGTGTCGCGCTCATCAAGCGCGCGCTCGACGACCTCCTCTTGGGCCAGGACCCCCGCCTGATCCTGAAGATGGAGGGCGGTACCATCACGCCCCAGCCGAGCCCCAGCGACCCGCTCTCGTTCAGCTGGCGCGCCACGGTGACCTTCCAGGTAGTTATCCAGAAGAACCCCGTGGGCAAGGGCAAGTAGCATTCGACCTCTCGCGGTCGAAGGATCGATAACCTACAAGGGCCGGCATTTCGCCCGTGGAAGGCCGGCCCTTTCGCTTTCGCTAAACTTCGATCGTCACTCAGTGGGTGTCCCACAGACCGTTGGAGGCTCGAAATGGCGGGAGCTCCCGCGCGGCGGGCTCACACGATCCGCTCCGTGGAGACGGTCACTCGTCTTGGGGGTACTCCTGCACCTCGTCGAACTTGTAGTCCAGCTGGATGCCCGCTTGTCTGAACATCTCCTCCGATTCGTCCGCGAAGTGGTACCGCCGCTCGCAAACGACTCGCTTGATACCGCAGTTGATGAGGAGCATCGCGCATGTCCGACACGGGGTCATCCGGCTGTAGACCGTCGCCCCGGATATGGACACGCCGAGCCTGGCCGCCTGACAGATCGCGTTTTGCTCGGCGTGGACGGTACGCATGCAGTGCTCGGTCACCTCCCCGTTCTCGTGCGTCACCTTCTTGATATGGTGCCCGACCTCATCGCAGTGCGGAAAACCGCTCGGCGCGCCGACGTATCCGGAAACGATCAGTTGCCGATCCTTCGCGATCACACAGCCGCTCTTGCCGCGGTCGCACGTCGCCCGCTTCGATATCGCGTGGGCGACCTCCATGAAGTAGTCGTCCCACGAAGGGCGTTTCTCCCCGCCGCGGGCCGCAAGCTCGTCCGTCATTTCAAGACCTCCACATTCTTGCCGCTTCGATTCTCATCGCGCGCTTCTGTCATTCGATCGAATCGTCCGCCGATCCGTTGTCGCTCGCCGATTACTGGAAAAGCGGCGGATGTTTGAGGTGGAAACCGGTCGCGTCCTGATACGCCTTGGCGACCGCGAGCAAAGTGCCCTCGTCGAAAAGGCGCCCCACAAAAGTGATGCTGACGGGGCATCCCGCTTCGTCGAAACCGTTGGGAAGAACTACGCACGGGTGTCCCGTGAGGTTAGTGAGGAGGAGGTTGTCCCCGCCGAACGAGGGCGCGACATACACATCGACCGTCGACATGACTTTCTGCATCTCCTGAATCAGCATGTACCTCACCCGATTGGCGTTGATGTACTCGACCGCCGGGATGAACCTCGATGCGCGGAACACATTCGGCCACGCGTCCCTGACCTGACGGACCATGAGATCGTCGCGGTTGGAACGCGTGAGCTCGTCGAAGGCGGCCGCCGCTTCCGCCGAGAGTATGAACGCGAGGGATTCGACGGGGTAATCGGGAAACTCGATCGGAACGAGGGCGGCCCCGAGACGTTCCAGAACTCGAAGCGCCGCCTCGTCGTGAGCCTTGCCTTCGGACTCGTCTTCGAAAAGGGATTTGGCAAAACCGACACGCACTCGATCGAAATCGACACGGCCCCGGTACTCGAAGGGCACGTCCACCACGGATGGATCGCGCCCGTCGGGGCCATAGATCGCTTTGAACACGATCGCGCAGTCCTCCACGCTCCGGCAGATCGGCCCGATCTTGTCCATCGACCACGAGAGCGCCATGGCCCCCGAACGGCTCACCCGCCCGTAGGTAGGCCGGAGACCCGTTGCCCCGCAGCGCGTTGCCGGCGAGACGATCGATCCCCAAGTCTCCGTCCCGATGGCAAACGGTACAAGCCCGGCAGCCGTGGCGGCCGCCGAACCGGCGGAAGACCCGCTCGATCCTTCCTCCAGATTCCAGGGATTCCGTGTCTTCCCTCCGTACCACACGTCACCCCACGCGAGCGCTCCCAACGTGAGCTTCGCCACGAGCACGGCGCCCGCCTGCTCAAGCTTCTCGATGACGGTCGCGTTCTCATCGAAAATCTGTTCCTTGTAAGGCATCGCTCCCCACGTTGTCCTGTAACCTCTGACGGCGAGGAGGTCCTTGGCCCCGTATGGGATCCCGTGGAGCGGTCCTCGGTACTTACCCGAGGCGATTTCCGCATCCGCCCTCGCCGCTTGCCGCAACGCGAGATCTTCGGTGAGCGTGATCACGCACTCGAGCTTGGCACCGTGCCCCTTCAAACGGGCAAGACACAGCTTGGTCAGATCGGTAGAGGTGATTTTCCGCTTGCGGATGAGCTCGCCCAGGTCTCGTACGGTGTAAAAAGCAAGGTCCTCGGGTCGTGCCGGGATCTCCGTGCGGCTGGGCGGACCGAGCTCGAAGCGGTTACGCTTGACCGGCGGTGTCCAACCCGCCGGCAACGGATCGAACCCCAACACGGGCGGCACCGCGTTGTCGATGACGACGCCCCGAATTTTCTCGTAGCTTTGAAGATTTTCCGCGAGGTCCGCGGTCATGGAATCCCGCTCGGATATTGTGAACTCCAGACCGATGATTTTTTCGGCTTGTTCCACCATCTCCCTCGTGATCCGAGAACCCTCCTCCGCTACGACGGAGACCACGAAGAAGCAGGTTCCCAGGGTTACGAGTGCAATTCGTTTTCCGTTCATGCGCATGATCGATCCTCCCGAGGATTACTGTAGAATTCGAAAAAGGCGGACAGGAGGGCGAGCCTCGGAGGCTCAAGAATTCGATCCCCGCGCGGGGACTACTTCGCCTGGAGTCTCCGCGAGATCCACGCCGTCCGATAGATCGCGGTGCCCACGGTCCCGACGGCGATCACCGTCACGATTACCGTAAGGATGAAGCCCGTGCTTTTTCCGAGGGTATGGGAAAGCGACGGATCGATGATCGAACCGACACCAAGGAGGAGAATGCGCTCGGCCCTCTGCATCGTCCCCCCTTTACACAAAACACCGAGACCCTCGCCGCGGGCCCGCGTGTAGCTCACGAGAAGGGATCCCCCAAGCGCGACGATCACGGCGAGATCCGCGTAGCCCGACTCGAAAAACGCGGCGAGCCCTATGAACGCGGCGAACTCGCTGAATCGGTCGAGGGTCGAATCGAGAAACGCCCCCGCACGGTTGGCGAGACCCCGGCCCCGCGCCACTTCACCATCCATGATGTCCGCAAATCCGCTCAGAAGAATCATCCAACCGGCCGCGGGGAGCTTTCCGTAGACGTAAAACGCAAGGCTCGCGAGACCGAGCAGAACAGCGAGCGCGTTGAAAACGAACGGGTTCAACCGAACGGCCACCGACGCGCGGACCACGGGCCGCAGGAACCAGTAGAACCAGTTCCTCACCCAATAACCGAGGAAGAAACTGCCGCCGCGTCCTGTCTTGTCCTGCGCACTCCGACCCGCCGGGGTCACCCAGTATACGAGCATCGACAGGACGAGAAGTCCGATCGCGCCCACCAGAATGGAGATTTCACCGGTCACATCGAGCTCCAAGATCGGTTTTCAGGACCGAGACCGACTCGCGTCACCCTGATCGCGGTTGCGCATGGCCCTGAGCACCCGAATCAACTTCGGCCAGAGCAACAGGGCGGGCAACCGCCGTTCCGCTTTCGTCAGATCGAGACGGACCCCCGTTCTTCGCTCCGCTTTGCGGGCGATGTAGTCGAGCCAATCGTCGAAGGTCAACATGTATTTCCCCCACCGCAGGGTTGCCCGGACCTTCGACCTGACAAAGAAAAGCCTCCACTGGAGGATCGAAGAAAGCGGGGGTCTCCTCGCCAGCCGGTAACGCCCATCCACGCGCTCGAGCTTGCCTTCGGCCACGCCATCTTCAAGCAGTCTCCCGAACATCAACAGGAAGTACGTCTTCTGCGCCTCGAACACTTCCCCGACCCGGGCACGCGACTCGGGCCTTATCTCGCTCCTATAGGACACCTCCAGCATGCGCCGGCAGAATTCGAGCGTATCGAACGTGCGTGGGAGGTAAAGCGGCACCCAATCCAGCGCTACGCGCCGCGCATTCTCGAGATCCTTCTCGACTTCCTCCGCGATCTCCGCCGAGCGCGCGTAGACCACCTGCACCCGTTGGACGAGCCTCCCGCGGCAGAAGTGGTCGCGCGACTCCGCCGAAAGAGAGTCCGCGAACGCTTCCCGGCTGATGATGAAACACTTCGCCCCCGCGCGGAGATCCCCGGGATTTCTCAGATAAATAATATTGGGGGGGAGCACCTTGTTGAGACCGGTCATGACGGCGGTGCTGCGTGCGGCCGGAAGTCGGTAACCGACATCCCGATAGAAACGCCGATAATCGTCCACCACGACGAAGAGGTCCACCGCGCTGTCCTGGGTTGGTGAGGTTCCCACCAAAACAGAGCCAAAGAACAGCACCGCTACCAGGTTCTCGCCGCAAGTCTCCGTCATTATGTCGAGCGCTTCGCGAACCTGTGGAACGACGTCCACACCCGCGTCGGCCGCTCCCGCGGCGTCGCGCCGCGGGAGTGCGACGACGGAGCGCGCGCCGCGCGCTGCGCGCCGCCCGTCCTCGCCCATGAATTGTCGATTGTGGTTCGGCATTCGAATCCCGGGAGGCTATGCCCCCGCCTTCGACCCCCTCATTTCAGCAAGCTTCCGTATCATTAGCCCCTCCATGGACGCGATGAAACCATCGGCGTCGTCCTTGAGATGATCGAAGTAAAAGGGCCCCGCGCTCTCGGCGCGGATAGTCGTGCGGCTCACGTTGTTCACGAAATCTCCCACACCGGCCGCCCCGAACATCCCGTCCCCGACGAGCACGTGAACGGACCAGCGCCTCGTCGAGAGAATCGCCTTGAGACCCGCCTTCTTGAACGGTCGGATCCCTCCATCTCGGCTGCGCGACCCCTCGGGGTAGAGAAGGACCGGCCGCGTCGCCGCCCGGGTCGCTTGTTTCAAGAACTCCAGCTGCGTCGCGGCATGCTCGCCGGGCCGGACGGTTGGGTGCCCGTACAGACGGACCATGTGCGATATGAGCGGATACCCCCTCGCGTACCGCCCGCGGGTGACGATGATCGGGTAGCCGCCCTCGACGCACCTCAACGCTACCAGGATATCCATGAGTGACTGGTGATTCATCAGCACCAGCGTCCCGGGCTCGAACGGGATTTTCGCGACAATCCTGACCTTGGCGCCTCCAACGACGCGGATCAGCCCTAGGATCATCTCATTGACGAAACGGGCCCACGCGGTGAGCACCCGTTCACGCGACCGCGGTCGAGTCCAAATGACGGCAACGACCAGAGT
>Ga0315287_10007022_pt1 | contig 11264 bp, 10 predicted proteins | sample YL17G11_0_MG_FD_205037 | JGI IMG/M metagenome (GOLD analysis project Ga0315287, IMG submission 205037) | Sediment microbial communities from Yellowstone Lake, YNP, Wyoming, USA - YL17G11_0 | ecosystem: Environmental > Aquatic > Freshwater > Lake > Sediment | place: USA: Wyoming | collected...
CGTCAGTTTCACGACTCCGGGCGCTGCGAGGCGTGCTCCGTGGCATATGGCGCTGACTGCGGAGTCCTTCACCCATATCTTCGGGAGCTCGTCGGCGGCGGACTCAAGCGGCATTATCCTCCGCCTCAGGTCCGTCTCGTCCTTGGTTTCCCTGTATTTCTCGTATGCGTCCTTGAGGTCGTGTAATGTTACAATGGACTCCTCCGTGTATGGGCCGGCCCTCGTCCTCCTGAGCTCCTGCATGTGGGCGCCTACGCCGAGGATTAGTCCGAGGTCGTGGCACAGTTTCCTTATGTATGTCCCGGCTTCGCAGTCGACTGCGAAGAGCACGTAGTCGCCTTCCCTCTCAATGTACCTTAGGGAGTAGATGGTCCTCGTCCTTAGTTCCCGCTTAACCGCGGACTTTAACGGCGGCTTCTGGTATATTTCGCCGTGGAAGAGGCTGAACGCCTTCTTCACCTGGCTGTTGGTGGTGTCCGCGTGGAGCTTCATGAGGCCGACGTACTGTTTCCCTGACAGTAGGAGGCCCTGTATGACTTTTGTGCCGTCGTCCAAGGCGACTGGGAGGACGCCGGTGACGTTCGGGTCGAGTGTGCCGGAGTGCCCGGTCTTGCCGATGTGGAGTATGTCCTTCACCCATGCGCTCACCTGGTGGCTTGTGGGGCCGGAAGGCTTGTCCACGTTCACGACGCCCTTCCTGATGTGCTCTTCTATGGGCCTGTCCGCCGGCGCGCGCCCGTATCTCGGGTCGGTCTTCTCACCCTCGACCTTGACTAGGATACCGGCTTCCATTTAGAATGCTCCGCCTGTTCAGGCGAGTTTCAGTGCCGCAAGCTCTTTGGCCGGGTCGCCGCCCTTGACTGTCCAGGGCGTGGGCTCCAGGTGGCTTCCCGAGACTTTCCTCTCTCTGACCCCGGGGCCCGCCACTGCGAATCCGTCCTTCTCCTTGGCGGTTATCACGCAGTACGCGCCTGCATCGCGGCCTCTCGTCTTCCTGCATACCCTGCCGACTTCAAATATAGCCATTTTTGCGGACATGAATTAGGGAAGTTGCATATAAAAGGCGGCGGGCGCGTCAGGCGCTTATGGCCTGGCAGTTTCGTAGTCGGGTGGTTTCTCATCGGCTGCGCATCACCCCCTTAAATTCAGGGTTTACATCATATCTTTATCGTGCGGCTGGCGGTCGGGATAGACCTTCATGGGACTTTGATGGAGGACCGAGAATACGTGAGGCCGGAGCTTCTCGGCCGCCTCGTTGAGGCGTTGTCCAGGGTCAAGTCGTTCTCTCGGCTTTACGTCTGCACCGGGAATGACCTGTCCTTCGTGAAGAGGAAGGTCCCAGCCGAAATACTGTCTTTGTTTGACGGGCTAGTCCTAGAGCACGGTTGCGTGCTCAGTTTTGGGGATGATGAGCGGGTGCAGGTTCCGGCGGGGACGGTGGGGCGGGTGAAGGCGCTGGAGGCTAGTCTGAAGTCGTACGACGACCCTGAGCTTTACAAGTTCGACCGGAGGCTCACGTCGGCGGCGTTGTTCACGAGATGGGGTTTCAGCCCGGCCGAATACATGGCGAAGATAGCCGAGCGGGTGCGGCTCCATGGCGGCGGGGGCCTGGTCTATGTGACTCACTCTAGCGTTGCAGTCGATGTCGTCCCCCTAGGGTACACGAAGGCGTCTGGGCTGAGGGCTGTTGCGGCGGGCTTGCCGACGGTCGCCGTAGCGGACAGCATGAATGACGTCCAGCTCCACTTGGAGTCCGCCTACAGTTTCGCGCCGTCCAACATCAGCGGGCGGCTGAAGGCCGCTTTGGAGGAGGCGGGCAGGGCTGTGTCTAGACTAAGCGAGGCTGAGGAATTGGGCAGGGGTGTCACGTATGTGGCTGACTGGCCAGCCACGGAGGGCGTGATACAGGTGTTGAATGCGCTGTCGCGCATTAGGTGAGGGCTGTGGGAGTCACTTGATGCCCAGCCTTTTTGCTGGGGGCAGGTGGGCGACCCGCCACTCCTCAGCAAGTGAATGTATCTTTGTTGTTTCACCCGCCTTATGGAGCGCTTTCAGCTCACGGTCGGCCTGCGCGAGAGACTTCGACTCTAGTTTTGCGATGTCAGCGAGAGAGTATCGTCCAAGCCAGTTTAGCCTCTCATCAACGTCATCCAAGACTGGGATGGCTTTCCCGTCCATCATGGCTTTGGCGTTTATGCCTTCAATAATCCTCCTAGTAGCGAGGTTCAGTCTCGCATCTTCTAGGTCTGGGAGGATGGAGTAGTGGTTGGCTTTGTCACTGTCTAACAGTCTGTGTTTGCCATGCCCGTGCATATAAAACCCTCTGGGATGGCTTGGTTAATAAAGAGTAATGTGGCGTTTGTGGCGTCAGGGTGTTCACTGCCTCCAGTACATCACTATCCTGAGCATCCCTTCTATAAGGTCTATTATCCGGTCGAGGCGCGTGTTGGTCCTTGCCAGGACCGGCTGATGTGTCGACGTGGGGGCCGGAGGCTTAGTTGTCGTCGGCGGGTTGGTGGTGCTCGTAGTGGATGTGGTCTCGGTCGTCGTGGACGAGGTGGTTGTCTCGGGGGCGGCGGTTGTGGTCGTCGCCGGCGTGTAGCATCCGCCCTGGATGCAGGCCCTGTCCGGGGAGCATACTTCAACGGTGTCGTTCTCCTCGCCCGCCGCGCAGTACGACTGCGGCGTCCCTGGATACGCGCATTTGCCTATGGAGAGGGTTTGGGCTACTGTGTCGCCGATGCAGAATGGGGCCCCTGCAGAGGACGGGCATTCGCTGTCAATCGTGCAGTTTACCTTCCTCGGCAGCGTCCTCAGCGATGTGGAGGTCGTCGTTGACGGCTCCTGGCATCTTCTTCCTCCGACCTCTATCTGCCGGGTGGCTTCTGACACCACTTCGTTCGACCTGATGAACCTCACCCTTACCTCGTGGCTGCCTTTTGTGAGGGAGCTTTTGAACCAGTCCTCGCCCGGGCCGAAGGTGCCTGTGGCGTCCACGGCTCCGAGTCCAACGTTTTTGGTCTCATAGAGGTATTGGTCCACGTAGAAGTCGGCTCTCATGAGGCTCGCGCCTTCGGAGAGGGTGGCTGTTGCCTTGAAGGTCTCGAAGCAGTCCACCTGGTTTGGGGCGGTGATGGTGATGGTTATAGCATGTGCTGACGTGGCTAGAATTGACAGTGCGACCAACCGTGTTAATGCCCCCCACTCCCACTCCATCTTTGACCCGGTCCTACTCTTTAGGTAAGTTTAGGAATAAAAGCCGGGGCTGTCCGCTCAGCGGTCTCGTGGCCGGTTTTAGGGCTTAGTGGGTGTCTTCTCGGTGTTTTTTTTGATCTACCAAGCTTATATATGATACCATCATATGTTATATGCAGTATGGCAACCATACTCACGGAGACAACGGGCGGACTTAGGTTCTCAAGCGAAGTCGAGGAATTCATCCTCGACAGGAACATGCAGCTGAAGGCGGTCAAGCTCAGGGACGGCAGCACAATAGACCATGAACGCCTGCACCGGCACCACAACCCCCAACACCCCCTGATAAAGACGCCGACCGGCCTCAAGAGCGTTCTGGACATGTTCTTCCTGGAGGAATTTAGGCAGAGGCGGATGACCGTCAACTGAAGACCCCGCCGCCATATTATTGTTTAAGATCGATTTGGCACTAACTTAGCCCTGACTTCGCCTGGCAGCCTTTAAGTGGTACTCCCATCCTCTAAATCAGAGGAGGGTTGGATGACAGCGAACACTGTGGTGAAGCCGGCGGCGGACCTGGTCCTGGATGTGACAGTATGGCCCGCCCAGGCGGCATTAAGGGAGGCGGCGCTGATACTGGCGCTCGCGGCCGCTGCGCTCATAGCCGCCTTGGCTGTTTAAGCCGGGTTGCGGGAGCGCATTGCGTCTGTCGCCAGTACTACTATCACCAACTATCCTGTTTTTTATCCTCTCTGGGCGTGGACTACTCGGATGATGGGGCTTGAAGCGTTCGCGCTCGCCGCATTGGCAGCAGGCATGTATCCGGGCGAGCCGTCGATTGACGACGCGCTCCTAAACAGCAGTTACTTCCGGATGATGCTGTACAACGATTCCCCAGAGGCATGGAACGCCAGGACGAGGAGCCAGTACAACGCGGACCCGAAGCCCCTCGCAGCGTCGGGGGCGTGCTCGGTCGCCGCGGCGGGCCCGCCGGGCGTTGGAATCTACCCAGGCCGCATAGACTCGGCAGAGAACCTTATATTGGACGGCGTCGGCTTGGAGGCTGGCGTCTTCACGCGGTGTTCAGGCGCCTTACACATCACGGAGCCGCAGTATTATGAGCGCGACCGCAACATCACATGGGTCGGGGCCGGCATGGCGGAGGCGACCGTGGGCGTGGGCTGCGCGACCCGCACTGTGAACGGAAGCTGGGACAATACGAATCCATCGAGGCCCGGGGGCGGCATGCACAGGGAATACCTCCTACCCGTGGAGGCGGAGACCGTGGTTGCGGTTAACGGGCGGGTCCGCATGAACGCGACGCGGCTCCTCGGCAAGGGCTACCCTGCCTCTGTGCAGTATCTGGCTATGCTACAAGCCAACTTCTCATCAGAGGGGATGTCATCCGCGGACGTGAACCTGTCACATACGTGTCGCGGTCGAATCCTCCTGGATTCGGCGTATCAGGTCATGGGTTGGAGGCGCGTTTGCAGGCGCGAATACTACGTCGAGAAAATATGCCTTCCAAACTGCGGGCACGCCAATGCAAGATGCGGGAAGACGGGGTGCGCTGAGGTGGACTGCGCCGCCCGATGCTCCCAGATAGCGGACCGGATATGCAGGGAGTATTCGAGCGGGAAGGCGGTGTGCGACACGCCCCCCGGCGGGGAGTACGGCAGCCCCGAAGACGGCTCGAGCGACTACTTCATACGGAAGCCCGAGGACAGCTCTAATGACCCGTGCATGTGCAGGCATGTGTGGGACCCGTCGAACGCGTGCGTCAACAACAGGGTGACGCTCGCGGCGAGCGAGGCTGGTCTGTGCCGGGATTCGGCGGAGTATGCGGTGCGGCTTCACCCAAGGCTATCGTGCAACGGCAGCTACAGGATGTCCGGCGGCATCTCATCAGGCACGCTCACGTTCGTAATAGAGCCGGACCTGGCGACCGCATTCACAGCAGCCGGAGTCCTCTACAGGTTCAAGACCCTGGAAGCCCGACACGTCCTCTATCGGCGGCTCTACGGTGAGGGCCCGCCAGTGTTAGAGTACGGCATAGCAGAGGATTTCGGCCTCAACGAGTCCAGCAATCGTTCAGGGTATTTCGACTTCGCCTTCCTCGAGACTGTGGATAATCCTACGCCGCCCACGATTGGCGAAGGCTTCATAGTCTCAGGGTACGGGGCGTGGAACGGGACCTACAATGTCTCCTTCGTTTCATTTGGAGACCCGTCGAACGTCACGTTCGCGGTCTATACGCTCGGAGACAGGGCGTCGGCGGCTGGGAGGCCGGCGTGCGGGCTCAGGAGTCCGTGCGTCGGCGGATACTGCCTTGACGGCGTTTGCGTCGGCCTGACGGACGCACTGAACCGGACTCTGAGGTTGGGCGACTGTTTGACCCTCGAGCGGGAGACTTCGCTTTCCTTCGTCGCGCCCAGGGAGGCGGAGGCTGGCATGGAGTTCACAGCCGAGGCAAGGCTGGCTTCCCACTTGGCGCCGCTTCAGGGCTTCCAAGTCACGGTCGTATGCGGCGGCTGGGAGCCGGTGGAACCCACTCTGACAGACTCCGCTGGCGCGGCGTCGTACAGGATTAGGGCCGGCGAGTCGACGGCGTCGTGCACGGCGTCATTCCATGGCGGCGGAGGATATGCGCCATCGAGAGCGATGAGGCTGGTGAAAGTAGCCGGTGGCGGATTCGGCCTGGGCCGCTGGATTCTCCTCCTGTCCCCCCTCCTGCTCCTGGCCTTCGCGTACACGCTCGCGAGCGGGGACTGGACGCTGCACGGCTTCGTCGAGTCCGTCCGGAGGCTGATGAGATGAAAGTCGTTTGGGCGTCGATTCTGTTGGCGTTCGCCGCCGCCCCCTCGGCGTCGGCGCTCGCCGAGTCGATAGCGCAGGGGGTCTACGACTTCCTCATCAGCATCATGCTCCTGCGGCTGAAGGACACGGTCACGCTCATAGCGGAGAACATGGCGGCGAAGCCGGACCTGTCGAGCTGGCCTATCATGATCCAGGTCCATGACGGATTCACGTGGATTTCCGGATTCTTCGTCATGGCGCTCACATATCAGGGCCTAAGGTACGTGATGGCTGCGGACAGCCCGGCAGGGAGGGCGGCAGCTAAGCTCGCAGTCGAGAGGCTGGTGGCGGGCATGGTCCTCGTGTCCCTGAACTCGCAGATATACGGGCTCGGCCTAGACTTCTCCTTCGCGCTCACCGGCGCCTTCGTCGGCTCAGTGGCCGTCGAAGACAACATGTCGTCCAGGATGCTCATGCTAGCCACGGCGTCGCTCTCGTGCATAGTCGCGCCCGTCGGACTCCTCATACTGCTCTACCTCCTCCTCATGTTCCTCGGCAGATACCTTGCCCTCGTCATACTCTACGCGCTTTTCCCGCTCATACTGGCATTCTACTTCAGCCAGCTTGGCCCCCTCACCCGGCTCGGCGGGAAGGGATTGAACGTCTACCTCGCGGCCGTGTTCTCAGGCCCGGTGATGGGTCTCCTCTTCAAGGTGAGCTATGAGCTCCTCAATTCCGCGACGGCAGCCCTCGAGTCCGGCGACGCATTCAAGGTAAACGGTTTCGAGCCGCTCCTTGCCATCATGATGTCGCTCGCCGGATTCCTCATGGCAGGCCTCAGCCCCCTCGCCCTGTTCGGGCTCATGGACCGGTTCGCCGCTGTCGCATCAGTCGCCGCCACCGCCGTCGGCGGCATCGCCGGCGGAGCAGCCGCCGGGGCGGTAGCGGGAGGCCTAGTCACGTCAACGGCATCCCCGCTAAGGGATGCAGCGCAGGGTCTCCCGTCCCAGCAGCCCGCGGTCAGGCAGGACCTCCTGGAGGCCGCCGCCAGGGCTGACCAGGCGCTCAGGCGCAACGCGGCGAAGGTCGCGGCCGCTGAGAGCCATGACGGCGGCTCATTGTCCGGCAGACTCGGGTACATGCGGTCCGTGTTCGCGGACTCCGAGCTCCTCGGCCTATACGGTTCCCTGAAGGAGTACGGCGTCATACGGGAGGATGGGGGGAGGAGGATACAGGTTGGCGACGGCGGCCTGGAGCTTGCGCGGAGTGAGCCTGGCCTGCTCACAGGTTATGGAGAATGGCCGGGTGGATACGGCCGGGGCTTCGGCGACGCGAAAAGTCGCGCGCTCGCACAGTCGCAGGGTGTGTTGTCTGATGGTAGAGTCGTCCTTAGGCACGCCGTCGAGAGGCGGGTTAAGTCGGTAGACGGGCAATACGACGTCGCAGTCAACGATGGCGATAACGGCCTCTATAACGTACTGGTCGTCGGCTCGGACAAGGCCTCATTCCACACCCTCCCCTCCTCAGCCCGTCAGGGAGGACCGGAAGCCCTACTGGATGAGATAACGGATGTTGTGGCCCGCAGGCGCTGTTCCCCCGGGAAGGCAGTCGAGTCCCTCTCAGGTCTCCAGGGAGGCGGCAGTTGATAACCGGACGCGATTCATCCGAGAGGGCGCGCACGGCCAGGAGGCGTCGGCATTATCCGCTGACCGGGAGGGGGCGGATTATCCGCCGCCCCTCTTGATATTCACGTCTATGTCCAGTATCTGCGCCTGGTAGTCGGAGACTATCCTCTTATAGTTCCTCTCCTCAAGCTCCCCGGCCGCGAACCTTTCCTCTGCCTTCTTGATGAGATCCTCAAGCCTCTCCCTCTCAGCCCGTAGGCGGCCGGTGTCGGTCTCCGCCTCAGCGTCCTTAGGGTTCACAGCCTCGTCGGCCTCCCTCCTCTTGATTACGGATTCGCGCTCCCTGAGTTCGCGTATCTTCTCGGCTTTGGATTTCGACTCCCTCTCAGCCAGCTCCTTCTCAGTCCGCGTGAGCCGTTCGCTTTCAGTCTCCTCCCTGGCGTAGGGCCTCTCCGTAGGCTTATCCTCCCCGGATTTCGTTGCCGTGTTCTCTCCCGCATCGTCATGGACTTCCACGGCTTCGGGGTGGAGCCTCTTGGAGAGGAGTTCCCTCAGTATGAGTATTATCAGGGCTAGGACGGCCAGGAGGCATAGGGCTATCAGCCCGTCCAGTAGGGCTTCCATAATCTTACTTTTCCTCGGCTCTCAGCCGGCACATATCATTTATACCCAGCATAATATATGTTACGTGAAAATGAAGCTCGCGTGGGCGGTGGTGGCGGCAGCGTTGCTTGTCGGCTTGGCGTCTGCAACCCCCGAATGCTCGACGGAAGCCAAAGACCCGTCAGCCACCGTCAAAGCATACGTTCAATCATGCTCGAACATCGGCACATTCTCCATAGGCGGCCTATACGGCGACTCATGGAGCAAGCTCACATTCAACTACCCTGAGCCCTGGAAGGGCACATTCACAACCTTCAACATAGATGGCTCAAACTACTGCAACTCGGAGAACCCGAAAGGCTGCGCGCAACTCGACAGATACGTCAACGCGAAGCCGCATGACGTCGATGGATCCGTCGTAACCGAATGGCGGGTCGAGGACATCACGCTGAAGCAGGCGGTTCGCGCGGCAGGGAACATGACCGGGGTGGCATACTCCGTCAAGAATGCGGGCGCTAAGCCACATACGGTCGGCATACGCCTCCACCTTGACACCATGCTCGGATACAATGACGGCGCCCCCATATACCTCCCAGGACATGGCATCAGGACGACGGAAGTCGACTTCATGGGCGAAAGCCTGAACTTCGAGTACTGGAAGGCCTACAACCAGCCGGACCAGCCGACGATAGTTGCCACAGGCCTTTTAGACCCGAAGGATGGGATGACATACCCGGACCGTTTCATAGTCGCCGACTGGAAGCGGAGCAAGGACACAGCATGGGAGTACAGGAACACCGGCGCCGAGATAACCGGCGACAGCGCCGTAATAATGTACTGGGCGCTCGGTGAACTGAAGCCAGGCCAGGAAAAGGCGGTCGTCACGGGCTATGGGAGTGCGGAGCCGGTGCTCGGCACAGGCGAGGCTCCGAAGGAAATCGGCATAGCCGAGATAACACTCTCGAGCGTCTCTGGGAAAGTCTGCCCGAAGGACAACGTAGCATTCAAGGTGGACGTCATCAGCGCGAGGGAGGACCGCTCAGGCCAGGTGACGCTCACAGCGTCCAGCCGGGGAGTCCCCGAATACTCAAGCACTGCGTCTTCGGCCCTGCCTCGCGGACAGGCGAAGACAATCACATACCAATGGCAGGTCCCGGACGTCACGGAGCGCACCACATACGACCTGAAGGCCGTCCTGTCCAGCGGCGGGACCGTGCTCGACTCGAAGGAGCGGCCCGGCGGCCTCATAGTCGACCCTGAAGGGTGCGGGAAGCCAACGTTCACAATGACGTCCAAGACGGTCGGCGGCCTCTTCGCCCTCCTCCTTCTCCTCCTGGTCGGCGTCCTCATCACTGCACTCCTCCTTGCCACGGACCGCGGCACCGTCGAGTTCACAAAATACGTCGAAGGCGAAAGCGTAATGGTTAAAGTCGTGAACGGAACCCGCAAGGCACTCCGCGCCGTAGTGATAGAGGACGTAATACCACCGGCCGCCGAGATAAGTGTGAGCACGATGCACGCTGTCCGCAGGCAGAGCGCCCTCGTCTGGGAGGTCGGGGACATCGCCCCGAAGGACGCCGCCACCCTAGAGTACCGGATACATAGCGGCCAGGCGGTGAACGAGGCGCGCATGCGATGGGAGCGGGGCGAACGCAAGATACCCTGAAATCATTTTAAGTGGTTGACATGACTGACGTAGACCAACTGTTCAAGAAGGTTGTATTGGAGACGGGCAAATCGGAGACGGAGATTAGGGCGAGGATGCAGGAGCGGAAGGAGAAGACGCACGGCCTCCTCTCGGATTACGGGGCGTTGTACGCGGTCGCGAAGGAGTACGGGATAGACCTGAACGACTCGGAAACGAAGACAGTGGAATTGTCGAAGCTTCAGCCATCCACCACCGCGAACGTTATCGGGCGGGTGAAGTCGGTCTACTCCGAGCGGGAGTTCACGAGGAAGGACGGCTCCAAGGGCAGGTTCGCATCGGCGGTGATAGCGGACGGTTCGGGCGAGTCGAGGGTCGTCCTCTGGGACCAGAACACGACTGTCGTGAGCAGGCTCAGGGTCGGGGACGCACTCCTCGTGAAGAACGGCTTCGTCAAGGACAACCGCGGCCAGATAGAGGTCCACGCGGGGTCGCTCACGGGCATCACGATAAACCCGTCGAACGTCAGCGCCAAGCTGCCCGAGGTCGCGGAGAGGATAGACTCCATCGGCTCGCTCGCGCCCTCGTCGCCGTCGGTGAACGTGGTCTGCAGGGTCTCCAACCACATGCCCCGTGTCGAGTTCAAGCGCAGCGACGGCTCATCCGGCTCCAGGGCCTCGTTCACGGGCGAGGACGAGTCAGGCTCCATACGCGTCATCCTGTGGGATCCGCTGTCTGAGATGGAGCTCAGTGACGGGGACGTGGTGAAGCTGGAGAACGCCTACACCCGTGAGGGGATGGGCGGCCAGGTCGAGCTGCAGGCAGGCTCAAGGAGCAGGATAATGAAGTCAGACGCCAAGCTCAACCTGAAGCCGCTGCCGAAGAGGATGGAAGGCACGGTGAAGATAGGCGACATAAAGGCTGACCTGAGGGGGTTCACGCTTGAGGCGCGGGTCATGCACGTGTACCCTCCAAGGGAATACTCGAAGGGAATCATGGCATCCCTCATAGCCGGGGACGCGAGCGGCACGATAAGGGTCGTCCTCTGGGATGAGCGGGCGAAGGTCGCCTCCGAGCTGAAGGAGGGGGACTCTGTGCGGATACGCAACGCTTACAGCAAGGCCAACCTGAGCCAGGAGCCGGAAGTCCACGCCGGCAAATACTCCGACGTCACGGTGGACCCGTCAATCAAGGTTCCCTCCTCTGGGGACATAAACGAGCTCATGACGGAGGAGAAGAAGATAAAGGACCTAGACCAGACCGACAGGTTCGTCAAAATCAACGGCCGCATCGTCGCGGTGGAGGACAGGCCGCCCGTGTACATGACCTGTTCGGAGTGCGGCAAGAAGGTACAGAACCTCGGCGGTGAATGGATGTGCGAGGAGTGCGGGGTCAACGAG
>Ga0315287_10007023_pt1 | contig 11263 bp, 5 predicted proteins | sample YL17G11_0_MG_FD_205037 | JGI IMG/M metagenome (GOLD analysis project Ga0315287, IMG submission 205037) | Sediment microbial communities from Yellowstone Lake, YNP, Wyoming, USA - YL17G11_0 | ecosystem: Environmental > Aquatic > Freshwater > Lake > Sediment | place: USA: Wyoming | collected...
CGGGCGAGACCGACTGGACGCGTGCCTACGACGAGACGGTCCGCCTGGCGGTCGAGGCCGAGCGGCTCGGCTTCACGTCCGTCTGGACGACCGAACACCACTTCGTCGATGACGGGTACATGCCCTCTCTCCTCGTCGTCAGCGCGGCGCTCGCGCAGGCAACGTCGCGGATCGAGCTGGGCACGGGCGTCATCCTCGCGCCGTTGCACCACCCGCTCCGCCTCGCGGAGGATGCGGCGACCGTCCAGCTGCTCAGCCATGGACGGCTGATCCTCGGCCTCGGGCTCGGGTGGTCGGACGTCGAGTTCGCCGGGCTGGGCGCCGACGCGCGCCGTCGCGGCGCGGCCATGGACGAGATCCTGCGGATCCTCCCGCAGGCGTGGAGCGGCGAGCCGTTCACGCACCAAGGCGCCATCTTCGACCTCCCGACGCTCGCCGTCCGGCCAAGGCCGTCGACGCGGATCCCGGTGCTCATCGGCGGTGGCGCGGAGCCCGCGATCCGCCGTGCCGCGCGCCTCGCGGACGGCATCTTCGCCAACGCCCCGGTCGACCGCTTCATGGAGCAGATCGGGTGGGTGCTCGACGAGTGCGAGCGCATCGGCCGCGACCCGTCGACCTTCCGGTTCATCCACTACTCGGTGCTGCTTCCCGGCGCCTCGCGCGGCGAGGCGCTCGCCCGCTACCGCGACGCGCTCTGGGCGATGCAGTGGAAGTACTCCGACATGGGGGCCTCGGCGACCAGGCCGCTCCCGCCGCCGTCCCCGCCGCCGTTCAATCGCCCGGATGATGAGCTCGTGAAGGGACGCGCGACCCTCGCCGGGACCCCCGACGAGCTCGTCGAGGCCCTGCTCGACATCCGGAAGCAGGCGGGGGTGCCCCTCGAGTTCGTCGCACGGAGTCACTTCCCGCTCCTCGACTTCGACGCGCAGGTGGACCTGATGCAGCAGCTCGCCGAGGGCGTCGCGCCCCACGTCTGAGGCGCAACCCTCGGCTGAGCGATCAGGGGGTCAAGCGGAAGCTCGAGAGCACTGCAGAAGGTACGCTCACTCCATGGACCCATCCAGCCGTTCGTGGCGAGCGTGATTCCTGCACGGTTCCCGGCCGTGGGGGGCCGCACGCTCCTTGGCATCGAGGTGGCGCTGCCCGGCGAGTTCCCGGCCGATCGCACGCTGGCGGTCGTGGCGTTCAAGCGATGGCACCAGGCTCGGGTGGATCGCTGGATCGCTCGCGCAGTGGCGGCCGGGGTTCCGCCGACGACCCTGGGGGGAACCGGCCCCATCCCGGTGGCGGTCGTCGAGGTGCCCGTCCTGTCCACCCAGTGGCGGCCTGTGCGCCGCTTCATCGATGGCGGAATGACGGCAGGCATCGGCGACCCCGACGTGCTGGCCCGAACGATCACGGTCTACACCGACGTGGCCGCCTTCCAGCGGTCGCTGGCGATTCCCGACAGCGATGATGTCCACGCGCTCGTCGTGACCCGCGACGGCGCCATCCTGGCCCGGGGCCACGGCGATCCCGATGACGCCTCGTGGGACGCGATCGCTTCCGTTCTGCCGGTGAGGGACCGGGGATGAGCTCGAATCGCCGCAGGGAGTTGCGCGCGGCGTGCAAGCAGCGACCCTGCGATTCGCCGATCCGACATTCCGCTTGTTGCGGCTTGACAACGGCGGTAGCCTATCTACGGTTCCTTTCTTTCGGATAGGAAGCATGCCGCTTCGTCACGCAGCAATGCTCGAAGTGAACGAGTTCCTCGTGCTCGACTTCGTCCGTGAGCGCGGACGAACGAGCCGACCCGAGATTGGCCGCGCCCTGGATCTCTCGCCCGCCTCGGTGAGCCGGATCGTAGGCCGGCTGCTGCAGACGGGGCTCGTCGTCGAGGAGGGCCGCTCGCCGTCCGACGGCGGACGACCGGCCGGCGTCGTCTCGTTCAACCGGCGTGCGGGTGCCGTCATTGCGCTCGACCTTGGGGCAGCGTCGTGCCACGGCGTGCTCGCCGACCTCGCAGGGGACGTCCTGTACGAGCAGACCCGACCGACTCGCGAGCACGGCGCGGCGTTCCCGACGCTGGTGGCCGCGATTGACGACCTGACCGCGGAGGCGGCGCGCCAGGACGTCCCCGTGACCGCGCTGGCGGTCGGCGTGCCGGCCATCCTCGACCCGGAGACGGGGCTCGGCATCGCGGGACCGTCCGTCGCATGGGAGGCATTCGATATCGTGACCTCCCTCTCGGGGCATGTCTCGATCCCGTTCGTCGTGGAGAACGACGTGAACCTCGCGGCCCTCGCCCACGCCTGGCGCGGGGACGGGCGCCACGTGGACGACTTCTTCACCCTCTACCTCGGGGCGGGTGTCGGCGGTGCCGTGGTCGCCAATGGACGCCTCGTCAAAGGACGCCACAACGGCGGGGGCGAGGTCGGCTACTTGATCCTCGATCCGGCCGACGCACGGCGACCGCTCGAGGGGACGGTCGGCGCCGTCGAGGCGGTCACGTCCACGGACAGTCTGCTGGCGCGCGCGCGCGACCTTGCCGAGCCGAGTGACCGACGGTGGGCTTCGCCGGATCGCCCCGCGCGCATCGAGGAGCTGTTCCAGGCGGCCGCGGACCGCGACCCGATTGCCGGGACCGTGATCGACGAGCTGCTCGATCACGTCTGCCTGGTGCTGATTGCCGTCGGGGCGATCGTGGACCCAGGCCTCGTCATCCTCGACGGCCCCGTGGGGCGGGCGCTGGAGCCCTTCGTCGCGACCCTGACGGCGAGGCTCGAGGAGCGGCTGCCGCGGGCGCCACGGCTCGTGGTCTCGAGTCTGCGCGGCGACGCGACGCTCCTCGGCGCCGTCGCGGCCGCCCTCCAGCTGGCGCGGCGGAGGTCCGCGCCGTCTGCCTTGTTCGGCGACTTCTCGTTCAGCGGGGTCGTGCATGGGGTGAGCTAGTCGTCAAGCGAGCGATCGTCAATGCGCCCGCCCGGGCGCTTCGTCGGACCGGAGAGGAATGAGCAATGGGACACAACCTGTCGGCGCGGCGCGGTCGGCTGGGTCGGTACGCGGCATTCTTGATGGCGGCGCTGCTGGTCGCCGCCTGCGGCGGCAGCACGGCGAGTCCGTCGGGCGGCCCGGTCACGCTCCACGCCCTGTTCATGAAGCAGGCGGCCTACAGCGACCAGGACGTGAAGACGATGACGGACGCCTTCACGAAAGACAACCCGAACGTCACCGTCGTCCCGGAGTTCGTCGCCTACGACGCGCTGCACGACAAGATCGTCACCGACCAGGTCGGGGGCTCCGGCCAGTACGACATCGTGCTGATGGACGCCATCTGGCCCGCCGAGTTCGCAAACGCCGGCATCTTGACGGACATCACGGCCAAGATCCCGGCCGAGTTCAAGAGCGGCGTCTTCGAATCCGCGTGGACCGCGGCCAACTACCAGGGCAAGACCTACGGCGTGCCGTGGATCAACGACTCGAAGTTCTTCTTGTTCAACACGAAGATGCTCGCGGATGCCGGCGTCACGACGCCGCCCAAGACCTGGGACGACGTCGTGGCGGACGCCAAGGCGATCAAGGCCAAGGGGCTGGTCCAGTTCCCGCTCGTCGGCAGCTGGAAGCAGGCCGAGGCGGTCATCTGCGACTGGACGCAGCTGGCCGCGGTCTTCGGCGCCACGGACTTCGTGGACGCCCAGGGCAAGGCGCTGTTCAACACCGACGGCGGGCTCGAGGCGCTCCAGTTCATGAAGCAGCTGCTCGACGACGGCCTCATGAACCCCGCGTCGCTCGGCTTCAACGAGGATGACGTCAACGCCACGATGTCGGCCGGCCAGGCGGCCATGGCCCTCAACTGGACGTACGGCTACGCGGTCATGAACGACGCGAAGCAGTCCAAGGTTGCGGGCCAGGTCGACGTCATCGGCAGCCCGGGCCAGGGCAGCGTCGCCACGAGCGGCGTCAACGGCGGGATGGCCCTCGCGGTCACCAAGGGCTCAAAGCACCCCGACGAGGCGCTCGCGTACGCGCTCTCGATCGCCAGCCAGAAGAGCCAGGAGCTCAACACGACGCTCGCCTTCCCAATGTGGACGGCGTCGTTCGACAACCCGGACCTCACCAAGTCGAACCCGGCCTTCTGGGCGGCGGCAAAGACCCAGTTCTCGGGTCTCGTCGCACGGCCGGTCGTGCCGTACTACACGAAGCTCTCGAACGCCCTCCAGGTCGCGATCCAGGAGGCGCTGCTGGGCAAAAAGACACCCGAGCAGGCCCTGAACGAGGTGGCGGCGCAGCTGCCCGACTTCCAGAAGTAGGCGCGTCGGGCCGTCGCGCCTGATCGGCCGGCGACCCGGAGCTCCGTCATGGTCCCCGAGTGAGCCTGCACGCTCCTGTTCGCTCCCGCGTCGCGCGGGCTCGAGCGAAGCCCTGGCCCGAGACGTGGGTGGCGGCGGCGTTCATCGCCCCCGCCACCCTCGTCATCGTGCTCGTCGTGGTCGTCCCGCTGGCGCGGGCGGCGTGGATGAGCCTGTTCGACATCGCCCTCATCCGTCCGGGCGACGAGCCGTTCGTCGGCCTGGGCAACTACATCGACCAGCTCACCAGCCCCGCCTTCTGGGCCGCCGTCTGGCGGTCGCTCTTCTTCACCGTCGCCTCGACGACGCTCGAGCTCCTGTTCGGGCTGGCGCTGGCGCTGCTCATGGACCTGCCGCTCCGGGGAAGATGGCTGCTGCGGACGCTGATCATCCTGCCCTGGGCGCTGCCGACCATCGTCAACGCGCTCATGTGGCGCTGGATCGACAACGCGGAGTACGGCGCCCTCAACGCACTTTTCACGCAGCTCGGCCTGCTCGGGGACTACAAGATCTGGCTCTCGAACAGCGATCTCGCGATGTGGATGGTGATCGTCGCCGACGTCTGGAAGATGACGCCCCTCGTGGCGATCCTCCTGCTGGCGGGGCTGCAGTCGGTCGACCGGGAGCTCGTCGAGGTGGCCAAGGTCGACGGCGCGACGTCGTTCCAGGCCTTCCGCCTGATCGTGCTGCCCCTCCTCACGCCGGTGATCCTCATCGTCCTCGTGCTGCGGACGATGGAGGCCTTCAAGGTCTTCGACATCATCTGGATCATGACCGGCGGCGGTCCCGCCAACGCCACCCAGACGATCGCGATCTACGCGTACCAGACGGCATTCCAGGGCTACGACTTTGGCGCCGGCGCGGCCCTCGGGTACCTGATCGCCCTGATCATCATGGCCCTGGCCGCGATCTACCTGCGACTGCTCGGCCGGACGGGGAGGGTGTAGGCGATGACGGCACCGCCCACCCCTGCCATCGCGCCCGCCAGCGCTCCGGCACGGCGTCCGCGGCCCGCGGCGGTCCGCCTGCGCGGGGCTGCCCGCGCGGCCTTCCTCTACGGCGCGATGATCCTCGCCCTCGCCGCGATCCTCGCGCCGTTTGCCTGGCTGGTCATCTCCAGCGTCGCGGAGCCCGTGGACCTGCTGGAGCGGCCGCTCAGGTGGATCCCGGCCCACGTCACGTTCCAGCGCTTCCTCGACTTGTCGGTCGGGAACACGGCCGACGACAGCGCCCTCAGCTTCCGGGCGGCCCTGATCAACAGCACAGTCATCGCGTCGACGGTGACGGCGGTGGCGATGGTCGTGGGCACGCTCGCCGCGTACGCGTTCGCCCGGCTTCGCTTCCCTGGTCGCAGCTGGCTGATCCTGGCGTTCATGGCCACGTACATGCTGCCGCCGATCGCGCTGGTGCTGCCGCTCTACCAGATCATGAGCAGCCTTCACTTGCGCGACACGCCGCTCGCCCTGATCATCATCTACTCGTCGTTCGTGACGCCGTTCGTGATCTGGGTCATGCGGGGGTACATCGAGACCATCTCGCCAGAGCTCGACGACGCCGCGCGCGTGGACGGCTGCTCGCGGCTGGGCGTGCTCATCCGCATCATCGTGCCGATTGCCGCACCGGGACTGGCGTCTACGGCGCTGCTGTCGTTCCTGCTGGCCTGGGACGAGTTCCTCTACGCCCTGATCATCACCCAGACGAATGCGTCCAAGACGCTGCCGATCGCGATCAACGACTTCATCGGCCGCCACGGCGTTGACTTCGGGCTGCTGGCCACGGGCGGCGTGATCGCGGCGCTGCCGCCGGTCATCCTCGCGTTCGCATTCCAGCGCTACATCGTCGCGGGCCTGACCTCGGGAAGCGTCAAGGGCTGACCGGGCGTCCATGGTCGCAGAGGAACCCCGGGTCGGTCGCGGGGTCCACGAGCGCGGGCCGTGCGTGCAACGGCCATCTGCCTCAACCACGATCTGCGTCAGCGCCTCGCAAACCGGTTGGCTGGGCCTCCAGGGACGTCACGCGGTGCCTGGGAAGCCGACGCTCCTCCCCTTCTACGCGGGAGCGGCCGCCGTGGCCGTCGGACGGTCCGTCCCGAACGCCAGGGCGAGCATCGCGAGCAGGGCGACCACGAGCGATCCCGCGAGGAGGAGCACCGCCGGGGCGAGCCCGGTCGTCGTGCCCTCGATGCAGGCGCGGAAGGCGTCGGCGGCCCACGTCACCGGCAGGAGCGGATGGAGGAACGCCAGCGGGGCCGGGAGCGAGTCCACGAGGTACGGGGTCCCGCACGCGGCCGCCTGGACGCCCGCCAGGAGCAGCCCGACCAGCCAGCCCCGGTTGCCGAAGGCGACGACGAGCGCCTGGATGATCGCCGTGAAGGCGGCAGCGGCGAGAGCCGCGACCAGGATGAGCGCCGGCAGCCGCGCGACGTCCATGCCGACGCCGAGGCGCAGGCCGGCGATCATCAGGGCGGCTCCCACGATCCCGAGGCCGGCGGCAGCGGCGAAGGCCGCGACCGGCCCCACCCACCAGCGGCGGCCCTGTCCGCGCCTACCCGCCGGCAGGACGAGGAACGCGACGAGCGCACCGAGCCAGAGGGCGAGCGCCATGACGTACGGAGCGATCCCGGACCCGCCCGATCCGTCCACCGTCGGCGGCTGGATGACGACGGGGTCCGCCGCGCGCGCGGCAACCCGCGTCCTCGTCGCGTCGGGGACGACGGTCACGGCCGCGGTGGACGTGTCGAGGCCCTCCGCGATCGTGGTGGCGTCGTCGGCGACGGAGCTCCCGTCGCGGGAGAGGAGACCGGACCGCGACGTGACCACGCGGGCGCCGCCCGTGACCAGGTTCATCGCCTCCTTCAGCTGGTCGACGCCCGACGCGGCCTCGGCGGTGCCGGTCGCGAGCTTGCCGGCGCCGGCGGCGGTCTTGTCCGCGCCCGTCGCCACCCGGCTCGACCCGGACGCGAGCTGTGCCGTGCCGTCGGCGAGCTGCGTCACCCCCGTCGAGAGCTCGGACGCGCCCGTGGCGGTCTTCGAGACGCCCGACGCCAGAGGGGCCATCCCGCCCGCCAGCTGCTGCGTGCCCGTCGCGAGCTGCGTCGCGCCGCCGGCGAGCTGCGTCACCCCCGTCGAGAGCTCGGACGCGCCCGTGGCGGTCTTCGAGACGCCCGACGCCAGAGGAGCCATTCCGGCCGCCAGCTGCTGCGTGCCCGTCGCGAGCTGCGTCGCGCCGCCGGCGAGCTGCGTCACCCCCGTCGAGAGCTCGGACGCGCCCGTGGCGGACGCGGCGATCGCGTGCTCCAGCTGCGGCGCCGTCGCCGCGAACTGCGATGTCGCGCTCGCCACCCCGGTCGTCCCCTGGCTCACGCCGGCCGCACCCGTGGCGACCTGGCCGGTCGCGTCGGCGACCCCCTGGGCTCCCGTGGCCAGGTCGCTGGCGCCGGTGGCCAGCGCGGTTCCCTGGTTCGCCAGCCCGAGGATCTGAGCGCAGACCGCCGGGCCGCCGCCCATGAGCTCGCACGAGTCGGACAGCGCCTTCACTGCGGAGGTGTATCCCGCGACCGACGTGGACAGCCCGTCGACGCCCGTCGCGAGGGCGGCCGCGCCCTTAGCCGCCTGCGTCGCTCCGTCGGAGAGAGCCGTCGCCCCGGTCGCGGCCTTGTCTGCACCCGATGCGAGCGCGGCCGCCTGGGCGCCGAGCCCGGTCGTCCCCGCCTTCAGCGCCTGGAGCCCGGAAGCGAGCTCCGAGGCGCCGGAGGCAGCCTTCGACGTGCCGGTCGCGAGGTCGGACGCGCCGGAGGCGAGGGTGGCGGTCTGGGCGGGCAGCTGGCGCGTCGACGCGTCGAGCGTCTGGAGCCCGGAGGCGAGCTCCGAGGCGCCGGAGGCAGCCTTCGACGTGCCGGTCGCGAGGTCGGACGCGCCGGAGGCGAGGGTGGCGGTCTGGGCGGGCAGCTGGCGCGTCGACGCATCGAGCGTCTGGAGCCCGGAGGCGAGCTCCGACGCGCCGGAGGCGAGGGCTGCGGCGCCGGCCGAGGTGTCGGCGGCGCCGGCCGCGACGGACGCGGTCCCATCGGCGACGAGGGTGGTCCCGGCCGCGAGAGCCTTCGTGCCGGCGGCGAGCTCCGACGCGCCGGAGGCGGCCTTCGTCGCGCCCGACGCGAGCTCATCGAGGCCGGCCACGAGCTGGCCGGCGACCGCGTTGATGTCCGAAGCGTCCGTGGCGAGCGTGGAGGCGCGGTCCGCGATGGACCGCGCCTCGCCGGAGGCGGTGCCGATCGTCGCGTCGGCCGTCTTGACGGCGAGGAGCACGTCCTCCACGTACGAGGCCGTGGCGGTCCGCGCCGCCGACGCCGCGATCGCTTCCTGGACTTCGCGTGCGACCTCGCCGCCGTCCGTGCCACCGCCGGGGCCCGTCGCGAGCTGGAGTCCGGCGGCCGGCTGGCCGCCCGTCGTGTCGGCCTGGATCGCGGCGATCTTCCGGGAGAAGTCGGCGGGGATCGTCAGGACCGCCCGGAAGCGCCCGGAGGCGAGTCCGTCCGCCGCGTCCGACGCGTCGACGACCGTCCAACGGAACGCGTCCGTCACGTCGCCCGCCACGAGCTGCTGTGAGAGGTCGCCGCCGAGGTCGAGCGTCCGGCTCGTCCCATCGGCGACCGAGATCGTGGCCCCCTCGTCGAGGTCGACGACCGCGGCCGGCATGGCGCCGCCGCCTCCCTGCGACTGTGACCAGACGACGAGCCCCGCGAATGTCACCGGCACGAGGGCCGCGAGAACCAGCGCGGCCGCCAGCCGTCGGCGCGAGCGCCCCGCGGGCTCCCCCGCGGCGATGAGTGTGCCGTCCGCCGCGACCGGCACCGGCACGAGGCGGCGCTCGCCGAGGCGCAGGCCGGACGGCCACCACGCGCGGTCGCCGACGAGCGTCGTGATTGCGGGCACGAGGATGGAGCGGACGAGGAACGTGTCGATGAGGACCCCGATCGCGACCGCGACGCCGACCTGGAAGAGGACGATGAGCGGAGCGGTGGCCATGGATCCGAACGTGCCGGCGAGGATGAGGCCGGCCGACGTGATGACCGCGCCGGTCCGGCCGGATGCGATCCGGATGCCGTCGCGGATCGGGCGGGTCTCGCTCTCCTCGCGGACGCGGCTCATGAGGAAGATGTTGTAGTCGGCGCCGAGGGCGACGAGCAGGACGAACACCATGAGCGGCAGGTAGAAGCTGATCCCGGGCTGCCCGAGGACCTCCTGGAAGAGGAACGCGGACAGGCCGAGCGCGCTGCCGTAGGAGAGGAGGACGGTCCCGACGAGGTAGAGCGGCGCGACGATCGCGCGGAGGAGGAGGACCAGGACGATGAGGATGCCGAGCACCGTGATCGCGCCGACCCGGAGAAAGTCGGCGGCGAGGACGTCCTGGACGTCGGCGAGCTGGGCGGTGGAGCCCGCGAGGTATGCCGCCGCGCCCTGGCCGAGTGACGGTGCCGCGCTCGCGAGCGCGGCGTGGGCAGCGCGGACCGTCCTGAACGCCGTGATGGAGTAGGGATCGTCCGTCGTGGCGACGTAGAGGCGGGTCGCCGTGCGGTCCTGCGAGACGAAAGCGTCGACCGCCTTGGTGAGGCTCGCGGACTCGTCCCCGCCGATCCCGACCGGCACGAAGATGTCGTCGGAGCGGCCGGAGAAGACGGCCGCGAGCCCGCCGAAGGCGTCGGGCAGCGCGGCGAAGGTCGTTTCCGCGCGACGCCGCGCCTCCCGGGCGCTCGCCGTGTCCGCGAGGCTGGCCGGGGAGAGCGTCGCGTCCGGCCGCGCGTCGAAGTGGACGGCAAGGGCCTGGAGGGCGTTCGACGCGTCGACGGCTGCGTCGAGGGTCGCGCTCTTCGCGAGGCTGGCCGCGGCTGCGGTCGCATCCGTGAAGGCCGGCAGGCTCCGGACGTCCGGGTAGGCGGCAGCCAGCTCATCGAGGTACCTGGCGAGGAGCGCCGTGTCCGCGCTCCCGCCGGTGGCTGCGAGGGAGCTCGTCGAGGTCATCGCCGACGCGAGCGCCCGGAGCTGCGTCGAGACGACGCTCTGCACACGGACGCTCTCCACGACCGCCTGCGCGCTCGCGATCGCGCTCGTGGCCTTCCGGTACTCGCTCCGTCCGGCGACCTCCGGGAACGCCGTTCCGAGCGCGTTGACATAGTCGAGGGCGGACGAGAGCCCATCGGGGACCTCGCTGTCGAGGAGGGACGCGGAGTCGGTCGAGGAGCCGGCCCCGCCCGAATCGAACTCGTCGGCGATCGTGCCGAGCTGGATGGAGGGACGGAACCCGTCGGGCACCGTGCCGTCGCCATCCGGCGTCACGAGGCTCGTCACCGTGTCGACGCCGGGCGTCGCCTCGAGCGCCAGCACCGTGTCGCGCAGCTTCGCGAGGGACGCCGGGGCGAGCATGTCGCCGGTCGCGCCGGCGTCGATGAGCCCGGTCGACTGCGTGATCTTCCCCTTGCCGAGGTGCGCCGCCACGATGTCGTAGCCGGCGCGCGCGTCGGAGGTCGCCGGGAGCTCGGCGAGGGTGTCGAAGTTCGTCCTCGCCTGCGGCACGTAGAGGATCGGGACGGAGAGGCCGACCACCAGCGCGAGCGTGACCACACCCGGGTGGCGCGAGACGCCGGCCGCCAGTCGTGCGAAGAAGCCGTCCGGCTCCCCTTCGCCGGCAGTTCGCATGTGGAGCGGCCAGAACAGGTAGTGGCCGAAGATCCCGAGGAGGGCGGGTGCGAGCGTGAGGCCCGCGAGGAGCGTGATGAAGACGGCCACGCCGAGCGCCGGGCCCGTCGTGCGGATCATCTCGAAGTCCGCGAACGCCATCGCGGCGAGGCCCACGATGACCGTCGCCGCGCTGGCGCTGATGACCGCCCCGATCCGCTTGACGGTCTCCCGCACCGCCTCGTGCCAGTCCTCGTGCCCCAC
>Ga0315287_10007024_pt1 | contig 11263 bp, 8 predicted proteins | sample YL17G11_0_MG_FD_205037 | JGI IMG/M metagenome (GOLD analysis project Ga0315287, IMG submission 205037) | Sediment microbial communities from Yellowstone Lake, YNP, Wyoming, USA - YL17G11_0 | ecosystem: Environmental > Aquatic > Freshwater > Lake > Sediment | place: USA: Wyoming | collected...
GAGATCGGGAAAGCGCCGGTTGGGAGCCGTGGAATGGGTGTACCCCTTCACGGCAAGCCCGAAATGTTCAGGAGCGCCATCCTTCGACTGATCCAGCACATATTCGCCTCTGCCAATAAGCTTCACAATGGCCAGGGACAGATCGGGAAATCTGAGAGGGTCGGCCTTCCGACGCGCAACGAGGAACAATTCGAGCGCACGCGCGTCCGGCTCCGGGGGTAAGTGCTCGCCCCAGCGCGCGGCCACCTCGATGATCCGCTGCCAGCGTTCGGGAGAGCGCAGGATGCGGCGGAAGGAGGGCACACCCTTCCCCTTGAGATAGGACGCGGTCGCCTGATTGGCCGCGATCATAAAATCTTCGATCAGTTCCTTCGCGCGATTCTTCTGCTCGACCCTGAGAGCAGTCAGCACCTCACCCTCAAACACGGCTCGTGGCTCAATCGTTTCAAGACTCAGCGCTCCCTGCTGATGTCGTCGTTCCTTGAGGCGCTGCGCGACCTGGTCTTGGAGGCGGAGTTGCGCATCGAGGCCGGAGACGGCCGTGACCCGCTCAGGCGCAGGCGCCGTCCCTGCGAACCACGCGGCGACGCTGTTATAGGCCAGCTTCGCGTGGTTGTGGACCAGGGCCCGAAAGAGGGTCGAACTGAGGACCGCCCCATCCTCTGCAATCACCATCTCCACGATGATCGCGAGGCGGTCCTGCCCTTCACCAAGCGAGGTCAGATCGGTCGACAGCGGTTCCGGCAGCATGGGGAACATGTCGCCGGCCGTATAGACCGACGTCGTATTGTGCTTGGCATGCGCATCCAGGGCGGAATCCTTCGTGACCAGAGCGTCCACGTCGGCAATCGCGACCAGGATCTTCACAGACCGATCAGGACGTGGCTCGGCCACGGTGAGTTGGTCGAGGTCTCGGGAGTCGTCGTTGTCGATCGACGCCCAGAGAAGCCCCGTTAAATCACGCATGTCCGGGTTCCGCTCGATGGCAGCAGCCTGTATGCGGGCAAGCTCGGCCATCGCCGCGGCAGAAAAATCCGGCAAGAGGCCGCGTTCGATCATGGCCCGACGAGCGATATTCTTGAGATCTATACGATGACTTTTCATTTGTCCCCTTCGATCTGGGATAAAGCCTGTTTGGCTCTTGGATGGAGAAGGAGCATGAGAGGGCAGACTAGAGGCTCTCCTGTGCTCGTGCAACGCGCGGTCGCGGACTCCCCTCGCCAGGGCTACTGGCACGTCTCGGCGTGCCAGTGGGTGGGAGGGTGGGAAAGTTACGCGCAGGGGGACACCATCTAGTCCGCCCTCAAGGGAAAAGTCAAAAGGGTGGGCGCTCAATGCACGCGGCAAAGGGCCGCCTCGGCCACGATTCTCATTCAAAACGCGAAAGTAGAATGTCTGGAGTTTCGCTAGATGGAATTTGTGCTCACTTGGTCCACGCATGCTCGCGAAGACGCTGATACGCAACACGGATGTGCCCGGATCGGAACATTTTCAGCTTCCTCTCGTTCCACCCCTGCACTAACTCTATAGCCGTTTCTGGGGTAGTTGCCTTGGGCTTGCTATGGGTGCAAACCCAATGCACTGAGGAGAGAAGCTCCATACCGTAGGGAGTCTCGAAACCTTGGATGAGGTTACTCACTCGATTCACTCGCGCAATTGGTAGCGGGTGCTGGCTCAAGTATAAATCGGCTTCTTCCAAAGCATCGGGAAGCAACTCGATTTCAGTATCAGGCTTCTGGCTGTCGCCATAACCACGAATAAGATGTCCCTCCATTCGCTCAAGAACCTTATTAAGATTAGCTGCATAAGGGCCATAGAGGCCCGCCTCGAATCGTAACTTTAGCGGTTCACCAGCTTCTTGAAGAAAATACATGAGCTTCTGGATTTCAAGGAGCGTAAGCCGATAACTCAGCGCTTCATACTGGTGCATGACCTTAACGAACAGGGCACGGCTGACCGTCATAGCCGGCCTTAGGGTATTAACAGGCATAGCCTTCGCGTCAGGCGCTCCCAACGGACTGAAAAATTGCACTTGCGTGTTCGGCAGTTCAGCGAAGGCGGATTCAATCAGTGGTCGTACATCTCGCCAATCAAGACCGCCATTCCCACAACCTAACGGTGGCATTGCAATGGAGCCGATACCCAACCGCTGCACATCTGCGACTAACGCACGAAGCCCGCTTCGGATATCCTCGATAAGAGCTTTCTCTCTCCAGTGTCGTTTAGTTGGGAAGTTGATGATGTATCGGGGATTGACCATTCGTCCGGTTTCCCAGATAAACATCTGTCCAGGGCGGACTTCCTTAGCGCGACAAGCCTTGGCGTAGGCGTCAAAGTTCTCCGGCCAGGCCTGCTTGAATTGCAAAGCAATGCCCTTGCCCATGAAACCGTCGCAGTTGACAGTATTGACGAGGGCTTCAGCCTCAGCTTGAAGGAGATTACCTGTGGCGTTACGAATCATAGGTAGAAGGGTCACCGATAATACCAATTCTGATCAGTCCTGACTACCTTCCTTTGACCCGCTGGAAAGTTCGCTTGTATAGCTTGCACCCGCTGTTGCATCGTCGAGTCAATCACCACAATCTCCTGAACAAGTGACCACGGACAACACTTGTAAACGAGAAACTCTGCCTGCTTCTTACGCTGACGGTCCATATCATTAATGTTGTCAGTCCAATATCGCAGGTTCACCACTGTCCAATCAACCGCATCTAACTTATCCAGATCGTCAAACCAGTCAGTGAATGTGGCAAGACCATGGCCATCCGAATACACAAACTTAATCCCAGCTTCCTCAATAGCTTGAGCTGACGAGACCAGGTAGATCAGCGGTTCCTGTCCTTCGTTATAACCTTCCACACGGCCAGTCTTCAGATTTAACATCATGGGCGAAAGATAACCAAAATAGAAAGGCACATAATCGTGAATGGTCCCTCCCGGCCCTAAATGAATAGGCACTTCAGCACGAGCACCCTGCACTTCGGCGCTGTGACAAAAGCGATAAGCAATTCCGTCATCCGGCACATGGTTCGGTGCATGAAGCCCACCTCGACGAATAATCGTGTCGAGGTTATCCACATGAGTGAAGCGAAGTATCGGAGTAGGATTGGGAGGCATCTCTTCTAGGCTCCGAATTCTGAAACTGGGAGAAACGCACGCGCAGTTTGTGAAGCATGTCTTCGTACTCGCGACACCACTTCTGCCAACGTCCAGCTTCCGCTCAACACGAGGTAGATATGGCCGTGGTCAAGCAGAACGATGGGCGTTTTCCGTCCTGTCGCCTGAGCAATCGCCGTCGAAGAATAACCAGACATTGAGAGCATGATCCCCATTGTGTTGTCGGCCTTGTCGTTCACTTTTGCCAAGAATGTGTCCACGTCGGGCGCACCAGATTGTTCTTTGGTGAATTTCAATTCAATCAAGTAAGTCGTGCCTTCAACAGTTACAGAACCATCAATCTGACGCCCCCCCGACATATAAGGGCGCCGTTGGGTCATCTCGAAGAAGTCGACAAGGTCAAAAAACCAATCTTGAAACCTATAGCCAGCATCGGCAGTACCGATCTGCTTCGAAAGCTCCTTTAATTTCTCAGAAAGGGTTTCCAGGGTTTGGCGCTTCTTGATCGTCTCTTGCATTCTCTGATGAGCGGCCTTTTTAGTCTCTTCCCGCGTCTTGGCATCGTCCGCCTTTTGCTCTTGGGTGTTCAAATAGCGACGGAGTGCCACTATTGCCTCTTTGGCAGATTGAATCTTTGTTTGTGTATCTTCCCAGCCCTCAAGGTCTGGAAACTTCAATTGCTCGGAGAGAGACACGGCCATCTGTTTAATAACCTGAGCACCCTTGTTGTCCGACTCTAGCTTCGGGAATAACCGCCCCACAAACACACGTTTGGTTTCAGTTTCTTGCCAAGTGGCAAGAAAACCTTCTGCAATCTTGTGGCGTCGGAGAAAGTTTAGAAGGGCATTCTTCCTCCAAAACGATTTCAGTAGTGCATCTTGAACCAGATCAATGAAATGAGAGGGTAACTGTTCAGGCATAGTTATGTGCGAGCTCCATTGAGTAGGAGCTTCCAGGAAAAGGCCTTCCGGAGTGTAGCTTGCCACAGGTGGTCGGCACGGGTGAGATTGGTTTCAACGGTGAGATCAAGTCTCTCATAGCGTCAGTTCTTACTGCTTCCAGATAAGGCTCGCCAACCTTCATCTTCTAAGTTAAGAAAACAAGCTCTCCAAATCACTACTTGATTGCATCTTGCTTGCTTTCTTACGGGTAAGAGGGTCGTTCATGTCGGCAAGCTGGAAGCGCTCGCCTCTTTTTCGAGCGATAATCAGACGCCCGAAATTCATGCCGTGCGAATCTGCAAAGGTTGCAAGGCCTTTGGCCTTCGCCCAAGTGTCCGCTCGACTGTCGTCGTGCGGCTCAAGGATGTCCACCTCGAACTCCTGGCCTTTTTTACGCACGATGATGAAGTCAGGGTAAAACGGCTTTGCCCCGGCCAACTCATAGGGGATGCAAAGTGCCCAGTCTCGACGTGGAAGGTTGCGGAGCCAGCCAACAAATCCTTTTGCGTTCATGGCTTCGTCCAGCAGCGCTTCTTCCCAGCTGTTGAGATCGGCATAGAAGTCGCCCTGTGCATCGCAGTAGAGGTGTTTCTTCCTCGGGGCACCGTCCTTCTTCTCAACAATTTGTTCCGGCAAATCCAATTCATGCGCCGAAGGTTTACCGCTTGCTTGAATGAGCGCGTAGAATCGGGCCTTGTCAGCGGCAGGGAGCTTCTTAATGTCAGACTCGTGCTTTTTCCAAAAGATGGTGAATTGCTCGCGAGCCAACTGCTCCATTTTCCCCGTCGTGTCAGGTTTGCGCATGAGGGCAAAGATCTCTAACTTAGTTTCATTCGGCTTCGCATGATTGTGATACCGTTTCCAGTACGTGCGATGAAGGCCTTCACCCGCAGCCAACATCCTGCCCGCGGCATCGAAAAGCTGATCGATGTTTTCCTCGGAAAGTGACATCCGCATGCCTTTCCGATCTGTGACGTTCATTTGGCCAATAGCCACCATGGTCACATCGACATCAATCTCGCCGCCATCGCGAACTACGTTACCCCATTCGGGATCTTTCTCAGCATAGTAGTCACGAAATTCCTTGAGTTTCTTGGTCAGCGCATCGCGCATCAAATCGTAGGCGTCTTGATCCACACCCTCGTGCACGAGCATCCAAGCCAGACGCAGTGCGCGTTTTACGTCGCCCATTTTTTGCACGCGTTCGACCGAGTACGTTGGCAGTTCATTCAAATACTCGAACACATCGGACAACGCTGGATTTCGTGGGTACTCGACTACTGAGGTTTCGACGCGGGTGGAGAGGCCCTCCTCAGCCTCAGGACTGCGTAAACGAGACAGCACCCCTTCCAATGCGTTGGCATCATAGTGCGGGAGGAAGAGCTCTACTGTATTCAGCACCTCGTTGCTTTTAATCCTCCGCGCCAGCGGTGTGCGGATCATGCGGCCAACAAGCTGAGCGATGCTGGTCGGGTCTTGGGCACGACGGAAGCTCATCATCACCTCGGCTCGGGGACAGTCCCATCCCGTAGTTAGTGCAGTCTTGAAGAGCACCACCTTGACCTCTGTGCTGTCCTGAATGCGCGAGGCTTCTAGCTTCCTGACAATGTGCTCGCCCACCTGGATTTCGTTCTGATCTTGAAAGCAGTGGACGATCTCGTTCACGGTCAGCGGGCCGCTCTGCCGCTCAATAACTCGCACCACATCCGCTAAATTTGTACGCGTCAGTGTTGTGTCGTTGCCGTCCTCCACTTGCACCACGAGAATAGGACGCACCATCTCCTTTTCGTGTTCTTTCCGGCAGTACTCTTCCCACAACTGCGTGAAGTGCTTCCATCGTCCCGCCGCATGTTCCAGCAAGGTCAGATCGCCGGGTGCTGTCTTCGTGGGACTATGGACAATGATCATGTCCTTCAGCAGCCCACTGGAGCGTACGTCCTCCGGAGTAATCACCACCGGGCGCTGCGTTCGGTCGGTATTGCCGAGCAGCACGGTGAACCGCTGCGGAGTGGCACTCATGCCAAGCACAAGCGGCACGGGCGGCAAACCATCCGCCTCCGAACCCAGGATGAACTTCTGCATGATGGGTGTGCGGTTCCGGTCGTTAGCGGAGGCACCGCGATGCGCCTCGTCAATAATCAACACGAAGTCTTGCGGTGTCTGCGCCACGGTGTTCGCCACTGTCTGCCAAAAGGTATATTGCCGTTTGTCGCCGCCCTGTGTGAGGCGCTTGTCCTTGCCGAGCAACTGCGTGTTGATGAAGTAAACATGGCCAGGATGCAGACACTCTTCATCGAAACTTTCGCTGTTGATCGTAACCATGCGGTGATACGGGAGATAGTCGCAGGCTGCGAGCAACTTGTTTTGGCTCTGCAGATTCAGTTCTGGCGAGTCGGAGAGCCACAAGAACACGGTGTCTGGTCGCGCTGTGATGCCGTCTCCGCCACCGAAGGTCTGATCGATTACAGCTGCAACCGTAATCGTTTTGCCGGAACCAGTGGGGGCGCTCAGGATGATGGCCTCGCATTCGTTATCCGACACACTCTGCCGGGCCTTGCCCAACTTGGTGAGCACATCCCGCGTCGCTGTCTCTTGAAATGGCTTTAATTCGATTTTCATAACGTCAATGGCTATATCAGCGTTTCTTGGGTGTTCAGTCGGAAGTTCTCCAGATAACTCTTGTAGAGCTGTACGCACTCATACTTTCGCCCCAGCGTGCGCCGCATGGTTGCGAAGTTCTCCTCTGAATCCGTGACGAGAAATACCCACTCGATATCTTTTCGCACCTCGCACGTTTTGCGGAAGGCGCGAAACTCCTTTTCCTTAATGAGCACGGCGAACGGCGAGTGCTTGGGGATAAACCATGATTGAGATCCCTTCGAGTCCTCCCGCTCACCAGAACAGCCCGACATCATCCAGAGAATGGGCTGAATTGCTTGGAAAGCATCACCGCGGGCAACTTGGGCGGGATCAAGAAAGTCGAGGCGGAAGTATTCGATGTTTTCTTCAAAGCCAGCCGCTAATTCCCTACCTCCAATATAAGTGCCAGTAAGGGATGCGCCACGGTCGCGCTTTCCGTTGATCGCGTATTTGCAGCGGGGCCACGCAACTGCCTCCGCTATCCCTTTGGCTTCGTATCGTTCGTCGGATGGGAAAACCCCTTCTGTTTGAAGAAGCTTGGCGTTTGATTCTGACACTTCATTATTGGTAACGATGATACATTGCCTGGTGCCACCGTCTTCTGAGTTAAGCAGGCAGGTTGCATGAAGTGTGGTTCCCGACCCGGCGAAGAAGTCTAGGATGATCCCGTCTTTTCGACCACGCAACACTGACCCCAATGCGTCTCGGACCGCATACAGCGACTTGGGAAATGAAAATTCAACATCGGAACCGACGGTGGACCGCAAGATACCGGAACCGTAGATTCCAGAATCGTGTGAACTACGGTGCCAAACCGTCTTGATATTGCTTTGTTTGGCTTCTGCGCTGGCGTATGCAATCTCAACAGCGCCGGTCTGTTTATCATTGCCGAGTATCTTGATTTCCCCATTAAGAATTCGCGTGCGTGTTCCGCGATTCAAATACAGCACAGTCCATGTCTGACGGTTCTTGTCGAATCCGCCCAATTTGACAAATCCCTGGGCGATAAGCTCACGCAACGTCGAGGGCTTTGCCTGCCAATTACCCAGCGAACCATCTGTTCGAATTGGCCAAGCAACTAACCCTTCAGCGGCTCCTTCCATGTTGGGCTTTTTCTCCAAGGGATGAACCTCACCCACCTTGATGATCCTTTTGGTCTTCGGATCTACGTAAATTGGATAGAATAAGCCCGGGCGATCTTCGCGGCGAGAGTTGTTACCACCGCGAAGCAAACGCTCCCAACGCGGCATATCTAATTTTCCCGATTTATCGCGTTGAGGAGACAATAGGTCATCGTGGTGGGTTTGGACAGTAGCAGCTTGGTTGAACACGTAGATCGCATACTCTTCCACTCTCGCTAGACAGCCCTGCGCAACACCTTTCTGATTGATAACGATGGTCACCATCTGCTGTGCGCACGCCGGAAAAGTCTGATGGAGGAGGACCCCAAGATTGTGAACTTCGTGTTCGTCTATCGTCACAATCAAAACCCCATCCGGCTTCAACAGCCGCTTCGCCAGCAGCAGGCGCTTCTTTATCATGGAGAGCCATTTGGAGTGCCGGAAGGTGTCGGTCTTGTCCACGTAGTCGTTGTTATACTTCCAATCCCGCGCGCCGGTGTTGTAGGGAGGGTCGATGTAGATGACGTCCACCTTGCCCTCGTAGCAGTAGAGCAGGAGTTGGAGGGCATGAAAATTATCGGCATTGATGAGCACATGCCAAGGCTTCTCCGGCCCACCTCGCGACACGCGGTCAACAGGGACGAGAGCAGGATAGATGGGGTCGCCAAAGCTCCGGACCACTACTAAGTCGGTAACTACAAAATCCTTCGAATCATTTGGAAGAGGATACCCCTCCACCGCCTTGTCACAAGTGGCAATGCCTTTGCGGATACATCTCACGCGCCACAGCTGATTACCTGGTTCACGCTTGAGAGACACCAATTCCCCTGCGTGCACAGGAAGGCGAGGCAGCCGTACGGTTTCCGGCAGATGTTCTTCAAAGACGAGGCCGAACCTTTTCGTCTTCTTCAGCGCCTTGATCTCTCCCGCCATAGCCTTGCGTAGGCGTTCGTCAGGGATTTGTGCGATCAGGTCTTCAATCTTGGCCATAAGTCAGAAACCCGAAAGAAAAAAGGTTGCGCCGAAGAATACCCGTTTCCCCGCGATAAATCACCCCGCCTTTCAGAACATCGTCGTGCGTCGTTCGCGAAGAGTGAAGGGCGACCAAGAGCTGATGGCAGATAGCCTATGGCAATCTAGGAAGGCGAGAGGCGCGTGTCTGAGGTTGGTCTCTTTCGTTTGTAGGGGCTTGGAGCCATGTTGGTCTTGTTGCGCACATCAAGCACACCGGGCTTCCATCTTCTCCCTTGAGGGCGGACTATAGTTGGTCTCCCTCTGCGCGCATCCACCGAGGGCCTTCCAATTCTCTATACCTCTCTTCAGGGGAGTGGCCGAGGCTGCCCTTTACTGCGCGCATCGAGCGACCGTCATCCATCTAATTGATCCTTCCAAACTCGCTTACTTTTCCTTACTTGGAAGGGCACCCATGTTGGTCTACGTGCGGCCGTCGAACGAGGTTACAGATGATCCCTCCAAGCTCGCTCGTGATCTCTTCAGGGATGGGGGCTGATTGATCTTCCACTGCGCGCGTCCAACGAGGGCCTTCTGAGGCCGCGCGTTGCGCGAGCACAGTAGATCATCAGGCTCCATCCCCTCCTCTGTTCCGGGAGCACAGGACCAACGTGGATGCCCTTCCAATCCTTTTCACCGTGGGGGGAGTGTCCGCGAACAAATGGATCACCGTGGCGACTACGCATGGGATCCGACTGACTATTGACGTATTTGACCGCGCACCTGGGCTGCACCGGTCGCTTGACATCTGCCTCCTTGATGCATACAGTTGAGGCAGACACGAGAGGCATACCATGCGGACCACATTGAACCTGGACGACCGACTGCTCGCCGAGCTCATGCGCGTCACCGAGGCCAAGACCAAGACCGACGCGATTCAGCAAGCCATGGCGGATCTGGTCCGGCGAAAGAAGTTGGATAAGCTAAAGTCCCTCAGCGGGAAGATTCGGCTCCGCTTGAATTGGAAGACGCAGGAGAAAGTGGAGTTGCGTCGCCAGGCACGACTGAAAGCGCGTTGGCATGGTCATCGCTGACACGTCCGTTTGGATCCCATTTTTCAACCGTCCAAGCTCCCGCGAGAAAGCCGCGCTGGACCTCTTAATCGATGCAGACGAGGTCGCACTGGTCGGTGTCATTCTCGCGGAACTACTCCAAGGCTGTCGCTCGCCGGAGGAACGCGGCGAACTCGCCGAGGCGTTGCTGGCTTTGCCGTATTTTGAAGTCACGCAAACGACCTGGCTGAAGGCGGGCGACCTCTCATGCGGGCTCCTCCGAAAAGGGCTCACCTTGCCGCTTTCCGACCTCGTGATCGCCACCTTGGCCATTGAGCATCGGTGTCGTGTGTACAGTTTGGACGCGCACTTCAAGAAAATTCCCGGACTGCTCCGCTATACGCCAGGGGCGAGTTAGGCGCGATCTATATCCCAACGCGGCAATCGGCTTGCCTGACTCTGCGTGACACGTCCTTTTGCACAGCCGCCCGCAGACTCTCCGGTCGCACGACCGTCACCCTGCTGCCAAAACTGAGCACCTATCCCACCAACTCCCTTGAATCTGCCACGGTGAGGTGTCAACTGCTGGGGCCCTTGCATAACCTTGACCCTTCCCGTTCGTACGAGAGCGGCCAGGGACCGTGATGAGAGTCGTGCGAGACCGGCGAGGGTTGATCTGGTTCATCTGGTTAGTCTCGTTCAACCAAACAAACTAAATAAACAAGAGAAACCAGCCAGATCTCGCATATCTCGTGCGTCTCGGTCCATGGACGCGCTCACGACATCCAGGTAACGCCGAGTTCACCTACCGCCGATGAATTTCATTTCAAACGCGAAAGATAGACTATCCAGGCTTCTCTCACATTCTCTTTATACCCTTACTACAGGAAAGCCCGCCTCCTTGGTCGATCGACCCATACACATCACAACGTAAAACCAGAGGTTCTCGAATCTTAGGTTTTCTTGGGACCATTGCTGTTAGGATGATGGTAGGTGTTTGAATATCTTGCGACATCAATAGAAAGGAAACTCGTCTTGAACACAACGAAACTCATTGCCGTATGTATCGTGATTTCTCTGATCGGGGTCCCGACCCTATCCTTTGCGAGGGCGCGAGGTGGAGGATATGGCGGAGGATTTTCCAGCGGATCAAGGAGTGGTGGCTACTCAGGGAGTATGGGCAGCCGTGGAACACGCACCTATGAACAGAACGGCACGAGGCCGATTGAACAGTCGACCACACCAAGGCAGTCAGCAACCGCACCGCAAGCAGCGCCCGGCAGCCCCGCTCCGACTGCCCAGTCAACCCCTGCCATGCAGCCCTCGTTTATGCAACGCAATCCCCTGATGGCTGGTCTCGCAGCCGGCATCGCCGGATCATATATCGGCAATATGCTGTTCGGAGCAACGAACAGCAGCGCGCGTACCACCGATGCCGGTG
>Ga0315287_10007026_pt1 | contig 11261 bp, 5 predicted proteins | sample YL17G11_0_MG_FD_205037 | JGI IMG/M metagenome (GOLD analysis project Ga0315287, IMG submission 205037) | Sediment microbial communities from Yellowstone Lake, YNP, Wyoming, USA - YL17G11_0 | ecosystem: Environmental > Aquatic > Freshwater > Lake > Sediment | place: USA: Wyoming | collected...
TGCGACCTGCCCGGCCGGGCCGCCGGCAGAGCCGGCCTGGGTGCCGCCGCCCGTCGCCGCCGCCTGCCGCGGGGGTGGAGGGGGGGGGGCGGCGGCGGCCGCGGCCGCGGCTGCAGCTGCCGCCGTCCCCCGGACCGGTGGGGGCAGGGGTGGTGGCGGCGGGCCGCGGCCGCCGCGGGCGGGCGGGGAGAGGACGCCGCCGCCCCCACCCCCACCCCCGCCGCGGTGCGCGCCGCCGCGGTGCCCGCCCGCCGCCGTCGACGCCACGCCCGGCACCCGCTGCCCGGCCGCCGGCCCGCCGCCCTCCCAGGCCAGCCCATGCGCGGCGGACGCCCAGGTCGGCGCGGCCGTCGCGCCCGGCGACCCGCCCCCGCCGGCGGTGATGGTGGCGGCGGCGGGGGCGGGCGGCGGGCGGCGCTGGTGCGCGCCACCACCACCTCCCACCGCAGCGGGCGCCGCCGCCGCCGCCACCGGCATGAGCGGGGCGGCCGCGTCGTCGTCCACCGCTGCGTCATCATCATCGTCATCGTCCATGCCCACCACGGCCGCCATGGCGCCGCCGGAGTCTTCTCCACCGATCGCGGCGGCCGTGGCCGGCAGGGCCGGGGCCGGGTGGTGGTGGTGGTGGTGGTGGTTGCCGCCATGGTAGTATCGCTGCTCCGGCGGGGACGCCCCCACGGGTGCGTTCTCCCCGCCCGCTGATGCGGCCTGGGCCTGGGACCGGCCGGGCGCGGCGGGGGGTAGGGGGTGGCCGTGCGGGCTCGCCGGGTGTTCGTGCTGGCGCTGCCCGCTGCCACCACCTGGGGTCGCGCCTGGGGTGTGAGTGTGCGCCCCGCCCTCCGCCGGAGCGGGGTCGTCGCCCGTCCCGCCGCCGCCCCCACCCTCACCAGCCCCCGCCGTCCCTGTACCGCCGCCCGTCGTTCCGGCCCGGGCGGCGGCCGCGCCGGACAGGCCGGCCAGGAGGGCGGTGTCCTCGGCGGACATGGTCGGGAAAAAAAAAAAAAAAACTTATCAGGAAGCCGCCGCGCGGCGGGCTTCTAGGCGCGCTTTCTCCCGGGCCGCCCGCTCCTTGTTGGCCGCGCTATGAATGGGGTGATGAGACAGGATGTGAGAGTGTGTGTGCGTGAGTCGCCCCGCGGCGCCGCCCCGCCCTCCACCTCTCATCCAATCAACGCTCTCTCTCACATTCGCAGCGCCTTCTCCGCCCGGAAGCACCGGTCCAGGGCGTGCTTGGCGTCGTTGCACACGCCCCAGAACTTGGCCACCGAGTGGTCGCGGTGGCAGAGCCTTAGGGCGGAGATTTGCTGTGAGGGCGAATGGAGGGACGGACGTGTGAGAGAGACTGGGACAGAGAAAAAAAAAGGGGGGGCCGATGCTGGCCAGAGGATGCGCCAGCGGCGTTTTCTCCTTGCACTGTCCAAGGAGCTCGCGCCCCAGGGCCGGGACTGCCTCTGGCGGTCTGGTGGTCGACGCCACCACGACAACGCACCTGCGCACACAGGGGGTGGTCGCCCGTCAGGTGTGGGTGCATCAGCGGCGCGGGAGGGAGGAAACGCACGAAGAGTGTTGCTTTCTCTCCATTTTTCCATCTCCTCCCGTGAAAAGCCAAACCGAGCCACAGGCAACAAAACACAACCCTCCACTCACTCCAGGCCCCGCCCCTGCACGCTCACTTTGGCCGCCCGGGGCGCCCCCGCCTTGGTTTTCTTGGCCAGGGCCAGCAACTTCTGCTCCACCCGCGACCGCTCGCGCTTGGCCCCGCCCCCTCCACCCCCACCGCCGCCCACCGCCATGTTGTTCGCCGCCGCCATTGCCACGCCCGCCTCCACCTCGGGCGCGCGCACGAAGTCGAGGCGGGCCGCACTGGGCGGCAGGGCCCGGCGGCGAAAACCCCGGTCGCCCGGCGCGAGCGGGCCCCCCCGCGCCGCCTCCTCGGCCGCCTTGGCCGCGCGCGCGCCCGCCTCGACCGCCCCGCGCGCCGCCCGGGCCGCCAGGGCCGCCTCCGCCCGGGCGGCCGCCTCCGCCGCCTCCGCCTCCGGGTCCCGGTGGGCTTCCCACACGGGGCGGGCCCAGGTGTTGACCAGGGACCGGGCGGCCTGCGCCTCCGCGGGGGCGGCCCCCGGAATGCGCGACAGCAGCAGAACCGCCCGCCCGATGCCGCTCGCCACCAGCTGGCCCTTCCGTTCCGGGTCGCCCGCGTCGATGTCCAAGGAGGTCAGCCCCCGCAGGACGGCCATGCGGACGCGGGCGGGGGGCAGGGTGAGCGGGCCGGTGCCGGGCGCGGCCGCCGCCCTGACCGGCTCCAACCACGCGCGGAGGGTGCCCAGGATGCCGGCGTTCAGGTAAAAGTTGCGCGTCCGCGCGCTCGCCAGGGCCGCCTCCAGCGCGCCCGCCAGGCGCAGCCGGTGCACGGCGGGCCGGCCCTCGGACGCGGCCAGGGCGTCCGCGTCCGCGGCCGCGTCCAGGCGGGCCAGGAATTCTGCCGCCCCGTCCGCCTCGGCCGCGGTCATGCCGTCCGCCCGCCCCCGCCGCCCGCTGCCGCCCTTCCTCTTGCCGCCCTTGAACATGCGGTCAAAGTCGCCGTCCTCCTCCATGCCGGAGGAAGGCGTTGGGGAGCCCTGGCGCTGGCGACCGCCGGCGCCCGCGCCGTCGCTGTAATACCCCTCGGCTGGGTCGGCGCCCTCGTCGTCAATGAACGCGTCGTCCTCGGCCGTGCGGGGCGCTTCCGCCGGTTCGGCCTCAGAGTCGGACCCGCCGCCGCCGTCAGCGCGGGGAGCAGGGGCGGCGGCCGGAGCGGCCGCCGCCGGCGCCCGCTTGGGCCGGGCCGGCGGCGCGCGTGCCGAGGCCTTCTTCGCCTTTGGCGGGGGGAGCCCCGCCGCCGCGGCCGCGGCCGCCGCCCGGGCCTCCTTCTTGCGGCGCTGTTTCTCGGCCTTGCGGGCCGCCCGGGCAGCCACCTCCTCGGCCTCCGAGTCCGAGCCGTCGCCGCCGGCCGGCGGGGCGGGGGCCCGTTTGTGGGGAGCGCCACCGCCGCTGCCACCGTCGCCACTGTCGCCGCCGCCGCCCGGGCCGCCCTCCTTTTCAGTGGCCGCCGCCTCAGCTTCCGCGCGCTTGCGGGCGGCCAGCATGGCCAGGCGGGCCTTCATGTCCGTGGGGGCGGCGGGTGGGGCAGCAGGGGCGGCGTCGCCCGAGGGGCCGGGCTGGTGTGTGGATTGAGAGATGAGAGGGAGTGAGAGTGTGAAATCGAGCGGCCCCGCACACGGCAAGCTTGGGCGGCCAGCCGCCATGGGATGCAGGGGAGCGGGCGAGGCGGGCATGGCCTCCCCGCGTGCGCAAAGAAGAAGAGGGGCTGCCCCGGCCGCCCCCCGCCGGCAGCGCTCAATTCCCCGTCCTCTCTCTCAAGCGCGCGCCCCGCCCTCACACGCCCCGCTCACCTCGCTGTCAGACATGGCGCGCGTGTGCGTGCGGTGTGTGCGCGAGGCGCGGGTGTGGGTGAGTGTGCGCGTGCGAGTGAGATCCCCCGCCACACGCAGGGAACGGAAAAAACGAACTAATGTGAGGAGAGAGAAGAGAAACCCGCCCCTTCTTGTCACGGAAACAAAACGTTCGCTACAAAACCGCACCACACAGCGCCCAGAACCCGGGACGTAAGAGGGAGGGGAAGACCGGAGACAAGCCCACAGACCATGCAAAAAATGAGGGGAGAGCGCGAGAGAGAGAGCGGGCAGTGCCGGGGAGAGAGAGGGGCGGCGGGCCACCGTCGGTGCGCGCACGCGGGGAGACGAAAGAAAACTCTTTTATCCTCCGCGCGCCACGCCCCGCCAGAGCCGCACGTCCCCGCGCACGCGCACGCGCGCCCTCTTCCTCTCTCGCTCTCTCTGTCCCTGCCAGAAAGGACAACAAAAATGAGGAAGAACAAAATCAAAAAGAATCAGTCGATGCGCTCCGGCGGCGGCAAGAGCGGGGGAGCGGCACCGCCAGCGGCGGCCGCACCGCCCCCGCCCTCCAAGGCCCCCGCCGCCGCGCCCGCCGCCTCGACCGCACCCGCCGCCGCCGCCGCCTCCACCCCCGCTGTTGAGGCCCGCCGCACCGCCGCCACCCGGCGCGTGTCCGCGTACGCGCCGAGGGCGGTCACCCAGGCCAGCTCGGACAGGGCGGCGAAAGCGACCCGGTGCGGGAGGGGGACCGCCCCGTACGTGACCAGCCCGACCGCCGGCCATACCCGCCACCCGGCCCGCAGCACGTCCCACCAGGCGGACGCCGCGCCGGCCGGCCCACCGGCCGGCCCGAGGCCGCGACCGGCGCCGCCGCCGCCGCCGCCCCGGGCGAGGGCGAGGAGGGCGAGGTAGGCGGCCGCCCACCCGCCCGCCCAGGCTGTCTGGTCGACGCCGACCTTGAAGAGCGTGCTCCACCACGCGTCGCCGCCCTCGAAGCCGGGCGTGACGTACACGAACCGGTCCAGGACCTCGTAGAATAGCGCGGCCAGGGGCGCCCAGGCGGCGCCGCCGATGAAGGCGGAGCGGGCGGCGCGCGGGGCGTCGAGGTCTGGCAGGCCCCGCCCCTCGAACGCCTGCGCCGTCACGTCCCCAAGCCCGTACGCCGCCGCCGCCACCGCCGCGTTCACCGCCGTGGGGTGGACCGCCAGCGCGGCCGCGTAGGCGGCCCACAGGGCGTGCGGGGCGGCGGCGGCGTCGACGAAAGCAGTGAAGGGCGGGAGGAGGGAGGCCGGGACGGCCGCGGCGGCCGCGAGCGCCGCGTCGGCTGCCCGCTGGGCCGCCCCCGCCAGGGGCCCGCCCTCGGCCGAGAGGGACGCCGCCAGCCCCGCGCCCGCCGCCAGGCTCGCACTGCCGAGGACGGAGGCGTTGGCGAGGAAGGACAGGGCCCGGAGCTCGGCGGGCGCGTCGGGGGCCCACCAGAGGAGGAGGGGGCCGGAGGAGGAGGCAGCGGCGGGCGGAGCCGGCACGTCGTGTGCTGTCGACGCCTGCCGCTCCTCGCCCGCCGCTCTCTCCCCGCCGGGCAGGCAGAGCGCGCCCGCCACCGCCGCCGCCGTGGCGACCCGGCGCGTGGCGCCGCCCACCTCGCCCGCGGCGGGCGAGCCCAGGGCGGGGCCGCCGGACACGAGGGGGGGGGGTGACGCGGGCGACGCAGGCGCGGGCGACGCGCCTCCGCCGCCGCCCTCGCCCGCCCGCCCGTCTGCCGACCCGGCCCCGCCGCGCGGAGAGGCGGCCCGGAGCGGGGTCGGGAAAGGTCGACGGGCCGGGGTCCGCCCCCGGTGGTGGGGGTGGCCGGAGGGGGGCGCGCCCGGTTCCTTCCCGCCCTGCCCCCCTCCCGAGAGCGCCACGATGCGGGCACGGGCAGGGAGCGGGAGGGGTGCAGCGGGGCGCCGCGCCAGCGCCGCCCGCCCGCCCGCCAGGCGGTGTGGTGAGACAAGGGGCATGCAGGTGCGAGGTTTTTGCGAGCGAGGGGAGAGGGTGTGGCTCGCGCCCCTGCTGGATAAGCGCAAGGAGGGCAGGAGCGCTTTTTCTCTCGACCCGGGAATGAAGCGCAAGCGGTGGGTGCTGAACTCCCAACCTCGCCTCAGACTCTTTTCTCCGTCTCTCTTTTCTCCCCCCCCTCCGCGCGCACGCCCCACGAACGCACCTCCCCTCCCTCAACACATGTCGGCCATGAACATCCGGGCCTCGGCTGGAGGGCTCTCCACCCGGCACGCCGGGGCGGTCGCGCCCCGGGTCGCCGGGCGGCGCGTGGCTGCTGGTGAGTTGTGAATTCTTTTCCTTTTTCCTTTTTTCTTTTTTGTTCGCCTCGCACGCAGAGCGGGTGGGGGTTGCGCTTGTTTTGCGTGCTGCGACCAGCAGGCGCCAGCCAAGAGGCTGCCCTACGCGCCTGCCATAGCGCATTGTGTGGGCGACTGGCCGATGCGAGGGGAGAGGGGCGCGCCGATGGGGAGCACACACTCTCTCCCCGCGCGCGCCGCCACTGGCCGCACATAGAGGGAAGCGCGGCCGCTCAGCCGCCCCGCCGGCCGGGCCGCATGCACGCCACCGTGGCGAAAAGTGCCCGTCACGCTCTGCCTGGGCGGGGGTGGCCGTGGCCTGGGAGTGATGCCGCTGCCCTTGCAAAGGGGGCCGCGCGGCGAATGGGAAAAGGCGAGGGGGAGCGCCCTCGACGGCGAAACGCTCTCCCGGCCAGTCACGGCGAGCGGGAGCTCCGATCCCTGCCCCCCCTCTCCCTCTGTTTGCCGCGGGACGCCCCGCCCCTCCCACATGCCGCACCGGGGACACGCGCCGGCGTGCAGATTGGCCTCAAGTCGCACCTGGCGGTGTGGCTGTGCCAACCCGATCGGGGGCGCGCGGGCACGCGTTTCCTTTTTTTTTTTTTTTTTTTTTTCCGCTCGCGCTCTTTTTTTTTCGCCGCCGGCCGGGGCCCTGGCGCCCCCCTCCTTTCACCTGCTCTCCCCACCACCACCCACCTCTCACGTCGCCCCCGCTCCTTCCCCACCCCACCCCACCCACCCCACACACTAGCCCGCCCCCGAGCCTCCTCCCCCACATCCTCCTCCCCCCCCGCCGCCGAAGCCAAGAAGGCGGGCGAGAAGATGATGTGGGAGGCGCTGCGGGAGGCGGTGGACGAGGAGATGGAGCGCGACCCGCTCGTCTGCCTCATGGGCGAGGACGTCGGCCACTACGGCGGCTCCTACAAGGTCACGTACGACCTGCACAAGAAGTACGGGGACATGCGCCTGCTGGACACGCCCATCTGCGAGAACGGGTTCATGGGCATGGGCATCGGGGCGGCGATGACGGGGCTGAAGGTCGTGATCGAGGGCATGAACATGGGCTTCCTCCTCCTGGCCTACAACCAGATCTCCAACAACGCGGGCATGCTGCACTACACCTCCGGCGGCCAGTTCAAGGTGCCGGTCGTCATCCGCGGGCCCGGCGGGGTCGGCCGCCAGCTGGGCGCGGAGCACTCGCAGCGGCTGGAGTCGTACTTCCAGTCAATCCCGGGCGTCCAACTGGTCGCGTGCAGCACGGTCGCCAACGCAAAGGGCCTGCTGAAGTCTGCGATCCGGTCGGACAACCCCATCATCTTCTTCGAGCACGTCCTCCTGTATAATGTCAAGGGCGAGACCGCGCCCGGCGATTACTGCCAGCCCCTGGAGAAGGCGGAACTGGTGCGCGCCGGGAGCGACGTGTCCATTTTCTGTTACTCGCGCATGCGCTATGTAGTCATGCAAGCGGTCGCCGCCCTGGAAGCCCAGGGCTACGACCCGGAGGTCGTCGACCTGATCTCGCTCAAGCCCTTCGACATGGAGACGATCTCCACCTCCGTACGCAAGACGCGGCGGTGCATCATCGTGGAGGAGTGCATGAAGACGGGCGGCATCGGCGCGTCCCTCAGCGCGCAGGTCAGCGAGTCGCTCTTTGACGACCTCGACCACCAGGTCGTCCGCCTCTCCTCCCAAGACGTCCCCACCGCGTACGCGCACGAGCTGGAGGCGGCGACGATCGTGCAGCCGGAGCAGGTGGTGGCGGCCGTGCAGCGGGTGTGCGGGGTGAAGGCGGGGGCGGTGGTCGCGGCGTGAGAGACGAAGAGAGAGTGGATTGGGGGGGGGGGGGGGGATGGAGGGGGAGGGGGGAAGGGGGGGAGTTTGTGAGGGGGGGAGTGGGGCGGCGTGCGTGGTGTGTGTGCGTGTGTGTTTCTTTGTGCAAGTGAGTGAGCCAGCCCGACGGGCGTGAGGAACAGGGAAGATAGAGGGGGCGCGCACGGAGGGGGAGAGAGTGCGAGCGGGAGGGCCTCCCCTCCCGCTCGAGGATGCGGGGAGAGGGAGAGAGTCCATGGCTGGAAGAGAGCAAAAACAGCGCGCACCTCGCCCATTCACCCCTTTTGGCCGCGCGCGCGCCGGGCCCGGCCCCACGCACGTGGCCACCTCTCTCCCCAGAGCAGCGCTCATGTCTGCCGAGTCCACCACGCCCCTTTTGTCGCCCGCCGCCCCGAGCGGCAGCAGCAGCGGCGGCGCATCGGCGGCGCCCTCAACCACCTCGGCCCCTCCTCCCTTTTGCGGGGGTGCCCCCGCCGCGGGGTGCCCCGGCGGCTGCACCCCGCTCGCCACCCTGACCGGGGCCGACGGCGCCGCCATCCTGCACGCGGGCGGGGGCGCGAGCTTCGTGCCGCACGAGGGGCCAGGGCGCGGGCGCGGTGCCCGGTGGTGGTGGTGGTGGTGCTGCTGGACAGGCACCCGCAGCAGGTGGGACGCGCCGCCCTCGGAGTTGTGCGGCGTTGAAGAAGCAGGCGGCCGGGCGATCCGCCTCCTGGCCGCCCGGCCCGTGGGGCGGGCCAACCTGACCGCCCGGGGCGGCACGCGGCGGCGGGTGGAGGGGGTGGTGGTGCGGCTGGTGGTGGCGGGCAGCAGCAGCGGAGGTGGTGGCGGCGCTGGTGCTGGTGCCTCCCCACCACCCCCCTCCGCCCCTCACGATTCTTTTTTCGTCTCCGCCCTCCGCGCCTGCGTCACGGCCGGGTGGGGCCCCCGCCCGCGCGCCGTCCTGGCGCTCATCAACCCAGCCTCGGGCGCGGGCCGGGCGGGGCGGGTGTGGGCGGACACTGTCGCCCCCCTGCTGGCGGCCGCGGGCGTGGCCGCGGCCGCGCGCACCACGGCCGCCCCCGGCGACGCCGCCGCCGCCGCTGCGGCCGCCGACCCGGCCTGCCTGGGCGCCCTGGTCGCGGTGGGCGGGGACGGCACGGCGGCCGAGGTCCTGGAAGGGCTGATGGGGCGGCACGACTGGCGCGCCGCGGGCGCCGCCCTCCCGCTGTCCCAGGTCCCCGCCGGCTCGGGCAACGCCCTGGCCGCCAACGCGGGCACGCCCGCCTGCGGCGTGGCGGCCGCCCTGGCCCTGATCCGGGGACGGACGGGCCCCCTGGATGTCGGGGTGTGCGTGGAAGGGGAGGGAGAGGGAGAGGGGGAGGAGGGAGGGGGGGCGGGCGCGGCGGGCGCAGGCGCGGCGGGCCCCTCGCCCGCGCCGCCCCCACCGCGCGCCCCCCGCCGCCGCCGCACGCACGCCTTCCTCTCCCTGGCCACCGGCCTCGTGGCGAACGCGGACGTGGGCACGGACCACCTGCGGTGGATGGGGCCCGCCCGGTTTGCCTGGGGGGCGGCGTGGGAGGCGCTGCGGCGGAGGGCGCACCCAGTCGAGTGCTGGGTCGTGGCGCCGGCCGCGGCGCCGCCTGGGGGCGGGGCCGCCGCCGCCCCGCCGCCGCCGCCGCCGCCGCCGGGCCCGCCGTCCCCGCTCATCGACGCCCTCCTCGCGTGCGGGGCCCTGGACGTGCTCCTACCCCGCCGGGCGGCGAAGGGGGGCGCCGCTCCCCGCCCTCTCCCCCCGCTCCCCCCGCCCTGGACGCGCCTCCCGACCGACCCGCGGCGGGGCGTGTCCTTCTTGGTGGCCTGCAACCTCCCCTTTCTGGACGCGTCCACCTGCATGGCCCCCACCGCGCACGCGGCATCGGGGTGCTTCGAGGTCGTGTCCGCCCCCGGCAGGCTGCCCTGGGCGGCGGCGGCGCGGCTGCTGGCGGGGGTTGGGAGCGGGGCGCACACGAGGGGGCACGACCGCGTCGCGCGTGTCGTGCCCGCGGCTGCCGTCCTCATCCGCCCGCTGTGTGGGGGGCGGTCGACTTGCCTGGCACTGGATGGGGAGCGGGTGGGCGGACGGCGGGGGGGGGGGCCTGCTGTGGCGGTGGCGATGGAGTGCGTGCCCGGGGCGGCGCGGCTTGTGATCGCGGGGGAGTGAAAAAAAAGTTGTTAGAGAGGTTTTCAACTCCAAACCTTTTGAACCCGCCCCCCTGCTCCTCACTCCGCCCCCGCTCCCCCTCCCTCAGCCCCGCCCGGCGGCGGCGCGCTCAGGTCCAGCTCGTTGCCGGTGATGCGCTGGTACAAGCCCAGCACGTCGTCGATCGTGGACTCGAAGTGGGAGGTGGGGTCGTAGCCCCGCGAACAAAACGCGCGAGACACGCTGCCATCATCCAGGGGCGCGTGCACGTCGCTCACCCACACGGCCTGCGCGTCGACCGCGCCCAACAGCGCCAGCCCGGGCGCCAGCTCCGCTTCCGGGCTGGCCGTCTCCACGGTCGTGGACACGAAGGCCAGCCACTTGCCCTTGGGGGAGACGCAGTGGGCGGCCGAGCAGCAGAACACGTAGATGTCGTTTGCCCGGCCCGTCTGTTTTTGGGGGAGGATGAGCTGGGTCGACCCCGCCTCCGCCGTGCCCGGGATGGGGTGGGACAGGATACAGGCCGCCCGCACGACCCGGGAGGACAGCGTGGTGCGGCCCGGGAAGTAGGAAGGGTCGCCAATGACGAGCGGCGCGTGCGCAGTGCCCGCGGCCGTCCTGACGCCCACCGCCCTCTTCTTGCCGCTGCCTTCCTCCTCCTCCCACACCACCTCCGCGTCGGCCTGGCCCAGCATGTAGGTGCCCCCGTGGACGGCCGCCAGCCGGGCAAAGGCTTGCGGGAGCTCGCCCAGCCCGTACAGGGGGTAGATGTAGGGCGAGCGCGTGCCGGCAAAGCGGTGGAGGGAGTCGTTGTAGAGCTGGATGCGGGCGACCGTGTCGGCCGCCGGGCTGTTGAGGTAGGCGTCATCCGTGTGCAGGGCCAGGCCGTGGCCGATGAAGTCGACGGTGGCCGGGTCCAAGCCGAACTCGGCGTAGAGCGCGCCCATGGGCAGGCGGGCCAGGTCGCGCCCGGCGTGCGTGCGCGGGTCGTCGGCCCGCCAGTCCTGCACGTAGATGAAGAAGGACCGCGCCCGCCGCTTCTCGAACAGGCCCATCAGCGGGGAGCGCAGGGCCTCCATGTCCGTGGCGGGCACCCGCTCCACCCGCCCCCGGTTGAGGACGAACGCGCCGTCGACGGCCTTGAATTCCAGGTAGCGCGTCACACCCGTGCGCACCAGCGTCTGCGTGAGCTTGCCGCCGCCCATGATGAATTTGGGGACGAGGTCCAGGTTGTAGTCGCGGGAGGGGCCCAGGGCGGGAGGGGGGGTGGGGGTGGATGGGTGGAAGCGTTCGTAGAACTGCCAATGGAGAAGTGGAAATGGGGAAGGGGGGGCAGGGTTGAGAGAGAGAGGGTGGGGAGAGGAGAGAGAGAGGTGGGTGAGGGGGGGCGGGGGGGGGGGGGGGGGGGTGAGACCCCCCCCCCACGGGGGGAAAATTTCAGGAAACAACAACCCCAAAACAAAAAACCACCCCCCAGGTTAAGGTAAAGGGAGGCCAACACCC
>Ga0315287_10007027_pt1 | contig 11261 bp, 7 predicted proteins | sample YL17G11_0_MG_FD_205037 | JGI IMG/M metagenome (GOLD analysis project Ga0315287, IMG submission 205037) | Sediment microbial communities from Yellowstone Lake, YNP, Wyoming, USA - YL17G11_0 | ecosystem: Environmental > Aquatic > Freshwater > Lake > Sediment | place: USA: Wyoming | collected...
ACCCGGGCCGCCGAGCCGTTGAGGCACAACCGGTTGGTCGCTCTCGACTTGAAGCGGGAGGGCGCGGTCGCCTGGGCCGTTGGCGGTCCAAGCGGCGAGGACGAGCCGAAACTGGCCGACGCCTTCTTCCTCGGCGCTCCCTTGCCCGATCGACAGTGGGTATACGTGTTGGCCGAGATCAAGGGCGAGATTCTGCTCTGCGCGCTGCACGGAACCACCGGCCGGCTGGAATGGTCGCGGGCAATCGCCTGTCCGGGCGCCGCCATCTCGCAAGAGCCGGTGCGGCGGCTGGTCGGGGCCTCGCCCTCGCTGGCCGACGGCGTGCTGGTTTGTCCCACGAGCGCCGGCGCCGTGGTGGCCATCGACGCGGCCACGCACTCCCTGCTCTGGGGATACCAATATCCGCGGGCCGAGCGTTTCAAGCAATCCGTGGCGCGGCAGCCCTTCAATCCTTTTAGACCAGCTAAGCACCAGCTCGAATCGGAAGTCCGCGATTGCTGGATCGACTCCTGCACGACCGTCGCCAACGGCCGCGTCGTGCTGGCGCCGGTCGATTCCGACCTGCTGTACTGCCTGGATGCATTCACGGGCGAGGAGTTGTGGTCGTGCCGCCGCAGCGAAAATCTCTTCGTGGCCTGCCTCCACGAGGACAAGATCGTGCTGGTTGGCAATAACGAGGTGACAGCCTTGCGGTTGGCCGATCGGAAGCCGGCATGGAAGGCGCCGATCGCCCTGCCTTCCGGGGCGATGCCCAGCGGCCGCGGCCTCTACTGCGGCAGCTGCTACTGCCTGCCGACCACCGCCAACCAACTCGTGCAAATCGACCTGGACGAAGGGCGGATCGAGTCGGTCGCCGAGACGAAAGAGATTCTGGGCAATCTCGTCGGCCTGCCCGACCGTTTGATCTCGCAGACCGCCGAGAGCGTGCAACAGTTCGGCACCGAGCAGTAGGTTCTGCGCGACCTTACGCACCCGCGTGCAGGATCGCTTGCATCGTGGGCCAAAGATGCTCGTAGGCCCCGACCGCCACCGCGCCAAGCAACCGGCCGGGAGCGACCACCAGTCGGTTGATCGTGTAGCATCGAGGCCGCCAGGCGGCATGGGACTCGGTCATCGGACCCTGGAAGTCAAGGGCCGCCCGCCGAGGCTCGGCAAAGAAGCGTTCCAGCAGAAAGTATCGCAGAAGTTGCCCCGGCGCGCACTCGCCGAACGCCGGATCGTAACCGACCTTCATCGAGTGGAACACGCCCTTGGCCATAAGCCCGTAGCAGAAGGCAGCCGGCCGGCCGCCGCATTCGAGGAACACCAGTTCCAGTTGGCCCCAGCGGGCGGCCGTCTCGGCCTGGCGGATGAAGAAGTCGGCCATGCCGGGCGTGTGGAGCACCGACGTGCCGGCGGCCCCTTTCCAACCGCGGTCTTCGACGGCGAATCCGCGCCGCATCCAGGCGGCCGCGTCGCCCGGCGCCAGCTCGGCGGCCGCCACCAGCCGCACGTCGCCGCGCCGCGCCAATCGGCGTGCGGCCCAGGCCATCTTCTGCCGATGTTTCCGCGACCAGCGGCTCTTGTAGTCCGCCCAGGTGCCGGTGATTTCGACCCGTCCCACGTCCCATCGCCGCCGAGTGCCGGCGCGCATGCCGGCGCGGGCAATGGCCTGCCGCAACAGTCGCCAGCGCGGCGCGTCGAGCACCGCTTCGTCGAGCCAGAGCAGTTGCCAGGCCGTCTCGCGCAGGGCGGCAACCAGTGCGTCGAGCACTGGTGGGGCAGACATTTCTGTCTGCCTGCTCTGCTCCACGGCAGGCAGGAATGCCTGCCGCAGCGAGGCGTCCAGCAGCAATTCGCCGTTGGAAGACCACTCGTTGCAGGGCATGGCGGCGGCGTTTAGCACGCGGCCCACCCGCCGCCGCCATAACGGCAGCGCGGCCACCAGCCGCCCGTCGCACTCCACGGCCAAGGCATGGAAATCGGCCGGCCGGGCAAAGTGCTCAATCCATTGGGCAATCAATTCGGCGCGGAGCGTCGGCAGCGTTGCGTCGCTCCGCCGCCAGAGATCGTCCCAGGCTTCGGCCGCTGAACGCAAGCCGGCAAGCGAATCGATATGGAGGGTGCGCAGTCGGGTCACATAGCAACTGTCGCTTATGTTCCGGCGGAAGCAAGCCCGCCGGTTTAGCGGGAGTTGCTACAATCGTCACAACCGCATCAAAACAGTTGAAATCCTGACGGGCACAGTCTATACTCTGGCGTGTGTGCCCCGCCACTCATACCCCCCCGCTAAGATTCCCATGTAACAAAGGGAGAAAGCTCGAATGAACAGACTTCACGTTTCAACGGCTTCGTTGCTCGTGGCGATGGCCCTGACCGGATACGGCGTGCCGGCGGAGTCGCGGGCGGCGGAGAAGGCGACAGTTACATCCCCACCCGCCGGCCAGGTGCTGTGGTACGACAACTCGGCCGCGAGTTGGGAGAGGGAAGCGCTGCCAATCGGCAACGGCCGGTTGGGCGCGATGATTTTCGGTACGGTCGAAAAGGAACACATTCAATTCAACGAGATCACCCTGTGGACAGGTGACGAAAAAGACACGGGCAGCTACCAGAATTTCGGCCACGTCGAAGTGGAACTGCCGCGGGCCAAGCCCGCTGAGAACTACCGGCGCGAACTGGATATCGGCCGGGCGGTTCACTCGGTGACCTATGCCAGCGACGGCGTGACCTATCGCCGCGAATCGTTTGCCAGCTTTCCAGACCAGGTCATGGTGTTCCGGTTTACCGCCGATAAACCGGCAAGCTACACCGGCGCCATCGCGCAGAAGGATGCGCACGATGTCAAAATCGCCATCGAGCCAAATCGCCTGACGGCAGCCGGCAAGTTGAAAAACGCTTTGCAGTTCGAGTCGCAGCTCCTAGTCCTGAACGACGGCGGCACGCTTGAGGCGACGCCCGCGGGCATAGCGTTCAAAGGCGTCAACAGCCTGACGCTCATTCTCGGCGCCGGCACCGATTATCTCAACCAACGCAGCAAAGGCTGGCGCACTGGTGAAGCGCCGCACGGCAAGGTGACAGAGCAGGTTGAAAACGCGGCCAAACGCGCCTATGGCGATATGCTGGCGGCGCACGTCAAGGACTACCAGACGCTGTTCAATCGCGTTCGGCTGGACAATGGAACGACCGAAGCCGCGATCGGGGCCCTGCCGACCTCCAAGCGTCTGGCCAACTACAAGGCGCCCAACGCGAAGGATCTGGAACTGGAAGTGCTTCTCTTCCAGTATGCGCGGTACCTTATGATCGGTTCCTCGCGTAACAGCCTGCCGGCCAATCTGCAGGGTTTGTGGAACAACAGCAATAATCCGCCGTGGCGGTCGGACTATCATACGGACGTGAACGTGCAGATGAATTACTGGTTTGTCGACCAGGCCAACCTGCCGGAGTGTTTTCTGCCCTTTGCGGAATGGTTCTATTCCATACGCGACGTGCGACGGGACGAGACAAAGCAAGCGTTCAAGGTCCGGGGCTGGACCATGCATGCGGAAAACGGGATATTCGGCGGATCGACCTGGAAATGGGTAACTCCGACCGCGGCCTGGTGCGCCCAGAACTTGTGGGACCACTATGCGTTTACACAGGATAAGGAATACCTCCGTACCCGCGCGTACCCGATCATGAAGGAACTCTGCGAATTCTGGGAGGATTTCCTGAAACCACTGCCGGATGGAACACTTGTGGCGCCCAAAGGCTATTCACCGGAACATGGCCCCGAAGACGTGGATGGCGTGTCGCATGACCAGCAACTGGCGTGGGACCTGTTCTCGAACTACATCGAAGCCTCCAAAGCGCTCGATGTGGACGCTGATTACCGGAAGAAGATTGAGTCCCTTCGCAGCCGGCTGCTGGGGCCGAAGATCGGCAAGTGGGGCCAACTGCAGGAATGGATGGAGGACATCGACGATCCGAAGGACGACCACCGGCATCTCTCGCACCTGATCGCGGTGCATCCGGGCCGCCAGATCTCGCCGTTGACCACGCCAAAACTGGTTGAGGCGGTAAAAGTCTCCATGAATGCCCGCGGCGATGGATCAACCGGTTGGAGCCGCGCCTGGAAAATCTGCATCTGGGCACGCCTGCAGGATGGAAACCGGACATACAAGATCCTCAACGGAATGCTGAAAAGCCAGATTACGCCCAACCTTTTCAATACACATCCTCCCTTCCAGATCGATGGAAATTTCGGCTACGCGGCGGGAGTTTGCGAAATGCTCGTCCAGTCCCACATGGGATTCATCCATCTGCTTCCGGCATTACCGGACGCCTGGCCGACCGGCTCCGTCAGGGGGCTTCGTGCCCGCGGCGGCTTTAAGGTGGACATTGCCTGGAAGGACGGACGGGCCGCGTCGGCCGCGATTCGCGCGAGTCTCGACGGCAGCATGAAGGTCCGGGCCCCGGCCGGCCAGCAGATCGCCGAGGTGCGCGTTGCCGGAGCGCCGGTGGAGTTCAAGGCCGACGACGACGGAACCGTGGCGGTGACGCTGAAAGCAGGGCAAACGTGCCAACTCGGCTTCCGCAACTGAGGGGACTGTCCCGATTTTCGCGGCGCCAGCGATGCTGCGATGCTAAGGCGCTTGGCTGCCGCGAAAATGGGACTGTCCCCCTTGTGCCGCGAGAAGGGGACAGGTCCATGTTTTCGGTCAACCGTTTGGCGGCAAAATGCGCCTTCTCGCCGAAAAATGGACCAGTCCCCAACCAAGACGCGTTCACCGCAGCGCGCTGAGGATCAGCCGCCACAGCCCGAGCATTATAGTCATTAGCACCAGGCAGCCGAGCATCACCAGCGGCACGAACCAGCCGAGGGCAAACACCGGCTCGGTCGAGGTCCAGAAGCCGTCCCAGCGAACGATCAGCGCCAGGGCGGCCAGGCAAAGAAATGGGCCGTAGGGGATCTCCTTGTCGCGCAGCAGAATCAGCCGCAGCAGCCCCACCGCCAAACCGGCGAACGGAGCAAGGAAGAACACAATCAGGCACGACTGCCAGCCGAGAAAAGTGCCGATCATTGCCATCAGGGTAACGTCGCCGAAGCCCATCGCCTCGCGGCCCAGGGTGGCGCGGCCGATGATCCGCACCAGCCACACAAGCCCGCCGCTGGCCGCCATGCCGACCAGGGCGCTGAGCAGCCCCTGCCAGCCGGCCTCGCGGTGGAACCATACCACGGTAATGGCGAGCGAACCCATGATGGCCATGCGGAGGATGCGGTAGCTGCTTCGCTCCCGCACGATCCGGGCCCAGCAAAGTTGCGCCGCCCGGAACCAGCCGTGCCGGCAGTACCACGACCGCGGCAGCAGCGCCGCGCACCACAGCCACCAACAGGCCAGGCCGAGGTAAAGCGGCTCCTGCTGCGGCGCGCCGTTGAGGATGGCCGGCCACAAGTTGGGCGAGGTCAGGTGCAGAAAGTCCAAGGTAGGCAGCCCGTTGACGGCGGTCTTCACCGGCAGCAGCGACTGCGGCCAGACGGCGGCCATCAGCAGGCCCAACAACGTGCCGGGGATCGTAATCTCGTCGGGAATGATCTTCTCGTCCACGTCAATCATCGACGCAACGAGCATCAACGTCAACAGCAGCGTGTGGGCGGCGAATTCCAGGTGCAACACCGCCAACAGATCACGGTCAAACGGCGGAGCGACTCCGCTGGGCAGCAGTCCGCCGACGCTCACCTCCCACCAATACAACACGGCCAATCCGAGGCCGCAGCACAGTTCCAGCAGCATGGGCCGAATCCAGAAGCCCTGCCCGTGCAACTCCACCTCGCGCCGTAGACCCAGCCAGCCGACGATCGGCAGCCGATCCCAGGCGCGCCGCCGCGGCACGGCCCGATCGGGCGGCGACCAAGGACCGATCAGCCGCGGATTCCATGCCAGCCGGTAGATGCCCAGGTTCGCCGCGCTGCCCAGGCACGCCCCCAGCACGAACAACAGAACCAGGCGGGCGTTTATCGGGATGGAGAGGATTGTGTCCATGCAACTCTCGCCAATCACGGCGACGCGGAGCGTCGCAGGTTGGGTGTTCCCACGCGGAGCGTGGGAACAAGATCGATGATCTCATCCACCAGTTGTTTCGGCGTCTTTCCTTCGGTATCTATCGTAATATCGGCCGCCTCGCGATACATCGGCTCGCGGACCGCGAGCAATGCGACAATCTCGGCCAGCGGGTCTTTGTCGGTAAGGTTAGGACGCCGGGCGGCGGTCGTGGCGTCGGCGCTCATCCGGGCCAGAATGGTCTCCGGCCGGGCCGTCAGCCACACCACTTTGCCCCCCTCGCGCATCGCCCGGCGGTTTTCCGGCCGCAGCGGCGCCCCGCCGCCGGCCGCCAGCACCAACCGGTCTTGCCGGCACAGATCGGCGATCACCCCCGCCTCCAGATCGCGGAAAGCCGGCTCGCCGTCCTCGGCGAAGATGCTCGCGATCGACTTGCCGGCGCGGCGTTCGATCTCCACGTCGGCGTCGATCCACCGCCAGCCGAGCCGCTCGGCCGCAAGTCGGGCGAGTGTCGTCTTGCCGGTGGCGCGGTAGCCGATGAAGGTGAGGATCACGGAAGCAGGGATTGGGAGCCAGGGACTGGGTCGGACATAATCATCCAGGTTAATTGACGGTTGGACCAACAGCAAGGGGCGGCAGTGCAACTGTCGCCCCAACGCAATCGGTCAACTGCCGCCCCAACGCAATCGGTCAACTGCCGCCCCAACTGCGGACCCTAATCCCTAATCCCTAATCCCTAATTCCTGCGTGTACTCGCAATCCATGCCCAAGCGGGTCTTCAGTTCGTCGAACTGCCCGGCGTAGGTGTCGCTGGAGGAGTGGACGTGTTCGGCCTCGGTGATAAAGCGAATTTGCTCGTTGCAGCCAATGGTGCGTTCGCGCAACACGTTTTCGAACTCCCGCAGTTCGTCGCCGTAGACGATCAGCAGTTTGTGCTCGTCGAATTGCACCTCCTGCGGCACGTCGGGGTTGAGCACGGCCAGGCCGGTGCAGCCGTCGTTGACCAACAGGTCCTCGTATTCCCAAAGGATGCTTTTCAGCACCGGCAGGTCGATGTGTTCGCGGTAGAGGTCGGTATGGCCCTTGTTGTGGCGGGTGTGGCTGGTTTCCAGCACCACGTCGACCGTAAAGCCCAACGGGTCGAGCAGGTCCATGAAGACATCGAAGAGCCGCTCCTTGGAGACGGCGGCCATCAGCACGGGCACGTTGCTGTGATTCTGTTCGTCGCGGTAGGAGTCGTGCCGGTAACCTTCGCTGGGGACGACCTGGAGGTCGTAGGACGGGCGCACGGCTTCGGCGAGCATGAAGCTGCCGTAGCGCGACACGCCCAAGTGCGCTTCCAACTCCTCTTCGTTGAGGTGTTCGAAGCTGCTGGTGCCGGCGGGCATCGCCCCTTCGCGGAACACATTGCGGAAGAATCGTTTGAGAAAACCCATCGATGCTCTCAATCTTGTGACAAACGACGCTTGGATTGTGGGGACAGCCAAGCCGGAACCGGGAGCCCTCTAACTAACCGTAGGTTACGCTTCAGCAGGGCGGGCCGGCGTTGTTGCGCTTCTCCGCTGGTGGTTTCTTCGATCCGGGCGCAGGCGGAACAACCGTTACGCCTGCTATAAACGCCCTTGTTTTCCGTACTTTTTGCGGTTTTCCGCACACCCTCTTGGGGCCGCTGACCCGGCTGCAACGGCAGCCGAATACGCTACTCTAGCACCGGAAAAAAAGCCCGGCGGCCAGCCGCGCGGATTCCGCGCGAAACTGGGGCCGCCGCCAGGCGCAGGGCTCGGGTTGGCGAAAGTTTGCATCCCCGCGATAGGCGACGCCGGTCGTGTGCGGCAAGAATTTCTGGCAGAGAGAGAGAGACACGCCCGTTTACGGGCGTTGCCGGCGTAGCCGGTATTCGGCCCGGCGTTTACGCCGGGTTAGCGTTGACGCAGGAGTACGGACATGTCAGGCCCGTTCACGGGCCTCCCTCGCCCGCCGGGAGGAGCCCCGTAAACGGGGCTGACCTCGTTGAAACCAAAGACAGTTGTGGAGCGTTGTGCCCGCATAACCCGGCGTAAACGCCGGGCCTAAGACCGCCTTCGGCGGAAAAGGCCCGTAAACGGGCCTGTCTTTTGCGTTTACCGGAGTGCCAGAAAATCTGGCCACACACCGCCGCACTACCCCTTTGACCGTGGAGCCGCTAGACTTGTTAGTCCCCCATTGGAGCCCGCCCGTGAAATGCCTCCTTGCCACCGCCACGCCCGCGACAATCGTCGTCAGCTTACTAATCATGTTGGGCTGCGACCAGCCGCCGCAGGCCGCGTCTCAGGCGGAGCCGAAACAAGTTGCCGGCGATCCGCCGGCTCAGTCCGATCAATCGCGCACCACCTGGGACGTCTACTATATGAAGGGCAGCCGGGTGGGCTATGGCCGCACCACCACCAGCTCGGCTGTCGAATCGGGCCGACCGGTTGTGCGGATCGACGGGCTCAACCGCCTCTCGATCAAGCGGCTGGGCCAGCGCACCGACCAGATGATCCTTTGCAGCAGCCTCGAGACGCCCGCTGGCGAGTTGATCCGCTTCGACTGTAGGATGACAATGGGACCGACCCCCATCCGCACCACCGGCCAGGTTGGAGGCAACCGGCTCGACATCGAGACGGTCAGCGAGGGCAAGAAGCTGCCGTCGTCGATCCCCTGGTCGCCTGAGTGGGGCGGACCGTTTGCCACCGAGCAGACTCTTCGACGCAATCCGATGCGGCCCGGCGAGCATCGCACGCTCAAGGCCCTGATGATCGGATTCAACCAGGCGGCCGACGTGGAAATGGCGGCCAAGGATTATGAGCCCACCGGGTTGCTCGGCGGCACGTACGACCTTCTGCGGATCGAGTCCGTCACGCGATTTGCCGACGGCCAGAAGCTCGAAGGCACGGTGTGGACCGATCGGACCGGCAAGACGCTCAAGACGCACAGTCAGGCGATGGGGCTGGAAACGTATCGCACCACCGAAGCCTTGGCTCTGGAGAAGGCCGGCACGGCCGGTTTTGACTTGTTCGCCGACATGTCGGTGAAGCTCGACCGGCCCTTGCCCAACGCCCACCACACGAAGCAGGTGCGTTATCGGGTGCGGCTCGACGGGGGCGATCCGGCCGGCGTGTTTGTCACCGGGCCAACACAGCAGATCAAATCGATCGACGCCCACACGGCCGAGGTCACTGTGTACGCGATTCGGCCCGGTGAGCCGGGCGGGAATCGCCGCGCGCCGGCCGATCCGCCCACCGACGCCGACCGCCGGCCGAACAATATGATCCAGAGCGACGATCCGGCGATTGTGGCCGAGGCCAAGGAAGCGGCCGGCCAGCAGAAAGACCCGTGGCGCGTGGCCATGGCGCTGGAGCGGTACGTGCATCGGGCGATCACGAAGAAGGATTTTTCGCAGGCGTTTGCCACGGCGGCCGAGGTGGCCAAGTCGCACGAAGGAGACTGCACCGAGCACGCGGTGTTTCTGGCCGCGCTGGCCCGCGCGCGGGGCATCCCCGCCCGGGTCGCCATCGGGCTGCTCTACATGGACGGCTCGCAGTCGTTCGGCTACCATATGTGGACCGAGGTGTACATCGACCAACGATGGATACCGATCGACGGCACGCTGGCGTTGGGCGGCATCGGCGCGGCCCACCTGAAGCTCGCCCAGAGCAACCTTGCGGGCGCGTCGGCCTATAGCGCGTTTCTGCCCGTGGCGCAGGTAGCGGGACGGCTGAAAATCGAGGTCGTCGAGGCCTTTAGCGACGGTGCTGGCCCAGCGACATTGGACAAAAAATGAAACCATCATCGCGAACGCCGGAAGGGGAACCCAACCGTTGTCCGATCTGCGGCAACCGGCTCACGTTGGAGCCGTCTGATCCGCCGGGAGATGCTCCATGTCCGTTCTGCGGGTGCTTGTTGTGGTTCACCTCGCCCCTTGAGTTGGATTTCACTGGTGAAACACACAGTCGGATTCGGCTTCGGTTTCTCGGTGGGTGCAAGGATGGCCTTGTGCTGTGGGGTAATCCCAAGTCGGTTTCCGAACGTCATGGATACCGATACTACCTTCTGGCAAAGCATGGTCGAGTCGGCACGAAATGCCGGGAGGTGCCCACGCACGAGTACGGACAGATAGCGCAAGCCCTCAAACCGTATGGACAGCTCGGAGACCTATCGGAATATGACGTTGGACAAATCGTTCGGCAACTCCAGCATCTGAAAACGCACCTCTACGAAGTCACACACCGAGAAGAGACGCCGGACGAAATCTTGATGCACCTTACGTTCGTTCGTGAGGACTTGGGGGTATAAGGACCCGCGGCACGGCCGCCCGGGCATCTTGCGAGAACCTCTACTGCGGGATAGGATACGCACAAGAATGTAAGTGTGCTGGCAACTATCGGGTAACGAGTCTCAGAAAAGTCATGTTGTGGTGCAGATTGCTAATCTGCCCGGGCAGGTTCGCAACCTGCCCCACATCAATTCACCGAGGATTATCATGGATCGCCGTGGTTTTATTCAAGTCACCTCTCTGGGCACGGTCGCCGCACTGGTGAGTCGCTCGGTCGCCGCCGCGCCGCAAGCCGAACCCAAGGCTTCGCCCGTCAAGCAGCTTCCCAGCCGCAGCGAAGTAAAAGAGTCCGACACCTGGGATCTGTCGAGTTTGTTCCGCAGCGACAAGGCGTGGGACGATGCATTTGCCGCGTGGAAGAAGCAGATTGAGGGCTATGCCTCCTTCCAAGGGAAACTGGCTGACAGCCCGCAGTCGCTGGCCGCCTGCCTCCAGTTCGATCTGGAGGTGGACCGCACGGGCGACCGCCTGGGCACGTACGCCATGTTGAAGACGAGCGAGGATCAGGCCAGCAGCGTCTACCAGCGGATGCAGGGCCGCTTGATGCAGGCCGCCAGCGGCGCCGCCCAGGCCGCCAGCTACATCCGACCGGAAATTCTGGCGATTCCCTCGGCGAAGATAGACCAGTTCCTGCTATCGCCGGCGCTGGCCCCGTACAAGCTTCGGCTGACGCGCATCCTCCGCTTTAAGCCGTACACCTTGGGCGAGAAAGAGGAGAAGCTGCTGGCGATGCAGACCGAGATGGCCGAGGCGGCCGGCCAGATCTTTCGCCAGCTTAACGACGCGGACCTCAGGTTCGGCGCGGTCAAGAACGACAAGGGGCAGCAGATCGAGTTGAGCCACGGCACGTTCAGCGCGATGCTGTATTCGCCGGACCGCGAGGTTCGCTC
>Ga0315287_10007028_pt1 | contig 11259 bp, 5 predicted proteins | sample YL17G11_0_MG_FD_205037 | JGI IMG/M metagenome (GOLD analysis project Ga0315287, IMG submission 205037) | Sediment microbial communities from Yellowstone Lake, YNP, Wyoming, USA - YL17G11_0 | ecosystem: Environmental > Aquatic > Freshwater > Lake > Sediment | place: USA: Wyoming | collected...
ACGATGAACGTCAGGACGGCGCTCGCGGCGACGCGCTGGCCGTCGGCCTCGAGCCGCTGCGCGGCGTTGAGCAGGACGGCCGCCGAATCGGAGCGACTCACCTGAGCGCTGACCGGACGCGGGAAGGCCCACGCGACGAGCGCAAGCGCGATGAGGAGAACGGCGCGAGAGGGCATGAGCGGCTTCCCTGTCAGAGGCTGAGCCAACCTACGGGCTGACCGAAGGGGCGCAAGGTCGAACCGGCCGCGCCCGACGCTCGAATCGCCGGCACCCTGCCGCCCCTTGAGGGTGCCCCTATCTTTCCCATCTCGTTCCAAGACACCGAGCACACACCGACCGGAGGTCGGACCACGATGTCGTATCCGCATACGCTTCCCCCGCTGCCCTACGACTTCGCGGCCCTCGAGCCGCACATCGACGCGCAGACGATGCAGGTCCACCACGGCAAGCATCATCAGGCGTACGTCAACAACCTGAACGCCACGCTCGAGAAGGCGGCCGAGTGGCAGAAGGCCTCGCTCGACGAGCTGCTCAGCGCGCTGCCGAAGGTGCCGGAGGCCGTGCGCACGGCCGTGCGCAACAACGGCGGCGGGCACTGGAACCACTCGTTCTTCTGGACGCTGCTGGGCCCGAACGCCGGCGGCGCGCCCACCGGCACGCTCGCCGAAGCGATCGCGGAGTCCTTCGGCTCGTTCGACAAGTTCAAGGAGCAGTTCCAGGCCGCCGCGATGGGCCGCTTCGGCTCGGGCTGGGCGTGGCTGGTGATGGACGGCGCGGCCCTCAAGATCGAGAGCACCGCGAACCAGGACAACCCGCTGATGGAGGGCAGGATCGCCCTCCTCGTCCTGGACGTGTGGGAGCACGCGTACTACCTCAAGTACCAGAACCGGCGGGCGGACTACGTCGCCGCGTGGTGGAACGTGGTGCGGTGGGATGTAGTGGCGAAGGGGTATGAGGCGGCGAAGCTCCGTTGACGGCTCCGGCGCGACCCCGGTAGGTTTCATGGTTGTCGGGCCCTGGTGGTGAAACTGGTAGACACGCCGTCTTGAGGGGGCGGTGGCGAAAGTCGTGCCGGTTCGAATCCGGCCCAGGGCACTTCCCTCAGCCACCGTAGCTCAGTGGTAGAGCTCTCGATTCGTAATCGAGTGGTCGTCGGTTCAAGTCCGACCGGTGGCTCTTGCAGGACAAGCCCTTACGCCCCACCTATCGACGCCCATTGGATGCTTGTTGTCGGTTTCGGGGTCGAACCTCTCCCGTCCAGGCTCTCCGCCACGTCCACCAACCGCTGGGCTCGGCTCTTCAGGTCTCGAGGCCACGCCTGGCTCGCTGACACCCATCTGACGGTCTGATTCCAGCTTCCTGTCACACCCTTGTGCTACCATCCTGCGTGAGCTGCTCGGGATTCGGAGGTGCCGCGTCCGCCTGAATGGCCTCCGAAAGGCCAACCCGGTCGGTCCTACGTCCGGAGACCCAGCAGTGGCGGAAGCCTCGTCTTACGCGGCGCACTCCGGCGGCGCATACTAGGCACAGGGTTGTCAGTTGCCAGACCAGCGTCGCGCCAGATGGACGGCCGTTCGCGCTAAGCCCGTCAACGGAGTGACCTTGTCCAACCCGTTCTTCGATCACCCGATCCTGAACTCGCCGTACGAGCCCCCGCGCCGACATTGGGAACTCGACGACGATGGGCAGCCGACGCAGAACATCCTTGAGGAGCGTCGGCGCGCGTCGTTCATCACGCCGATCCCGAAACCCAAGAAACGGACGGCGTCACGACAGCAGGAGGAAATCGTATTCGACGAGGGCAAGGGTCTTTCAACTAAGCAGCAGCAGTACGACCCCAACTCGATCATCAACGAAGTACGCCAGCACGTCGGCGCGTGGCGCGCGCTCACCAACCCCAGTCACTGGCAGGTCACTCCCGAGACCGCGCGCCTCCTCCAGCACTGGCGGCACTTTGCGTTCGGCGATGTCCGGCCGTTCTTCTGCCAGATCGAAGCCGTCGAGACCGCCATCTGGCTCACCGAGGTGGCCCCCAACAGTAAGAGCGGCAAGCAACTGCTCGATCACCTGGCCTCGGCCAACCGGGACGCCAATCCGGAACTCCTGCGGCTGGCACTCAAGCTCGCCACGGGTGCAGGCAAGACCACCGTCATGGCCATGCTGATTGCGTGGCAGACGGTGAATGCCGTCCGCCGGGAAGGAAGCAAGAACTTCACTCGCGGCTTCCTCGTCGTCACACCGGGCCTCACCATCAAGGACCGGCTCCGTGTGCTGCAGCCCAACGACCCGGACAGCTACATCTCCACGCGCGACCTCGTCCCGCGCGACATGATCGACGACGTCAACAGGGCGAAGATCATCATCACGAACTACCACGCCTTCAAGCGCCGGGAACGGATCGACCTGTCGGCGGGTGGTCGCGCGTTGTTAACAGGACGCACGGGTAGCGAGCTGAATACGCTGGAAACCGAAGGCCAGATGATCCAGCGCGTCATGCCGGACCTGATGGGGATGAAGAACATCCTCGTCCTCAACGATGAGGCCCACCACTGCTACCGCGAGAAGCCGCCCGAGGAAGACGACGAAGAACTCAAGGGCGACTTGAGGAAGGAAGCGGAGAAGAACAGCGAGGCCGCCCGTGTGTGGATATCCGGCCTGGAAGCGGTGAACCGCAAGCTCGGCCTGGCACGCGTCATCGACCTGTCTGCGACACCGTTCTTTCTGAGTGGCTCCGGTTACGCCGAAGGCACCCTGTTCCCCTGGACGATGAGCGACTTCTCGCTCATGGATGCCATCGAATGCGGGATCGTCAAGCTCCCGCGCGTCCCGGTGGCGGAGAACATTCCGGGCGACGAGATGCCGATGTTCCGGAACCTCTGGGAGAACATCCGCAAGGACATGCCCAAGAAGGGGCGCGGACAGGCGGGTGCGCTGGATCCCCTCAAGCTGCCAACAAGGCTGCAGACTGCCCTGGAGGCGCTCTACGGCCATTACGCGAAGACGTTCGACCTTTGGCAGAAGGAGGGCATCCGGGTTCCGCCCTGCTTCATCATCGTCTGCCAGAACACGGCGATCTCCAAGCTCGTGTACGACTATGTCTCGGGCTTCCATCGGGAGAACGACGACGGCACCACGACCCTCGAGAACGGGCGGCTCGAGTTGTTTCGCAACTTCGACAGCAATACCGGCAATCCTCTGCCGCGCCCCAACACCCTGCTCGTCGATAGCGAACAGCTCGAGGCAGGGGACGCACTGGACGCCAACTTCCGCACAATGGCGGCGGACGAGATCGACCGCTTCCGCCGGGAAATCATCGAGCGCACGAAGGACGCACGCGCGGCCGACACAATCACGGACCAGGATCTGCTCCGCGAGGTCATGAATACGGTCGGCAAGCACGGCACGCTGGGTGGTTCGATCCGCTGCGTCGTGTCGGTGGCCATGCTGACCGAGGGCTGGGATGCCAATACGGTCACGCACGTGCTGGGGGTGCGCGCCTTCGGAACCCAACTCCTCTGCGAGCAAGTCATCGGTCGCGCGCTACGGAGACAGTCCTACCAACTGAACGACGAGAACCTGTACAACGTCGAGTACGCCGACGTGTTCGGCATCCCATTCGACTTCACCGCGAAGCCGGTCGTCGCGCCACCGCAGCCTCCCCGCGAGACCGTGCTGGTCAAGGCGGTCCGGCCAGAGCGCGACGCCCTCGAGATCGAGTTCCCGCGGGTCGAGGGTTACCGGGTCGAACTGCCGGAAGAACGGCTCACGGCTTCCTTCAACGCCGATTCGGTGCTCGAGCTGACTCCGGATCTTGTCGGGCCGTCTGTCACTCGCGTCGAGGGCATTATTGGCCAGGGCGTGGACATGAACCTCGAGCACCTCGGGGATATGCGTCCCTCCACGGTGCTATTCCACCTCACGCAGCGGCTGCTGTACACCAAGTGGCGCGACCCCGGCGAGGAGCCGAAGCTGCACCTTTTCGGGCAGTTGAAGCGGATCACCAGGCAGTGGCTCGACACGTCTCTCGTCTGCAAGGGCGGGACGTACGCGGCTCAGTTGATGTACCAGGAGTTGGCCGACATGGCGTGTGAGCGCATTACGGCCGGCATCACACGGGCCGAGGAGGGGAAGCGTCCGATCAGGGCGTTGCTTGACCCCTACAACCCAACGGGATCCACGGCCCACGTCCGATTCAATACGTCACGCCCTCTCCGGTGGGAGACCAGTTCCGAGCGATGCCACATCAACTGGGTTGTGCTGGATAGTGACTGGGAGGGGGAGTTCTGCCGGGTCGCGGAGGCACACCCCAGGGTCGTGGCGTATGCCAAGAACCACAACCTCGGCCTTGAAGTGCCCTATCGGTATGGCTCGGAGACGAGGAAATACTTGCCGGACTTCATCGTGCTGGTGGACGATGGCCGCGGCGCGGACGACTTGTTGCACCTTGTGGTCGAGATCAAGGGCTACAGGCGTGAGGACGCGAAGGAGAAGAAGACCACGATGGATGTTTACTGGGTTCCGGGCGTCAATCAACTGGGGTCATACGGACGGTGGGCGTTCGCGGAGTTCACGGAGATCTATCAGATCGAGGCGGACTTCGCGGCGAAGGTGGAAGGCGAGTTCAACAGGATGATTGAGTCCGTCTCGTTCGCGGCGTCCCAGGGAGCCCACTGATCATGGCCAAGAAGCCCAGCACGCCGAAGACCGTCTCGACGATCACGCACGCCTACGACAAGCGGAAGAACATCCCGACGGCCGAGCACCAGTCCGTCTTGAAGCCGGATGAGTCCAGTCCCATCCGCATCGCTTACGAGCGGCGGAACCGCGACCTCGACCCGCAACTGGTGTGGCGCGGCAAGGACGAGCGGGACTGGAGCGATCTCGTCGTCCACGCGCCGCCGCTCTACATCCAGGAGAAGGTCCACCCCAAGGTGCTCATTGATGACCTGCTGCGCACCTCGCAGCAGCAGAAGCACGATGCCGGGGAGATCATGGCGGACCTGTTCTCGGACTTCAATGGCATCCCGAAGGGCGTGGACAAGACCGAGTTCTACCAGCACGACCAGAACTGGTCCAACCGCATGATCCTCGGCGACTCGCTCCAAGTCATGGCCAGCTTGGCAGAGCGGGAGGGACTACGCGGGCGAGTGCAGTGCATCTACTTCGACCCGCCCTACGGCATCAAGTTCAACAGCAACTTCCAGTGGTCAACCACGAGCCGCGAAGTGAAGGACGGCAAGGTCGATCAGATCACGCGTGAGCCTGAACAGGTCAAAGCATTCCGTGACACATGGCGAGACGGCATTCATAGCTACCTCACTTACCTTCGCGACCGCCTCACGGTCGCTCGCGATCTCCTCACTGAGTCGGGCTCCATCTTCGTGCAGATTGGCGACGAGAACATCCATCGGGTGCGAGCGGTGATGGATGAGGTGTTTGGCGAGGACAACTTCGTGTCGTTGATTAGTGTCAGCAAGACAACAGGGCTGGAATCTGCCGACAGCGTTGCAGGGGCCTTCGACTATCTGCTCTGGTTTGCCAGCAACAAGTCCAGCATCAAGTACAGACCACTCATTCAGCAACGGAGTGCCGCGTCGGCTGAGCGCTTTCGGTCTCTTCAACTTATCGATGGCTCTTCTGTGCCAGCGTCGGACGAGGCGATCGCGGCATTCAGAGCACGCGACACCTGGTATCGATTGTTCACTGACGCCGATTTGACCAAGCCGGGTCCAGGTGCCAAGTACGAGCTGCTGTTTGGCGGGCGCGTGTTTGAATCAGGAGACAGATGGTGGGGAACTCAGAAGAACAGCCTTGAACGAGTTGCTAAGGCGCACCGCCTGTTCGTGACTGGAAAGCACAAGCTCCGGTTCGTCAGAGCGGAGGACGATGCGTCTGGCCAAGGGCTCACGAACAACTGGTCAGATATCGGCGGAGCCGTGCAAAGCAGGTCAGATCCGAAGATCTACGTTGTCCAAACTGGAACGGCCGTCCTTCAACGTTGCCTGCTACTGACGACCGACCCTGGCGATCTCGTGCTGGACCCGACTTGTGGTTCTGGCACTACTGCCTTCGTCTCCGAGAAGTGGGGTCGCCGCTGGATCACCATTGACACCTCACGGGTGGCGCTGGCATTGGCACGTGCCCGCATCATGGGTGCGCGCTATCCCTACTACGTATTGGCGGATTCCCGCGACGGCCAACTCAGAGAAGGCGAAGTCACAAGAACCGCGCCAAGTACGCAGCCGGTGCATGGGAACATCCGCCACGGCTTCGTCTACGAGCGCGTGCCTCATGTCACGCTTAAGTCCATCGCCAACAACGCGGAGGTCGACGTCATCTGGGACAAGTGGCAGGCGACGCTGGAGCCGTTGCGGGACTCGCTGAATGCCACCATCAAGAAGACCTGGGAGGAGTGGGAGATTCCGCGAGAGGCAGAGGCCAAGTGGCCTGCCGCCGCCAAGACGGCGCACTCCGATTGGTGGCAGGCTCGCATTTCGCGCCAGAAGGAGATCGACGCTTCCATCGCCGCCAAGGCGGAATCCGAGTACCTCTACGACAAGCCGTACGAGGACAATAAGAAGGTCCGCGTGGCCGGTCCATTTACCGTCGAAAGCCTGAGCCCGCACCGCGTGCTGGGAGTGGACGAGAACGACGAACTGATCGACGCCGTGAAGGAGGGGACGGCTGGGTACGGCGTGGCCCGCGGATTTGAGCAGATGATCCTCGACAACCTCAAGACCGCAGGCGTCCAACAGGCGCACAAGGCGGACAGGGTCAACTTCACGGCTCTCGTTCCGTGGCCTGGGGACCTTGTCTGCGCGGACGGCCGCTATATCGAGGGCGGAGATGGCGGTGCGGAGAAGCGCGCGGCCATCTTCATCGGCCCCGAATTTGGCACCGTCAGCCGTCCGGATCTCGTGGCTGCCGCTCGTGAGGCTGGGGACGCAGGGTTCGACGTGCTGATCGCCTGTGCCTTCAACTACGAGGCCCACGCGACGGAGTTCAGCAAGCTCGGTCGCGTTCCCGTGCTCAAGGCGCGGATGAACGCCGACCTGCACATGGCCGAGGACCTCAAGAACACGGGCAAGGGCAACCTGTTCGTCATCTTCGGCGAGCCGGACATCACGCTCCTCCCGGCGAAGGACGACCGCGTTCGCGTGAAGGTGAACGGCGTGGACGTGTTCCACCCCAACACCGGGGAGGTCCGCAGCGATGGACCGGAGGGCATCGCGTGCTGGTTCATCGACACGGACTACAACGAGGAGAGTTTCTTCGTCCGCCACGCCTACTTCCTGGGGGCCAACGACCCGTACAGCGCCCTCAAGACCACACTCAAGGCCGAGATCAACGCCGAGGCGTGGGAGACACTGCACAGCGACACGTCCCGGCCGTTCCCGAAGCCGAAGTCCGGCCGCATCGCCGTCAAGGTGATCAACCACCTCGGGGACGAGGTTATGAAGGTCTTCAGGGTGTGAGCGAGGCCTCGCCGACTATCATGATTTATATCCAAAACGACGTACACTGCCAAATTGTTTGGTAGATATCATAGAAGCCACCTGTCCATGGGCGACGGGTATCATCCAATGGAACGAACTTATACTCGCGTTCAGGTATACTACAGCATAAGTTGGTAGAAATGGACCCAATCAAGAACCCCTATTCGCCAGGTGCTGGCTCTCCTCCACCAGAACTAGTGGGACGCGACCCGATCCTGGATCAGGCGCGAATCCTACTGGGAAGGGCAATGGCAGGCCGTCCAGAGAAGAGCCTGATGCTCACGGGACTGCGTGGCGTGGGCAAGACGGTTCTGCTCAACGAGATCAAGCGCCAAGCCGAAGCGAGTGGCTATCGCGCCGTCGCCATCGAAGCGCACGAGGAAAGGCCACTTGGGCCACTCCTTGCCCCGTATCTGCGAAGCCTACTCTTCGACTTGGATCGCGTTGCCGGTGCGGGGGACAAGGTCAAGCGGGGACTCCGGGTACTACGCAGCTTCGTGGGAGCGCTGAAGCTCACTTACAACGACATCACCATCGGACTCGATGTGGACCCGGAACTGGGATCCGCGGACAGCGGGGCCCTGGAAATCGACCTGCCGAACCTCTTCGTCGCGGTTGCTGAAGCCGCTAAGGAGCGAGCGAGCGCCGTCGCTGTGTTGATCGACGAGATTCAGTACTTCGACCAGCGAGAACTTGGTGCGCTGATCATGGCAATGCACCAGTTGCAGCAACGACAGTTGCCGATGGTGCTGATGGGCGCTGGTCTGCCGATCCTCCCTGGCATGGCAGGCGAATCCAAGTCGTATGCCGAGCGACTGTTTGCATTCCCAGAGGTTGGTGCACTCTCCGCAGACGACAGTGCCAAAGCCCTGCGGGACCCAGCGCAAGCGGCAGGGGTCACCTTCGAAGCCTCCGCCCTGGACGAAGTATTCCGGCTCACGAGGGGCTATCCGTACTTCCTGCAAGAATGGGGCTACAGTGCGTGGAATGTGGCGCACGCCAGTCCAATCACGCTCGACGTCGTCAGGACAACTACCCAGACAGTTGTCCCGCGACTGGACCAGAACTTCTTCCGTGTCCGCTTTGATCGTCTCACACCCAGCGAGAAGAACTTCTTGCGCGCGATGGCCGAGCTGGGGCCGGGCCCTCATCGAACCGGCGACATCGCTGACACCATCGGGTTCAAGATCGCCAGCCTCGGGCCCCTCCGCGCCAAGCTGATCAGGAAGGGGATGATCTACCCCCCGGCCCACGGCGAGATGGCGTTCACGGTACCGTTGTTCGACGAGTTCATGAAGAGGGCGATCCCGACCTTCAAACGCCGTCCCTAGCGTCCAGCAAGTGGACTTCCGCATTGCGGACACCTTCACCGATAGCCTTGGCCGCCTGACCGGCGACGAGCAGAAGGCCGCCAAGACCACGGCCTTCGACCTGCAGGTGAACCCCGCCAACCCCGGATTGAGCTTCCATAAGCTCGACAAGGCCAGGGACAAGAACTTCTGGTCGGTGCGGGTCAGCGCCGAGGTCAGGCTCATCGTCCACCGGACGCCGGCCAGCTTCCTGCTGTGCTACGTCGATCACCACGACAAGGCATACGACTGGGCCGAGCGGCGGAAGCTCGAGACGCATCCAAGGACTGGTGCGGCACAGTTGGTCGAGATTCGCGAGACGGTCAAGGAAGTGGTCGTGCCGGTGTTCGTTCAGCAGGAGCAGGCTGCCCCAGCGCAGCTTCCGTTGTTCGCGGCACTGCCTGACGAGCAGCTGCTCGGGTACGGTGTGCCCAACGAGTGGCTGGCGGATGTTCGTGGGGCGACGGAGAACACGATCCTGGGGCTGGCGGAGCGCCTGCCTGGAGAAGCTGCGGAGGCGTTGCTGGAGTTGGCCACCGGTGGCAGACCGCGAGTGCAGCAGCCTTCAGTCCCGATTACCGACCCCTTCGAGCACCCCGACGCGCAACGCCGCTTCCGCGTGATGACCAACGTGGAGGAACTCCGCCAGGCTCTCGAGTACCCGTGGGAGAAGTGGACCGTCTTCCTGCATCCCGAACAGCGGCAGCTCGTCGAACGGAGCTACTCCGGACCAGCGCGGGTGTCAGGCTCGGCGGGCACCGGCAAGACGATCGTGGCGGTCCACCGGGCGGTGTATCTGGCTCGGTCGAACGGCGATGCGCGGGTTCTCCTGACGACGTTCTCCGATACGCTCGCCAGCGCGCTGCACACGAAGCTGCGGCGGCTGATCGGGGATGAGCCACGTCTTGGTGAGCGCATAGACGTCTGCTCGCTGGACGCGATTGGCCTGCGCCTGTACAAGTCGCTCGTCGGGCCCGTTCACGTTGCCGACCGGGACACGATTCGTGCCCTGATCGGCGAGGCGTCGAGCACCGCCGGAACGCACAAGTTCAGCCTCCACTTCCTGTTCACGGAATGGGATCAGGTCGTGGACGCGTGGCAGTTGAAGGACTGGGAGTCGTATCGCGACGTTGCCCGGCTCGGCAGGAAGACGCGACTGGCAGAGACTCAGCGTCAGCTCCTGTGGGGCATCTTTGACCAGGTGCGGGGCAGGCTCGGGGAGCGGAAGCTCACGACCAGAGCAGGACTGTACACGACCCTGGCCAGGGCGATCGCGGGAATGAAGCACCCGCCGTTCGACTTCGCGGTCGTGGACGAGTCGCAGGACGTGAGCGTGTCGCAGCTTCGGTTTCTGGCGGCGCTCGGTGGTGACCGGCCGGACGCGCTGTTCTTCGCGGGTGACCTCGGGCAGCGAATCTTCCAGCAACCGTTCTCGTGGAAGTCCCTCGGGGTGGAGATTCGGGGCCGGTCCCGGAACCTCCGCGTCAACTATCGCACGTCCCACCAGATCCGGATGCAGGCCGACCGACTGCTCGGTGGCGAGGTGACGGACGTGGACGGCAACACGGAGGATCGGCGCGACGCGGTGTCGGTGTTCAACGGGCCACCTCCGCGCATCGCACGGGCGGCCAGTGAGGCCGACGAAGCCGTCGTGGTTGCGGGCTGGTTGACCGATTTGACGAAGGACGGTGTTCAGCCCCACGAGATCGGGGTGTTCGTCCGAACGCCGGAGCTACTGGGCCGCGCCAAGGCGGCGCTGAAGAAGGCGGGCCTGCCATTCAAGGTCTTGGACGAGCACATCGAGACGGTGCACGGCCAGGCGTCGTTGTGCTCGATGCCGCTGGCAAAGGGCCTGGAGTTCCGTGCGGTGGCTGTCATGGGCTGTGATGACGAGGTCATCCCGCTTCAAGCACGCATTGAAGCCATCGGCGACGATGCTGATTTGCAGGAGGTCTACGATACGGAGCGACACCTGCTGTACGTGGCGTGTACGCGGGCACGGGACCACCTGTTGGTCACCGGCGTCGAGCCGTGTTCGGAGTTCCTCGACGACCTGCAGCAGTAGGCACCCAAGTCGGCCAGGGCGGTAAGCTCCGTGACAGGGGGGTGAGGGCAACGCCGGTAGGTGTTGTGGCTACCTGCGGCGTCGGGCTACGTGAGGCGTCGGCCACACCGAGGCCCAGCGCTCGTCCGCTGCAGGCGAGGGTTAGGCCGCAGGCTCCGCACCTGGCTCCTCTGCATATCTCAGCAGAAGTCTACCGAGATGTGCGTTCTCTAAACTCTGACTGCGTTCTTCTCTAAATTCTGTCCTCTCCCCGCGGGCATCCCTGGTAGTTTGCCGCCTCTTGTTTGGGACTTTCCCACGCTGGAGGCACACGGAGGATGCTCACTATGTTGGATCGCCATGCCGTGCA
>Ga0315287_10007029_pt1 | contig 11259 bp, 9 predicted proteins | sample YL17G11_0_MG_FD_205037 | JGI IMG/M metagenome (GOLD analysis project Ga0315287, IMG submission 205037) | Sediment microbial communities from Yellowstone Lake, YNP, Wyoming, USA - YL17G11_0 | ecosystem: Environmental > Aquatic > Freshwater > Lake > Sediment | place: USA: Wyoming | collected...
TGATCGAGGCCGGCCTGGCCTACGTCGACGAGCAGAGCGCCGAGCAGATGCGCGCTGCACGCGGCGACTTCAACACGCCCGGCAGCGGCAGCCGGTTCCGGTCGCGCACGCCGGCCGAGAATCTGGCGCGATTTCGCGCGATGCGCGCCGGCGAGTTGGCCGACGGCACGGCCGTGCTGCGGGCCCGCATCGACATGGCCAGCCCGAACATCAACCTTCGCGACCCGGCGCTGTACCGCATCAAGCGCGCCACGCACCACAACACCGGCGACGCGTGGTGCATCTACCCGATGTACACCTATGCGCATCCGATCGAAGACGCGCTGGAGAACATCACCCACAGCATCTGTACGCTCGAGTTCGAAGACCAGCGGCCGTTCTACGACTGGCTGCTCGATCACCTTTGCACGCTCGGCCTGCTGGCACAGCCGCGGCCCCACCAGTACGAGTTCGCGCGGCTCAACGTCACCTACATCGTCACCAGCAAGCGCAAGCTGCGCCAACTGGTCGAAGAAGGCATCGTCAGCGGTTGGGACGACCCGCGCATGCCGACCATCGCCGGCCTGCGCCGGCGTGGCTACACCCCGGCCAGCCTGCGCCTGCTGGCCGAGCGCACCGGCGCCAGCAAGGCCGGCGGCTGGACCGACTACGCCAGCCTCGACATTGCCCTGCGCGACGATCTCGACGGCCAGGCAGTCCGTGCCATGGCCGTGCTCGACCCCTTGAAACTCGAGTTGGTGAACTGGAGCGAGGTCTTCGGCGACGTGACGAGCGTGGCCTGCAGCGCGCCGGCGCATCCGCAACGCCCCGAACTGGGCAGCCGCAGTTTCAGCCTAAGCCCGGCGCTGTGGATCGAGCGCGACGATTTCGCCGAGGTGCCGGCCAAGGGATTCTTCCGCCTGTTCCCCGGCAACAAGGTGAGGCTCAAGTACGGCGCGATCGTCGAGTGCACCGGTTGCACGAAGGACGGCAGCGGCCGCGTCACCGCAGTGCAGGCGCGCGTGCTGCCCGACACCCGCAGCGGCACGCCGGGCGCCGATGCCGTCAAGGTCAAGGGCACCATCACCTGGGTCGGCGCGCACGACGCGTTGCCGGCTGAACTGCGTCTGTACGACAGGCTGTTCACCGAAGAACAACCCGATGCCGGCGGCAAGGACTTCAAGGTCGCGCTGAACCCGGCCAGCGTGCGCGTCGTGCAGGGCTTCGTCGAGCCATCGCTGGCGGGCCTGGCCACCGAGACGCGCGTTCAGTTCGAGCGCCACGGCTACTTCGTGGCCGACCGTATCGACCACCGACTCGACCACCCTGTCTTCAACCGAATCACCGGGCTGAAGGACAGTTGGGCCAAGTGAACCGGCGCGCGCAGAACGTCGTGTCGCCGAGCCGAGTTGCTGGACATCGTCAAGCGTTGATCAAACTTCGCTGCGCACGACGAAAAACGCCCTGCACTGCAGGGCGTCTTGTTGTTGCTGCAGGGTGAACTACTTCTTCGCCGCAGAGGCCGCAGAGGTCGCAGCGGCCGGCTTGTCGGCAGCGGGCTTGCTGGCCTTGGCCTTGGCCTCCTTGTCGGCCTTGGCCTTGGCGTCTTTCTCGGCAGCCGCATCGGCCTTGGCCTTCTTCTCGTCGGCAGCGGACTTCTTCTCGTCCTTCGCGGCAGGCTTGGCGTCAGCCTTCATCGCCGCTGACGCTGCAGGCGCTGCGGCAACGGGCTTGGCATCGGCCTTCATCGCGGGTGCTGCGGCAACCGCCTTCTCCGCCGGCTTGGCGGCAGGCGTTGCCGGAGTAGCCGGGGTGGCAGGCGCGGCGGCGGTGGCCGGCGCAGCGGCCTTCGCCGCGGGCTTGTCGTCCTTCTTGGCCGCCGGCGCCGCACCCTTGAAGCTGGCGCCGCCGACCGTCAGGCCTTCGGCCGACAACTTGGCGGCATTGCCTTCGCCAACGCCCTTGACGCGGTCGACGAAATCGGCCCAGTCCTTGTACGGACCCTTCTTGCGTTCGTCGAGGATCTTGCCGGCTGTGGCCGGCCCGATGCCCTTGACTGCTTCGAGTTCGGCCTGGTTGGCCTTGTTGACATCGACGGCAGCGAACGCTGCCACAGCAAACAGCGCGATCAGAGCGGCCAGGAAATGCTTGAACATGGGTTATCTCCGTGGGTTGGTGGCTGCGGCACGGCAAGCCTTGGGCTTGCACCGACGCGTCACTCTAACGGCGACGCGCGGGTGCGGTTGACACTAACTGGCCACCTTTGCGCGCGGGCCACGCAAACGGCCGATCAGGGCGACCACCGCGAGCGTCAGGGCGCCGGCGAGGATACCGATCAGGCCGTCGGCGGCCATCGCGGCTACCGACCGCAACGCGCCGTCAAGGGCGGCTGTGACGCCGACGATCGCGTGCTGCAGCACCGGTACCCCGTGGGTCAGGATGCCGCCCCCGACCAGGAACATCGCCGCGGTGCCGGCAATCGACAGGCCCTTCATCAGCCAGGGCGCCGTGCGCAGGATCGTCCGGCCCAGGCTGGCCGAAACGCCTGTGCGGCGCGACAGCCACAGGCCGAAGTCGTCGAGCTTGACGATGCCGGCCACGATGCCGTAGACGCCCACCGTCATCACGACGGCGATGCCACAGAGCACCAGCACCTGGGTCATGAACTCAGCCTGTGCCACCGCACCCAGCGTGATGGCGATGATCTCGGCCGACAGCACGAAGTCGGTCCGCACGGCGCCCTGGATCTTGTCGCGCTCCAGCACGGCCATGTCGACGTTCGGGTCGGCCAGGGCCAGCGCCAGTTCGGCGTGGCGGACCGCACCCTCCCCGATGGGCACGAGGAACTTGTGGGCCAGTTTCTCGAAGCCTTCGTAGCACAGGAAGAGGCCACCGACCATCAACAGCGGCGTCACCGCCCATGGGGCCAGCGTGCTGATGGCCAGCGCGGCCGGCACCAGGATCGCCTTGTTCACCAGCGAACCCCTGGCCACCGCCCAAACCACCGGCAGTTCACGTTCGGCGCGTACGCCGGCCACCTGCTGGGCGTTGAGGGCCAGGTCATCACCGAGCACGCCGGCGGTTTTCTGGGTCGCGACCTTGGTCAGCACCGCCACGTCGTCGAGCACGGTGGCGATATCGTCGATCAGGGCGAGCAGGTTGCTGACGGCCATCGGCAGAGCAAGAGGTGCAACGGGGCTTCGGCAGCTTAGCAGCGGCGCCGCGCATGCCTCGGCAACACCTGCTTACGGGGTGACCCCCTCAGGTTGCGCAGGATTGGGCATTTCTCGCCGCAGCGTGCCCTCGAGGGGTTGACCCTGCCTCCTGCCGAGCCCTAGCCTCGCCGAAAAGCGATCAACAGCCTTCTCGCCGCCCTACGGCGCACACATTCCATGAATCTGCTCGACCCGCCCGCCGCAGTCGTCCTCTTTGGGGCCATCGCCTTGCTGCTGACGGCGTTGTGGCTGCGCCGCCGTCACCGCGCCCCTCGAGCCACGGTCGCCGACGAGACGCTGGACACCGTGCAGGCCTGGCCGCCCCAGGCCGTGCGGGTGATGACCCTGGGCGAGCGCCAGGCCTATGAGGTACTGCGCCGCGCGTTGCCGGGCCATGTCGTGCTGGCACAGGTGCCGCTGTCGCGCTTCATCAGCGTGCCGACGCGATTCCCCTACGCGCAGTGGCTGCAGCGTGCCGGGCGCTTGGGCGTCGACCTGCTGGTGTGCGACTTCAGCTCGCGGGCCGTGGCGGCCGTCGAAGTGCGCACCGCCGACGAATCGGCCCGCAGCGCCAAGCGCCACCAGCGGCTGGTCGAAGTGCTGCGCGCCGCTGGCGTGACGGTCCACGAATGGAACGAAGACGACGTGCCCAGCGTGGCCGAGGCGCGGGAGCTGTTCTTCCCGAAAGCCAGCGTAGCCGCCGCGGACGAAGTGGCGGTCACGCCGGGCGGGCGCGCAATGATTCCGGTGGCCGAAATCCAGGAGTTGCTGGCCCACGGCGACACCACCGATTACGGCCAGCTCGAGCCGGTGCCCTCGGCCTTCTTCGAAGACGAAGACCCGCGCCTGGCCCGCCAGGCCGCATAGCCTGCTGGCGTTGCCGCGGAACTTGCCGCGGCCAGGACGATCCACGGCAGGTCGTCCATCACATTGGATGTTGTAAGGTGATTGCTGCGCTGGCGACAGACGTCCGTCGGCGATCATCGCCTCACTCCATGGAACACCCTATGACCCGTCGTCAATGGCTCGGCCTGCTGTCGAGCCTCGGCTTGTCCGGCGCCATCGGCCGCAGCGCCCAGGCCGCACCGGCCGATACCACAACGGTGCCGCCGCGCATCGAACCGTTGTTGCTCACGGACGCCCAATGGCGCCAGCGCCTGACACCCGCGCAGTACAACGTGCTGCGCGAGGAAGGCACCGAGCGCGCTGGCACCAGCCCACTGAACGCGGAAAAGCGCAAGGGCATCTTCCAGTGCGCCGGCTGTGAGCTGCCGCTGTTTGCCAGCAGCACCAAGTACGAAAGCGGCACCGGCTGGCCGAGTTTCTTCGACAGCCTGCCGGGTGCGGTGCAGACCAAGGGCAGCATCATGCGCACGCTGTTTGGCGTCGAGTACCACTGCGCCCGCTGCGGCGGCCACCATGGTCATGTCTTCAGCGATGGCCCCAAGCCGACGGGCCTGCGCTACTGCAACAACGGCGTGGCCTTGAAGTTCGTACCGGAGGCGGCATGAAGGCCGTCTCTCACTGGGCGGTCGGCGCCCTGGTTGCGCTCGGCGTGGGTGTGGCGACTGCGCTCGCCGTGGGCAGCCCGCTGGCCCAAGGCACGACCGCCACCGGCCCGGCCCCGGCGGGGCTGGCCAAGGCCACGTTCGCCGGCGGCTGCTTCTGGTGCGTCGAGTCCGACTTCGACAAGGTGCCGGGCGTGGTCAGCACCACGTCGGGCTACATCGGCGGCAAGGTCGCCAACCCGAGCTACGAGCAGGTGTCGGCCAAGTCCACCGGCCACGCCGAAGCGGTGGAGATCGTCTATGACCCCAAGCGCGTAAGCTACGAGCAACTGCTCGAGTACTTCTGGCGCACCATCGATCCGACCACCAAGGACCGTCAGTTCTGCGACGTGGGCTCACCCTACCGCACGGCCATCTTCGTGATGGATGCCAAGCAACTGGCGGCAGCCAAGGCCTCGCTGGCCAGCCTCGAAAAGAGCAAACCGTTCAAGGAGCCCGTCGTCACCGAGATCGCGCTGGCCGGCCCGTTTTACGCGGCCGAGGACTACCACCAGGACTACTACAAGAAGAACCCCCTCCGTTACAAGTATTACCGCACCGCGTGTGGCCGCGACGCGAGCATCCAGCAGCTGTGGGGCAGTCTGCCGGTGCCGCCCGGACCCTCCAACTAGGGCAGACCGCCCGTCGGTCGGGCGCTCTACACTGGGGGCCATGACGCGATCGATGCTGACTTTGTTGCTGTGCGCCATGGCCTCGTGGGCTTGGGCCGCACCGGCTTCGGCTGCCGCCGGTGGCGCGGCCACCGACGCCTGCGAACGCTTCATTCAGGACACCCTGCGGGAGGCACGGGGCCCCACGGCGGCGGCAGTTTTCAGCGCGCCGCCGGCCGCCCAGCCCGGGGCAGTCGACGCGGCCGAGGTCACGTTGCGCGGAGGCGGCCAGGTTCGCACGCCGAGCGGATCGCGACCATTCAACTACAGCTGTACCTTCGATACGCGGACCGGTACGGTGGCTGGCGCGGTCGTGCGCGATGGCGGAGCGCCCGAGCAGGCCGCTGCGGCGCGTAGCGTCGAACCCGACCTGAGCCACGTCTCGCCCACGGCGTGCGAATCGGCGGCTGCGACGACCTTGAAGCGGCGTTGGCCGAATGTCGCGCGCATCAGCTTCGATGCCGACACGCGTGAGCTCAGCCAGGTCGCCGGCGGTGCCGTAACCCTGCGCGGCCAGGGCACCGCGCTACCGTCGGTGCGCGACCCCGCCACCCACTTCAGCTACGACTGTGCGATCGATCCGCGCAATGGCCGCGTCGCCAGTCTGCGTCTCGTCGACTGAGCGCGACGTTCAGTCGGCAGCGAAGCAATAGAACAGGCCGGCACCGCCGGTGCGCACCAGGGCTTGCTGGCTGCAACCGACAGTGTTGTGCGAGGAGTTCCACGACGTGGCCCAGGCATCGCCGGAAAGGCCGGCGCGGTTGTGGTGGCCGGTCATGGCTGAGCCTTCGCCGCTCTTTTTCCATTCGCCACAGGTCATGTCGGGCATGCCGGGCGCTGAGGAAAATGCGGTGCCGTCGGGACGCGATCCGGTCAGGATGTCGTGCATGTTGGGTGTGTCCCCAGGCCCGTTGACCACCCCCCCCTTCTCGTTCAGGGCAGTGGCCTTGGTGATGTTGTTGTTGCCGTGAAGTTGCTCGACGTCACTGGCGATCATTACGCCCTTGGCATTGAACCAGGGGCCCTTGCCGACGCGGTCGCGCGCATTGACGACCGGGGTGGTCGAAGTCCAGCCCGTACTGAGATACGCGCGCCACGTGCGCCCGCCAGCGCCGGCTGTCGCGGCGAGCTTCTGACAATACCCATCGGCGCCCGCCAAGCCACCCAGGTCGGCGCCGTTGCCGGGCCCGACACTGGTGATGAAGAAGCCCATCGGGCCGGTCGGCGGCGTCGTCGCGCACGACGCGACCAAGGCTGCAGCGGCAACGGACGTCAGCGTGACGGCGACAAGGCGAGAAACTCTTTGCATGGGCGGACACTCCAGGTTGGGGTATCCAGCGTACGTGGCAAAGCGCCTTTCACTTCCTCAGGATTTACCCGGGCGCGCGCGGCGTGGCCTGGTCGGGGCAGTACCCGTATCGCGCGGCGGCAGGCCGGTGTGCTGCGTCAGCAGGCGGCCCTTAGCCGGAGCACCCGGCGTCGAATTCTTGCGCCGCGCGCTCTGGTAGCTGCCATCCGTCGCCGGCTGGTAGGTCGGGATCAGTTGCTGTTTGCCGTTGCCGATCAGGTCGGCGCGGCCGAGGCTCTTCAGGGCTTCGCGCAACAGCGGCCAGTTGTTCGCGTCGTGGTAGCGCAGGAAGGCCTTGTGCAGGCGGCGGCGCTTCTCGCCGCGCACGGTGTCGACCTTCTCGGCGCGGCCGGGGATGCGGCTGATGCCCTTCAAGGGGTTCAGGTCGGTGTGGTACATCGCCGTGGCCGTGGCCATCGGGCTCGGGTAGAAGGTCTGGACCTGGTCGGCCTTGAAGCCATTGCGCTTCAGCCACAGCGCCAGGTTCATCATGTCTTCGTCGGTGGTGCCCGGGTGCGCGGCGATGAAGTACGGGATCAGGTACTGCTTCTTGCCAGCCTCGGCGCTGTACTGGTCGAACAGCTGCTTGAAGCGGTCGTAGCTGCCGATGCCGGGCTTCATCATCTTGGAGAGCGGCCCGCCCTCGGTGTGCTCGGGCGCGATCTTCAGGTAACCGCCGACATGGTGCGTGACCAGCTCCTTGACGTACTCGGGGCTCTGGATCGCCAGGTCGTAGCGCAGGCCGGAGCTGATCAGCACCTTCTTCACGCCCCGCAAGGATCGCGCGCGGCGGTAGAGCTTGACCAGCGGGCCGTGGTCGGTGTTCAGGTTCGGGCAGATGCCGGGATAGACGCAACTCGGCTTGCGGCAGGCGGCTTCGATCGCCGAGCTCTTGCAGCCGATGCGCCACATGTTGGCGGTCGGGCCGCCGAGGTCGCTGATCACGCCGGTGAAGCCCCGGACCTTGTCGCGGATATCCTGGATCTCGCGAATGATCGAGTCAGCGCTCCGGCTCTGGATGATGCGGCCTTCGTGTTCTGTGATCGAGCAGAAGGTGCAGCCGCCGAAGCAGCCGCGCATGATGTTCACGCTGAAGCGGATCATTTCCCAGGCCGGGATCTTGGTCGGGCCGTCATGGCCGCCGGTCTGGTCGGCATAGCTCGGGTGCGGGCTGCGCGCGTAGGGCAGATCGAACACCTGGTCCATCTCGGGTGTCGTCAACGGAATCGGCGGCGGGTTGATCCAGACGTCGCGCTGGCCATGGCGCTGCACCAGCGCGCGCGCGTTGCCCGGGTTGGTTTCCAGGTGCAGCACGCGGTTGGCATGGGCGTAGAGCACGTTGTCGCTCTTGACCTGTTCGTAGGCCGGCAGGCGGATGACGGTCTTGTCGCGCGCCGGCATCGTCACCGCGCCGCTCTTGCGGCTGACCGGCATCGCGATCACGGCCGCGGCGGGCGGCGCAGCGCCCTCTTCCTTGGCGCAGGTTTGGCCCTGCGACGCCGCAGCCTCTGCCGTGGTCAGGTAGGGATTGATGTGGTCGTCGATGCGGCCGGGCAGGTCGACGTCGGTGGAGTCGATCTCGAAGAAGCCCTGCGGCGCCTGTCCTGGCCCGGAACGCACCATGAAAGCGGTGCCGCGCACGTCGTTGATGTTCGCCACCGGTTCGCGCTTGGCCAGGCGGTGCGCGATCTCGATGATCGCGCGCTCTGCGTTGCCGTACAGCAGCAGGTCGGCCTTGCTGTCGACCAGGATCGAGCGCCGCACCTTGTCCTGCCAGTAGTCGTAGTGCGCGATGCGGCGCAGTGAAGCCTCGATGCCGCCGATGACGATCGGCACCTCGTTGAAGGCCTCCTTGCAACGCTGCGCATAGACCAGCGACGCGCGATCGGGCCGCTTGCCGCCGATGTCACCCGGCGTGTAGGCATCGTCGCTGCGGATCTTCCGGTCGGCGGTGTAGCGGTTGATCATCGAGTCCATGTTGCCGGCGGTGACGCCGAAGAACAGGTTCGGTTTGCCCAGGGCCTTGAAGGGCTCGGCCGATTGCCAATCGGGCTGGGCGATGATACCGACGCGAAAGCCCTGCGCCTCCAGCGTGCGCCCGATCACCGCCATGCCGAAGCTCGGGTGGTCCACATACGCATCGCCGCTGACGATGATGACGTCGCACGAATCCCAGCCCAGCACTTCCATCTCGACGCGGCTCATCGGCAGGAACGGGGCCGGGCCGAAGCGCTTGGCCCAGTAGGGGCGGTAGGCGTTCAGCGGCTTGGCAGCGTCAGGGCGGGTGGGTGTGGCGGTCGTCACAGCCGGTATTGTCCCTGCGCCAAAGGTCCGGCCTCACGCGCGCCAGGGCAAGGCCTCTAAACTGGCCGGCCTTTCAACGCAGCAGCAACCACCATGCCCGACACCGACAAAGCCGCAGCCGACGACGCCAACAAGAAGCATCGCGAACGCGAACAGGTGGAAAAGCGGCTGACGCAGTCGCCCACGACGGCTGCCGGCAGCGTCGTGCTGGCCGACGGCCGCCGCCTGGACTACCAGACCGCCTGCGAATTCCTGCCGGTGGTGCAGAGCGCCTTCGGCAACGAGCGCGGCGAGCCGCAGGCTGCCATCTTCACCACCGCCTACCTGTTGAACGGTCTCGATGGCGGCGCGCGGCCGGTGTGCTTCGCCTTCAACGGCGGGCCCGGTTCGTCGTCGGTGTGGCTGCACCTGGGCGCGCTGGGCCCCAAGCGCGTGGTCGTGCCCGACGACGGCACGATGCCCGCCCCGCCCTACGCGGTGAGCGACAACCCGCTCACCTGGCTGGCGCATTTCGACCTCGTCTTCATCGACCCGCCGCACACCGGCTGGTCGATCGCCGCCGGCGACGAGGCGCGCAAGAAGATGCTCTCGGTCGATGGCGATGTGGCGGCACTCACCGAGGTCATGCGCGGCTGGCTGACGCGCCACAAGCGCTGGGGCTCGAAGATCTACCTGGCCGGCGAGAGCTACGGCACCACGCGCGGCGCCGCGCTGGCCGATTCCCTGCAGAATGCCAACGTCGCGCTGGCCGGACTGATCCTGGTGTCGTGCGCAATGGACCTGCAGAGCCTCGTCTTCGCGCCGCGCAATGACCTGCCCTACGCCCTCTTCCTGCCGGCCTTCGCGGGTGTGGCGCAGTTCCATGGCAAGTTGAAAGGCGCACCGGCCGCATCACCGCAGGCCGCACGCAGCGCCGCCGAGGCCTTCGTCGCCGACGACTACCTGCGCGCGCTGAATGCCGGCGCCCGCCTGTCGGCCAGCCAGCGCCGCCATGTCGCCAAGCGCGTGTCCGAGCTGACCGGCCTGCCGGCCGCCCTGGTCGAAGAAAAAAACCTGCGCATCAGCGACCAGACCTTCTTCTTCGAGCTGCTGCGCGACGCCGGGCGCATGGTCGGCCGCCTCGACGCGCGGGCCACCGGGCCGATGGCCGCCAGCCGCACGCGGGAGTGGGAGTTCGACCCCGGCATCGAGGCCATCGCCGCGCCGTACGGCATGGCCGCACTGGCCTACTTCGGCGAGCAGCTCGGCCTGGCCAGCGAAGAACGCTACGAACTGCTGTCCCATGAAGTCAACAAGGGCTGGAACTGGAACCGCAGCGATGATTCAGGGCAGGAGGCCAAGGGCAATGCCTTTGCATCGACCAGCGACGACCTGGCCCGCGCGCTGCGCCGCAACACCCACCTGCGCGTGCTGGTGGCCAGCGGCCGTTATGACCTCGGCACGCCCTACAGCGCCAGCGACTGGTCGCTGGCCCAGCTCGACGCGCCTGCCGACGTGCTGGCGCGGGTCGAACACCACTACTACGACGCCGGGCACATGATGTACACGCGCGAAAACGACCTGGTGAAGCTCGAGCGCGACCTGGCTGCGTGGCTCGCGGCGGCGTGAGCGGGGAAAGTTCCGCCGTTCGCTCTAGTGACTTGTGCCGATGACAAGGCGATCGTCGTGCGGCTAAGCTGGTTGTGACCGCAGGCGCCGCAAGGCGCTGGCGATCAGGAGCTTCGGCCCCCACCTCGCGTGGGGGCCATTTTTTTGGGTTCTTCGCCGCATGCTACGCCGCGACGACGATCGGAAAGCGCGCCCTCAGAACGGCGCCTGACTCGAGAAGTTCAGCGCCCGGCCTTCCTGCGGGTGTGGCACCGTCAGGGCGCAGGCATGCAGCATCAGGCGCGGCGCAGGCACTGCGGGGGCGTACAGCGCATCGCCGACGATCGGGTGACCGATGGCCAGCAGGTGCACGCGCAACTGGTGCGAACGGCCCGTCACGGGTTCGAGTTCGACGCGGGTGGTGCATGCGCTGGGGTCGCGCGAGACCGCGCGCCAGCGCGTCAGCGACGGCTTGCCGCCGTTTGCATCCACCTGTTGGCGGGGCCGGTTGGGCCAATCGGCCGCCAGCGGCAAGTCGATTTGGCCGCGGTCGTCGGCCAGCAGGCCCGCTACCACGGCGATGTAGCGCTTCTCGACCCGGCGATCGG
>Ga0315287_10007030_pt1 | contig 11259 bp, 12 predicted proteins | sample YL17G11_0_MG_FD_205037 | JGI IMG/M metagenome (GOLD analysis project Ga0315287, IMG submission 205037) | Sediment microbial communities from Yellowstone Lake, YNP, Wyoming, USA - YL17G11_0 | ecosystem: Environmental > Aquatic > Freshwater > Lake > Sediment | place: USA: Wyoming | collected...
TACGATATCGATGCCGTCCCTCGCACAAAGGGCGGCATCAAGATCATCGGCAGACTGATGATAGCCGAGAGAAATCGCCCAGGGATTCCAGCGATAGAGCCGCAGCGTGGCATGCGCGTCACCGGGCAACGCATGTTGCAGAGCACGTGCCGTTTCTTCATCGCAACGCATGTTGCGGGCGCCTGTCTGCGCGCTCGGGTCGACAACGAGCCAGTGCGGGGCCGGCTCAGCCATGGAGACGCGGTGCGCCGATGATGCCCCGTTTGCTGCCGCGGACAAATTCCACAACGTGGGCAACCTCGCCGTATTGCATCAGGAGCGGATCGGCAGCAATCCTCTGGATTGCCTGCGTGACGTTCAGACCGGATCTGTACAGAAGGTGATAGGCCCGGTCCAGCGTTTCAATCACTTCCCGCGAAAAGCCGCGCCTGCGAAGTCCAATGGAGTTTAACCCCTCGCAAGCCGTCGGTTGCCCCCCTGCAAGCACATAAGGGGGGATATCCTTGGGAACGCGCAAACCGCCGCCGACCATCGCGTGACAGCCGATCCGCGTGAACTGATGGACGAGGGACCCCCCCCCGAGAATTACAACGTCCTCCACCACAGCATGTCCTGCCAGCATGGACGCATTCGCCATGATCACTTTATTGCCAATCTCACAATCATGGGCCACGTGCACATAGCCCATGATAAAACAGTCCTCCCCGATTCTTGTGCGCCCTCCTTCGCCGGTCCCCCGGTGAAGTGTGGCATATTCCCGCACGATGGTCCGGTCGCCGATCTCACATGTGGTGGGCTCATTCGCATATTTCAGATCCTGGGGGGCATGACCAATGACCGCACCATGATGGATCGTACATTCTCTGCCGATACGGGCGCCGCTTGCGATGTATGCGTTTCCGCCTATCGTCGTCCCGTCACCGATCTCGGCACCGTCTTCGACAATGGTGAACGGACCGATGGTGACGTTTGCACCGAGCCGGGCATGAGGATCGATTGCCGCGCGTGGGTCAAGAGTTGTCTTCATGAGCATAGTCAGGATGGGGGGGTGGTCCTGGAGTCGTTCCGGTCAATGATCGATGCCATGAGTTCAGCCTCCGCCACCAGCGAGCCGTCGACGAAGGCTTTTCCCTTCATCAGGCAGATGCGACTCTTCCGGCTGACCATTTTCAGTTCGAACACAAGCTGATCCCCGGGCACCACCGGTTTGCGGAACTTCGCGTTGTTGATGGACATGAAGAACACCAGCTTGTCGCCGGGGTTCTCCACACCATTCAGGAGCAGGATGCCCCCCGTCTGCGCCATCGCCTCGATGATGAGCACGCCGGGCATAACCGGCTGCCCGGGAAAGTGCCCTTCGAAAAACGGTTCGTTGGTGGTCACGTTCTTCACGCCAACAACGCTCTCATCAATCTTGAAGTCGATGATCTTGTCCACCAGCAGGAACGGATATCGGTGCGGCAGGATCTTCTTGATCGCATTGATGTCGAAGATCACGCCCTCTTTCCGCTCGTGCTGGAACTTCCGGATCAATTTCTTCTGCTGGTAGAGCTTCCGGATCATGCGCGCGAATTCGATATTGCTGGCATGTCCCGGACGCGCCGCCAGGATCTGCGCTTTCAGGGGCACCCCGATAAGGGCAAGATCCCCCATCATGTCCAGCAGCTTGTGCCTGGCGGGCTCGTTCTTGAAGTGCAGCGAACGGTTATTCAGGACACCGTTGTTCCCCAGAATCACCGCCCCGGCGATCCCCAGCTTCCCTGTCATACGTTTGATCTCGTCCCCGTCCAGTTCGCGGTCGACGATCACAATCGCATTATCCAGGTTCCCACCCTTAATCAGGCCCGCCTCATGCAGCATTTCCACTTCATGGAGGAAACAGAAGGTGCGGCACGGGGCAAATTCGGTGATAAATTCCTTCTCGAGATTAAACAAGCCGCTGTGCTGGCTGCCCAGCGCCGGATTGTTGTAGTCGACCATCACCGTAATACGGTAGTCATCGAGCGGCAGGGCAACGATATCCACCCCCTTCGCTTCGTTATGATACGTGACGGTCTGATCGATGATCAGGTAGTCTTTCGGTGCCTCCTGCTTCTCAAATCCCGCATTCATCAGCACATCAACGTACGGCTTCGAGCTGCCGTCGCCGATAGGCGGTTCATTGGCATCAAGTTCCACAATCACATTGTCGATCTGCAGGCCCACAAGGGCTGCCATCACGTGCTCGACGGTGTGTACGCGCACATCGCCGATCCCGATCGTGGTACCGCGGGAGATATCTACCACATGGTCCACGTTTGCCGGGACTTCCGGCGAGCCGCCAATATCCGCGCGCCGGAACCGGATACCGGTGTTCTCGGGCGCGGGCCTGAAGGTCATGGTGGAAATACTGCCGGTATGCAGCCCTACACCGCTGATCGATACGGGCTGCTTGATGGTGCGTTGTTGGACGAGCATGAGCAGAGTCTGTGGGCTGGGGTTGGGAATGTGGTATAGGTGTTACTGGCAGCGTGGCCAGCAGGTCTCTCGCCTAGGGTTGTTGACCCGTTGATTCAGTGTTCGAATCGCCTGACCGCGCTTCCAGATCACTCAGACGCTTCTGAATATCGCGCACGGTCGCCAGCAGATCGGGGATCTGGGGAAACGATCCGTAGATCCGCATCGCGTCCCGCTGCGGAAACGCCGGGGTGCCAAGATAGGTTCCTCCGGCGGTCGTGAGGGCGCGGTGGACACCCGATTGCGCCCCGATTTTCACGCCATCGGCTATTTCGATGTGCCCGGTAAATCCCACCTGCCCCCCGACCATAACATTTTTTCCGAGTTTGGTGCTCCCGGAAATGCCGGTCTGCGCCGCCACCACGGTGTTCTCGCCGATGACGACGTTATGGGCGACCTGGATCAGGTTGTCAAGCTTTACGCCCTTTTGTATCCGCGTCTCTCCCATCGTCGCGCGATCGACGGTGGTGTTAGCGCCGATCTCCACATCGTCTTCAAGGACCACAATGCCCATCTGGGGGATCTTTTCGAATGTCCCGTCGGGGCGGGGCGCAAACCCGAACCCGTCACTCCCGATCACCGCTCCCGGCTGGAGGATACATCGTGCCCCGATGCGGCAGGATTCCCGCACGGTAACGTTCTGGTAGATGAGACAATCCGGCCCGACAACGGCGTCGTCCGCAATGACCGCATGAGGGGCAATCATCGTGCGGTCGCCGATGCGGGAACGTTCACCGACAACGGCGTAGGGGGCCAGGCGGACGTCCCGGCCCAGCACGGCTGTCGATGCAACAACAGCGGTCGGATGAATCCCTTCGGACACAGGGGGACGGGGGGGATGGAACAGTGCCAGCACTCTTACAAAGGCAACGTACGGATCGTCAACGCGGAGCAGGGTCAGGGGAGTGGCGTCGGCGGGCCGGCTTTCCACAACGGTCTTCCGGCCGACAAGAACCGCCGCGGCGCACGTGCTCGCCAGAAAACGGGAATACTTGGGGTTGGCGAGAAAGGTCACGTCGCCCTCGCCCGCTTCGTCAATCTTTGCGACCCGGACAATCTCCCGGTCGCCGTCTCCTTCGACCGCAGCACCGATCAGCCGGGCAATCTCGCGGATGGTCACGTGCCTCTCCGTGTCGTTGGTGTTACTTGCCGAAGGCCTGCATACGCTGGACGACAAGGGTCGTAAGGTCCCGCTTGTCGTTGGCATACAACAGAAGAATCTCCCCGCTCCTGTCGAAAATGTAGTCGTACCCATCCTCCTTGGCAATCGTCTCAAGGACCTGGAAGATCTTGTTCTGGATGGGTTTCATAATGTCGTTCTGTTTCTGGAACAGTTCTCCATTCTGCCCGAATTTCTTGTTCCGGAATTCGGTAATTCCCTGTTCCAGATCGCGCAGTTCCTTTTCCTGCTCCGCACGCACCTGTTCGGTCAGAATGAGCTTTTTCTTGTCATAATCGTCGAACTTCTTCTTCCACTCCGCCTGCATCTTCTGGAGCTCTCCCTCCCACTGAGCCACGATGGCATCCAGCGACTTCTGCGCATCGATGGCCTCGGGGAGGGCCTGCATGATCGCCTCGCTATTGATGTGGCCGATCTTCCCCTGCCCAAAAACAACACCGGCGGCGCACATCAGGAGCGCCAGCACAAGCATCTGTTTCATATATCCTCTTCCGTTGATGATGGACGGGAAGGGTGCCTATTTGCCGCGCTTCAGGCGGTCGATAACCTTGAAGGTGAGGTCATGAGCCGGATCGCCGTACAGCAGAATCTGAATCGTTTCAGTCTTGTCGAAGACAAAGCTGTATTTTTCTTCCTTGGCAACCGTGCTGATGGCACTCTTGATGCGTTCGCGCAGCGGCGTCAGCACTTTTTCGGTTTCCCGGGCCAGTTCGCCGTCGTTGCCGAGTTTTTGCGTCCGGAACTCGTTCATCCGGCGTTCCATTTCAATCAGCTTTTGTTGTTCGGCTTTTTTGGAGGTTTCGGTCATGAGCGCTTCTTTTTTCTGGTATTCTTCATAGCGACCCGCCAGATCTTTCTGCATCGCTTCGAGAGAGTCCTGGATGGGTTTGCCCATGGCGTCGATTCGCCGCTGTGCATCTTGCGCGGCCGGGAGCTCCTGGAAAATCTTGGAGGAATTTACATAGCCAATTTTCTGCTGCGCCTGCACCGATGGAACAAGCAGCGCCACAACGAGAAGGAGCGAGAGAAGGGAGAGCGGTGTTTTCACAAGTGCCTCACTGGAGTGTAGGTGGTTGGAGTCAGAGAATTAGAAACCTTTACCGAACACAAAGTGGAATCGCCAGCCGTCCGGCCTCCCGTCGCGCGGGAAGACATCATCGAAGCCGTACCCGTAGTCAAACCCGATCATCCCGATCGGATTGATCAGCAGGCGCGCGCCGAAGCCGGCGGAGCGTTTCAAATCAAAAAAGTCCGCGCGTGCAAACGACTCGTACACATTACCGGCTTCGACAAACGTAAGCAGGTAGATCGGGATCGGGTTCACCGCAAGGGCGAACCGTAATTCGAGGGTTTCCTTCGCCATCGCCTTCCCGCCAACAATCATACCGCTCGAGTTGCGCGGACCAACAGCCTGATCTTCGTACCCGCGGAGCGGGGTCGTGGAGACGTAGCCCAGCCCCGTCCCTCCCATGAAGAAGAGATCCACGGGCTGAATATACGAATTCGAGTAAAACGTCGTGACGTAACCGTACTGCATCGAAAGGTAGAGCGCCATCTTGCTCGAGTTGAACAGCGGCAGATACCATTCCGAACCGAAGACCCATTTGTGGAAGTCGATCGTCCCCGGAAGCAAGGGCCCGCCGGTCATCTGTATAGAAAGGGAGACATTGGATCCCGTCGTCGGAAAGATCGGGTTGTCCACGCTGTTCCGGGAGATGATCTGTGTAATGCTGACCTGGCTGGATTTCCCTTCGCGGTAGATACCCTGGCCATCCCGCACTTCGTTCACCTGCGCGTCTACGATCCAGTCGCCCCGGAAGTAATCATCAGGCCATTTGAACCGCCGGCCCAAACGGACCGATCCGCCGGTACGCTGGTAATCAAAGGTGTAGATCTGACGCGTATCGAAGAGCGTCACCCCCAGGAGCGTGGAGGTGTTAAAGAGCCAGGGCTCGGTAAAACCCACCGTGAAGGTCCGGTACCGCGACCCCTCGCCGAACATCCATTCAAAATTGAGGACCTGACCTGCGCCGCCGGTCAGAGGCTCGGCGATGGAAAAATTGTTAATCGTGAATCCGAGCGCGCCGGTGACGCCGAACGCGCCGCTGTAACCCACGGAAGCGTTGATGTTGTCGCTGGACTTCTCTTCCACCTCGTACGTCAGGTCCACGGTCTTGTCGTCCACCAGCACGTAATCCGGTTTGATTTTTTCCGGATTGAAATAGTTGAGCTGGGAGAGCTGACGGATGGTCCGGACGATCGCCGCGCGGCTGAAGTAGTCGGCCGGACGCGTATAAAATTCGCGGCGCAGGACCTTTTCCTGAGTTTTGGTATTGCCCTTGACGTTTACGTGGCCAATTTTAAATTGATTCATCTCGTACACATTAACGAGAATATCCACGCTGTCTTCCGCAACCCGTGTCTCGCGCGGATCGAGGTTGAAGCGCAGATACCCGTTATCCAGGTACAGGGCCGCAACATCGGTCTGGTCTTCGTTGCCGCGAAGATTTTTCTCGAACTTTTCGGCGTTGTACACTTCACCCGGAACCATTTTGATCCGCTCGTTCAATACATAGTCGGGATACACGGTATTGCCCTGCCACGCAATCTGCCGGATCTTGTACTGCGAACCTTCGTGCACCTTCATCTTGATAAACATCTCGGTCCGGTCTTCGCTGTATGTTAACGTATCAAACGTCAGTTGCGCGTCACGATAGCCGTTTCTCCGGTAGAACTGAATGATCTTGGTCTTGTCTTCTTCGAACTTCTTACGGTCGAGTTTGGCGGACGACCAGAACTTCCACCACTGTTTCACGGAGGTATCGTCCATAGCCCCCCTGAGGTCGTCGCCCGTGTATGCGGTGTTGCCCTCAAAATCGATGCTTGCGACCTGGACTTCCTTGCCCTCGTTGATCGTCACGCGCACGAGCATCCGCTGTTTTGTGGTATCGATGGGTTCGGTGCTTATCGTGACGGTTGCGAGCAGGTAACCCTCTTTTTCATACAGCTTCTTGATTTCCCGCGACATCCTGTTCAGATCCTGGGGCGGCAGGACCTGACCGCGGATGAGCGTGATGACCTTCTTAATGTCATCGGTGCTCACCCCGTCGTTCCCTTGAATCTCCACCCTCTCGAACCGGGGAAATTCAGTGACCTTGATGAGGAGGAAGACACCATTCCCCATCTTGCGGTCGGTGAGAATCTGGATATCCTCGAACAGACGGAGGGACCAGAGTTTCCGGACGGCCTGGCTGACCTGATCGCCTGGCACAGTAATCTCATTACCGACCTTCAATCCAGAATTGGCAATGACCGCCGCAGGATCCGCGAGCGTATTCCCTTCAACGGAGATGCCGAGAATCTTCAGAACTTCCTGGGAGGGGGGTGTTTGGGCGCTCACATGGATCGGGGAAAACAGGGTAATTCCAGCGGCCAACAGCACCAGCACTCGCATCTTCATCATCTTACGGACCTGCAACACTCTTGAGAAAACGGCGCAAACCGCTCTTGCCGTTTGTGTCTTTGTGAACCTGTTCGCTGACCATGCCGAAGCGCCGCTCGCGCCGTTGGTAGTCGCTGATGGCAGCATACAAATCGCTCCGGCGGAAAGCGGGCCAGAATTTTGGCGTGATGTAAATCTCCGAGTAGGCAAGCTGCCAGAGGAGAAAATTGCTGATCCGCAGTTCGCCGCTCGTGCGGACGAGAAGATCGGGATCCGGTGTTTCCTGCATGGACAAATGGCGCGCAACAAGATCTTCTGTGACCGCCCCGGGTTCGAGGCGTTCTTCCCGGATCTCCCGGGCGATACACTTGACGGCTTCGGTGATATCCCACCGGCCGCTGTAGCTGAGCGCAAGCGTCAACGTGAGGCCCGTGTTGTGCTGTGTCTTGGTGCCGGCATCCCGCAACTCGGCCTGCACCTCGATCGGAAGAGCCTTTGTGTCGCCGATAGTCCGTAAACGGACATTGTTCGTGTGGAGCCGGTCGGTCTCGTCGCGCAGAGCAGTCAACAGGAGCCGCATCAGCAGCGATACTTCCTCTTCGGGGCGTTTCCAGTTTTCTGTGGAAAAGGCGTACAGGGTGAGATACTCAACACCCAGCTGCCCGCAGACCTCAACGATCTCCCGGACCGATTCGACGCCTTCACGGTGACCGGCGATACGCGGAAGTCCACGTTTTTTCGCCCAACGCCCGTTGCCGTCCATGATAACGGCAATATGCCGGGGGATTTCCCCGGTGGAACGCAGGCTTTCCTGCTCGGCTTTGTCTTTGCCAGTTGCTTCCCGCGGACCAGATGCCAAGGAAATCGCTCTCCAGTCAGAAAAAGGTGGTTCTCCGCCGCACCGTGGATGGTGGGAATAAAAATGTAACGGATTTTCGCCCGAAAGTCAAATTTGACTTTCGGCCCCCATTCAGGTATATTTTTTGGCACTTGATACCAGAAAGGGACTCGATGGGCGCTCCGAACATGGCAGGAATGATGAAACAGATTCAGAAAATGCAGGAACGGATGGCCCAGGTGCAGGAGGAACTGGAGCGGAAGACCGTGGTCGGGGAGGCCGGCGGGGGGATGGTCAAAGTGACTGCAAACGGCAAGCAGCACATCGTCAGCATCGCCATCGAAAAAGAGGTGGTGAACCCGGACGACGTGGCAATGCTTGAGGATCTGGTTCTCGCCGCAACCAACAAGGCTCTCGAAGAATCCTCACGGACAGCCCAGGAAGAGATGTCGAAAGTGACGAGCGGCATGATGCCCAACATCCCCGGACTGAACATCCCGGGTTTCTAGAACATTCCGCCGGATTATGCTGTACACTTCGGAAACCCTCCAACAGCTGATTGAACACTTCTCCCGTCTTCCCGGCATCGGCCGCAAGACCGCGCTCCGCCTTGCCTTGTTTGTGCTCAAACAACCCCGGGAAGAGGTGGTCGCCATGGCACGCGCACTGGTGAACGTGAAAGACCGGATCCGCTCCTGCTCTGTTTGCTGCAACATCACTGAAGTTGACCCCTGCACGATCTGCGCAAGTCCGAAACGTGATCCCCAGATTATCTGCGTCGTTGAAGAACCGAGCGATGTGATCGCCATCGAAAAAACCAATGACTTCCGGGGACTGTATCATGTGTTGGGCGGAGCACTCTCGCCCCTGGACGGTATCGGGCCCGACGAACTGAAGGCGCGGGAACTGCTCGTGAGGCTCCCGGGAAGTGTCGTGGAAGTGATTCTCGCACTGAACCCGACGGTGGAAGGTGAAGCCACCACCATCTATCTGACCCGGCTTGTGAAACCCCTTGGTGTCAAGGTGAGCCGCCTCGCACGGGGCATTCCCGTGGGTGGAAATCTGGAATTCGCCGATGAGGCAACGCTGTCGAGAGCGCTGGAGGGACGCATCGTCCTGTGACCCGTCCGGCCTGCATATCTCTGTTCCCCCTCCTGTGCTGTGTTTTCTTCTCGATTCCGGGATGCGGATTGTTCGGGCCGCGTGACCCTGAGCCGCCGACACAGTCCGGCCTCAACAACCGCCCCCCTACCGAGCCGTCCATTGTTATCGCAAACCTGCAGAGCTCCATCGAGGAGAAGAATATTGTCAATTATATGGGGTGTTTCGCTGACCCGTCCAAGGGGAGCCTGGCGTTCGTCTTTATCCCCTCGGCGGACGCCGGCGCGCTGTATGCCGGAGCCCTTTCAACATGGTCCTACAAGGACGAACAGTCGTATTTCCAGAACCTCATCGCCCGGAGCCCTGCACAGGCGTTCTCCAGCCTCTCCCTCACGCTCAAGACGTCAACCGTCAGCGCGGATTCAGTCGTCTATAGTTACGACTACGTGCTGGTGTTCGAACATAACGATCCGGGCTTTCCCCGGACCGCCCGTGGTGCGCTGCTGTTTACGCTGCGGGTGGACAACAGCAACTTCTGGATGATCCAGCGGTGGGTGGATTTTAAGACCACAACAGATATCTCGTGGAGCCACTTCAAAGGAAATTTCAGCAATTGACCCGTGCACTGAGCCTTCTCCTTTGTCTTATGGCATTGACTGCGGTCCCCGCCTGCATCAATCCATTTGCTCCGGCCTGGGACATTTCGCCTGCGGAAACAACGTGCGATCCCAATACGATCGAAGGGCTGTTTCAGTGCTTTCAAGCGGCCTATACCTTCCGCGATACCACGGTGTACGGGCAGCTGATCGATCCGAATTTCGTCTTCGTCTACCGCAACTATGACCTGGGGATTGACGTCACCTGGGGTCGTGACGATGATTTACGCACGACCTTCGGGCTGTTTCAGAATGCGCAGAAGCTGGACCTGATCTGGAACAACATCATTTCCACGACGGCGGAATCCACGAACGTCAACGTGATCCGCGGCTTCAACCTGACGCTGGTGTTCAACCCGAGTGACATCGAACGGATTGATGGATATGCGAATCTCACGTTTCGCCGTGTGCGCATTTCTGATCCCTGGAAAATCGTGCGCTGGCGCGATGAGTCGAACTATTAGAGGACAACACCATGTCTGACCCACACTCCGGTTTTCATCTACCATGAGCCTTTCGTATACTCTGCGTGAGAGTTTTTCCGGCTTTACCCGCACAAAACTCTCCAGCATTCTGTCCGTGATGACGATCGCGATCGCCCTGCTGTTCCTGGGCCTCTTCACCGTCATCACCATCCACGCCAACCGCTTTTTGGACGAACTCCGCAATCGCGTGGAGGTTGAAGCCTTTCTGGAAGAACCGATCGCTCTCATCGACGTGGACAGTCTCGCCCAGGTCATTGTAAATCTGGAGGGCGTCGAACGCGTCGAATACGTTTCCAAGGAACACGCTGCGGAGACGTTTAAGAAGGAATTCGGGGAAGACATCCTCAACGTGCTGGATTATAATCCGCTTCCGCCTTCTTTCAAGGTGTTCCTCAAGGACGGATACAAGACGCCGGCGCGCGCCGAGGCACTCGAACATCAACTGCGCGCCTGCAACGGCATCGAAGACGTGGTCTACCGGAAGGCCATGCTGACAATGATCGATCAACGGGCCCGGACCCTCCACAACATCACACTCGGCCTCGGTATCCTCATCGGCCTCTCGGCCATTATCCTGGTGTCCAATACAATCCGTCTCGCGATCTATGCAAAACGGCAGCTCATTAGAACCATGGAACTTGTCGGGGCAACACGGCTCTTCATCAGAGTGCCGTTCCTGCTCGAGGGACTCCTGCAGGGCCTGCTGGGCGGCTTGATCGCAGCGGCCTTCCTGTATGTTCTGATTGTGTATGGACTCCGGTACCTGTCTTCCGAACTGGCCACGTATATCGCAATCCCCACCGCATTCTATCTGCTCGTGGTCCTGGCCGGCCTCCTGCTGGGGCTGGTGGGCGGGCTGATCGCCGTGACACGCTTTATCCGGAAGGATTGATGGTTGCACTATTGCCCGGGGTTTTGTAGATTAGCTTTCCTGGTTCTTCATTCTCACCGACCTCCTGGTATCCACTATAGTAGAGAGCGATCTCTATGAGCAAGACAACCGCGTTCCTGACATCCTCGGTCGGCCGGAAGCTGATCATGGGGCTGTCCGGGCTCTTCCT
>Ga0315287_10007031_pt1 | contig 11259 bp, 12 predicted proteins | sample YL17G11_0_MG_FD_205037 | JGI IMG/M metagenome (GOLD analysis project Ga0315287, IMG submission 205037) | Sediment microbial communities from Yellowstone Lake, YNP, Wyoming, USA - YL17G11_0 | ecosystem: Environmental > Aquatic > Freshwater > Lake > Sediment | place: USA: Wyoming | collected...
ACGGGCGAATCCTCCTTCTCCACGACGCTGGCCCGGCCGGAAGCCTCCTGCACGCGTGCCTGACCCTGCGCGAATTGGCTCATCGTCACGAGATCCTCGACGATGGACCGGACGATGAAGTGACATTCATCCTGGAATCCCGAAAGGCTCTTCGATGGGCCATCGCCGGAACGGCCGCACCCGGAAGTCCAGGCCGCCAGCAGGACCCCCAGTAGAAAGCTCATCTGCAGGTCGCGCAGACGCCGGTGGAGCGAACTCGCCTCAGGACGGCGCCGGCTCGTGGGGCAAACACAGGGGACCTGGGAATGCCCGGACATTCGGAGCAACCTCATGGGAACGGGGGCTAGCGGCGCCTTGCCAGCTTGAGCAGGGTAGGCGTCATGCCGGCCGCAATCGGCCGCTCCAACCGTGACTCGACGGACGAGGTGCATTGCGTGTGTGGGCGGAGCGTATTCGGGAGAAACGGTTCCTTCAAGTCAGAATGGGGACGCTGACGTGTGCTTGAACACCAGGCAGGCAGGCCGCACATTGCTGGGCAGACCCGAGGCGAACCATGGGCTGGCACGCCCCGGTTCGCCTGCGTCATGAATCTGGAATTCCGTGCGCACTTCTTCGATGACGCCCGGGCGCGGGCGTCCTTCGAGGTCTGCGCGCGGAAGGTCTTCGGCCTCGACTTCACCCGCTGGAAGGAGAAGGGCCTCTGGGATCCGCAGTACACCCCGTTCGCCGCCTTCGTGGACGGCGAGTGCGTGGCTTCGCTCTGCGTCTATCCATCGCCGATGCGCATTGACGGAAGGGACCGGCGGGGCGCGCAGTTGCTCACGGTGGGAACCCTGCCGGAGTTCCGGCGGCGCGGTCTCCAGAGGGAGCTTTGGGCTCGAGCGTCGGACTGGATCCGGCGGACCTGCGACTTCGCGTTTCTGTTCACGGACCACTCCACAGCGGGGTTCTACACTCGACTGGGGTTGAAGCGGCAACGGGAGTTCGCCGGTGTGGTCCGGCTGTCCCTCGCTCAGCCCGGCCCGGCCGGAGCGCTGCGCCGGCTTGATCTGGATGAACCGCGCGATTACGAGTTGGTCGAGGCGCTGGCCGTCGAGCGGGAGATGGTTTCCGAACGGCTGGGCTGGAACAACCCGAATCTCCTGCTCTTCCGATTCCTTTACGCGTACCGGCACTGCTCCTACTACGCCCCGGGCCTCGACGCGGTCATCGTGGCCGAGACCGCGGGAAGCCGTGTGAGGCTTCACGATGTGGTGGCCAGGCGAATGCCCTCGTGGGCGGACTTGGAGCCCATCTCGGGCGTCTTGGGCCGCGACGAGATGGAGGTGTTGTTTTGTCCGGACCGTTTGCGCCCGACGGTTTCCACGTCGCTTGAGGTTGTCGACAGTCTCCTTTTCGTAGATGACCGGTTCGATTTGAAAGGTCCGTTTGTCTTTCCCTACTCCATCCGGGCTTAGGCACGAGCCTGAACCCATGCGGCCGCAGTGCCGAGGCTTCGCCGTTCCGCGCTCCGCACTCCGAGTTTCGCGTTAACCGCTCAGGCCGCGATGGCCACCGCTTCCCGCTGCTCGATCATGCGCCGGAGCTTGAGCAGCGCCACGTTCTGCAACTGGCGAATCCGCTCGCGGGTCACGCCGAAGCGCTTGCCCACTTCCTCGAGCGTGCGTTCCGGGCCTCCGTCCAGTCCGAACCGGAACCGCAGAATCCGCTCTTCTCGTTGCTCCAGCTTGGTGACGAGTTCCCTGAGCAGCTCCAGCATCGTCTGGTCCTCCAGGCGCTGATAGGGATTCACCGACCGCTCGTCCGGCACGATGTCAGCCAAGCGGCTGCTGTCGTCGTCGCCGATGGGCATGTCGAGTGACGCCGGCCGGATGGAGGCCTCGCGCAGACGGGCGACCTTCCGCGCCGGCATCCCGACTTCGACTGCCAGCTCCTCGTTGGTCGGCTCGCGGCCCAAGGTCTCCTGCAGCTTCAGCGAAGCGCGGCGCATCACGCTGAGCTTGTCCACCACGTGGGACGGCAGGCGGATGGTCTTGGATTGATTGGCGATGGCGCGCCGCATCGACTGCTTGATCCACCAGGCGCTGTAGGTCGAGAACTTGGCCCCTTTGGCAGGGTCAAACCGCTCCACCGCCCGCATCAGGCCGATGTTCCCCTCGTTGATCAAATCCAGCAGCGGCAGCCCCAACCCGTCATAGTCGCGGGCGATCTTCACGACGAGTCGCAGGTTCGCCTTGATCATGTGTTCGCGGGCCGCGTCGTCTCCGCGGCGGATCCGGGCCGCAAGCTCGACTTCCTGTTGGCGCGTCAGCAGGTCGACTTTGCCCAGCTCGCGCATGTAGAGGTGGATCGCCGACATGGCCTCGGCCGGCTCGAACGAGTCTGCCAGTCCGGCGGATTCGCCGCGCGGTAACGCGGCGGCGCTTCGCGGCATCTCGGCGACGGCGACCCGTGGACTCGAGAGGACCAGAGCTTCGGGGGCATGGTGCCTAGGCGCTTTCCGGGGACGGGCGGATCGGACTTTGTTGCGCGGCTGCGGTCGGGTCTGGGCGAGTTTCTTCATAACTGGTTCACGGTTTCGGGCTCCGCGTTCAAGAGCGGCGGAGTTCAACTTTCAGCCTTGTTAACTCATGCAATGCTACTTGCTAATACGCTCAAGAGAATGCCTGCCGCGGAGAACATGTCAAGATATTGTTTTAATCATAATAAAAACCTTTAACTTCCATGTATATCATCCTGGCAGACAACTGGATATCAGCCTCGCATTTGACAGCAGCTCGAAACGGCTGCCTCTTTGAACAGATTTCATTCATGCCTATCACCGGCTATCCGATTCGGATTGCGGCCAAACGATCTGGTCTCACACCCCACGTCATTCGAGCCTGGGAGAAGCGCCATCAAGCCGCCGAACCCAAGAGGACCGGGACGAATCGCCGGCTCTATTCGGAGGAGGACGTCGAAAGGTTGAGCTTGCTGCGTGCGTCGATCGGAGAAGGTCATCGCATCGGCAATATCGCCACGCTGCCGTCGGGGGAACTCCGACGGCTGCTGGCCACTGGGTTGGTGCCGGCAACCCAGGGTCCGCGAGGGCTCAACCACGACAACGATGTCGGATGCCTGGAAGCAGGGTGTCTGGAGGCGATGCGTCGCGGCACGATCTGCCCAGCGCCCACTCCAGCACACTGAGAACGCCGACCTCGTTCTTGCCCGCGATGCCAGTTGGAGGTGAGGCCGTTATCGGCCCGGTCGGATGACTATGGCCGGAGGCGATTGGCCCACCGCACACTGGCCTGTCGGCTGACCTGCTCTAGAAGACGGCCAGCGCGATGGGGTCGCACCGACAATCCGGCCAATTCGCCTTGCAGGCGCGGCCGTTCGTTCTACAGTGTGCGCGTGGCCACGATCATCACCCTGCTTCTGGTCGGCGCTGCCTTGTTGCTGCTCGAAACCGTGCTGCCGGGCATGGTCGCCGGCTTGATCGGCTTGGGCTGTCTCATCGCCGCCGTCGTCTTCGGCTACCTGGAGTACGACGCGCGCACGGGCAACCTCGTGCTCGCCATCGTGCTGGTGGGCGCCATGCTCGGCACGGCCTGCTGGGTCCGCTACTTCCCGGACAGCAGCTTGGCGCGGGTCTTCATCTCGCGGGGGACCGTCGGCAACGTGGATGCCGAGAAGCCCGAGCTGCTGCACCAGACCGGCACGGCGCTGACCGCGTTGCGCCCTTCCGGCATGGCGCTCATCAACGGCAAGCGCGTGGATGTAGTCACCGAAGGCGCGATGGTCGAGCGCGGCACGCCGATCAAGGTCATGGCCACCGAAGGCCTGCGCGTCGTTGTCCGCACCGTCTAGCTCCCTGAGCGCTCGAACTCTTCAACCAAACTCAACCTACCTCCTCCGATGAATGCAACACTCGCCTTGTTCGACATGCAACCTCTCACGCTCGGCCTGCTCGGCCTGTTGTTGGTCGCGGCCCTGGTCGTCGCCGTGCTCATCTTCAACTTCTTCTTCATCTGGGTCCGCGCGCTGTTCTCCGGCGCGAAAGTCACCTTCACCGAGTTGATCGCGCTGCGCCTCCGCAATGTGCCCGTCGGCCTGGTCGTGGACACCCGCATCACCGCGGTGAAGTCCGGGTTGGACGTGACGATCGACGACCTCTCCACGCATTACCTGGCCGGGGGCAACATCGAAATGGTGGTCCTGGCGCTGATCGCCGCGAAGAAGGCCGGCATCCATCTCATCTACGACCGTGCCTGCGCCATCGACCTCGCCACCAAAGGCACCGGCAAGACCGTCTACGAAGCCGTGAAGACCTCCGTGAACCCCAAGGTGATTGATTGCCCGAATCCGGCCTCCGGCAAGACCACGATCGACGGCGTGGCCAAGGACGGCATCGTGGTCAAAGCCAAGGCCCGCGTCACGGTGCGCACGAACCTCGACCGGTTTGTCGGCGGCGCGACCGAGGAGACGATCATCGCCCGTGTCGGCGAAGGCATTGTCACTACCATCGGCTCCGCCAACAGCTACAAGGATGTGCTCGAAAGTCCCGACCGCATCTCGAAGACGGTGCTCGACAAGGCGCTCGACGCGAACACCGCGTTCGAGATCCTCTCCATCGACATCGCGGACGTGGACGTGGGCGAGAACGTGGGCGCCAAGCTGCAGGCCGAGCAAGCGGAAGCCAACAAGCTCATCGCGCAGGCCCAGGCCGAAATCCGCCGCGCCGCCGCCGTGGCTGTGGAGCAGGAAATGACCGCCCGCGTGGCGGAGATGCGTGCCCGGGTGGTCGAAGCCGAAGCCCAGGTGCCGCAGGCCATGGCCGAGGCGTTCCGCCAGGGCAACCTCGGCATCATGGACTACTACCGGATGAAGAACATCCAGGCCGACACCGGGATGAGAGACAGCATTGGCGGCTCCGGTCCGACCAGCGCGCCCGGTGGCAAACCGCCGGGCAGCTAAGGCGTTCGCCGGTTGAGACTGGCGTCCTGATCTGCAACGTCTCATGGATTCGCTGCTCCCATTGCTGGTGTTCCTGCTGATCTCCGGCGCGGCTGCCTGGCTTAAACGACGCCAGCGCACCAACGAAACGGAATCGTCGCCGGAACCGCCCCCGGCTTCACTTCGGCCAAGGCCCGGCGCACCGCCGGCCAGCGCTCCGCAACCTCCGCCCACCAGTTCCTGGCAAGAGGAGTTGCGCCGCTTGTTGGAAGGCGAGATGCCGGGCCAGGCGCCACCGCCGATCCAGCCGCAGAATGTCCCGCCCGCGCCCCGACCGGTTCCGCCGCCGCTGCCCCGTCCAGTGGTGATCACGCGCCTGCGGGCGCCACCGCCCCCGTTGACCGCCAAGCCGGCCGCGCGACCGCCGCCGAAGGTCGTCGCGGTGTCGCCGATGGACGAATCCGCGGAAGCCCCGTCTGCTCGGCTGGCCACGATGGCGGAATCCACCGCCGCCTTCCAGCGCGCGAGCCACTTGCACGACGGCGTAACGCGGCACCTGGAACAGATCGACGCACAGACCGAACACCATCTCGTGAAGGCGCCGATCTCGCAGCGACGATCCATGTCGCCGGACGTGGCGCAGGCGGTTTCGTTGACCCGCAGCCCTCGTTCGGCGCGACAGGCGGTGGTGGCAGCGATGATCCTCGGACCGCCGAAGGCGCTCGAGCGCTGAGAAACGGGTTTACTTCGCGGGCGCGGCCTCTAGGATGCCCGCCGTTGTGCCGACGTGGCGGAATTGGCAGACGCGCCAGACTCAAAATCTGGTACTCGAAAGAGTGTGTGGGTTCGACCCCCTCCGTCGGCACCAACCCGCTGTGCCGGGGCCCCCTGTGTGACTTCCAAGCTGCCGCCGAGGCTGGTGTTCAGCAAGTGCGCACCGGCGGCGGATTCGACCAAGCGGCCCCAGAGGTCGCCGTCTTGCCGGACGTCATCAAACGACTGGCCGAGTTGCGCGGTCATGAGGGCGGTGTTCATCACCTGGAGTTTGGGACTGGAGCCGCGCTGGCGCACCCGGCCGTGGGCGTATTTCGGCAGACCGGCGACCATGCCGGCGCCTTGGAGGAGTCGCAGGTATTGCTCCAGCGTCCACCCGAACGCCTCCCGCATCTCCGCGAACGACCAGTGGGGGACCGGGATGATTTCGAAGCGACCGGCCAGGCTTTCGCTCAGGCCGCGCTGGATGAACAGGGGGGAAGAGCCGAGCAAGACCACCTTCAGCGGACAGCGGGCGTGAGTGTCGGCATCCCACCGCAGCTTCACGCTGTCCGACCAGCCGGTGACCTTCTGGATTTCGTCCAGCACGAGCAGTGCGCCGCGCGGATGCTGGCGGGCCCGGAGGCGGCCCAAATCCCATTGCTGCTCCAGCCACGTGCGATCGCGCAGCGTGGGTTCGTCAGCGGAGCCGTAATGAGTGGGCAGTTTAGCCGCCTCAATCACCTGGCGGGCGAGCGTGGTCTTACCCGTCTGGCGTGGACCGGCCAACACCTGTAGAAAGCGACGCGGCTCCTGCAACCGGCGGAGAAGCGCGTCGTGAATGTTCCTGCGGATCATGCAATTTACTCAGTTGCCTGAGTATATTTACTCAGAACTGAACCGTCAATTCTCCCGTCACACCAGGATGCCCACAACCAGGATGCCGACACTTGTGGCCGGCGGGGCGCGCGTGCTACGCTCCGCGCATGGACGCCCCGGCTTGGGCCAGTCTCACCGATGACGAGTTGTTGGAGAAGCGGATCTCCCAGCTCGGCCTGACATGGGAGGGGACGAAACTCCAACCGCTCGTCCAGCAGCTCTACGACGAGTTGTCGCAGAAGGGACTCGTGTTCCACCCGCCTTGTCACGTCGGCGATGAGTGGTTCGTGCCGGTGGGTATTCCCGCGATCTTCATCCCGTTCTTCCTCGTGCACGACCGGCTGCGCCAACTCGAACGGAAGATCATCCTCGAAGTGGAAGGCGAGACGCCGGAGTGGTTCATGAAGCTGATCCGCCACGAGGCCGCGCACGCCTACGCCTTCGCCTACCGGGTGTCGAAGAAGCGCAAATGGCAGCGCACCTTTGGACGGAGTTCCGCCGAGGAGACGCCGTCCTTTTATCGGCCCCGCCCGTACAGCCGGAGGTTCGTCGTGCATCTGGATGATTGGTACGCCCAGAGCCATCCGGATGAGGATTTCGCGGAGACGTTCGCCGTGTGGCTCACGCCGGGGCTGGACTGGCGGGTGCGTTACCGCGGCTGGAAGGCGCTGGCGAAGCTGGAATTCGTGGAGGAGCTGATGCAGTCGCTCGTCGGCACAGCGCCGCTGCTGCTGCCAAAGTACCGCCTCGCGGAACATGATTGTCTCGATGTCAAACTCAAGATCTACTACGCGCGGAAGCGGAAGCTTTACGCGGATTCGTTCCCGGACTTCTACGACAACGATCTGCGGCAGCTCTTCGATGCCGGCGCGGATGTCGCGGGCCGTCTGAAGGCGTCCGCGTACCTGAAACACCACCGGCGGCAGTTGATGGAAGCGGTCTGTCAATGGACCAACGAGCGCAAGTACCGGGTCAACGCCCTGCTGGCGCGGTTGATTGACCGCTGCGACCGGCTCGGGCTTTACCTGAAGACCTTCGACCCGAAACAGAATCTGCAGGTGTCCGCCTACGTCACCACGCTGGTGATGAACCACTTGTTCACCGGCCGATTCAAACGCACCAAGTAACCGCCGTGCAACGCCAATTGAAAGTCCTTGCCCTGTTCGACGCCATTGCGCCAACGACCCTGGACCAGGACCTGAGCGCGGAGCTGAAGACCGAGGACTGGAAGACCGAGGCGAACGTGCTCGCCGGCCTCGCCGAGCTGAACACCCTCACCGAACACCTCGCGATCTTCGACGATCTCGACCTGTTGACCCAGAAGCTGCAGCGTTTCGAGGCCGATGTCATTTTCAACCTCGCCGACCAGTTCAAGAACAACCGCGCGTTCGACCAGAACATCGTTTCGTTCCTGGAGATGCATGGGCTGCCGTTCACCGGCTGCGGCTCCACCGGGCTGACGCTCTGCAAGCACAAGGCGATTTCCAAGAAGATCCTGGGTTACCATCGCATCCGCGTGCCGGAGTTCACTGTCATTGCGCGCGGCCGGCGGGGCGTGCGGCCGAGGCGGCTCAGATTCCCCATCCTCGTCAAGCCGCTGAAGGAGGAAGCGTCCTACGGCATTGCGCAGGCCTCGTTTGTGGAGACGGACGAGCAACTCAAGGAACGCGTGCAGTTCATCCATGAGAATCACGGCAACGACGCCATCGCGGAGGAGTACATCGAGGGCCGCGAGCTGTACGTGAGCATCCTGGGCAACCGCCGCCTCGAGGTCCTTCCCATCCGCGAACTCGTGTTCAAGGAGGTGCCGCCGGACGAACCCAAGATCGCGACCTACAAAGCCAAGTGGGATGAGGAATACCGGGAGCGGTGGGGCTTACAGAACCGGTTCGCGGAGAACCTCGATCCGGCCGTCGCGCGCAACATCGTGCAAACCTGCAAACGCATCTACCGCCTGCTGACCATTGACGGCTACGCCCGGCTCGACCTCCGCCTCACGCCCAACAACGAGCTTTACTTCATCGAAGCCAATCCGAATCCGATCCTCGCGGCGGATGAGGACTTCGCGCAATCCGCCCTCAAAGCCGGGCTCGCTTATCCCCGGCTCATCGAACAGATCATCCGGCTCGGCCTGCACGCAACCCGCGACTGAGGCGCCGCCGCCATTCTGAACCATGACCATGCCATTGCCGCCCACCGTCGGTATCGCCGGCAGCTTCATCGCCCTCGCGCTGTCGTGTCTCGCCCAGCCGAAGGCCGGCGACATCATTTTCCAAACCGGCTTCGAAGGCGCGGGTGCGCTGCGCGAATGGGGTGAGGAGCAAAGCCCGGACGTGCGGCTCGCGGCAGGCCTGGCAAGCGCGCAATCGCTGCGGGTGGAACGGCGGGCAGGCGCGTCCAACGTCGCCAGCGGGCGTGTCCCGCTGCCCGTCGAGAAAATGCGCGGCTCTCGTCTCACCTGCCGGGCGATGGTGAAAGCCGACGGCGTGACCGAGCCCCCGCAGTCGTGGAACGGCATCAAGTTCATGCTGCACGTCAGCGCGCCGGGCGGCGACCTTTGGCCACAACAGAACAATGTCTCCGGCACGTTTGATTGGAGGCGCGTTCAGTTCAAGGCCGCCATCCCGGCGGACGCGACGGCGGCGGAGTTGATTCTCGGCCTCGAAGCAGTGAGCGGCCGCGCCCAATTCGACGACCTCGAAATCACCGTGACGCGCGGCCCGCGTGCGCGACTCGCAACTCCGCCCGCGGGTCCGGTATTCACGGGCCACGACGAACCGCGTTTGCGCGGCGCGATGATCGCGCCTGGCATCACGCCGGAGAGCCTGCGGCTGCTGGGCCGGGAATGGAACGCGAACCTGATCCGCTGGCAACTCATCCGCTACGGGCCGTCAGCGAAGATCACCGAGGCCGCCGATTACGAGGCCTGGTTGGAGGGCGCCTTGAGCAAGCTCGATGCCGCGCTGCCGCTCTGCGAGCAATACGGCGTGCGGGTGGTGCTCGATCTGCACTCGCCGTTCGGTGGGACCCCCACCGTCAGCGGCTATGTCGGCACGGACACGGGGCCGTTCACCAATCGGGTGAGAGACTGCATCAACCTCTTCGAGGAGTTCGGCTGGGACTGGAGCTATCACGCCTTCCGCGAGTGGAACGGCTGGAGCGTCGAGCACGGCCCGGACAAGGAGGACGCCGGACCGAGCCAGACGCGGACCGACCGCGAGAAGTTGCTCCACGAGTGGTACGGCAAGAACGTGAAAGCGAAGTGAGTCTTGAAAACCAGCGTAAGACAGGTAGGACTTTCGGCATGAGCACGGCAACGCTTTCTACCAAAGGCCAGTTGGTGATTCCCAACCGGTTCCGTAAGGCCCTCCATCTCCAGCCGGGCGACAAGGTCTCGTTCGCCGTTGACGGCGAGGAGTCAGGCGGCCTTCACCCTCTGCCCGCTCTCCGAGTTGGGCTTCCTTCGCGTCAGCCTAACTCCGGGCTTTCGGGCGACATTCGCGGACGCCCAGGCGGCGCTGGCCAACATCACCGCTCGCAAGCAGGCCCGCTTCGTCAGCGCGGACCTTTCTGCCTCCAAACTGCCCACCCTCGCCAGCCATGCCGACGTCACCGACGCGTATTTCGTCGAACTCGCGCGTGCCCACGGCCTCAAGCTGGCCACCCTCGACGACAGCCTCTGCCAGAAGTCGTGGGCCACTGGCATTGCCGAGAATCCGCTGTGATCAGCCGCCATGACCTCCGAATTCCAATTCGACGTTTTCCTGAGGCGCAACCGGACGGACAAACCGCGGGTGCGGCGGTTGTTGGAGCGCTTGCGGACGCGGGGTGTGGTTTGATCTCGAACAACTGGGCGCTCGCCAGACTGCCATCCGCTGTGTTATCTGAACCTCATGAATCAGCTTGAACGAATCACGGTGAATCCGCTGGTCATGTCCGGCAAACCCTGCATCCGTGGCATGCGGGTGACGGTCGCGAACGTCCTCCGCCTCTTGGCCGCAGGGCACACGCCCCAGCGCATTCTCGCGGCGTATCCCTATCTCGAACCCACCGACATCGAGGCTTGCCTGCTCTACGCTTCCGTGCGCGTGGAAGATGAAGAAGTCGTTCCTGTCTCGGCGTGAAGATTCTGGTGGATTTGAACCTCAGCCCGGAGTGGCTGCCGGTTCTGGAGCAGGCCGGGTGGCAGGCCATCCACTGGAGCAACGTCGGCTCGCGGACGGCCCCGGATACGGACCTTCTGGCTTGGGCGAGGCAGCACGGCTGGGTGGTGCTCACGCAGGACCTCGATTTCGCCGAAATCCTCTTCCACGCCCAGGCAGGCGCGCCCAGCGTTGTGCTGCTCCGCCTCCGCAACGAACTGGACAAGGTGCAGCAAACCCGCGTCTGCGCTCTGCTGCGAACCGCGGCCGCGGCCTTGGAAGCAGGCGCTTTGGTGGTGATTGACGAACGTTGCGCCCGGTTGCGCCGCCTGCCCATTGAAACCGGGGGAAACGCCTGACGCGAAACCCACGGAGGCAGCCGTGCCCGACCAATTCCAATACGACGTTTCCCTGAGCCACAACAAGGCGGACGAAGCGCGGGTGCGGCGGTTGGCGGAACGGCTGCCTCTCCAACTCGGAGCTCGGAATTCAGAACTCGGAATTGCCCGGCTCTGCCTCTCGCCGGCGGCGCTGGGATCGGACTGGGTGG